>Ga0160423_10000027_pt1 | contig 94626 bp, 74 predicted proteins | sample CRUFie14St8metaG_FD_108191 | JGI IMG/M metagenome (GOLD analysis project Ga0160423, IMG submission 108191) | Marine microbial communities from the Costa Rica Dome - CRUD Field 142mm St8 metaG | ecosystem: Environmental > Aquatic > Marine > Oceanic > Photic zone | place: Costa Rica: the Eastern...
AGATGCAGTAGCAAATTTCAGCCATAGCTCGGATATGGAACTCAGGGTAAGAATCAGACTTGGACTTACGGCAACTTGGGCTAACGTCACAAAGGCGGAAGAGATTGTGAAAGATATCGCAGACAATCATCAAGATATTGTTAGCAAACCAAAACCACCAGAGGTTGTTTTGAGAGGATTTGGAGATCAAGAAATAGTCATGGAGATTCGATATTATGTGGACCATGCAAAGAAAATGAGGCCTTCCAAATCATTCTTTGTTACTGAGATATTGAGAAGATTCGAGGAAGATGGAGTGACCTTAGCCTTCCCTGTTAGAGTCAATATGAATAGTGATGTGGATCTAGAAGATCTTGGATTCTAGATGATTTATCATGCTCCCCCTGAAGAAGGTAATGCTATTCCTAAAATTAGCAAAAATAGCAGCACAATTCCAATGAGTATTTGCATCCAGTTCAAAACTAACCCTCCTATGGCGGCACCTCCTCCAACTCCATTAGTTCTTGATTGTGAATATCCTAAATGAGAAAACAGAGCACCTAATAGCGCCATTGGCACCGATAATAGGCAACAAGAGAAAAGGAAAAACGGCGAAATAAGGCTGATTATCATTGAAATTATTCCGAAAATCAATCCTGCGGTAGCCATTCCGTTACTCGGGACTATGATGATTTGTTGACTTAAATTAGGGTTCCCATAGCCTACGTTTGGTTGATTTTGATAAGCTTGAGGATTGGGCATCTGTGCCATTTTTGGAGGTTGTTTAGGAGTAGATGGTAATGGAGGTGGAACTGGAGGAGGAGGCATTGAAGATACACTATCTTGAGTACCTTCATCCTCCAAACTCATAGTTTCCGACAGAGGTATAGATTTTCTAAGTTTCTAGACGAATTAATTGACTAATCTTAGAGATGGTCCGCTTGTGACTTCGATATACGAACCACCTGAACTAACCAACCTCTCTTTCAACCGCCTATCCACAGTCAATACTGGCCAACCGGATTCAACTGAAAGTTCGACCAACATATCGTCAGCATGCTTGATTCCCTCAATATCAGACATCCTCTCAGATCTCTGCTCTAGTAAATCAAGTAGTAGACCCCCGCGAGTCTTGGATAGATTATCCAACTCTTTTGCTACAGAATCCAGAACCAATAATCTCGGCGCACCTGCAACAGAAGCCATTGCCACATCAAGATTCAATCTAGCATCAACTAATGCTGCCCAACCACAAGCGTCGATGAGGACGCTGGACATCACTTCACCCCGTGATGGTTCCATGGCCGATTAGTCGCCATCTTGTTCCGATTCTTCGAGACAAAGTGATTCGACTTCCCTCAAGTGCACAAATTGGTAAACGTAGGCGCAGTGTGCACTTTTTGCCTTTAATTGCAGTGACTTGGCCAACGCTTGTAGCCGTTGCAGAGTTGACCATTAGCATCTCGTTTGGCTGCAGTGGCCTGACTTTCTCAGGCTCATCATTACCGCTTGCTACCATGTGTTCTAACAAGTCTAGGTCAAGATTGAACTCTTCCCAAATCGGCGGTAGTTCGCCTTCGCGAGCCATTACCTGTCCTGATAAATCGTCAGCTTTAGTGACGTTAGGATCCATTGGTGTAGCAACTCCACACAGTCCACCCGCGTGAATTGTCTCTAGGTCTAGGCCGCCACCTTGTACTGATTCGATAACCGTCTTGATTGGCTCCCATCGGGTTTTGCTTCCCTCTTGGATTCGGCGGCCTGGGGCGATTAGGATATCATCACCAACTGAGAATTGGCCCTTCACTACAGAACCTCCAATGATTCCTCCTCGTAGCTTATTCGGCCTTGAACCGGGGCGATTGATATCGAAAGATCTTGCAACATACATCAGTGCCTCCTTTTCTTTGCCATGGTCTGGAGTTGGGATAATGTCCTCAATAGCCTGAATCAAAATATCGAGATTTACATCGTGATGTGCCGAGATAGGGATTATTGGTGCATTTTCGGCAATTGTTCCCTTGACGAATTCCTTGATTTCATTGTGAGACTCAATCGCTCTTTCTTTCGTCACGATATCGATTTTATTTTGAACGATTACAATGTTCTCAATTCCTGCAATCTGTAGAGCCGCTAAGTGTTCGCGAGTCTGAGGTTGTGGACACTTTTCTGTAGCGGAAATCAGTAGAAGTGCCCCATCCATAATCGATGATCCTGAAATCATCACTGCCATCAGCGTCTCATGTCCGGGAGCATCGACGAATGATACAACTCTGAGTAGTTCCTTATCGACATCCTTCTTTCCATCTGGTCGCTTACCTGTCGGATAATATTCTCCATCCTTGGTCTTGTAGAATGCAGTGTCGGCATAGCCGAGTTTGATACTGATTCCTCGCTTTCTTTCCTCAGAATGGGTATCTGTCCAAACTCCGGAGAGAGCGCGAGTTAGAGTTGTCTTACCATGGTCGACGTGTCCGACCATGCCGATGTTGACTACAGGCTGGCTAGGTAATTGACTTGCCAGACTCATCAACTCCTGCCGATTCACTCCTCTTCGTCAGAGGGCGTCTCGGCAGCAGCCTCTTCCTCGAGACCGAAAATCACTGGTAGCGAGCGCTTTCCTGCCTCGACGACCTTCAGATTGATTTGACGTGTATCCTGACTAATGACATTGCCTCGAAGGTTCCTTCTTCGGCGAATTCCGTCGTACTTGTAGACGTATTCTTTTGCATTCTTCTTGACGTATCTCTTGCCCTTGTATCCAACTCCAGGCGATACGAGAACCGACTTTACACCAGCCCCATCTAGGTCTGGGCGCATTGGTCGACCTGTGACATCTGAGCCACCAGTGATTTGCAATTTGTATCCAGTAAGTGTTTGGTCACCTTCTCCGACGAACATTCCATCGACCGAGTCTCCGATTTTCTTACCCAAGAAATGGTTGTAATTTGCACCTGTGATATCCATCGAATATGCTCGATGATCGACGGTCCCATTAACCACCGCCTTGAACGTCTGTTCTCCTGCCATGATGTCACCTGAACGGCCTCCCGACAAGAGACCCCTATAAGAGCGGTTCGGATTCACCTACGGTGATTCTTAGGCCCTCAAAAATTCCCTCTCAATTCTACTTTCGATAGTTGCAGGTGCGGTATTGTTCATTGTGATATATTGAGTTCTACCTCTTCCAACGTTGGTGTTGGCAGCCTTGGTTTCGATCAGTCCTTCGGTTTCCAAAGCTTTCAGGTGCTTCCAAAAAGTGGTATAACTTCGGGATTTTAGTTCGTATTCTTCACAGACTAGCAAGTAGAGCTTGTGAGCATCTCCACTCGATACCTGTTCGGCCTTCTTTAGTCGCCTGCAAATTCCTAACAAAGCCAACTTCTGATGTTGTGATAGATTGTCGACAGAACTTGGTTCCAAGGATGCCTTGCGCAAGGTGCTGGGTCGTACATCATCAGGTAGAACTTCGCCGCGACCATCTTTTTCGGTCCGGCGAATGGCTGCGTCTAGCAATTCAATTGCCATTCGCGCATCTCCTGACTCAGAAGCAAATTGGCCGATTTTAGTAAGAGTTTCTTCAGCTATAGAACCAGTCTTACAGGCTACATCTGCTCTCTGTTTGGCAATTCCTGTTAGCGTCTCAGCGTTGTATGGTTGCATCTCGACGATATTCGATTGTCCTAAGCGTGAGATAATCGCTGGTTCAAAGAGCTTCATCAAAGACAAATTCTGACTAACCAAAATCATCGAAATAGTTCCTTGATTTTCTTTTCCTTCATCGATTCGTAATAATTTGTAGATTAGATCTGATTGGTCACGATTAACCAAGACATCTGCCTCATCCAAAATCAACAGAAGATGGCTATCGTGTGTAATCAGATTTCTTCGAATTGATTGGATTATTTCGCCTGGGCTAAAGCCTCTCTCAGGATGCCGTTCATCTAGGCTAAGTGCAATCTGTTGCAGGACCTGTGGTCCGGTTGGATGATTGCGACAGTTGACGTGGGTTATGACGACTTTTCTCCTTCCTTCGAGATGACGTTGGATATCTTCAGCAAAACGACGGGTCAGAACCGTCTTTCCAGAGCCAACCGGTCCCATTACAACCGCTTGGCAACTGGTTTCATGGTTCTGAATTTGTGAGAATATACCCGCCATCTCACCCAATTCTTCGTCTCGACCTATCAGAGATGGCGGAACCCAGTCGTACGACAAAGGGGCCTTGTCTAGCAGGACTTTGCCTGCTCCGATGCGGTCGAGGTATCCTGCCATTCAAGGGAGTCGTGCTCTCGCCGTTCTTAGAGATATTTGCTGCAACGCGCGCGCACACAGGCGTCTGTGACCCGCGCGCGGGAGAATTCAATCAATCCCGATTATGGGATTTCATCGAATTGGTAACCATTTTCCCATTGTTTTTCGCCCAGGGCAACTTCCAATTCAAAAGGAGTGATTAGTGGTTTAGCATATTTTACCGCGTCATCGATTGCTATACGCGGACAGGCTGTATTGACAAAGGCATCAACTGGGTAGAAGTCGATTAAATCAGGGCCGACATGGTCTAGTGCCAAAAGGTATCCTTTACGTCCATGTTTTTCGAGAAGCCGCTTCATTCTGATAGCGAGGTTACGTCGCATTTGGCCGGGCTTCTCGCCGATGAGAATACCGAATGACTTAGCCTCATCGACAGAGAAAATCAACCCCATTCTCTGCCTTAGAATTCGTTCGATACGATCAAACGATAACTCGCTGGCTTCTCCGGTGTAAGGGTCGAGTAAGGCTAGTGGTTTGCCTGTATGCATGACTAATCCAATCGGATGAAAATCTCCTGAACCTAGGAAGAGGTAGTGTCCAATCGAGGGGTCATCCCCTGAGTAATTGCAACCTAGAACTTGTCCAGGGAAGGTTAGACGCGCACCTCCAGTAGGAATCTCTACCTCAAATCCAGCCTTTTCAAAACGCTCTTTGTACTCTTCAAGGAGGTGAAGATGTTGAATCGAGCCTACCAGTCCTAATTTGGTACCTGACAAAGGGGCGACTCTACCTACTGCATCGAGGAATCTGTCTTTTGCTTCATCCTCGCTAAGGTCGAAGGGAGTTGAAGCCTCGGCCAGCCTTGCTTCTGCGATTGCTTTGTGTCGAGCGAGGATAGGAATAACCGGATCGATTTCTGGGTCTCCATCGTAAGTTACAGGAATGAAATGAGTAGGCATTCCTGAGTCGATATTCATTGCACTGTGGCCCATATGTGCGACTAATTCAACGCCCATCATACGCATTTTATCGTGTACTAAATCACATGCACCATAGCAAGGGTCTGCAGCCAAGACGACTTTTGCTTCAGAGTCCTCCTCAATTGAGTCCATCATCTCAAGAGCCTGCATTTTCAGACCCTCTGGAACTTGCAACGCAACCAAGCGATGGTCGTTGTCTTTGATCCTCTCGACTAGGTCGTCGAGCTGAAAGTCATGACGCTCCATGTCCATGATAATCAACTTTCTAATCTTAATTTCAATCTACAATCTCGACCTTTCCGTCGATTATATCGATTCTAGCGAGAGATCGAATAGGCCAATGCGGCTTCTCACGGTTCAATCTCTCTCGTCCATCGCCCTTTTCGATAGCGATGACAATATCCTGCAAAATAACTCCCATATCTTCTAATTGTTGGATTAAAGGCTCAAGAGTGCCACCAGTAGAAATCACGTCATCAACGATTACGATTCTTTCTCCAGCCTTGATATCATTGATGTAAACGGTTGATTGAGAGTAACCGGTCGCCACATCGACGCGAGTTTCCCCTTCCATTCCGTACGAGCGCTTGCGCACAACTACTGTTGGCTTTCCAGTAGCATCACCGACCGCTGCAAGAAGTGGTAATCCCATCGCTTCAACGCTAACGATTAGGTCGACTTGAGACCAATCTACGCTGGATACGATGAGGTCGCGTGTTGCTCGAAGGACATCAGGGTCCATTCGAGGAATACCGTCTGAGATCGGGTGGATGAAGTAAGGGTATTCACCCTTCCAGATAATTGGCGCACCACGTAGTGATTCTTGCAGAACAGTAAGAGGATCTGCGGATCCCATCTACGACCAGCCTCAGACTAATCCCATTTCACGAAGTTGCTCGTGACCCTTCTTGACTCGAATAGTGGTTGGGCTCGGGAACTTCATACCAGCCTTTCGAAGTGAGTCTCGAGCAGCCAAATAAAATTCAGGGCTTGTTTGAATTGAAACTATGACATCGTTCTTCTTGACACGTGCTGCAGTTCCAACATTCTTTCCGAATGATAATCGCATACCCTGCGATACCCTATCTGCTCCAGCGCCGGTAGCTTGTTTGTTCTCTCGGAGAATGTTGTGAGGGTACTTGTGTACTCGGAGAGCGTAGCCCATATCTCCGGAAGCTTCTCTGATAGTTGCGTTGGATACCTGTCGAGCGGCCTCAAGTGCTGTGTGTCGGATTTGTACAGCATTGTCTACGGTGAGTTCGAGTACGACATCGAATCCTCCTGCTTCAGCAACCTTTCGGTTGCCCATGTGGTAGCGAAGAATTCGGTTGTTTGGCACACCGCCAGTATATTCTCGACGTGTGTACGCCTGACCCTTGACCTGACGATACATCTTTGCTGGCTTGCGTGCCATTTCAATTACCTCGGGCTCGGCCGACCTACCTGCCGTATTTAACGATAGGTGCAGCCCCTACGGGGCTAAAAGAGTCGGTTAATCGGCTCTCAACCTATCACTTTCATGTTGAACTACTCTAACCCCCAACACGATTAAAATAAATCCGATGAATAAAGTCCACCCCAGGCTTTCATCCAGTAACAAAACGCCTCCGAGTACCCCGAAAACAGGCATTAAGAAGATGTAGGAAGAGGCCGCAGTTGCACCTAGTTTTTCAACTCCAATTGCAAACCAATAGTAAGCTAAAACTGTAGAAATAGCAGCGAGATAAATGACAGCATACCAATCGTTTACGCTTGGCTCAGGGATTCCATATTGCCAAGTTTCCCAAGCCGCCAACGGGGTTAGTAGGGAGGTTCCAATTAGAGAATACCAAACGACGATTTCCAATGTAGTCGCTTCTTGTTCACCATTTCTTCTTTCCATCATTCGCTTGGTATTATTCGTCGTCATTGCCCAACAGAGAGCGGCTAGAAGAATCATCAAATCGCCAAGGATTCTATCCTCGAATGGGATGTCAGTATTGGGGCTCCATCCGGTAACCACTGCCACTCCAATGAAGCCACAGAATAGACCGAGGAACATTTTGCGAGTTATTTGCTGACCAAGCATTGGAGCGGCTAATAGTACGGTGAAAATTGGATTGAAAGTAATAATCAGAGAAGCATCGCCAGCTGCCGTGTAACGCATTCCATTCATGAAGAATAGCTGATAACCTAGAACGCCAGTTATGGCAATCAATGCTAGCGTTCTCCAAGTTTGTCGACCAGAAGGAAGCCAATTGACATCAATTCCCTTGAATGAACGAATTGCAAACCAAAGATAGAACAAAACCATCGTCAAGACATACCGAAGCCAAGCACCAGTCATTGGAGGTAATCCTAATGCCAGGATCCTCCCTACTGCCCAGGCCATTCCCCAAGAGAAAACAACGAGGATCATCAGTCCGTGGACGCCAAGTTGTTTTCCGTTACTCATCTAAAGCGCCGAACTTGATGGCGAAGCCTCTAGGTCAAATACTGTCGTGAAGTCACATCAGATGTCTGATAACCCGGTCCCAAGCCATGAATGCAAATACAGAGATTGTAGAAATCAACCACAAATTGTAGATTGGTTTTGGGACATTGATTTCTTTGATGTCAGAGATAAGCGGTACCAAAGATCGCAATGCAAGATAAACGAAGGCTAGGTAAATCAATGGTGTTCCTAAATTAAAATCCAATGCGGATTTTAAATCAAAATGAGTAATTGCGACGAATCCTCTAGTCATCCCGCAGAATGGACATTCTTGCCCCGTAAGGTGGTAATGAGGGCATAGATTGAGACCATCTATATCTCCATGTGGTAAAATCGCAGATGTGATCAAGGCTCCGGAAGCAATTACACCTTCAATATCCTCTTTTGTTAAATCGGAATAAGAATATTTGACCAATATGGGCACATCCAGTTCTATTGTAAGCCGTTTTACATAACTTCTACGCCGGAGGTTAATTTAAACCTAAGAGAGCAGTCGCTTTGCATCATGGAAGAAGAATATTCTGACGTAGATTGGACGACACTGTTGATTTTATCCGTACTTTTGGGCGGATTAGGCGTAGACCGATTCTTTTCAGGCCACATTGGTCTTGGAGTATTGAAGCTGATAACTCTCGGCGGATGTGGAATCTGGGCTATCATTGATATCATCATGATTGCAACAGGCAAGTTCCGTGACGGCGAAGGTAGGCTAGTAGTCAACCAATGAACCACTCAGTCCGACTAAACTGAATGCTTTCAAAAGCCATTTAGCGAGAGCTAGGTTCCTAGCAATGGCAAATCCTTCCCAAAGGGAAGGTTAGCACAGGATTGCTTATGCACCCCCCGCTGATAGGCATAGCCCACGCGCAGCGTAAGCGATGGAGGGATTTGGTATGTCAAAGCGATCAATGCTTGACCAATTTGCTGAAATTAAGGCGCAGCACCCCGATACTGTACTATTTTTCAGGATGGGCGATTTCTACGAAATGTTCTATGAAGATGCCGAAATCGCCTCCGAAGTCCTTGGAATAACCCTGACTAGCCGAGACAAAAATGCAGATGAACCGGTTCCAATGGCTGGTGTGCCATGGCATTCTGTTGAATCCTATCTGCAAGGTATGCTTCGAGCAGGGCACAAGGTCACATTGTGTGAACAAGAGGAAGAATTACGACCGGGTTCAAAAATTCTCGAAAGAGTTGTCACTCGTGTTTACACCCCAGGTTCGCTTTACGAAGAAGATTTGATTGGAGAGGATGGCTCAAGTTTACTCGCAGGCCTTATTTCTCGAGGAGATGGTATAGGTCTTGCAATTCTTGACTCTTCAACAGGTAGAGCATGGTTGCAAGAGCACGCGGGAGCCGGTCGATATGAGAGAATCCGTGATGAATTACAGAGATGGTCTCCAAGTGAATTAGTTCTCGGTCGTCGCGAAGCCGAGAGCGAAGAGTCTCGTGAATTGTTGTCTTCGTTGGACAATGTTACGATGAGTGTGCATGAAGGGGGTAAGGAGCAGCATCTTCAGGTGGTTAGAGAGCACCTAGATTTGGTCGACCTTGGTTCTGTTGATCTAGATCGTAAACCTCTGGCAATGGAGGCTTGCGGCCTTGCCGCGGGATATCTTGCAAAGTTACATCTGGTCGATGTAGTGCCTCTTCGCGAGGTCCATTTCGATGCTGATGACGGTCATCTTGTACTGGATCAAACAACTTTACGAAATCTGGAATTGACCCATACACTTGCCGGAGAAAAGGATGGCTCTCTTCTCCAAGCGATTGATTGTACTCGTACTTGGATGGGGCGAAGACAACTGAAGGAATGGATTCTACGCCCACTAACTGATTCTGAGAAAATTGCCGCGAGACAATCTGCTGTTGCAAGCCTAATTCGCGCACCTCGTCGCTTGGATAACATTCGTGGGACTCTCAAATCGATGCGCGACTTAGAACGACTTTCAACTCGCTTGGCCTATGGTAGGGCCAATGCGAGAGACTTGGTTGCAGTCGCTGACTGCTTAGAGAGAATGCCGAGACTGCAGGGATTACTTTCTGAAGGAGACTCTGAGTTGCTGCATCAATGTGCAGAAGGCTTGTCTGTTCTCGACCCTCTAATGTACCATATTACATCTAGAGTTGTTGCAGAGCCTCCGATGACTATTCGAGATGGTGGCATATTCCAAAATGGCGTAAATGAGCAATTAGATGACCTGCGTCAGAAGGCCGGAAAAGGTACAGATTGGCTAAAGGGATTCGAATCAAGGGAGCGCGAGAGACTCGATATTCCGAATCTCAAAGTCAAGCAAAACCGTCAGTTTGGCTTTTTCATTGAAGTCACTAAATCTCATTTAGATAAGATACCAGAAGAGTATCGAAGAAGGCAAACCATGACCAATGCCGAGAGATTTACCACTGAGGAATTGAAGGAGTGGGAAGAAGTCATTCTGACAGCTGACGATAGAGCGAAGGCGCTTGAACATGAGTTATTTCTCGAATTGCGTCAAGAGGTTGCTTCACAAGCGGCTACCCTTAGTGAATTAGGAAGAAAGGTTGCATCAGCGGATGTTCTCTCTTCCTTCGCAAATCATGCAAGAAAACACTCTTGGAATCGACCAGATATCAAACACGACTCTTCGATGGAGATTGTTGCAGGCAGACATCCGGTATTGGAGAGTGATGGTCGTTTCGTACCAAATGGAATTAGTTTCGACAAGCGTCGAAAATTCCTTCTTTTGACCGGTCCAAATATGGGTGGTAAGTCGACATACCTCAGACAGACCGCACTAATCACAATCCTCGCTCAGGCGGGGTCATTTGTTCCTGCTGAAAAGGCGAAAATTGGTATTGTAGATAGAGTATTCACCAGAGTGGGTGCTCACGATGATTTACGCCGAGGTCGGTCAACATTCATGATGGAAATGATCGAGGTTGCTCATATCCTTCGAAGAGCCACACCTCGAAGTCTGATTCTACTCGATGAAGTAGGTAGAGGCACCTCAACCTTCGATGGGTTGGCAATTGCTTGGTCGGTTACTGAAGACATATCCACTAGAGTTGGGGCTAGGACACTTTTCGCAACTCATTATCACCAATTGGTAGGTTTGGCTAATGAGATTGAAGGATTGGTAAATATCCATGTTCAGGTTGCGGATGTCAAGGGTGAAATCCGATTCCTACATACTGTTGACGATGGTCCTTGTGACGATTCATATGGTGTACAAGTCGCTGCTCTAGCGGGGCTTCCTATTGGAGTAGTTGAGAGAGCCCGCGACCTGCTGATTTTCCTCGAAGGTCAAGCACAAGGTGCTCGAGCAGGTAGCGATGGAACTCCTGATAGTAGAGAATCCGGTCAGTCCAGTCTCTATGGTTGGATGCTGCCTTCAGGAGAAAAAACTTACAGATTAAATCAGCCGGCTTCAATTCAAGAACCTACGAAGGAAATAGTAGTTCAAGAAGACCCAGTACTACGTGAAATAGCGGAAAGGCTGGAATCACTAGATCCTGACACACTAACTCCCCGTGAAGCATTAGAAGCACTCTATGCAATGAGAGCGGCACTCCACTCCCCTCTCGATGAGGAATATCTGGAGGAATAATATTGGCATCTTTAGAGAAGCCGGAAAGAGTTTCGATAAAGCAGCTCGACGAGTTGACCATTGGAAAAATCGCAGCTGGTGAAGTTGTAGAAAGGCCTGCTCAAGTTGTTAAGGAACTGATAGAGAATTCAATAGATGCGGGGGCAGATCGAGTTAGGGTCGAAATCGAAAGAGGTGGATTCGACAGAATTACCGTCATCGATGATGGTCATGGAATTCCAAGAGACGAATTACGATTGGCAATAACACGTCATGCAACCAGTAAACTCTCAGGGCCAGATGATTTGAGTCAAATCGAAACCAAAGGGTTTCGAGGAGAGGCTTTAGCCTCGATTGGAGCAGTTAGCGAACTAATCGTTGCTAGTAGAATTGGAGAATCAGATGGGGTTCAAATCCGCGTCGATAATGGTATTGTTGGAGAAATAGAGGCCGCTGGAATTGCCCCCGGGACTCAAATCGATGTACTCAATCTATTCGGCAAAGTTCCAGCAAGACTTTCCTTTCAACGTCGACCTTCAACAGAGACTGCTGCTATTGTTGATGTTGGCGTACAAATGGCTTTGGCTGAGCCAAAAACAGGCATTATCATCGAGGTTGATGGAAGGAAGGTATTGGATTGCCCACCTGCTGAATCATCTGAAGATCGACTCTACGATTTGTTTGGATCAACTTCCTCCGAGTTAATTCCGCTTACTTCTTCAAAGGTTGATGATGATGCTCCAGGTGATGAAAAATGGACAGGTTGGATATCCCCACCTGGACTTACAAGGAGTAGAGCAGATGATATTCATATCCTCGTCAATGGAAGGCCTGTGGCTCCTGGTCCATTCCTTCAATCCGTCAGACGCGGTTATCATACTCGATTAATGGTAGGTAGAAATCCAATAGGTGTTCTCTCCTTGCGCTTACCTGCTAATGAAGTTGATGTCAACGTTCATCCAACTAAAAGAGAAGTCCGATTGAAGAACTCCTGGCGTGTTTTGGAGCGACTTGAACGTTCGATAAAACACACACTTTCTCAAATCGCAACTAGACCAGAAGCTAGTGAGGAGACCATTCTCGAGAGCCTCTCAGAAAGGGTAGCAGAAAACCCCACTAAATCCCCCATGACAAATCTACCAGAATGGGCCAGTGCAGCCACTGAGAATCCAACTGTCCAGACTCGATTTTCTAGTATCCGTCAATCTGTAGAAACTCCTGTTCGTATTCAATCTAAATCTACTTCTGAATATATCACTGAACAAGATACTCTACCAGGAATGGAATCTGAACCTACAACACCTTCTCTATCTTCAGAGGAGAGAGAATTACACAGACATGCGGTCGGAAGTTCTACTTCGCCACTAGATGAACCAATCCCTAAATCAGCAGTAATTCCAGAACTTCCTGAGATGAATCCATTAGCGCAGTTATCCGATTCTTACATCTTAGCAGAGGGGGGAGATGAGTTATTCATAATAGATCAACACGCTCTCCACGAACGAATCCGCTACGAGCGATTACGTGAACAAATGGTCAGTTGGGAAGGTCAAGATTTACTAACTCCAATTTCTCTATCTGTTGGTGCAAGACAGAAGGCCTCAGCGATATCTCGACAGTCGACCCTAGAGAATCTCGGAATCTCGTTTGAAGCACAAAATGACTCACTACTTATTTCACGGGTTCCGGAGGTTCTGATAGGGCATGATTCGCTGGAAGATTTCATTCAAGACCTACTTATCGAGTTAGTAAGCACTCCTGATGGAAGTGAGGAATTTGACGCGGTGACAAACCTTCGTGACCATATCGCATTCATGCGTTCCTGTCGAGGTGCAGTAAAGGCAAATGAAAAGTTAAATCTCGCCCAAATGAGGAGATTATTACAGGATATGAGAACTGTCCCAAACCCGTGGGCTTGTGTTCATGGTAGGCCTACAGTCCTTCGATTAACGATGAAGCACTTAGATCGTCACTTCGGCCGTCATGGCTGACATAGAGCGAATAATTGCTGGATAAATCCAGGGTGTGAGACTTCGCAGATTTCTGCATCGACAATGTCTCCTCCAACCTTACTAGCAAGAATCATTGCAACCATAGCCAATCGATGATCCATGTGGGTCTGAACGGGTTCATTGGGTGGCTTAGGCGTCTGATTTCCGGGTATCTCAAGGCCGTCTTTTGTTTCCTCCGCATTCATGCCGAATACTCGCAAAAGTTCCACCGTTCGCAGAATTCTGTCTGATTCCTTGCCGCGAGCATGTGGGATTCCAGAAATTCTTCCCCCCTCGGTTAAGGCCATCCAAACAGCGGCAGGCGTAACCAAATCGCTGGCATCTCTCAAATCGACTTCACCTCCGTTTACTCTATCAATAGCATCAAACGCCATCAATAGTAGCGGGTCATATGTTGCTAATTCAGTCTGTAAGTGCAATCCATCATGGAGCAATTCTAGGAGAATTGCCATAGGGAATAGACTCAATTCAGGCGGGATATCAACCTCACTAGGTGGACTAACTGTCCAAGGTTTGAGAGATATTTGAGAATTCATTTCAATCGAGCAGCCACAAATTCGAGCAATATCAAAAGTCATTCCGAGATAACCTCTGCTCACCGCTTCTCCTTCCACATGTATGTCAATCGACTGCTCGAGACTAGGAGATGCCAAGACTAAGGCACTAAGTGGCTGGCTTGATTGGCTGAGATTTACTCTAGCCTTACCTTTCATTTTTCCATTTATGATTACGGGTAACGAATCATTATCGACATCCACATCTAGATCTCTCAATATTTTCCCGAGGTCGCTACTTCTTGCTCGTAAAGACTCATCACCATCCAATTTCACTTCACGGCCCATTGTTGCAACTAGTGCGCTTATGACTCTCGCCGAGGTTCCTGAGTTTCCACAATTAAGTTCCACTTTCGGGACACTAAGACCCTGTTTTGGAGGCTCTATAAGCCAACCATCATTGTTTGTTTCAACTTTAACACCCATTTCTTGAAGGCAATTTAACATTGATTTGGCATCATCACCTGGTGATTTATTGAACTTAATTAAGCAGGCAGAATTACCTTGTGAAATCATCGCTAACCATCGAATTATGTGGCTTTTTGAAGGAGGCAAAATCCACTCATGAGAGCCGGACAGATGCATCTCAGGTATGCTTAGCACAACCTCTCATCGAGGCTGGACAATTCAACCCAACGATGCGCAATAGAGAGTTTTTATCAAACAAAACTAGGACCTAATAACGTCACCAAAATCGTCTTCACCATTCCAAGACTTCGCTTTATCGTCGATTTCACAAGCGGCTAGAGTGTCCTCAAGGCTGCCTTTCATCTCAATCAAATTAGCGCGTTCTAACATCTTAGGACTAAGCCCAGGCAACAAGATAGAGAGGGCTTTTGGTACTCGTTTTGGATAAACCTCGTTTACATGCCTAACAATATTTGTTGTACAGGTGTTGGTAATTGTGTTGTACCATTCCGGATTTCGCGCTAATTCGTTAGTCCTCTTTAGATAGGATTCAAACATTAGTCGTTCGTTTCCCGGGCCCAAAACTACAGCCTTGAATAGATGGGTTACTGAGTGTTTTCTACAACGTGTGCGAACTCCGATAACATCTCTTTCCGTGGCCCAGACATAGATTAATTCGTATTCACGGAACAGTCCCTTCAACGGGTGATATTTCTCGCCCCGTTCTCTTCTAACTTCAATCGAGCAGGCTAGACGTCGTCCGTCTTCAAATTGAAATGAGAGAATTGTGTGTGCCATTTGTCTGTGTCTAGGGTCAAAATATTCCAAAGTTAACCAAATAGAATCTACCTTACTTAAATCGAATTCATCATCAATCCATCTCTCGTCGAAGTCCTTAGTAGAACGCCAATTAAAGTCACGAATATTCTTGATTTTTGCGATATTTCCCTCGAATTCAATAGTTGCGTTCCTGGAATTATCATTGACCCAAGAGCGGTCATTAGAGGGACGTAATTTCTGAATTCTAATCCATATTGCCAGTAGGGAGAGAAGCCCCATAATCGCCAAGCCGGCAAGACCGGCAGTCAACCAGCTGGCTACGCTCACAACCATCCACGAGCCCTATCAAAGCATCAAACCTCTGCTTATTTTGGTTGGCGCGGCAGGGGAGATTCGAACTCCCGAGGTGAAACACCACTGGATTAGCAATCCAGCGCAATGGCCAGGCTATGCGACTGCCGCAGTGTTCTGGCGACCTAAGATTGTGGCTTAAGCCGAGCGGTTGGAATCATTCTTCTTCGGTCTCTCCATCTGATTCCTCTTCGTCTCCGTCAATGAGTTCAGCAGGCAGACGTGCTACGAAGATGATTTCATCAACATGGGACTTTTTGTCAGCGCCTCTTAATTCCATTATTCTCGTACCTTTGGTCACTTTACCCAATGTTTCTTTGGTTTGAGTAGCCGGCATGCGAATCATCATTCCACTTCCAGTCAACATGAATAATTGATCAGATAAATCAGGTATTTGTCTCACGCCGACAATCATGTCTTCATCAGATAATGCCATTGTTCGTACTCCTTTTGTACCTCGATTGGTCTTTCGATAGCCATCTCTCTCCATCACAGGCTCGCCTTCGTCATCAACTACTGCTGTGCCATCTTCCTCTGTAACTTGGGTCATACTGCCGGAACCTAAGCGGCTACGTTTTGCCATTCCATATTTGGAGATTGTAAGTACACTAGTGTCGAAATCATCTGTAACAATCATTCCAATGACGCGATCTCCGGATTGTAACTTCATTCCGCTTACACCTTGGCTGACTCTACCTTGAACTCTAACTGTATGAGTAGTCTGAATTTCACCACTTGCAGGATCGGTTCTAGTCTTGACTTCTGCAGGCAAGAACCGGCAAGCATAACCTCCTGCAGATACCAAAACAACGTGGTCTGCATCAGTTGCAGGCCTTACCTGTACCAATGAATCTGCATCGCTTGCAAACTTCAAAGCATACTTCCCATTTCGATTAATTTTAGCGTAATCAGAAAGTTTACTTCGCTTAATTCTGCCTTGGCTTGTGGCAAATATCAGATAGTTTCCTTCTGGATTATCAATCAACTCTCTATCCATCGGAAGTATAGAGATGACTTTTTCATCGTCTCTAATTCCTTGCAATAAATTGCGGATATGAGTTCCTCTTCCATATCTACTAGCGAGAGGAGTTTCCCAGGCTCGCAAGCCGTAAACTCGACCCTGATCGGTGAAAATCAGTAATCGGTCTTTAGAGAAGCAGGTAACTATTGCAGCAGGTGCATCTTCGTCTTTCGTAGCAACTCCTTTGAGACCTTTTCCTCCTCGATTTTGCAAGCGAAAAGCCTCTACTGGTAAGTGGCGAATGTAATTATCCTGGGTCAGAGATATCACCAGAGCACGTTCTGCTACCAGGTCTTCTCTGTCCATCGAAAGCGGAGTTGGGTCGATGTGACTACGTCTTTCATCTCCATGCTTTTCTACTACTTCATCAAGTTCTGAAATTAGGATTTCCAATCTTCGCTTACGGCTATCAAGAATTGATTGATATTCTTTTATCGCTTCTTGCAGTTTTGTCAGCTCCTCTTCAACTTCTTTCACATTCAGTTTAGTAAGTTGGTAAAGTCGGCGTTCAGCAATCGCTTTTGCTTGTTTTTCAGAGAACTCAAAACGCTTTATGTTTGGATACTTCTCTTCTCCCCTTAGGTATGATTCGAATTGATCTCTGGAGTCGGAATTCCTTCCAATTTCGATAATCTCAGTCATCCTCTTCTGGGCCGCCATTAGACCTTCAAGAATGTGAGCTCTTGCTTCTGCTTTATTCAAGTCGAACTGAGTTCGCCTTTCTATAACAGACTCTCTGTGGCGAACATATGTGTGTAGAATTGTTGACAAATCTAGTTGTACGGGCGCTCCGTTAAGAATCCCCATCATGTTCGCAGAATATGATTCTTGCAATCTACTAGATTGGTATAATTGATTGAGAATTGCGTGTGGGTCTGCGTTATTCTTGACTTCAATTACTACCCGGATACCTTCCTTACTGGACTCGTCGCGAATATCACGAATACCTTTGATTGTCTCTTTTGTTACTAACTCAGCAATTCCCTTGAGCATACTTGCCTTTCTTACCTGATAGGGAATAGAAGTGATGACGATTTTCTTTCCAGAAGAATCATCTCTTACTTCTGCTTCTGAGCGTATGTGGAACTTTCCTTGTCCCGTTCTGTACATGTCTAAGATACCATCTATTCCATGAATTGTTGCCCCTGTCGGGAAGTCGGGGCCTTTGAGATATTCCATGTATTCCATAGCGTCAATATTTGGTGGATTTTCCAAAGAACTTTTTCTATCTTCTTCGATAACCTTCTCAGTATGGAAACGCACTGCTGCTGCAACTTCGTTTAGGTTATGAGGAGGTATTTTGGTAGCCATACCAACTGCGATACCATCGCTGCCGTTTAACAGCAGATTAGGAAGTCTACTCGGTAATACGGTAGGCTCGCTCTCGCTATCGTCAAAGTTTGCCACCATGTCAATGGTGTCCTTATTGATGTCATCCAACATGTGGGAAGAAAGCCGATCTAGTCTACTCTCGGTATATCTCATAGCAGCAGGTGGGTCGCCATCTATGGAGCCAAAATTGCCTTGTCCATCGACTAGTGGGTATCTCAGCGAGAAGTCTTGAGCCATCCTTACCATGGTGTCGTAAAGGGCCTGGTCTCCATGTGGGTGGTATTTTCCCATCACTTCCCCAACTGATCTTGCAGACTTGCTGTAACTCTTATCGTGAGTGTGACCTGCTTGGTGCATACCCCAGAGAATACGCCTGTGAACTGGTTTCAACCCATCTCTAACGTCGGGAAGTGCCCTGCCAATAATCACACTCATTGCATAATTTATGTAACTCTCTTTCATCTCATCGGAGACAAATCTTCGCTCTAATTCCTCACTCATATTATCACCTCAAACGTCCAAGGACGTAACCTCCGATGCGTTTTGTTCAATGAATGCCCTGCGGTCAGGAACGTCTTCTCCCATCAAGATAGTGAATAATTCGTCGCCAGCTTCTATGTCTGGTTGGCCATTCTTCTCCTTGATAGTTACCCGCATCATGCGTCGAACTTCTGGATCCATTGTCGTTTCCCATAGTTGTTCGGGGTTCATTTCACCCAGACCCTTGTATCTTTGAACAGAAATTTTCGCGGAGGGTGCTTCTTTCTTGAATCGCTTTACTGTGGCGTCAAGTTCTTCCTCGCTATGCACCCATTCGACGTTGTTTCCTCTTCCTACTGAGAATAGTGGGGGCATAGCGATGTAGACATTACCATTGGTAATTGCCCGTCGCATATATCTCCAGAGAAAAGTCATAATCAGTGTGCGAATGTGTGCACCGTCGATATCTGCGTCACACATGATGATGATTTTCCCGTACCTTAGTTTCTCTGGGTCGAAAGAACCCTCGTCACCTTCCTCATTACCTACTCCAGCGCCGAAGGCCCTTATCATCCTCTGAATTTGTTCATTAGTGAAGACCTTGGCATCATTACCTCGTTGTCTTTCGACATTCAGAATTTTTCCTCTGAGTGGTAGGACAGCTTGTGTGCGTCTATCTCTAGCGGTTTTTGCAGATCCGCCCGCAGATTCTCCCTCGACGATGTATATCTCGCATTCATTTGGATCACGTGATTGACAATCTGCCAATTGGCCAGGAAGGCCGCCGCCTTCCAGCACGCCTTTCCTGCGAGTTAAATCCCTAGCCTTGCGGGCAGCTTCTCTCGCTTTACTGGCCAATACAGCCTTGTCAACAATGGCTCGAGCGATTGATGGATTCTCTTCAAAGTGCTCTCCTAGTTTGTCATTTACAATCTGCTCAACAATTCCAGCGACTTCGCTAGTCACTAATTTCGCCTTGGTTTGAGCATTGAACGAAGGGTCGGGGTGCTTAATCGAGACAACGGCTCCAAGCCCTTCTCTGACATCATCGCCGGAAAGACTGCTGAGATTTTTGAGTAAATTTCTGGACTGAGCGTATGAGTTAACGGTCCTTGTCAATGAACTGCGAAGACCAGACATGTGGGTTCCTCCATCCGCATTGTGGATGATATTGGTGAAACAGTCTATGCTTTCCGAGTATGAATCAGTCCACTGCAAGGCTATTTCTACATGGACATCTCCTTTGTCGCCTTCCTTTTCACCGAAAATATGGATGACATCATCGTGTATCGTATTCTTCTTCGAATTCATTTGTGCAACGTACTCTCTGAGCCCTCCGTCGTAGGTGTGGTCGATTTCCACCGGAGCATCTCCGCGAAGGTCTCGGAAGATGATTTGCAGACCGCCATTCAGAAAAGCAGTTCTTTGGAGTCTTGTATTGATTTGCTCAAAATCGAATTCGACAATATCGCTAAAAATAGTCAAGTCCGGTTTGAAGGAAACCTTGGTTCCTGTAACCTCCGTTTTTCCAGTTGACTTCAATTCGTCCTTCGGAACTCCTTGGTGATACCTTTGCTCCCAAACCTTTCCTTCTCTGTGTATTTCCAAGTGTAACCACTCAGATACAGCGTTTACAGCACTAACTCCGACTCCATGAAGTCCACCCGCTACCTTGTAAGCTTCGTTATCGAATTTACCTCCGGCGTGAAGTTTTGTCATAATTACCTCAGCAGCACTAACACCCTCCTCCGGGTGCATATCCACAGGAATTCCTCGACCATGGTCTGTAACACTGATTGAACCATCTGGATTGAGATCGACTTCTATTGTTGGATTATGCCCTGCTAGGTGTTCGTCCACTGCATTGTCGACAACTTCCCAAATACAGTGGTGCAAAGCAGAACCATCATGAGGGTCGCCAAGGTACATCCCCGGTCTTTTTCGTACCGCTTCTAGCCCTTCAAGGACCTGAATACTATCTGCTCCATAATCATCAGCCATATTTTCAACTCCATTCATCTGAGGGTTCCCAAAGGGGAACCCTCAGGAATTCCAATAGAATTGGTCCGACGGGGGGTTAATCAATACTCCCCAGAGGGAGTCCCAAAAACGTCAAATTTGAAAGTAAAATTGACCTTTCACCCCTCCAAAGGAGGGGTATTGGTACACAAATATGGTTAAACAGACTCCTCCGGTCGCCGAGCCGATGCGAAGGCCCACAATCTGTGTAACTTTGTCCGGTTGCACTGTGGATGAGATCCTCGCAGATGCTGCACGTGCAACTGCAGTGGGTGCTGATCTCTGCGAGGTTCGTCTCGACAAACTTTGGGTTGTAGAGAAGAATGCAGAACCAGAAGTGATAACCGATTCCAATGAAGGAGATGGTCGCAGAAGGCAGGGATATGTGCCGCCTGAATACATTCCTCAAGCATTCGATTCAATCGACCTATCTAGTGCTCTTGACGCATTCAAAGGCGGGATCGATTTACCAGTGGTACTAACCTGTCGTCCTGAAAGGCAAGGTGGCTATTTTCCAGGCAGTGAAGAAGAGAGGATTTCAGTACTTAGAGCCGCTATCGATAGCGGGGTAAGTTGGGTAGACCTCGAAGCAGATATTGATTCCAAAATTCGTTCAGAACTTGTGGAGATTGCAAAAGGAAAAACTATGATAATTTCCTCCACTCATTTTTCAGAGGAGCCTAGCAGCGCCTCAGAAATACTCGATGATATAGAGGACATGGCAGACTCCGGAGATATCATCAAAGTTTGTTACAATACCACAGGAAGGAATTCAGCATTGAGATTATTTGAGGCGGCCTGGATGCTCAAGGAGTCACATAAGAAGACAGCCATTATGGGCCTTGGGGTTGGTGGCGATTGGACCCGAATCCATGCTCCATTGCTAAATCAGTATCTGGTATATTCGACTATGGAAACCGGCTCCCATCTCTCTTCTGAAGGCAGGATAAACGCGTCAGATCTACTAATTGCTTGGGAGATGCTAAATTACGAATAAATCATTGCTCTAGCAATGGAACTAATTCTTGCTTCTCGTTACTTTCTTCCAAACCATTGGAATGGTACCTTGAATGAATCAGAATTGGTACAATTACACAACTCAGGGGTAACAATCCTACGATGATGTATGCAGTGAACTTTGGTAGAGTTATCCTATCTTCTACTTCTACCCAAACTTGGACAATCATATCTCCATCAACAGCCGATGCATCATTTGTCCTGCTGTTGTTCCAATTATCGAGAGCCAGGAAGTATTCAGCATCACCGTTATCACCAAACCAAGAAATGAAGGCTTTGTTGTCATTATCTAGTGCTGTGGAAAAACTGGTGCTACGTTTATTCTCGTAAGCATGTGTGTCTCTGAATGGGAGAAAAACGATCATATCTCTCCATTCAACAGGTATCATATCGATAACTTCTTCTGGAGGACCAAATTCATCCATAGTCATAGAATATTCTTCCTGGTACCGTCTCCAATTTGCCGAATCAAAAAGATATACGTCACCTTTTGGATCGTCTGTTGGGGGATTATCCGGATCGGAGTTAAACTCAACGCAGAATGTATACGAATATCCTGTAATCAACTCAAAACGTAGTGCTTGTGCATAATTTCTTGCAAGATCAATTTCAACATACAAATCTTCTCTAAGTGGGCGTAAATCTTCTCCGCTGGGTGTACTCCACCAGCCCCAGCCTTCATCAACTTCTACAACTTCTGCAGTAGAATAGTCGAATCCTACATCAAGCGGAACAGAACAATCGTTTCCTGATGCAGAAGCCGTACCAGCTGAGACGATTAAAATTGCAATAATTGGTGCAATCAATCCAAAACTAAATCCCGTTGCGAAGAGTTTTTTCACAATTTGATGCAATTCAGCGCCTCCGAGTTCTAATTGGGCGGACGTATCCGGACTCCTTGTTCCTTCGCTCGTCAACCGTCAGATACTTCGGTTGTGGGGGTGGATTGTGTTGATCCATACCAGGTAGGCCGCCTTCTGCTTCTACTTCCTGTACATCATAGGTCTCAAGCATTTCCTCGGCATCAATCTCTTCTTCGTCTTTCTGCCTCATGACTAACCAGCCGAGAACTAGTACCATGGCAACTAGTGCTAGAAGGCCACCGCTCTCTTTGTTAGGAACAAAATCCTTCCAAGTTAATTCATCCCAAGACTTCTGTCGGTCTTCTTCTTCTGCAGAAAGCACGCTTATCACATAGTCTTCTGAAGTACAAACTCCAACTCCGTCACAGACCTGTAAAACTAGCCTGATTTCTCCTGTTTCATCCCAAGTCATGTTACCCCACAGGAAATCGTTTCTAGGGTCGCCGTCTTGATCGGTGTCGACTAATGCATTCAGATCCCAATTAATACTCAGTTCATTTGTCAGACTTGTATCTCTATCATTAGTGGAAATCCCATCACCATCGCTATCTTCGTCAGCGTTAACATCGAGCCAAGCTTCCAACCCTTCGACTAAATCTACATCAAAGGCACTATGATTGAGTACCACTAGGTCTCCTTGATTTACAAAGTCTGAATCAATCGGGTCAATCGGGTTGATTTCAGGTGCTCTTGAGACATGCACCGTAATCGAGGTGGTGTTGGTGTCTCCTCCTTCGAATCCATCGACAACGGTTAGACTTACCACGTAAGTCCCTGGTCGTTCCCAAGAGTGCCAAACAACTGCTCCTTCCTCTTGTGGGCTAGCGTCACCAAAGTCCCAGATCCATCTTGTTATACCGTTCCATTCTGAATTTTCAGGGTCGACAGAATTCCTTCCAGCGAATTTCGGATCTGAATCATAGCTATCTGAGCCATCAAATCTAAGTGGGCAATTTGGTGCGATGAATGCTCCTCCGTCATTGACAAATGGAACCCACCAAGTAACATCTTCTTCTGAGTTTGGAATTGAATTAAGGGCACTACCATTTATGCTGGGCTGTAAGAATTGCATCATTGGTACAGGAAGTGGATTAGCAATTCTCACCTGATATGATTTGGTTGCAGATTCAGCGCCTCTGTCATCAACTACAGTTAGCGAAATTGTGTATAATCCCGGTTCTGTGAAAGTGTGGTATACTGTCGATGAGTTTTGGATTTCCTCATTCATCCCACTAATGTTCCATCTTGTTTGCAATAACGATGTGTCTCCATCAGGATCAAAAGATAGACTCTCAAAGAGATACTCTGTTTCTACTGTTCCATCCATAGGGCGATCAAATACAGCGACAGGACGTTGATTCAGTACCCTAACCATCAGTGTGGTTGCGGAAACGTTACCGTCATCATCGGTGACCTCCAAGGTTACAGTCTTCATGCCGGGTGTATTCCAACCGACGGTTGGATTTTGACTTACTGAGATTAATTCTGAAAAGTCCGAAGTCAGAGTTATACCTTGGGTGGAGAAATTAACTCCTGTCTCGAAATCCCATCTATACTCAACAATTAGTCCATCGTCATCGATGAATAAATCTGGTAGTGTCAAAGGAGTGAGTGTGTATGTTTGTAGTTCTTGATCGAAAACTTGTCTCGGTACCCTATTGAGTACTCGAACGTATACTTGGTGCTCTACGACAAAGGTTCCGTCGTTAATCGTAAGAGTCAATGTGTAGACAGTGCCATCTGCGCTGCCATCAACGTATGCATGACTTGCTTCAACAAGACCCAGTCCTCCTTCGTCACTTCCATCGCCCCAATTCCAAGTAAATTCTATTTCTTCATGTGGTACATTGTCTACGGTACTTCTAGCAGAGAACATTACCCTTTGATTTGTCAGTAATACAATTTCATCGGTTATGGTGACTCCATCTACCCTAATCTCCGGAATGGGTTCGGTAGTATCTGCGACATTGACAGTCCAATATTGTGTGTCAGAGTAAAAGCCTCCAACATCTTGCACAGTGAGCGCTACAGTATAATTTCCCGGCTGCTCATAAATGTGGACTGGATTCTTCAGCCCTGATGTGACGTTATCCCCTAAGTTCCAATTGTAAGAAATGGGTGTTTCGTTGTAGCTGTATGAGCCATTGAGTAATCCAAATCCCCACACGTCGTAGCCACCACCGAATAGGCTGACGGGTAACCACGTTTGGGTGATTGATGTTGAGGTTGAACCACTCGCAACCGGTTTCATATTCCCTAATGTAATTGGTAGTGTGAACGCAGTATCGGTGATTTCTCCACTGATATCTCGAATATCCACTCCAAATGTCCAATCACCGGTGTGTGGTGGGGTAAACCATATGCTTTCGTCTGTAGGGATGCTATTACCTGCAGTTGTAGAGAAAGTAATCGAATCGGTCAGCGTGTTGTTTACGAATGCTTCAAAGGTAACCTCGATAATTTCAAAGAAAGCATTGGATGTAACTTGCAATTCAATTTCCACACTGTCGTCTAGATTATCTTCGTCGCGATCGAAGGTAGTAACTGAAATTATGTCAACCTCAGCAGGGTTGGTAATTATGCCGGCCTGAACGACAATATCAGTGGTTGGATATGAGCCAGTCGTTATTCCGCAACTAGCAAAATTGTAGTCGCAATCGGTGACTTGAGATTCATACCAGACAATTACCCAAACTTCATTGGTAATATTCCCAAATCCGTAAACAAGACCAGTTCCAGCACCAGTTGCAGAGTCAATTCTCAATTTTTCCATAGTCCAGGTTCCAGTAGCGGAATCTTTCGACATGACTGTTCCTGTGACACCGAATTGAGTAGGCTGAACCATTAGATTGAGGGGCGCACCAGTCCCGCCTGAGAATTTGTATGCTCTCATTCCCCAGCCTTCAAGCTCTTGCGCTGGGCTAACCCATGTCGTTTGCCACTCATCCCGATAACCGCTCATCTGAACTTTGCAAATATACCCCGTAACACATCCTGCAGTCATTGCAATATTGGAAAATCCGAATGCCCCTTGTGCACTATCCAAGGTCACGGCAGCGGTGAAATTAGCGAATATATCTGACATCGTAGTCCCGATTGCAGTCGACCCTGGTTCAGGATTTCGGGCGAGATTTTCGACTCCTGCCCCACCTGTTGCGGTGTCTGCGACCAATCTAGATATCGCAGTACCACCGCCGAGTTTGTCAGCTAGGTACATTACGAACATGAAACTTCCACCATAATCTGCGATTCTTTGATTCCACCAACGAACACTCATGTTGGCATTTTGAGACCATGCATTTGCGTGTCCTGAGATGGTGTTGGTCACACCGAAGCAGAGGTAGGCGGCCATATCAGCAGCCCCTTCGTCTAACCAGATGTACTCATAGGGGTCTCTCGCATTGTGCAGAAGATGTTGGAACTCATGTGCAATGATGGTGTTCCTCCAACTCAAATCACCCGAATCAATGAACATAATTTCTCGCTGACTTGCAATATTTGGGTCGAAATAACCTCCAATTCCCCCCCCTCCATCGATTTGGAAAATTAAAATTTCAATCTGACAATTATTGTCTACATCGGGAGGATTTCCGAAGTATGTCGTGTCTGTTGGATAGATAGTAGATTCCCATGTTGAAGTGATGTCATTTAGTGTGGTGGAAGAAATAATCACTCCATTTTCTACGAAAATAGCGGAATTAGTTGAAATTTTCTCGACCGTCGCAGTAACCGTCCCACTGGAAGTAGAGAAAGTATCCGTGTCATCTACTGCCCAAGCATTTTCACAAGATCTAGCGCTAGCCCTAGTATTTTGATAGGCAGGAGAAAAAGGTTCGATTAAGTTAGGATAATCATTCTCAATCCATTGTTTCTTCAGATAGCCAAATGCGGAGTAGACAGTGTTATCGGGGTCGTTGAAGATGTAAGCGTGCCCATCATTAGCGGGGTCGAAATCACTCAAATCACCCGATACAATTTGATTTTCGGACTCTTCCAAGTCTTCGCTTGCGCTCACCATTGGTAGCATTACTGAAGCTAACATGAGCCAAACCAACAACAACGTAGTTGTTGACTTACTTGAACCACTCAAACTACCCATTGACACTCACCACAGCAATAAGACAGGTTCAAGCCCCTCTTCTACCCGCTATAACATCGATGGAGCATCGTTCGGACGCCCACGGCCCGAAGGGCCGGATTCCTCAACCACGGGGGGAATATGAAATTCGGACAACAATCGTTGTGATATTCTGTATAATTTCATCAGTATTTTACCCCCTGTCGAAAGTAACTTCCGAGACTCCAGAAGTTTGGCAATTAGAAGTTATTGAACCCGAATTAATCAGTCAAGTTCCTCACGATAATTTTGCCTTCACTCAAGGCCTAGAGATATACGAAGGAAAATTCTACGAAAGTACTGGCTTGTACGGCCAATCTAGTGTTAGAATTGTCAACATGAGTACAGGTCAAATTGAGGCGCAGTACAATCTTTCTGATGATTATTTTGCAGAAGGTTTGACCATTTGGAATAATTCGATAATCCAATTGACCTGGAAAGAAAATATTGGCTTTATTTATGACCCCCATACATTACAGCAAATTGGTAATTTTTCCTACCAAGGAGAAGGCTGGGGAATCTGTAATTCCAATAAGACTGGTTTGTGGCTTTCTGATGGCTCAGGACACCTTCGAAATTCGAACAGTTCAACAATATCATTCATCAAATCCTCGGAGGTATTGATAGGCGGTGGTCCAAGTGAGCGCTGGAATGAATTAGAGTGTTTGAGCAATAATGACCACATACTTGCAAACAAATGGTTTGACGATTCGATTTACTTGATTCAAACCTCAAGCGGCTTTGTTTGCCAACGAGTGGACTTTAGTACGATTCGAGAACAATATGAGTCACAATCTTCTGGTGTATTGAACGGAATTGCTGAAGATCCTGTAACGGGAAATTTTTGGGTTACTGGTAAAAATTGGTCGAATTATTACGAGGTCAAGATTGAGTTTTCAAACCTCTCATCTAATTGTCAAATCAACTCCTCAATTACCCCTTCAGATGATTGTTTAGATTGTCAGAAAGATGACCATTTGGAGACATTTAACCGGGCTTTGGTTCTGGTTTCCATCCCTCTTTTGTGGCTAATTTTCTCATCATTGTCAAAGCGGCAAACTGAGAAGCCGCCTGTTATCAGACAGGAAGAGCAGGAGGGCGGCGAGCATGTCTGATGATGGCGAATCAAAGAGAACTCGCTTTGAGTGGTGGCTGGAAGATCTTTCCACAGATCCAGCCACTAGAGTCGCAGGCGCGGTGTTGATTATCTTTGGAAGCATATTAGGAGTTATGACCGGTAGTTTGCATATCACTGCAGATATCGGAGAGGTCCTAAGTGGACAGATTGATGATTCCGGAGTAAAAGCTGATGTCAACGGAGCAGTTTTTTCAGCGCTTATTGACAATTCTTCCGGAGGAGATGGTATGGAGGATGTTACTGTAGTTCTGTATGATGACGACGGTCTTGAAATCGGTCGCGACGTTACAGATTCAGGCGGCCGATTTTACATCGAAGATGTACCAAGGAAATCTTCGAAAATCGTCGTTGAACACCCCGATCATATCACTAAGTGGATTTTACTAGTCCCAGGCGATCACACTCAGATCATTATTACACTTTCAGAAGGAGAGGGGGTAGAAGAAACTGATATGCGAGGAGAGAGTTTTCTCAGTGAGTCTGTTTTGATTACAACAATAATTGGCTCAGTAACTCTACTTACAGGAATTGCAGGGCTTCTTGGTGGGGTTGAAGCATACAATGGTAAGAGTCACTTCCGAACGCAATTCCTGGCTTATCTTGGCCTTTGGAGTCAAGGATTGATGTTCATTGGTCCTCTATTCATATTGATGGGTATGGGTCTAAGTTATCTGAGTCGTAAACAGTTTGGATCACTGGAGGCTTAATTTGTACTTAATCACCATCGAGGGAGGTGATGGCTCCGGTAAGGGCTTGGCGACCAAAATAGTCGGCGAGGTGCTGGAGAAGGAATTTTGTTTCTCATCAGTTGAGATTACAGGAGAACCTCGTCGCGATCACCCATTGGGTAGGCTTGCAATCGACTCAGTCAGACAAAACACCCACACTCCCGAAGAAGAAGCAGGGTTCTTTGCTGCTGACAGAGTGGATCATTCTCATGGCTGGATACTTCCTAGGCTGGAAGAAGGTAGGATTGTTGTAAGTGAGAGGAATGTCCATTCGTCGCTAGTGTATCAAGGGATTGTTGGTTCATTGGGGGTTGAGAGAGTCGCCCAGATTAATTCTGCTGCACTAATCCCTGACCTTTGCATATGGGTCGATTGTGATCCAGAGGTGGCAATGAAGAGGATACAATCTGGTACACTAAGAATGATGTCAGATAAAGCCGAATACTTTGAGACTACAGAATTACAAAAAGCAATTCGTTCAGGTTATGCTTCCTTGCTTTCCGGCGATATTGAGATGCCTACTCCATTCGATATGGGAGCAATAATCGGGCCGGTATCGAATGAATCAACTGAGAAGGAGTTTAGAAGGAAATTGACACTACACGTTAGAAAATTCCTCCATTCTCGTCCAACTCCAATTAATGTCTCTACCGAAGCTATTGAACGATTCATGCTCAAGCGCTTAATTAGATCCACAAAAGGTCAAACTGTGCTAGATGGCTTAGGCGTTGAGCCTGCTAGAAATCTAGATGATTGGCTAGATAGTAAAGCACCTTGGCGTATTCTGAGGGATGCTCAGGATGAGCATACAAAGGCACGCGATGAAATTTCAGAAGATGAGAGGATTGATGTCCCTAAGTCCGTACTAGCACATTCAATTTCTTCCATTTGTGGGACTTTGGCTTTACTTCCTTCGGCAGACGTCAATGAGTTACGTGAATCGCAAGGGCCAGTTAGGGCAGTTTCTGATTCACATTGCCATAAGGTATTGCGATTCTTTGCAGATAGGAGTAAATGGGTAAACCAACACAAGTCTCTGCTAGGACGAGATGCGGCTCGAAATCAATTGAGAGATGAATCTCATTCTTTTGGAATTCTTGCTCTCGTCCTTTGGCCACTAAGAAAGGCTTTAGCAAAGTGGATAGCAAACAATCCAGACACTCATCCTCGTTTTGCGATGGGACAAATCATACGTTCTGGAGAGCACCCAAATGCAGTTCAAAATACAATCGAAAGATTAGCGATTTTAGGTAACGGAAAATCAGATTCACTACCACCTGATGATACAACTGGTTTGGTTAATTGGTGGCAAGGTAATTGACCATCAAGCCATTCGTAGAGTGGCATTTGCCGGAAGACTGACTTCCTCTGCACTTTCGAATTCATTAGGTCTAGCGGAAAACATTGCAGAGAAAATCCAACCTCCGATGAACCCAGCAGGAACCCCCGTCAGGATTCTCATTGTGTTAGTTGACTCGTATGATGTAAGTAATTGTGTGAAACCATCTATTGCCATAGGGCCAAGCCCTAGTCCGATTATAACAAACATCAACATCATTCTTCGATCGTTGTAGTAATAGCTCTCTATGGATTCATCAGGCAACATCGACAGGAAGGTGTCTCGTACAGTCCACCTGTTCAATCCCCTTTGCTGCCAAATTAAACAACATGCAACGAATCCAAATAGGATTCCAATGTCCCTTACACAGACTGCTAATTGATTACCATTAATTTCCCAAGAGCGGTAATGCTTCTGATGACAATTTAAGTCGCCTATGGCGTAAACAGTTGCTGCAATTGGATTGAGATCAGACCATGCAAAAGAGCCTCCATTTGCTGACTGATTGTGGCCTGCGTGCTCGTATTCGCTATTGTCATTATTTCCCCAGGACCAAGTTCCGTCAATTGTGGCGTAGTCGAATCGATTCGCACGACCTGAGAGGTCTGGAATAGTATCGGTTGGTAATGTGATTGGAATCAAAAATAGCAGAACAAGATATGTTCCTGCGATTGCTGCGAAGTTACGACCAACCTTGGATTCCCTTCTCCTTTCTTCTCGACCATTCTTCAATCGTCCTTCCTTAGTGATGGTCATTGTATCGTCGATGGGTTCTATCCCCATGAACCTATCCGCCACATCATGGTAGAGGTACGCGTGCGCGATGCCTTTGCTATATCCATCGTAATCGGAATGATGGTTACGGTAATGGGTTCAATGATGGCTTTCTTTGCTACAGGGATGGCTGAGGACGGCGTCATATCTTCCTTGAGGACGGGTTTTGTTTTCGGTATAGGTATCGGTGCCGTAGTCCTAATGTTTGCTCTAGCAAGAGTTCGCAATCACGCTGAAAAAGGCCAAGCCAGAGAAAAAGCTCGTGCAGCCGAAGTGGCTGCATTAAGGTCTGAAATGTCTCATCTTTCCGATGAAACAGATGGCGCATGGATTGTGGAAGAACGAATCCGCCGTGAAAGAGGTGTACTCACCTTCGATATGCATGGTCTTGATGCGCCTATGGCTGCTGGTGCAACTGAGAAATTACTAGGGATTCGTGAGTGTTTACAGAGGGTCAGAATTGTCACCGGTAGAGGGGAAATTATTCACGAAAAATCTGCTGATCCCGGTATACGTCCGGCAGTATTGCAAAGATTGCGAATAGGTGCGGAAGCGGTTAATTGGCAGGTTTTGGAAAAAGCTGGTTCAATTACACTAAGGCCAATGGGGATTCCTCCTACAAATGCTCAGAGAGCAAGTCGATTCGCGATATTTGTAATTCCTATGTGTACCGTTATGGGATTTACATTTCGAGACCTTGCGGGTTCTACAATGGATGATCAAGGTCTTGCATTCGGTGTTATTGCAGGAATTTTGCTTACTGCTCTTCTATCAAGTTACAGAGACCGTTCTGGATAATTACTGTGAGTAATCTGGAACTCCTTCGCAACACGCCTCAACAACTCTCCTACATCGTGGGCACTCCATGTGTTGCCGCATAGGAATCGCTGCTCCCCGGAAGCCACATTCGCACATAATTGCGGAGCAATGGTCGTGGTCCATGCTCTTGCGAAGTATCTTCAGTCCAAATTGATTGCTCAAGATTTCAGATCTTCCAATTCATCTTGTAGATGCTCTGCTAACCAGTTGTGTAGTGCTTTACTACCCATTTCTACAAGTGTTGAATTGAGGAATGCAGCGATCAGAGCATCTCTCGCTCCCTCTGTATCGAAGCCTCTTGATTCTAGGTAAAACATTTGATCTTCATCTACCGGCCCATTAGCAGTTCCGTGACCACATCCAACTACATCATGTTCGCTAACTTCTAGTTCAGGAATTGAATCGGCTTCTGCCTTATCGGACAGAAGCAGATTGTGGAATAGTTGACCTGCATCTGCTCCTCTTGCACCCTTAGCGACTCGAAGCATTCCCGTACCAACTGTGCGAGAATTTCCCCCACAGGCAGAATGCCAGTCTAAACGGCTAAAGGTTTCTGGAGCATCGTGATGAATCTCGATATGATGGTCGAGGTGCATATTGCTAGCGGATAGGATTGAACCAAGGACGTTGAGATGCCCTCCGGTTTCACCCATTTTGTACCTTAAATCAGCTTTTGTTCTATGACTACCTGAACTGACAGTTCCTGCTTTTACTTGTGCGTCACGCCCAATTGCAATACTATCGACCCTGAGTAGAATCCCTGAATCAGTATGGCCAATTACAACATCATTTACGATGCTACCGTCGCCAATTCTACCGGTGCGAAGGAATCCTGTCCAAGCCGCAGCGCCACTAATTTGGGTAATTAATTCGAATTCACAATTTCTCCCAATATCTAGATTCAGATGTAGGGCACAATTTGAAGATCCTGTATCGATATCTAGTACGATTGGAGTTTCAGAAACGAAATTATTCTCTATCCTTAAATTGTATACCGATTCTCTTGCTGCAGCTTGGATAAATGAGGCTGTAACCTCATCAGACTCAGGCAAAACATCTGCTACACCAACTCCTTCTTCAATAGTGATTCCAACCAATTCTTCATCATCACCTAATTTAGTTAACGACAACTTAGGGGGTTTTGCAATTGGGATATCTTCCAAGTCACCACTAGGGTGTACTCTTTTCCATGGTGTATAGCGCCAAAGGTGGTCAGCCCTATCTGGCTGGTCTAATGACTTATACAGGCTCGCAGCATCCATTTTATCACCGTATTCAACCGATGCTTCCTTCCATTTCTAAAGCCATCAATTTATTCAGTTCAACCGCATATTCCATCGGTAATTCCCGGGTAAATGGTTCGAAGAAACCATTGACAATCATTGCTAATGCTTCTTCTTCTGAATGTCCTCTGCTCATCAAATAGAACACTTGCTCGTCACTCACCTTAGAGACGCTAGCTTCGTGCTCACAGCGAGCGCTTGGGTTTGCAACCTCCATTGTAGGATACGTATCGGAGCGTGATCCTTCATCTAAGATTAGAGCATCACAAACAACATTCAACTTGCAATTCTCTGCCTTTGGAGATACCGAGACCATGCCTCTGTAAGAGCCTCTACCACCATCTTTTGAAATTGATTTTGATAGAATCTTTGAGGTGGTGTTACTGGCAAGATGGTGAATTTTTGCACCAGCGTCTTGATGTTGACCTTTACCGGAGTAAGCGACAGAAATCACTTCTGCGTGACTTCCCTCTCCTTTGAGGATGACAGCAGGATATTTCATGGTCAACTTGCTACCAATATTTCCATCAACCCATTCGATCTTAGCATTCTCATGAGCGATACCACGCTTTGTTACGAGATTGTAGACATTAGCGCTCCAATTCTGAACGGTACTGTATCGAATGTGCGCGCCAGGTAGGGCAATCAGTTCGACCACCGCGGAATGTAATGAATCGGTGGAGTAGGTTGGAGCAGTACATCCTTCAACGTAATGGATACTGCTTCCTTCATCAGCAATAATGAGCGTTCTTTCAAATTGACCCATATTTTTCGCATTGATCCGGAAGTATGCTTGAACTGGCATTTCCACATGAACTCCCTTTGGGACATAAATGAATGAACCACCTGACCACACGGCGGTGTTTAGTGCGCTGAATTTGTTATCTTGATAAGGAACTACTGAACAAAACCATTCTTTTACGAGTTCAGGATATTCCCTAAGTCCGGAATCCATGTCTAGGAAAATGACTCCTTGTTGCTCCAAATCCTCACGAATCGAGTGATAGACCGCTTCTGATTCATATTGAGCAGTTACTCCAGAAAGCCACTTTTGTTCTGCCTCTGGTATCCCCAATTTGTCAAATGTATTGCGAATATCTTCTGGTACATCTTCCCAATCTTTCTCTGTAGCGTCGGACGAACGGAGATAGTAGCATATTGCATCGAAATCGATTTCTTCCAACATCGACATGTTTCCCCATGTTGGCATGGGTCTGCTATCGAAGTGATGGAATGCTTTGACACGTAATTCAGTCATCCACTCTGGCTCATTTTTGAGAGCTGAAATTTCTCTTACTACCTGTTCTGAAAGTCCGAAATCGAATCGAACCGTGGCATTCTCTGGGTCATGCCAGCCCGCCTCATACTCACCCACTGCTTCACGTGCTTCTGTTGCTGCCAATTTTCTCACCTTCTTCATTGAAAAAAAATTCAGGCGGAATTTTCCGCTTCTGTTTCTAACCAGTCGTATCCTCTCTCTTCTAACTCAAGAGCTAGTTCGGGACCGCCGGACTTGACTATTTTGCCCTTAATCAAGACATGTACCTTATCTGGCTGTACATGCTCTAGGATTCGAGAGTAGTGTGTGATGATTAAGGCACCAGAATCTGTTCCGCGAACTGCCGCATTGATTCCTTTTGAGACAGTTCTAATTCCGTCTATATCCAATCCTGAATCGGTCTCATCCAGTATTGCTAATTTTGGTTGAAGTAGCATTAATTGCAGGATTTCAAAGCGTTTTTTCTCACCACCGCTAAATCCATCGTTGACATATCTTCCTAGAAATGATCTATCAATATCGAGTTCCGTCATCGCATCCTTCAGTGTTTTGCGGAATTCTGCACCCTTTGCAGCATCTTCACCTCTAATAGCGGCTACTGACTTTCGAAGGAAGTTACCTACTTGTAATCCCGGGACGGCTTGAGGATATTGGAAGGAAAGGAATACTCCTTCTCTGGCCCTCTCCCATGGCTCCATGTCTAGTAGGTCTTCTCCATCTAGCTGTACTGTTCCATCGGTGATGTCGAAGTCTGGATGTCCCATGATTATGTTTGCAGTGGTTGTTTTTCCGCTTCCATTCCGGCCCATAATGGCATGAATTTCACCCGGCGGTATTTCGAGATTTATTCCACGAAGTATTGCTGTGTCATCGATTCCAGCATGCAAGTTACTGATTTCGAGGACCGGTGTGTCGGGTGCCATTGTTTAGCCTCAATATTTGCCACGAACGGTCCCTTTTGAATGCGACCGTCAAAGACGGTCGTTGCATCAAAGCAGAATAAGGTCAATCAGAAGTAGGAGTGACTTATCCCAAACGTTGTGGAGGGAGGAGACGAACTAGCCGAAGCATATCGCCTTCAAGTTGAGGCGATTATGCAAAAGGAGGCTGAAAAGAGGGTGTTGGAAGCAAACGATCCAGAGGAGTTGGATAGACTTCGTTCTCTTTCTCTCATTGAATTAGTTGAAAACAATCACAGTGACCTCATCCCCGCATTGATGGCTAGATTAGGACCTGTAAGGGCGGCTCTCGATGGCCATGGCGGAGGGCTAATTTTAGCTAGTTCAGAAATTGAAAAAATGCATAATGGCAGTAATGCTCTTTCTCTAGTCATCGATCTCGACGGTGCATGTGTGTCTTGTGGAGCTGCACCGGGGACTCTGAAGGGTATCCAAGATGATTTGCTGATGGATGATGAAGTGGTTGCGGTTCGTTTTTCTTCTCAAATGCTGGAATGGTTCGACGAATTACAACGTGAGTTTGTTCTGTTGCACGGCGGAGTATCCTTTGTTGAGGTGTAAAATTGGACGCAAAAAGACTCGATGCCCTTCGTTCTGCTCACGAGGCAGACGACTCTCGTCGTTCCAAACGTCATTCTATCAGGGTCGAAGATTACCTAGAAGTTCTCCATGAATTGGAATTGGTGGAGGGTAGGGCAAAACCGGCAAGAATTGCAGAATCATTAGCAGTCGCCCGACCCTCCGTAACCAAGATGTTGCAAAGACTGGATGAAGAAGGGCTTGTTGAGTACAAACGCTATCATGGAGCTATCCTTACCGAAGAAGGCAGATTAGCCGCCTCCAATTTACGTGAAAGACATAGCTTGTTGGTCAGATTTCTAATTGTTCTCGGTGTGGATGAAGAGACTGCACACATCGATACTGAGGGTATCGAACATCATTTCCACGAGAAAACTCTGGATGCACTAAGGAATTTAGTCGAGAAGGCCGAGACAGATCCGGATTGGTGGGGCTCTCGAAATCAATGAATTGCTACATTGATTGTAATTTAGAAATGGCAGAAGGTGCAAAACCGAGTACTGTTACTTCCTCACCATCTACTAATCTAGCGTCTTGAGATGCGGCACCTGCCAAATCATATGCTCCCGCCTTTCCTTTCCATGATTCACTACTTACCAATTCAATCAGTCGTTCCTGCGATAATTGGTCGAATTCAACAACTGCTGATTCAGTCCAAATATCTGCGCTCCACCCTCCATGAAGGGAATGTTTTCCTTGACCATTTGGAGGATATACGAGTGCGGTTGAAGACCAAACGCGATGTCTGTTTCCTGAAAGTCTCAACAACATAGCCATCGCATGCTGTCCATCCTCAGGTTTTCCCATAGGCATCAACGGGTCATCAGGGTCGGTTACCATTGTATCTGAAACAACTATGATTTCGGCTACTTCCTTGCCAGCCATTTGGCCAACAACACCTTCTCTAGCGGCTGCTTCTGCTTTGGCTGCACAAGTAAACTCAACTTGCTCATCTACCGGTGCCCCCCAGCGTGGTTTTGGTTCTTCGAACATCAATGCCGATGCACTGATTTCGATATTGCTGAGTTTTTCTTCCAACCAAGCCAAGCGCCTTTCAGAAGCAGATGCTAAATGCAATCTGCGCATAATCTGACCTCATAAATCAATTCGCAGTGCACAGATTGGACAACGTGTCATCTTAAGCTCGAATGCGACATCAAAGCGACTGCCGCATTCGGGACAAATTACTGGCTTATTCATTGGCGGTAGGCCAGGTAATGGTGGCTTTTCTCCCATCGGAGGTATTGGTTCAGCAATCATTCCCTGATTAACCGGAGGTGGAGTTAGATCTGGTGCATCAGGAGACATTTGTGCTACCTCTTGTTGGTTTGCACGTCGTTGACGTCGGTCTTGTCTTTGGGACGTGGTTTCAAGATCTGCACCCACAACTTCGACAATGGATGAGGTATCTATCGTCTCGACAGGAATGTCATCATCGTCAATCACATCTACGACATCATCCTCAAGCATAACTACACCTTGAGCCGTTTTTCTCCTGCGACCACCCATCCAACGAATTGCACGTGTGGACATTACACCCAACACGATAGTACATAGTAGGAGAACCGCAATTGCAACTCCGCCGACTAAAATATTGAAACTACCTTCATCCAAACCAAGTTGGAATCTTAGTTCTTCCAGAATATCTATTGCGCCAGTGTTTGGTTTACTATCATCAATAACTGCCCTTATCACCCAACCTCGGGTTGAAGTGTGAATAATCACAGCCTCACCGCTATCCGGTGAGCGACTTACTGAATGTAACCAACCGTCCGAGATTCGATTGGATATGGCCATCCAAGGATTCTCAGAATTAATCATTCCATAGTGAACCTGTGGTCCACTAGAACCAACCATGTCATGCATTAATTGAATCCCTCTGGATGTTTCTGAGAGGACGATTTGAGATAGTCCTCTGGCAGAAATCTGAATAGATGAATTGTCTATTGTGTTGAAGGTATCGTCAACGATACGGGTAATCAGCTCAGTATTGATTCCTGAACCCTCCTTCCAAGCCACTACGAGCCTATCTTCATCGTCTACTGTGTTCACCTTCATCTGGGGTAAAGATGCATGATCTCCAACCGCCTTCTTGTATGTCCAAGATGATTGCTTGATATCTCCATGGGCATACCAAAGACCCAATCGGTCAATTCCTGTAGTATCGTTACGCATTGATTGGTATAGGATATGACCGTCTTCCTCACCATATTCAATTTGTACAGGATCTGTGTATCCTGCAACTACATCGATATCTGATATTGCGTTCGGTGTAATTCTCCAATCATTAGATGATGTAGGGGCGTCTGCTTCTAAAATGAAGATACTAGTCAGGTCTTGATAAGTTCCTCCGGTAAACAAATCTCGATGATATCCTGCGACCAATAATTTGGTATCGTCTACATCGATATCTATTCCCCAATATTTACCATCAGACAACAGAATTGGATCCATTAGGTCTTGAATTGGTCGCATCTCACATGCTGAGTCTATTGTTGAATACGAAACAGTTTGTTTAAGATAGCCGCTAGTGTCTAGGAAGCGACGAGTCCAAACAATATGTGCAATACCATCAGAGGTAGGTGCGGAGACAAAATCGCCAGACCATTTTTCCTCCAACATGTTAGAGCAGGCGGTCATTCCTTTGTTGGAATTAAGCCTGTAAAGTGCTAGTCCTCCATCTTTTGATGTGACTACGATTCCTTCACCATCTAAGTCAATTACATCGACTGGAGTTTCTCCGGTTTGGAAATTTAACGCTCTCCCTCCTGATACAGTACTTTTCTCGATCAAAATACTCCATTCTGCTTGATTGTTCGACCAATCAATATCGGATAGAACAGGACCGCTAAGGCTAATTCGGAATTTGAGAGCTCCACTTTCTTCTTTAGTCTGGGCAAAGGAAACAGTCCAATCAGAACCTCCCTCGATCCTAGGGATTGTAGTTGAGGAGGTTAACTCCCACCCTCGTTCGGTGAAAAGGTGGAGTTGAGCCTCAATACCTTCTGCCGCTGATGAACCTAGGTTATTCACTCTCGCATTAATTTGGAATTGCTCACCAGGCCTTGGAATTGTGGGAGTAGTAGTAAAGGCGCCATTTGAGAATGCCAAGTCAACACCTTCCGGCCTCTGGATTACATCGAATTCAATACTCTGGTCATTATTCGTCTCATCAATTTCCAGTATTGCATCACCAGGATCCAGGGCTATACTAATTTCACGTTTACCAACAGTAAGAGGGTTCCAGTATAGAGTGACATCGACAATATCTCCAGAATCAATTGTTGGTATGTTTAGCTCATATTTTCTAGTACCCTCTTCGAGTAGATATACAACTACATTGGTAGCAGATTGATCTCCATCATTTCGGATTTCCGCGCTCACATCTACGAAGGAGTTTACGTAGGTTTCAGAGAGAGGGATGCCCCATTCCGACACGGTAATTCCACTTCTGAACATTAAGTCAGGCGCAGGTGGTTGGTTGTCTATTTCCAAAGACACTCTGACTTCTTCAGAACGAACGCCTGTGCTACTAACAAATCGTAAGGATATTCGCTGTTCTCCATCTGGATGTTGTGTAGAGTCCCAAATGAAATTGAACATATCTTTGGTTCCGCCAGATCCTGCGTAGGTTCTTTCATCTACCCAATCTTCCTTCCCTATTCGCCATTGTAGAGTGCCGCCGTTTACGGTTTCATATTCTCCCTCAAACTGGACATTTCCTTCTACTGCATTCTGTCCACTCGGGCTATCCAGAGTAAGTCCTACACGCCCGATATCGTGATTTTGTCTTTGTTTGTTACTCCACTGATCCCATTCATTGCGCGCCTGAACTGAAATTTTGATTTGCAATGCGTTTATTTCATCCTCTTCAAAGTCAGGGATTGCGAAATCAGTAGTCCAATTCACAGTACCTTGAGCAGTATGCCAATCGACAAGGATTTCCTCCTGAGTAGGTGAGCCTTCTGGTTTGTAGGTGTAAGTAATCTTGACTTGGACTTCTTCTATAGTTCCGTTCGTCTCTGCATCCTCGTCGATGTGACCTCTTACCGAGTAAGTCTCACCTTCTACTAGCCAAGAATCCCTTATGGGTCTCTCATAGACCAACCAATCGCCATCTCCGGGAGGTGGTGGTTCTGTTGTGTTTCCACCGGGGTCGCCTCCACCTCCATCTCCCAAAAGGGCGGATAAAAGTAAATTCCCATCAATAATCCCAAACCCATACTTTTCATTCCATGTATCGGAAATATCGGGTTCAGATGCTTCACCCTTAGGTTCGGAATTTTCTATCAATAATTGCTTTACTTCAGCGGGATCGAGATCAAGCCCCTCTTCTTCGCTTATCTGTAAGATAACCGCTACCAAGCCTGCTACTGCAGGACAAGCCATACTCGTCCCACTCTGTTCTGTGTAACTATCTTCAGCTAGTGGCTTTGGGGTGCCTGGTAATTGACTTGTTGAAGCAGCGTGTGCTGCTGACATAATGTCGCTTCCAGGAGCGACCACGTCCGGTTTGAGTTCCTCTTCCCTGTTGTTATCTCCGTCGTCTTCCCTTGGACCAGAGTTAGAGTATGAGGCGATTGAATCATCACCTCTGCCGATGGTGTCTTTGTCATCAATAGACCCGACTGTAATTGCCTGATCTGCAGCTCCGACTGAGGAGACTCTTCTTCTTCCATCATTTCCAATCGCTGCGACCGGAACTATACCTGCCTCAGCAGCTTGATTTACCGCTCGGGCGCCGGCTGAAGTGCCATTGTCACCAGGGTCGTCACCATTGGGGTCGTCTACTCCACCAAATGACATCGACATGACTTGGATTCCTCTACTTGAGTCATTATTTCCCCAGTCGGTATCGACATTTGCTACAACCCAATTTATTCCTTTCAATATGGGTGCAGAATCTTCGCTACCACCGGCGGTGCCACCGGTATCGGTCATAACCTTGACATCAACAAGGTAAGCACCGGGTGCATAGCCTTGGTTGATACGACGGGAGTCACCGGTTCCAAGAGCGATTCCTGCAACATGAGTTCCGTGACCATTACCATCGTCTGGGTCGTGTGTGCCTTCGTTATTACAATCATTTTGATTTAATGAAGTTGCATCGCAACCAGCGACCCACTTTGGGTCTGCTAGGTCATCTGGGTCATTTTCATTGTCATCGTTATTATCAGAGAAATCGTCCAAAGAGAAGTGTTCGTTATCGACTCCAGTATCAAGGATAGCGATGACGATTCCTGAACCATCGTAACCGAAATCTCTCATGGTTTCTTCATACACTTCGGAATCTCTAACTTTTGAACCTCGAGTTGCAGTGTCTAGATACGGGGCGATTAGGTTTTGTTGCTCAACCATAACAACTCCGTCTAGTTGCCAAATCTCAATCAGAGCGCTAACTGGGACATGGTCGAGAACTATGCTATCTAGAATGTCCATTTCGAAGAACCAAGAACCTTCTTCTTCCCAACCATGGGATTCGAGAACTTCTCTAAGTGCAGAGGTATCACTGGGTCCAGGGTGCCAAGCATAGTCAACAACAATTGCAACCGTTGGCCTCCCATCGAGTCCAATTATTGCCGTGGAAGAAACCGATTCACGTTGACCAGCAATGATTCTTTGCAGGCGATCATCCATGCCATCAGAATCTAAATCATACCAATAACCAAACCACCATCCTTCGTCTTCAACAGGGAATCCCGCATCGAAAGGGGGAGCCCGAATTGAGCGGTCGATTGGTTCACATTCTGAGACGCCACACATTAACGCAGGAGGCCAATTTTCTGGTCTTTCTTGGGGGGGTAATTCCTCTGTTTGACTAGGTATGGATGCAGATACTCCAACCCCCATATCCATGACTAGAATCATGGCAACAAATACCAGTGGAGTAGGGTTGAATCGTCTTCCAGCCATGGCTCTGCAAGCAGAGCCAGTAAAGTTCGGGGTATAAGACGAACCCGTACGAGAGCAAGTTTAGCTACTTCATGGCCAATTTAGGTGGGTTTTGGAATGAGCACACCTTAAAGTACAATTTTCTCCTGAAATGACTGCATGAACCTCTCCGCTACAAACAGGACAAAGTACCTGTTCAGCCAGCTCCTCGAGCCATGCTCTTCGAGTTTCAAGTTCATCACCTTCTTGTCTTAATCTCCTGAGTATTCTAGCGGCTTCTTCCTTCAAACCATCTCCTGATTCTGACCAAGGATCGGTTTCGAGACTCCCCATCTTAGCAGTAGCCGCTGCCCTTGCTGCTTTTGATGCAGTAACACCAGCAATGGAAATATCACTAGAATCATCCAATTCGGAGGGTGCACCTCTAGCTATTGGTCTTGCTAAAATCCAAGCAAGCATGAAGCCTCCAAGATGAGCCATGTGAGCGACATTAGTTACTGATTGACCCGCTTCGATTTGATACATATTCCAGACTTCAATACCCAGTCTAAATGCAACAATTCCCCAAACCGGCCAAGCGCGAATGAAAAACAGTAGTGGAAATTCAATCCGATCATTTGGCCAGCATGCCATGTAAGCCCCAAGAATGCCGAAAGCCGCCCCACTTGCACCTAATGCCGGGCTAATCGAATCAGGATGGGTTAGCACCCACGCGACATTGCCTCCTAATAAGCCAAGAAAATATACCAATATCCATCTTATTTTGCCCATTCTTTGTTCAAGTGGAACGCCCGCTAAAGCGATAACCAATATATTTCCAAGAACATGTATCCAATTCGCATGAAGCCAAGCAGAGGTGATGAATCGATGAATTTGGTCGGGTTGATTTGCTATAACAGGAATAATTGAGAGGAATGAAATCGGTGTAAAATCAAAGAAACCAAAGTCGATAATCATTTGATAGAAAGTCACCAATAGTAACGATAAAACTGTGGCAAGAGCAATACTTGTATCTTGTTTCCAAGCAACTATGTATGGGGTTGTGGCGATTACCAGAAACAGCCCCAATGCTGCCCAATCAGACCCTGTTAGGTCAGACCAAAGAAACTCATACTCAGCGGTTGCCAACCCTCTCCCTCGAGCCTCGACAGGGCCCTCATGTGCATAGGGACTTCGATGGAACCCCTCAAACGGAGGCTGCTAGTGCGGGATATCGTGAGCGCCCAAACTTTGCTCTCGGCCAGTGAGTTAGTCGTCGATAGAGGTACCCGTAAGGTGCTTCGTGAAGTTGACTTTTCACTCTGTAGTGGAGAGGTAGTGGGGTTGCTCGGAGTAAACGGTTCTGGAAAGTCTACTTTGCTAGAATCTCTTGCAGGTTTGCACCCTATGTCAAAGGGTAAGGTTCTCAGAAGTGACAAGGGGATTGAAAATATCATCAGGGACTCAGAAGGCCAGCGAGGAAATATCTCCGGTTTTGGTCTCTGTTTGCAAAGTGAAGGAATGTCTGGTGATGAAACCGTACTAGAAAGAATACGGGGTGCTTGCAGAGTTGCTGGAAGGGCAGACAATTCAGAAGCATTAACTCAAATTCTTTCCGAATGGGGACTTGGGCATCGAGCAGAGGATAGAATTTGCAAACTCTCCGGTGGTCTGCGAAGAAGAGTTGCAGTGCTATCCGCACTGGTTCCAGTTGCACTGAATCCCGAACCATCTGTGGTTCTTCTGGACGAACCCTCTGAGGGTCTTGACCAATCCTCTAGAGCATTATTGCTAGGATGGTTAAGGGGACTAGCAGAACGCGGTCATGGAATTTTAGTTGCAACTCACGACCCCGAAATTATCACCGCCTGCAATAGAATTGTTACAATAAGCGAAACATCTGAATTGACAATTAGAGTTCAAGAATCAAACTTAGAAACTGCAAATCTCCCAGAGCCCAGTGCCAGTGAATCTCACATGGAGTTAGCAGCTTGGGCTTGGAGACTAGAAAGACGTAACCCCATAGACACAATTGGACGCGGAGTTCCTGCAGTAGTCGCCTTATTATTGGCCTATACACTGTCTACCGATATTATTCGTAGTAGTGAAAATTACGATTTATTGGCGGCTCTAACGCTTATTCCTGCCTTCATCACAGCCATTGTTACTCCTGCCATAATCAAACGACTCTCTGAGGAGCGAGCAGGGGATTGGTGGAGGGCTATGACCGGTGCAAGCTCAAGGGGTTGGTTTTCCATATTGGGAGTTTCCTTTATCCTTCCACTACCAATGATATATCTCTCCTGGTATGTTATTGCAGGTGATGTAAGTTCCAGTATGAATTCTGATGTAATGCTGTGGCTGTGGCTGTTCGCGTTCGTAATTATCGACTTGAGTGCGGCCGCAGGAGCTCTGCACCTGATGGTATCCGATCTTACTAGATCTGGTGCAGTAGCCGGAGTTTTACTACAATTAGTGTTGATTTGGCCATTCCTGCAATTGACTAGCGCTCTAACTTCGATAATGAGTGATGGAATGAATTTTCAATTGGCGCTCGGTGAGCCAATCGCAGACATCGTGATAGCATGGCTCACCGTGGTATTATTGTGGGCAATGGCAGTCATAATTCCTGAAGATTGAGTGGTGAAAGAAATGAATTTCCGAGATTCGGGTTATGCTTTGACATATGTCGGGCTTGCAGGTATTGTCGTTGTTTCAGTACTGGGATTAGAGTATGCACCCGGTCTGAAACCGTGTACTGGAGGTGGTTGTTGGGGTGCTCCGGAAGCATACAGGATTCTCTATCTCCATGTGCCATTTGCTTGGTGTTCATTCTTATCATTCAGCGTTCTTTTTTATGGCTCACTGATGTGGTATCTAAGACGCAGCGAAGATGCGTGGATTTACTTCCAGAGTGGAGCCGACCTCGGAGTAATCTTTGGATTAGGAGTAATTACTTCCGGACCCATTTGGGCTTCTGCAGAATGGGGCCGGCCTTGGGATTGGGGTGATATGAGGTTGAATTCTTTCGCCCTACTTACTGCTGTTGCCCTATTCCTACTCTACTCTCGCCAATCTCAACCCGACACACAACAAACTCGAGACACTCTATCTGCAGTCGGATTATTCGGGTTCGCCTTGGTTCCAATTACTGCTGGTGCTACTACCTGGTGGGAAACAACCCATCCTGAGGTTTTAGTTGTCGAGTCATCTGAAACAGTAGGTATGAGTCCTGAGGTACGCTCCTTCTTGTTGATTAGTTTCGGACTCATGTGCATTTTATTCACGGGGTTGCTCTTGTTATCGAACAAGCGATATCGTCTTGCTGCTGAAGTTTCAGAGAGAAAGAACGAGTTAGATCAGGAGGTTATATCTTGAGTGGTATAGTTGAAGCCTACATTGCCTATGCGATTATGCTTGGGCTAGTTGTTTGGTTTAGTCGAGATTTATTCTCATCAATCTCCGGTTTGGAGGCAGAATTAGAGTCAGTTTCTGGCAAGCAATCCCTCACCGGAGAGGAAGAATAATCCAAATTACCTTTCAAAATTCTCACCAACCCTTCAAACGAGGTGGGCTTGCCGGTTAATGGGGGATCAACATGGATGGGGCAGCGTTTTGCATATCCTGTGGGTCACCTCCGCCACTCACCTCAGAGCGTCTTTGTGAGAATTGTCTTAGGACTAGAACTGTGTTTTCAGAAGTACCTGAGCGCATCCAACAGCACCGTTGTGCTAAGTGTGGAATGCACGAAGTAGAGAAGCGCTGGGTTAACATTGAAGATGAAGAATTGGGGGAGTTGAGACTTAGAGAAAATCTCGGTGTTACAGATGGAGCAACTAATGTTGCCGTAGATATGGCTTATCAGCCAATTGATGAAAGAACTGCGAGACTTCACGTCGATGTTGAAGGACAATTGGAGGGCCACACATTTTCAGACCAGCATGAGGTTCTATTGCAGACCAGTAATGCGGTTTGTCCCGCATGTACTCGAAAAGCAGGAGCCTATTTTGAGGCAACCATGCAACTTAGGAGTGCGGGGCGCAGATTATCCGAGGATGAGTTGAAAGACCTAAGAGGGACTTTAGATGAATTACTGGATGAATTGGAATCAGATCCTATGTTCTTCATTACTAAAGAAGGTCCAGTAACCGGAGGCTGGGACTTACAACTTGGATCAAAGGCGCTAACAAGAACCTGGGCTAGGAGATTAGTCAGAAGATTTGGTGGAACAACCAAAGAAACATCAACACTAGTTGGTATCAGAGACGGGGCGGAGGTTACTAGGCTTACACTTTCTTATCGCAAACCTGCATATGGCCTTGGTGATGTTGTCCGTCTAAAGAAAGAAAATTGGCTCGTATCAGCCTGGCAAAAGGATGGTCCGACGCTTCGGAGATTGGACAGAAATGAACGTACTGGGGCTACTTGGAGGGATATGGAAAAAGCCAGTGTAGTAAGTAGGTATAATGATCAAATTGTAGTTGACATCTTGAACCGTGATAGTTCTGGAGCAGAAGTAATGGATCCCACCGATTACCGTGTGGTAACTGTAGCCCTACCCTACGATGACGATAGTTCACTGACAAACTTACGCATCGCTTTCATAGACGACTTATGGATGGCACTGCCAGGACACACGGGAGAGGAGTGAAATGTCTGAGCCTGATTTCCAATCACTTCTCGATAAGTATGACAAATCAGACATGGCTGGATTTACCAGGAAATTTGTCGATGACCTTGAGGCTGCATTGTCTGCGGAGATAGATATTGATTCAGATATGGATTGGAGCGGCGTCGTCTGCTTAGGGATGGGTGGGTCAGGCGCTGGGGGAATGTTTCTTTCAGCCCTAGCAGATGATTCAGGTGGTTTACCATTCGTGGTTTGGAATAATTACGGTTTACCGTCATGGTGGGGGCCGGATTGGCTAGTTTTAGCGACCTCCTATTCAGGTAATACAGAAGAGACTCTCGACGGAGCACGTCAAGCGCTCGAGGAAGGGGGTGTTGTGGTAGGAATCTCTTCAGGCGGTGAATTGGAAGATTTGCTTTCACAAAGTGAGGATTCATTGTGTTTATCGGTTCCTTCTGGGCAAATGCCTCGCTCTGCATTCGGACATATATTCGGAAGTCAACTATCGCTATGCTGGGCTTTGGGGATCATTCCACGACCCTCCGAGGAAGAAATTACCGGGATGTTAGACCGATTACGCTCTAAGTCGAAGTCAGCAGACATAGTCAGCGGTGATGGTAGAGTAGCCGCCATGGCGCATGGAATGTCCGAACGAGATATCGCTATTGTATCTGCTAATGAAATGTCATCGGTAGGTGTTCGATTTACAAACCAGATAAACGAGAACTCTGAGAGATTCTCCCGTCCTGTCCAATTGCCAGAAATGAATCATAATGAAATAGTGGCTTGGAACAGAAACTCTTCATCTCAATCATTGCTATATCTGGCAAGCCCACACACTCATTCACGTGTGCGCGCACGAATGAATTGGATGATGGAAAATCTTCAACCCGGTGATTCTTGGTTGTTAGAGTGTGAAGGAGAAAGCCTACTTGAGAGTCTTTTATTCGCTGCACATATAACCGATTGGGTGAGTATCGCATTGGCAGTTATGAATGGTATTGACCCATCCGAAATGACTGCGATTGACGGCCTCAAAACATATCTTTCAACAGTCTAGTAGAGAGCACCCAAAACCAATCTAGGATCAGGATAGATTTCTAGGGCTTCATCTCGCTTGCTAGGTTCAACAACTCCGGGCATATCATGAGTGTCCGGTTCTTGATATGATAATTGAAAATGTAGGTGAGGCTCCCATCCACCATTTTCAGAGTGATCCCCCATCCAACATATTTCCTCACCTGCTTTCACTTTTTGACCGACTGCTTTCCCTTCTATCGAAGCCGAATCAAGATGGCCGTAAAGGGCCCAAATTGCGATTCCATCCAGAATATGCTTTGTGATTACAACGTGTCCGTAGTCTCCATCTGCTGCATTGTATCCAAAGTGGGAAATCTCACCGTCTGCGAATGCCATACAGGCAGTTCCTACCGGTGCACCAATGTCTATTCCGATGTGTAGGAAACGTTCTCCAGAAAATAGTTCGGTTGAGTATAATCCTGGTCTTAATTCATCGTACTTCCCAACGCTGTAATCTGTTGTTGGAGGAGTCCATGTGCCACCTGATAAGTCGAGGATTGTGTAATCCTTGGGCATATCGACGACAGGATGGAACTCGTGGGAATCCCAATTAATCATGGTATTGGGAGAGGGGCTAAGGTCATCATTTCTCCTCTTCTATTCTGTCTGGCCTAGTTTCAACCTCGGTAGCTTCTGGTAAGCCCTCTTGCAATGTTTCAGAGACCTTCAATTCGTCAAGTCTTCGTCCTTGCGGTAAAATACGACTTTCGTAAGATCGCATGACTTGGTTATATGATTTACCGGCTTTATCAAGATGTGCGCCAACATCCATCATGTATCCCATGAGTGTGGTGGTACGCTTGTACATCTCTCTTGATACATCGTAAATCTCTCTTGCACCCTCGGCTAGAGCATGTTGTTGCCAATATAGAGCAACGGTTCTCAATAAGCCCAACATAGTAACAGGGGTAGCGATTAATACAGATTTCGTCATTGCATAATCCAATAATTCAGGATCGGTGGTGAAGGCGGCGGCAGCCATCGCTTCACTAGGTATGAACATCACAACATGGTCAAAGTCTCCTTCTATAGACTCTTGATACGCCTTTGCGCCGAGATCCTTGATTCGACTCTTCATGGCCTTGGCGTGTTCTTTCAGATGTGCATCTTGTTCAGGACCTGAGTCTAACTCAACTGCTTTCAGGAAATGAGAACCAGTAGCCTTCGAATCGATTGGAATCACTCCTTCTTGAGGCAAACGAACAATATAGTCTGGGCGACCACCACCCTCGACGGTTTCTTGTTCGAAAAAATCCACTTGTTCCGACATACCTGCCATTTCGAATAATCTCCTTAGTTTCACCTCTCCCCAATTTCCTCTGGCTTGTCCAGAAGTAGTTAATGCAGTTGAAAGAGCGGTGGTTCTGTCACCTAGAGAATCCGCCTTCTGCCCTAATTCTTTCAATTGACGCTTGATAGCTTCGTAAGCTCCTACCCTTTCCTTTTCCATTTCGGAATTTGCATTGGATAATTTTGTCATTTCCTCACGCAGAGGTTTAATCAAATTTTCAACCTCCATTTTCCTCGCGTCAAGCGACTTTTCAGCTTCTTTTTGATCCGAATTAAATTTCTGTTCTGCAAGTTGTAAAAATGCCTCAGTGTTTCGCTGATTCACTTCGGTTGCTATATTTTCAAACCTTGATTCAAGTAATTCGTTTACTCTCTTTCTTTCTTCATTCAGAAGTTCTCGGGTTTTTTCATCTCCACTTTCGTTTGCTTCGTTCAACGCTTTTGCACGACTTAGTTCCGATTTTGCTTGACTTAATTCTTGATTTGTTTTCTGTTTGGCCAATAACCATCCGATAGCACCACCAGCAATCAGGGCCCCTGCAATATACACGATTTCACTTAGCATGGTGAGAAGATAGAAATTGAGGGTATTTAAATTTCTCAGGCCATTATGGGTATATTTGTGTCTTGAACTCTAAACAGTACTCTTTAGGAAGGGTGTAATGATAAGGCACCTTGATGGACTCCTATGGAAGAGTCAGGTGTGCCATTCTCGGCGCCACTGGACTTGTTGCTCAACGCTTCTTCCAGCGGCTGCAGTTTCACCCTTGGCTGGAGCCCGTAGCAGTAATCGGTTCACCGGAAACCGCCGGAACTCCCTATGACGAATGTCGTTGGAGTTTAGATGAGGAAAGACCGCCTCCAACTGACATAATAATCGGAGGCTTGGAAAATATTCCCTCTTTGATCGAGCAATTCCAAAGTTTGGGTGTTAGAATTATTTTCTCAGCACTACCTGATGAACCAGCTGGAAGAGTGGAAAGAAATTTATCCGCAGCAGGTTTTCTAGTAGTTTCTCATGCACAAATACATCGCTTACAACCGGATGTGCCCCTTATCGTTCCGGAAGTCAATATCCAAGATCTGAACCTTCTGCAGAAACAATCTGATAGTTCTGAAGGGCGCTTAATCTCATGTTCTAATTGCATGGTTTTACCTATTGCGATTACCCTTTCACCATTGATAGAAATCGCTGGGATTAAATCTGTTAGAATAGCCACTCAGCAAGCCCTTTCAGGAGGTGGAAGATTACTTCTGGCCAAAGGTCGAGCAGGCCAAAATATCTCACCAGAAATCCCAGGAGAGGCTGACTCGATTATTACTGAATTAGAAAAGATACTTTCTAGTGATTTCAAAATCGAAGCCTCATGTGAAAGAGTAGTCCGCGATCATGGTCATTATGCGCGGATTGAAGTCGAGTTCCATGATTCGGTTAGCGCTCATCAAGTCGTTCGAGCATGGCGTGAAATATATTCTCGAAGCCAAGAGCTCAACCTCCCTTCTGCAGCAAAGAAGCCAATAGTATTCGTTGATGGAGAGCTTGACGAAAGTCATAGATGGGTTGGTTTTGAAGAAATAGAAGACCCCGCCCTTGACCTAAAAGCAGGTATGGCAGTAGCCGTGGGAGAGGTGGAAATAGAAGGTAAAAGTTTGAGATTTTCTTTAATGGCAGACAATACGATACGAGGTGCTGCAGGATATTCTGTATTACTTGTAGAACAGTTACTAGCCGACGGGCTCTTGCATGACAATAATACCATACTTGCACAAGAGATTTGACCGCACATCCCAATAGAGTGACTACCTACCCACACCGTGCGTCAGCGCCAACTTGCAATGCTACTTTCCTCTCTACCTCCGCATCCTTGCAGGAATATAGAATTGGAACAATATTCAACCCCAGGCGATATTGCTGCCTCTTGGCTAGCACAAATTATTGCATTCGGAGATCTCTCTGAGGATTCCTCCATTGTTGATTTAGGTGCGGGAAACGGAGTTTTAGGCGTGGGGGCAGCACTGATGGGTGTGTCTCAGGTAGTTTTGGTGGAGGCGGACAAAGAAGCCTGCTCAGTGGCATTTCAGTCGATTGAGCAAGCAGGTGTTTCGGATTCAGTGGAAATAATCTGTAAATCAGTCGATGATTTGCTTGATATGAGTGGTGCAGACTTGATTATTTCCAATCCTCCTTGGGGCACTCAAAAAGCAAAATCAGATCGACCTTTTCTAGAAGCAATAATTCGTTCAAATGCTATTTCACATCTGATGCATAGCGCTGAAGCAACGCATATTGAAGCAATATTCGAATCGGTCGGATGGAATGCCGAGAAATACTGGGAAACAGATTTCGCATTACCCGCCGCCTATTCTCACCACTCCAGTCTTCAAGGGAAGACTAGAGCTGGATTCTGGCGTTTATTACCACCGGGGCACTCCTAATTTCTCGATTTTGCCGTGCTACGCACGGCCGGACCGTTCATAGGGGGCTGGCCGGTGGGCGCCCTCGATGAGTGCTAGTACTGGTGACTTTGTCACGCCAGGAAACCAAGTCGAAGTGCCAGCTGGTGCTAGCCTAGGTTCCGGCCTCTCTGAGACTGAATCTGGTGCAACAGCCCTAGTCAGCGGGACAGTTATTTCCGATGGCGAAACAATCTCAGTAAACGCTAACCGTCTAGAGACAAATTCTCCACAGATAGGTGATGATGTAATTGCAGAAGTTACCAAACTTATGCCAAAGGTTGCAATGATTCGCATTCTGCATATCGAAAAGGATGGTGGACATCGAGACCTTTCTGCCGAGAATCTGTTTGCTGATATTTTCGTGACTGAAATCGTTGACAGATTTCTCCCTTCACCAGGCGATGCTATGAGGTCACGGGACCTAATCCGTGCCCGAATCACCCAACTTGAGCCAAATCTGAAGGCTAGTACACGAGGTTCACCAGGATTGGGAGTCCTCTGGGCTATTTGCCCTGCATGTGGGAATGAATTGGTTACATCTGACGACAAGCAGGACTTCAATGTAGACTGTAATCGGTGTGATTATTCCGGTTATCGAGCCCTATCCAACGGATTTGGGCACGGCCATGCTCTTGGTGAAGATATTCAGGATTTGAACAGGGCAGGAGAGAGATGGTCTCCTGAAGCTGAAGGTAATCTAGGTCACGAAGGTGCTCGACCATATCTTTCGCCGATGGCCGACCATCGCCGTGGTCCAAGCCATCAAGCACCACAAGCTGCAATGCGAATGCGCTCTGCCATCACTGGTAAAGGCGGTGGTGGAGCTGCAAGACAACGAGTTCAGCACGAGTGTAAGTGTACACTTTGTGGAGTCGATACAACCGTTCCATTCGAACCAACTGCTGGGAAGCCTATCCGTTGCAAGGACTGTATGAACAAGGTGAAAGATGGTAAGGCTACAAAGGAAGAACTTGCTGCTGAGCGTGAATTATTGACCAAAGCTCGTTCAGAAGCCGCTGAACTCGCTGGAATCAAACTCTTCATTGCTCGCTTGTCTTTCGAAGCTAGCGAAGATGAGTTAAGAAATATCTTCTCGGCTCATGGGGATGTTACAGAATGCAATATTGCCAAAGATCGAGATACAGGTAAATCTCGTGGTTTTGCTTTCGTCAAGTATGCCAGCCGCAAAGCCGGAGAGAAGGCGATTAAGGAATTGGACGGAAGTGAAATTCACGGTAGAAAAATCAGTGTGCAGGAATCTAATGATGGCGGAGGCCGAGGCTCTCGTGGTCGAGGTCGTCGCAACCGTCGTTGATGCGAATTAATCGCTTCAATCATTGTCCAAAGGCGAAGTCGTGAATACCCCAAAGCAATCCGGCAGACTGAGGGATTGAATGGAAGGCTGGTTGGTCCTTGATGGATATGAGGATGAACCGGCAGCATTTGGTGTTCCTAACTATCTTGGTTTTCATATCCGATATATCTGTGGCGTTCTAGAATCTAGGTCAATTCCATACACCTACATGACTATTGATGAGTGGAGACTTTTCCACAAACAAAAACTTGCTAATTCGTCAGAAAGACAAGAACTTCAGCGAGAACTTTCGGAGCTCGATGGTGCTGTTGTCCTTGCCGGAGCTGTAGTTCCTGGGAAGTATGTTCGAGGGACTCCAATATCAAGAAGAGAATTAGATGATTTTCTTGCGGTTTTTCCAAGTGAACAACCCGTGCTAGCAGGTGGCTGGGCTATCCGCCATTGGAGATATGACGGATGGATGCCACTTCGGACAAATTTATTCTGCGCAGTGCAAGATACAGATGCTACATTGGATTACTATCTGGCGAGCGGTGATTGGTCTCACAAACGTAGAACTGCGGAACAGTGGGACGATTGGGCAAAGAAAGGGGCCTCTGGAAAATGTGTCACAAATCATCCAGATTTATTCACTGAAGATGGTCGTTCGGGGCCATTGACTTACGAAGTAGAATTGTACCAAGGCTGCGTTCGTTTCAAGCGAGGTTGCAAGTTTTGTATTGAACCCAAGAAAGGAGTCCCGATTTGGAGGGATGAGGATGACGTCATTGCCGAAATCACAACCGCTCTGGATAATGGAGTTCGGCATGTTCGTATTGGTGGAGCTACAGATATTTACACCTACAAGGCAGACGGTGTAGTGGAGTTAGAATACCCTATTCCTAATCCAGAACCAATTTCCAAGGTGCTGAACGGATTAAGAGAAGATGAGAGATTAGAAATCCTTCACGGTGACAATGCAAACCCGTCTATTGTTGCTGAAAATTTGGAACCTGCAACGGAGATTACTAAATCACTAGTTTCGACTCTCTCCGATGGCGCAGTACTTTCGTTTGGGCTTGAATCAGCAGACCCTAGAGTACACGAGACAAATTGGCTGAATTGCGATTCAGAACAACTCAAAATTGCTATACGACACATCAATGAATTTGGCCGAGAGAGGGGAGAAAGAGGTTTGCCAAAACTGCTCCCGGGTCTAAATTTCATTGCCGGACTCAACGGAGAAACGAGAGAATCTTACCATATGAATCGTGACCTATTAGATTCTCTCCGTTCAGAAGGATTGTGGCTACGGCGAATAAATATCAGACAGGTAGAAGGCCAAGGTTTTCAAGAGATTCCTGAGGATGCATTTCAGGCCTTCAAACGCAGCATAAGGGAAGAAATTGACAAGCCACTACTAGAGGAGATGTTCCCAATTGGAACCGAACTCAAAGGAATCTGGTGGGAGGCACATGATGATCGGATTAGAAGGCCTGAACAGATTTTGGATAAGACTCACAGAGATGCCTCAATTTATGGTCGAGCAGGTATAACATTCGGAAGACAAATTGGGGCTTACCCAATTTTAGTTGGAACTCCCTATCAAGTTCCACTTGAAACCGAATCCAACATCATAGTCACCGGACATGGGATGCGCAGTCTAAGTGGCGTTGAAACAAACTTGTCGATTAACACCGCAAGTCAATCCCAACTCGAGGCAATACCTGGCATTGGGAGTAAGGCTGCATGGCGCATAGTCTCCAATCGAGCAAAGGCGTTGCGGAAATTTCCTGAAAATCCATTCAGTGATGTAAAAACAGCCTTGCAGGATGCAGGAGTCCAGTCCTACGGACTGGCTCTGAAGGTGCTAAAGGCATGATGCAACCCGTTCAGGCATAGGGAATAGTGATAATCTCAGCAATCACGGCAATATTCATGTTGAACGAGGAAACGAAGAGAATCGTTGCTCTAGGAATCTGCATTTTGTTTCTTGGAATTCCAATGCTTGGATATCTATCTGGCGGAGAGGAATCAGAACCTACTCTAGCGGAACAAAGTGAGATTTCCTTTACCCAGTCCAGCGGTCCTACTTTGAACATAAGAGGTAGTGAGGCGGGGACCGTTTTCTCTCATTCCGTCTTAGATATCGGTGTCGATAGCCCAATGGTTATACTAGCAAATGGTACTTATGTTGAATGGTCCGAGGGCAGTCCAGTTTACAGTGAAGATTCATTAATTTCCACCTCAGGAAGATGTTCAATTCTATCCAATTATTCTCTGTTTTGCAGTGGATCAAACAATTATGGACAACTTGGGCTTGGAAATACGGTTGAGTCCTCAGGATATGTTACATTGAATCAAGAACCGATTGTTGTAGACGAAGGGAAAGACCACACTTGTGCAATTCTACTGGATTCTAGTTTGTGGTGCTGGGGCAGGAATCACCTCGGTCAAATTGGAGATGATTCTACTGACAATCGCGTATCTCCAGTAAATATCGACTTGGGTTCTGGCGTATATGCTGTGGCGGTCTCAGCCGGTGAGCATCATACCTGTGCCATAACTCATCTAGGCGATGTAATGTGTTGGGGCTACAATGTAAGAGGGCAACTAGGAGATGGCACTACCAATAACTCATTGGCCCCAGTATTGGTCAATCATTCCACAGGTCTTAGAGCGGTTTCATTGGTGACCTCAGGTCTATCCTCTTGTGTGATTTTCGAAAATGGTTCAGTTGGTTGTTGGGGTAACAAGTATACCGTATTCTCCGACAACGGTGCAGTTTCAGGAAATATTCATCTCATCGATTTAGGGCTCAATACAGAAGCCATAATGCTGGATGGAATAGGCTCCCATACTTGTGCAGTTACCGACAATGGTTCCATGCAATGTTGGGGTGTCAATACCCATGGGCAATTAGGAGACGGAACGTGTTCATCGACCATTAATTCCGATTGTACAGCAGAGAACGTGTTTCCAGGAGAGGGTGATTCAACTGTACATGTGAACCTAACTTCAGGATTAACCGTACTAGCAGCAGCAACTGGAACAGACTCTACTTGTGCTCTGTTATCTGATGATTCATTGCACTGTTGGGGGGCTCAGTCCGGTGAATTTGATAATACTACCAATTCGCTTCTCAATCCTCACCAATTGACATTCACCGATGGGGCCCATGTTGCGTATACTGAGCAGGACTTTGATGGTGATGGGATTCGTAATTTATTCGACACACACCAAACTGGCGACAGCGACGGTGACGGTACACTGGACACCGATGACGATTATCCAACAAACCCCGCAAGATGGACAGATTGCGCAGATGGTCAGTTCGGCCGATTGACTTGTGTTGATGCCTCTCCAGGCTATTCCGCATCTGATAGCAGTTTAATCCAAACAGAATGCCAACCGGGAACTTTCCAGCCATTTACTGGTCAAGCCTCGTGTCTCGATGCATCCGCTGGCCATTACGTCGATTCCTCTGCTTCGTTGTCGCAGACACAATGTCCGATGGGTTACTCAACCTCCAATATAGGCCAGTCTTCTTGCTCACCTGCACCCGCTGGATTCTATGTAGATCAATCAGGAGGAGACGCAGGAAACAGTAACACAACGGCATTACAATTGTCGGCGATGAGTGCTAATTATTCCGCTTCAATCACAGGTGGTTCCGATAACATAGACGTGTATTCTATCAATTTGAGCAGAACAACATGGTTTACTGCTAACCTGACATCACCAGCCGGACAAAATTATGATTTGGAGTTGCTAAATTCAACTTACCAAGTAATTGATTCATCAAATTCCAGTAGTTCATCAAATATGAGTCATGATGAAGTTTCAACCTCCTCTGTAAACAATTCTAGCGGAATGTATTACATCAGAGTAAGTTATGTCTCGGGATTCAACAATACAGATGATTACAACCTTGTAATTGACCTTAGGTCAACCAGCGCATCAGGCCTCCAGGTTGGCTCGGTTACTACGTCAATTAATCCAGAGTTTGCAATAGATTCTACTCCGTGTTCTCCCGGAACTTGGCAAGATCAAACCGGCTCAACATCTTGCAATCTAGCTTCACCCGGTCACTATGTTTACGGTTCGGGCGCAACATCTCAAAATGCCTGTACTGCTGGATATTATCAACCAAATTCAGGGCAGACAGGCTGCATCATAGCGTCCTCGGGTTATTTCGTAGCATATCCGGCCTCAACATCGCAGACAGCCGCAGGCCCAGGTCACTACGTCAACGGGACTGGAGCAACCGCTCAGACTGCATGTACAGTCGGAACCTACCAACCCTCCTCAGCTCAGTCCACTTGCTTTGCTGCAAACCCAGGTTATTACGTACCTGTAACCGGACAAGCAAACCAGACAATCTGTAATGGAGGGACCTACCAACCAAATTCAGGTCAAAGGGAATGCATTGACGCTGACCCAGGTCACTATGTCCCAAATCAAGGTGCTACCAATCAGACCGAGTGCGCGCTTGGGACATATCAGCCATCTTCTGGTCAATGGTCGTGCCAAAATGCTGAACCAGGGTATTATGTTGATGATGTAGGTGCAATATCTCAAACCGCTTGTTCAGTTGGTGAGTATCAACCATCTAGTGGCCAAACTAGTTGTCTCACAACTTCCGCTGGTTACTATACCAATTCAACAGGTTCAATCAACCAACAGCCATGCCTTCCTGGGAATTTCCAACCATTAACAGGACAAGCTGAATGTTTCCAAGCAGAACCCGGATACTATGTAGAAACCCCTGCTTCTACCTCTCAAACTCCTTGTTCTGCGGGCACGTTCAACCCAAATTCCCAAGCCGATGATATGTCGGATTGTACTCCTGCAGATACAGGTCATTATGTCGCTCTGCAAGGATCATTCGCTCAAGACGAATGCCTTCCCGGTAGCTATTCTTCTATGCAAGGACAAATTGCCTGCGACTCTGCCTCTCCTGGGTATTATGTGCCCAATTCCGCAGCCGATGAGCAATTGCCTTGCTCTGTGGGGACCTGGCAGAGTTCCCAAGGTTCGACTGGTTGTGATGTAGCAGATCCTGGATATTACGTTGATTCACAAGCAGCCTCAATGCAAACAGCATGCTTTGCTGGAACTTACAATCCGAATTCTGGCTCAGTAACCTCGGCAGATTGCATTGCAGCTGATGCAGGAAGCTACGTAGCAGATTCAGGCTCTGCTGAACAGTTGCTTTGCTCAGCAGGAAGCTACCAACCAGCGCCCGGACAGTCTAGTTGTATTGATGCGGACTTTGGCTATCATGTTCCAAGCGAAGGAGCCACAGGTCAAATTGGATGTTCAATGGGTTCCTATCAGGGAGAGAGAGGAGGGACACAATGTAACCCTGCAGAACCAGGGTACTACGTCGACTCACACTTCGCCTCATCTCAGACTGCATGTTTAGCTGGAACTTACAACCCATCCACAGGGTCTACTTCCTCAAATGACTGCATGGATGCCGCCCCAGGATTCTTCGTAGAAAACCTAGGCTCAGCATCACAGCAAGCCTGCGAATTAGGCTACTATCAACCAAATAGCGGTTGGTTGAGCTGTTTGATGGCAGACCCTGGTAACTACGTAGACACACTAGCCGCTACTGCACAAATTGCCTGTGAGGCTGGTACATACAATCCCAACTCAGGATCGACAACTGCATTTGCCTGCTTAGATGCAGAACCCGGAAACTACGTTCCGGACCCAGCCTCTGCCTCACAGATACCCTGTGAAGAGGGTAGTTATCAAAATCAGAGGCAACAGACAGAATGCAAACCAGCTAGTTTGGGATACTTCGTGAATACTACTGGTTCAGTATCGCAGACCCCATCGCCTCTAGATTACTACACCGACATGGAAGGTTCCAATGAGCCATTCCCTTGCCCGGAAGGCCGAATTACTATGGTTGAAGGGTCCGATGATGTTGAGGATTGTCGTCAAGATTACGATGGAGATAGAACTCCAGATTTCCTTGATGAAGACGATGATAATGATGGTATAATCGACCACATTGACCAATGCGACACAGGCCTTTTGGCTTGGGTCAGTACAAAATCCAATGATTGGGATCAAGACGGCTGTGAAGATGCTACGGAGGATAGTGACGATGATAATGACGGATTTTCTGATACAGAAGATCATCTCCCGTTAGACCCAACAGAGTGGTTGGACAGTGACGGTGACGGAATAGGAGATAATGCTGACCCGGACGATGATAATGATGGAGTCCTCGACACCGATGAAATCGCTTTAGGATATGATCCACTAGATGCTGATTACGATGATGATGGATACAATGACAGCGTTGACGTATTCCCTGATGATCCAACAGAATGTTGCGATACCGATGGTGATGGCTATGGGGACAATTCCGATGATTTCCCCACCCTGAAATATTTACATTCTTATTTGGAAGCAGTAGGTTACCTAGTAATTGGATTCATTATCTTAGGAGTAATTGGTTTCAGCGTAAGATTGGCAGTTCGTAGCCGACCGGATAAAGCAGAGGCGGATGATAGCACTCACGAGGTTCGGCAGATAGGCGGGGTTGAAGTGAGAGTATCGGCGGAGGACCGAATGTTTGACCAAACTACCGAACCCCAAGTCGAATCCAAGCCTGAACCTCAGCCAGTTGAATCTCCATCTGCGACAATGTTTGACTTACAAGCAGCAGAACAATCCATGACAGAATCAATGGATGAACCGATTACTGAACAAGTTGGAATGGATTTGACTCATGAGGCAGAGGTGCAGGAAGAGGCACTTACGGAATCCCAAGATGCCTCACAACCAACTGAAGTCGTCGATCAATTAGACCTTGACAGTCTTCTGGCTACTGCACCACCTCCTGTTCCGAAAATCCAAGCCCCTCAAGATGCTCAAGTCAATGAACACGGACAGAAAGTTTGGCGCGATGACAATGGGGATGTTTGGGTACAGAACCCAGATGGAAGTTTACTCAAGCACAACGTTTTGACAGGTGCTTGGGATCCTTACGAACAATGACCTTGGATAATTTCGGTGAAGCATTAGATTAGTCGCATTGATAATGCGTCACCTGATGCGGCAATTCGAAGGTGAGTCAAATGACAGACAATGACAATGAATTTATCCAAACTATCGAAGCCAGCGCCCACTGCGACGGTCCTTGCGGAGTTTATGACCCTGCAAGTGCAAGAATAGCCGCTGAGGCAGTTCAATCGATGACCAAAAAGATGGTTACACTTGCAGAAAACCATGGCTCAGACTGTGGAACTGCAAGCTACATCAATACAATGAGCCGCTACGCTACAATCAAGGAAGAAGAAGCCCAAAAGTGCAAGGACGAATTATTGGTACTTTGGACTGATTACTTCAAGCCTCAACACCTAGAATCAATCCCAGACCTACACGACACTTTCTGGCAGGCAGCAAAACTCTGCTCAGCATGTAAGGTAGAAGTCTCAGAGCAGCACGCTCAGGAACTAATGGATGCAGTTGAAGCAATCCACCACATGTTCTGGGGAACCAAGGGCCGTGAAGACCCATGGATTCGCGCTTCCTGAATGTCGTCGTAAACGGCGACTCAATGTGGCCTACACTCAAGCAGGGTAGTACTGCTAAGTTTGAGAGAATCGACTCAACCTCAGTAGCAGTAGGGCAAGTAGTATTGTTAGATCATCCGTTCAGACCTAATCTAAGGATAATCAAACGGATTCAATCTATGGAAGATGGCCGATTATTCCTTGTTGGCGACAATCCAGATCCCACGGCTAGTGAGGATAGTCACAACTTTGGGGAAGTCGACATTTCGTCAGTCATTGCTATTTTAGTCCCACAATAGGCTCAGAATTGGATGACATTAGCACCCCATGCTAAACCACCACCAAATGCAGCGGTAACAACTAGAGAACCCGGGCCAATCAGACCCTCATCCATCGCTTCACGCATGGCGATTGGCACACTTGCACCGGCAGTGTTTCCGTACTTGTGCAAATTTGTGAATGTCTTTTCCATCGGCAGGCCAAGTTTTTCCATTCCTGTTTTGATGATATTGATATTGGCCTGATGTGGGATAACTAAGTCGACTTCATCGAGACTTTTTCCAACGCGTTCTAGCGCGCTAAGCACCGCTTGTGGAAATGCCTCGATGGCGAAGTTCCAGACCGCTCGCCCATCCATGTGGAAGTATTGCATTCCTTCCTCGAAGTTATCACTCGGAATTGGAACTCTAACTCCACCTGCTGGAATTTCGATTACACCCGAGCCGCTACCATCACTGGTTAGCCAAGAGCCCAAGATGCCCTTTCCATCTTCCACCTCACCAAGAACTGCCGCTCCCGCTCCGTCGCCAAACAGAACACAGGTGGTTCTGTCTTGCCAATTTAGAATGCGAGAATAGATTTCAGATCCGACCACTAGAACCTTGTCGTAGCCGGGAGTTCCAGCAAATCTAGCACCTACATCTAGGGCGTAAACCCATCCTGCACAAACCGCATTGATATCGAAAGCCCCACAATCAGAACAACCCAATTTTTCCTGAATAATTCCCGCTGTTGAGGAAAGGGGAACATCAGGGGATGAGGTTGCGAGTATTACCAAATCTATGTCGTCAGGAGTTAGTCCAGCATCATCCAGAGCCCTCTTACATGCTTCTACAGCTAGATCTGAAGTGTGTGTATCTTTGTCAGCGATTCGTCGCCTTTTCATTCCAGTTTTGGTGGTTATCCACTCATCGCTGGTCTCAACGATTTCCGCCCAATCCTCATTACTCATTTCGTGAGGAGGCACGTATGAACCGAGTCCAATAATTCCCACAGAGGCCATATTCTAATGCGTCACGCGAACGAACTCACATTTCACAGTTGATGTTTTCAATCGTGTTTGAGGCAGATGTTCATTGGTTCTGAGAAAAAGCCGAGACTCCAACGTCCACCTTCTCTTCCGACTCCACTATCCTTGACTCCACCAAATGGAACTCTCAAATCTCGGTGCAGCCAAGTGTTGACCCAAACCATGCCAGTGTCAATATTCTCAGCAACTCTTTGTCCCCTTTCTAAGTCGCTAGTCCAAACGCTTCCCGCCAAACCATAGCGGGTGTTATTTGCAATCGCAATCGCTTCTTCTTCGCTCTCAAATCGATGTATGGTTACAACAGGTCCAAAGATTTCCTCAGTTGTGCATCGAGCATCTGTTGCTACACCTGAAATGACAGTAGGTGCTAGCCAATTGCCGTGCTCGAACTCTTTTGGAAGACAGGGGTATCCTCCTGTGAGTATCTCGCCTCCTTCCTCCTTAGCCAATTCGACATAACTTTCCACTTTCGCGAGATGGTCTGCTGAAATCAATGCCCCTAATTGGGTAGATTCGTCTGAAGGATCGCCAATTTTCATTGATTCAACTGAATTGACCAAAGCCTCAACAAATTCATCGTAAATTCCAGATTGGACAAGGATTCTTGAGCCGCATAGGCACACTTGTCCCTGATTTAGGAATGCGGCTCTAGTCACTCCTTCGACGGTTTTCTCCATATCACAGTCGTCGAATACTATGCTTGCATTTTTGCCGCCTAATTCTAGACTGAGTTTCTTGAACATTGGACTGGCGGCAGCGGCAACCTTGGCTCCGGTAGCCGTACCTCCTGTGAATGAGACAAGGTCGACATCTGGATGAGACGTTAGTGGGCCACCAGCACCCTTTCCATCTCCATGAACTAGGTTGACTACTCCCTTTGGTAGGCCAACTTCGTGAATAGTTTCCATTAGTAAATCGGCGGTCATTGGAGTTAATTCACTGGGCTTACAGACGACTGTATTACCCATTCCGATAGCTGGAGCGACCTTCCAACTTAGAAGGTATAATGGAAGATTCCAAGGAGTAATCAATGCACCAACACCTACCGGTTTTGGAACAACGATATTTGTTGCATCCTCCATCTCAAAGCGTTCTCTCTGACCGACATGAGTTTCTCTAATTAGAACCGCAAAGAATCGGAAATTGGCCACTGAACGGTAAGCATCTACTGCGCGTGCTAAGGAAATTGGTTTACCAGTATCTTTGCTCTCAAGTGCGGCGATATCTTCGTATTTTGCTTCTAGAGCATCGGCGATTTTATCCAACCAATCGGCTCTTTCTGCATGGCTGAGGCCACCCCATGCTGGCTGAGCCTTTTTTGCCGCAGAAATTGCATGATCAACATCCGCTTGTGTCGAAAGTGGAACTCTTCCAAATCGTTCACCAGTCGCTGGTTTCAGAACGTTGAGCCAATCATCATTAGAGTGGCAGACAAATTCACCATCTATGTAGTTGCAAAGGTCTCGAGGTTCGCTGCCAACAGGGTCTCTTTCACAAGGGGTACAACCTGATTCACAGCACTTCTCAGGGTCCAAAATTAACCCTCCTGACTTCCCTCATTGGCGAATGGATCTGAACGAGTCATAGCTTCAGAGTACTCTTTCCAGTCGAGTGAGAATCGATCTCTATCTGGGTCCCATTCATCCCAAGTTACAACTTCCTCTAGGGCCTCTCGGTACTTGTCAGGAACAATTCCGGGTACGATGAATGCTTTCTGTCTGTGTAGAGGATATGGGTTTCGAAGTTGTATTCCCAATACACCCAATACCGCACGAGCAACATACCAGGTCGCCTGGGAATTCCAACCATGAGCGATTTTGATTACAATTCCAAGACCATTAGGCCAATCAGTGTGTTCCACAGATAAACCGAGTAATCCATCAGCGCCTTCTTTTGCGATCAGTTTTCCTTCTCCGGCCTTAATACAAGTTGAGTCCAGTCTGTTGAATCCGCCTATTAGATCGGGGTGCCTATTCATTGCCTCCCAAATCCAATCCTCATCCCTATTTTTTGCTAGATTGGCGAACATCACAGCTAATTCATCAACTGTATTTGAGGTTGTAGGGAAACCACAGCCATCCTTTGCGACTCGCAATGGTTCCCAATCTGGCTTATTCATATATTCACGCAAAACATCAAGATACTCGGGAAACCATGGCGAACTAGGCAAAGTATATCCTGCTCTATTCATCCCTCTTTTCCTCATCCCTTTGAGTATTGCAGCGTGTTCTCCAGAGCATGTGTGAAACCATCTTCGTGGCCTTCTAACCTGACGTCCGAATTGAATCAATGGTACGTCCAATGGGCATTGCATCAATCCCCACTCTGATTCTGTAAGTAAGGACTGAGCAGCTGCAACGTGCTCTGTGTCTCCATTGTGTGAGGAACATGAAATGGCTTTTTGTTTCCAATCTAAGTCGTCCAAAACCTCAGTAAAAGGCTTCATCATTAACGGCTTCATCATTGAGCGGCCATAGACCAAAACATTTCCACCGAATGAATGTATAATTTCGTCACCATGTGCCCAAGCAACCGCTCCATGAATGGTATTTTCCGAGACATCCATGCGCCTGAAATCAACTAATGGCTCCCACTCCACATCTCGTCCGGTAGCAATACCTTCGTGTTGTTCTCCGAGAGGATTGGTTGGGAATACAGCAGACCCCGGCCGGCCTGGTGCGACACTGGATGGCTGCTCGACTTTGCGTTCGCTCATTCGCTCCCTCCATTTACCGCCGGTGCGACTTTCGTCATGAATGCCTCCATGTTGCGTTGAACCCTTTGAGAATCATGATTAAAGAAATCGAACCAACACATTAGGCGGTCTTCTGGGTGGAATCGCTCTTTGATTTGTTCAGCAACTTCATGGACATTTCCAATTACTGCGTTATCGGTGGCACGCTCTACTTTGGTAGGGTCGATAGTGCCCTCTAGAGCATGCCAATAGGTTGTCAACGCGGCTCTAGCTTCTTCTTTTGCCGTCGCGCTTCGCTCATCATCAGTCAAACCATCCTCATCATTAACGAAGACCATGATTGTACGAGGCATCATGTCACGAGTCCATGCACCACCTAAAGAGTGGTAGTTTTCTGCCATTCTTTCATGAGTTTGTTCAATGATATGAGGCGGTGTTATCGAGAGGTTGAACACCTGAACAGGAGCCCATTTGTTCACCTCAATTTGTAGATTCACATCGTGGCTTCCAAGAACTAGGTTGAGTAATTCTCGACGCCATTCTTGTGGGATAGTTTTGATCTCCTCGAAGTCATATCTCGATGGAATGGTGATTGATTCAGGCGCCTCTGATAGGCCATGCATTTTCATGGCAGCATCCTGAACATTCTGCCAATCTTCATCAGAGCGGAAATTATCTCTGGTAAGGATAGTCTTTCGAATCATTTCACTAGAAATCACTTCACCATTCAATAGTCTAAGGAAAATCTCAGATGCCTCCGCGAAAATTTGACCTCTTAGAGCCGGCCAAGCAGCCTCCTCAACCTCATCTCGAGGCACAATTCCGTAAGGCCGAGCCATAAATTCGAAGCGGCCGGCTGAAAAACCGATATGCAATCTTCTCTTTTCTTCAGGATTCATTCCGTGCAATGCAAGAAATGAGCCTACTCGTTCCGCCTGAGGGATTGGTCCGCCACTTGCTAGAATCGACATAACTGCGCTACCAACTTCCATTCTTTTGGTTCTAGCAAACATCGCCGTTGCGACTTGAAAAAAATCCGTACAAAGACCAACTTCTCCTGGATAATGTGGGACAACAGGTTTCGAGTTCTGCTTCTGAACTTCGGTAGAAAGATGTGCCTGAGCAACCCAACCAACGCCGAATCCTAGTTCATCTGCTTTCTCAGATTGGTCAAGAAAGTTAGCAAACATCTCCGTTTCACTTGGTATGTGTCCGGATGTGTCCGGAGTTTGTGAGATCGAGAAGAAGATGTCGAATTTCATGCATATCAACCCACTAAATGGAGCGCATTCTGCCACCATCGACAGCCAAAGAAACACCGCGAATGCCTCCGCTACTTGGTAAGCAAAGGAAGGTAACAGCAGCAGCGGTTTCCATTGGGTCTATCAGGCGTTGAATAGGAACAGAATTCATCCAAGTTTCTTGAACTTCCTCAACCGACTTTCCAGTTCTTTGCGAAATTGATCCTGCAAGAGAGCCAAGTCGGTCGGTGTCAGTAAACCCTGGAAGAATGTTGTTGATGGTGATACAGGGGTCTAATTCCCTAGATAGTGACTTTGCCCAAGAGGCCATTGCGCCTCTGAGGGTGTTTGAAAGTCCGATATTGTCTATCGGTTCTCGAACGGAAGTTGAAATGATGTTAACAAAGCGGCCATAACCCAATTCTGCCATTCTTGGAGATAGAATCTGAGCGATTGTGTGGGATGCGTGTAAATGGCGAGAAAATGGCCCCTCAAACTCATCTAATTTATTCTCAAGAAGTGGTCCTCCGGGCGGCCCTCCGGCATTGTTGATTACAATTTCAACCATTCCTAATCCCAAAACAGCTTCCCTAACGGCCTCAACATCTTCTAAATCGAGAACAAGCATTTCATGTCCTGAGCCATGCAGTTCTGCTACTAATTCTTCCAGTGCATCAGCACTTCGAGCACAGGCGATTACTCTTGCTCCCGCTCGCGCTAGCATCTGAGCAGTAGCACGTCCTATACCCGCGCTAGCTCCACAAACTAATGCAGTTCTTCCAGCCAAGGCATTTTCAGCAAAAGGAAATCCTTCATTCAACATATCACTCATTTCTTCAACTCCTAGTCAACATAGTGCGCATATTTTTGCTCTGCAAGCTTCTCGTAAACAACCTGCAAGACATCCTCTGGAGCGTTCCTGAAAGTAGGATGTTCACTCTCTCCCTGTGAGTGTCGCATCTCATCCCACCGCCCCTCTTCATACCCCATCAGGGCTTCCTTCATCAATACACCAGCAAGAACCAGTGTTTCGTAGCACAGATCTTCGTATGTCATGCCTCTCTTGACCGGAACTTCTCTTCTTAGTAACAAGTCTCCAGTGTCAATTCCATTATCACAAAAGTGAGTAGAACTACCTATTGGAATATCGTGGTAAACGCTCCATGCTGGAGAGGCAGAGCCACGACAATCAGGAAGTAGTCCTGGATGTGAATTTACAACACCATCTTTAGGATGGTCGAGTATATCGCCGCGGATGATTCTAGTCCCTCCAAAAACGATTAGATCGAGTGGTAAATCTGCAATGTGTGGCATTACCTGTTCTGAGTTATGAATGGCAACTTCTACGTGAGGCACAACAATTCCTTGATTCGATAAATAGGCTAACTGCGACTCAATTGTCGGAGCAATCGGATTCCCTTCTATTCGCTTGAGAAACTTCTCTCTCTCTTCGTCTGCAATCGCAGAGTCTTCTGAAATTATGATAGTCGGAATGAATCCCTCTGAGAGAATCTGTCGTAACATTTCCCTTCCATATGGATGCTCCTTTAGGAGCAAATATGCGAAACTTGGCTTAACTCCCATGGTATTGTCCCCATGCTTGCGAAGGGGTCATTGATACCCGTTATTTTCGGTCGACAGGTTTCTAAAATCTGATATCATTTATTCTAATAGTTCAGCTTCCATCTCTTGCTGTTCATAATTCATTTTTTGAAGTTTAATATCTCCAAAACTTCTGATTCTGACCCCTTGATAGATCAATAGTAGAACACCAATGACCACCACCAATTCAACATGAGGGACCTGAAACCCATCAGATTGAGTTTGTAATTCCTCATTGCCATCATCAGGCTCTACGGAAGTATTCTGCAATAGTTCAGGGTTAGGCTGGACGATGATTGTCCCAATCATGCCTAGGTCTTCGTGTGGTTCACATACGTACTCATAGGTTCCATTTTCACCAAATAAAAATGTGTAAGTGTAATCAACTTCGGTAGATGGCTCGCCTGTGTCAAATAAACCAGAATTCTCAACTGCATTGTGAGGGAGTAATTCACCACTCCAGAAAAATCTAACGGAATCACCTTCCATTAAGGTAATTGTATCTGGGGAAAAACGAAGATTTGTACTATCAACTGTGACGATTTTGGTTTCTCCTTCATATTCGTTGTAAATACTGCCTGAAAATACTGCACTAGCAACCATCATAGCAAAAGCAATGCTAACCGTGATGGAGGACTTCATACAGTTATGGTGGACTGCCAATGATATTAACCGATGTTTCGAAAAGCGGTATAATCAATCGATTATCCGACCTTCCATCCCTCCGGCGACAGTAACAATCTCTCCAGTTATGTGACCTGAAATTATGTCTGAGGAAAGAACTGCAACAGCATTTGCAACATCCTCAGGGGTTGCTAATTTCTTTAGAGCCATTGTTGTTGTCGCCCTTTGTTTTGTTTCGCCAGTTATTCCGTTTTCTAACTTCTTTTCTGTAGCGGTCCATCCTGGCGCAACGGCGTTAACTCTGCAATTGTAAACCCCCGAAATTTCATTCTTTAGAGATAGCAATAATCCAGAAGTTATTGCACCTTTAGCTGCCGCATAGTCGGAATGACCTGCTTCACCGAATACTCCCGCTGTTGATCCTATCATCACAATTGAGGTGGGCTCAATTTTGTTTGCTTGAAGTAGGAATTGTTTCACTGTATTTACTGTTACATCTAAATTAGAATTAACCGTGTTCAACCATCTTTCTGAGTCCATTTCCCACAATTTTTCAGGGGTTTCAGGATAATATCCTGCGTTTGCCACACAAATATCGATAGGGCCAATTTTTTCATTTATTTCATTGAATAATTCTTCAACATCACTGGATTTCCTAAGGTCCGCATAAAACGAGTATGTATTCAATTCTGAGGCGAGATTCTTTGCAGTATCTTCTGATGAGTGGTAGTGAATAATCACATTCGCCCCTTCTGCTGCGAAAGTTCTCGATATTGACTGACCAATACCTCCAGCTCCGCCAGTCACTAGGACGGTTTTGCCGTGCAAGCCAAGATCCATGTATCGGGATGTACACTCGGGTCTTGAAATGCTCTTTTCGAGCCTCAAGGGGTGACTCTTGACCTATCGCGTGGGAATAGGACTACTTCTCGGACATTTCCGGCTCCGGTTAATATCATCAGTAATCGTGCTACACCCAATCCCCATCCTGCATGAGGCGGTGCGCCGTAACGGAATCCATCTGTATAGAAGGTGAAGTCCGCTGGGTCTAAATCCATGTTTCTTAGATTCTGTTCCAAGACATCGACTCGATGTTCTCGCTGTCCTCCAGAAGTCATCTCATCACGGCCATAATTTAGGTCGAATCCACGGCTCAACTGGCCACCAGTAGAGCCTTTTTCGTCTTCGTCATGGTATATGTAGAACGGCTTCATCGACATCGGCCATCGGGGTAAGAAGTGGAATCCAGGATATTCAGCGGCGATGATATCACAGTGGTGACTTTCGATATCGTCACCCCACTCAATCTCGCCACCTCCTTTCTGAACGATTTCAATGGCGTCACAATAAGAGATCCGAGGGAATGGTAGTTCTGGCACTTCTACTGTTACTGGCTCTTGACCTTGGCTTACTCTGTATTGATTTACAACGTCAATGAGATGTAGGTCATTTGCTACGACTTGACTCCAGATGTGGTGGATCATTCTCTCCTGAACTCCCATCACATCTTCATCATTCATCCAAGCACCTTCAATATCGAAGGAAATGAATTCGTTTAGATGGCGATATGTATCGTGTTTTTCGGCCCTGAATGCGGGTCCGATTTCGAAGACTCTCTCCAAGCCACCAAGAACTGCTAATTGCTTGTATAACTGAGGTGATTGGCTTAGAAATGCGGGTGTATCGAAATACATCATTGGGAATAGATTGGTGCCTCCTTCGCTAGCGCTTGCAATTATTTTTGGCGAATTTATTTCTTGGAATCCCTCACCAATTAGATGGTCTCGTCCATATTGAAGTACACGGCTTCTGAGTTGGAACATTGCATTTACGTGCGCGCGACGAAGATCCAAATGTCTGTTATCCAATCTGATATCTAATCCAACATTTACATCGTCAGTAATTCCCACCGGTAATGGTGTTTCAGCAGAAGATAGTATGTTGGCCTCTGTTACGTTAATCTCGTATTCAGGAGGCGGAGTAGGTTCGCCTTCGGGGGCCTTGGGTGGCCGCTTTTGAGCTACTGTTCCAGTGACCTGAACCGTTGATTCGCGCGAGGCTGATTGGACTGCAGTGAACGTATTTTCGTCCATATTGTCCTTTTTCAGAAATGCTTGGATATACCCTGTTCCATCGCGCAACATTAGGAAAGCGATCGCACCTCTTCCTCGAACCGTTTCTGCATATCCTGCTACTGATACCTGTTCTCCAATCATATCTGCCCCATTGCTAACAACTTGTCCGATTGTGTGAGTACGAAACGCGGTGGGGTGCCAGTCGCTACTGTCGCGCATGCCATTGCGTCCCGCCCTCAATTTATGAATCGAATCGAAAGTCAGTTTTGCTCCGTGCTAATGCTTGAGTAGTCGAAGCCCTACACAACAGCATGGGCGACGACTCGATGTACTACCGAATGATGGGCAACACAGGAATCCAAGTTTCCGTTCTATCCTATGGATTCTGGGCAACCTATGGAGTCAAAGATAGACTGACTGGAGATGCAGGAGTGAAATCTGCAAAGGAGTTGATGCAAATCGCTCGTGAAGCGGGAGTCAATTGCTTCGACCATGCAGAGGCTTACGGTAATCCAAATGGAGAGGCTGAGAGAATATTTGGTATAGCTCTGAAAGAATTACAATCAGAAGATGCTGAACTTTGGCGGCGATCAGAATTGGTGATTACCACCAAGATATTCTGGGGAGGGCCTGGGGTGAATGAATCAGGACTTTCTATCAAGCATTGTCGTGAAGGAATGGACAAGTGTTTGGAAAGATTGCAATTAGATTATGTTGACATGGTATTTTGTCACAGACCGGATCCGTTCACACCAACTGCTACTGTCGTCAGGGCCATGACCGATATTGTCCGGTCCGGTAGAGCAACCGCTTGGGGGACAAGTGAATGGTCAGCGCAACAGATTACCGAAGCATATTGGATTGCCAAAAGCGAGGGCCTGGAGCCTCCTCAATTCGAACAGCCACAGTACAACATGCTTCACAGGCAGAGATTCGAAGAGGAATACTTCCCTCTTTACAATCCGCCATATTCGATTGGGACTACGATTTGGAGTCCACTTAGGTCAGGATTCCTAACAGGCAAGTATCTCGATGGTATACCTGAAGACTCACGCCCTACACAATCTGGTTACGATTGGATGTTGCAGGATTTGGAGGAAAGAAAGGCACGCGGGGAGTTCGAAATAGTTGCCAAGCTAGTCGATTTTGCCAACAACAAAGGATGTACTCCAGCCCAACTCGCTCTTGCTTGGTGTTTGAAGAATCAAAATGTATCGACCATACTTTTGGGAGCGACAACAGAAGATCAACTTCGGGATAATTTGGGTTGTATCGAAGTTGCACTTTCAATGAGCGATGATGACATGAAATCAATTGAGGGAATACTCGGAAACAAACCTGCAGATTGGATAGGTCCTGGCGGAGATGGAAATCGTCAACTGAAGACACTTTGATGAGGATTATTCCTCTTCAACAGTGGCGATTTTCGCCGCTATTAACAAAAATGCAGTATGCCCCATTGGCTGGTTTCCCGGGCGGACACCACCTCTGCCAGCTTTTGACCATCTTCTCTCAATAATTTCTCCAGCAAATTCTACGATGAGCCCCTCTTCTTCGACTCTATTCCAAGATTTTTCTAACTGAGCAGTGGTTGGGCAATAGCACGCAATCCTTCCTCCGATTCTGAGTGTTTGAGAAATTTCAGGGACAACGGTCCAAGGTTCTGCAATATCGATAATTGCAGCGTCTAACTCACCGCATATCCCCACAACTTCGGAAGCCGCATTCTGCAAATCCATTTCCAATAAATTCCAAGAAGGAAAATCTGTAGAAAATTCAGCCAGTCTTTCCATATTACTCCGGCCAACTTCCGCATGTTCTGGACGGTTTTCTACTGAGATCAAATACCCCTTGGATCCCATTACATTAGCAAGGTTCATCGCAAGTCCCGCAGAGCCGTGACCGCCTTCCAGTACACGGCTTCCGGTGCCAATTCCCATCCAAGAAATCAGGAATCCTGAGTCCTTGATTCCGATTGTTTGCGCCCTTCTATTCATGTTTCTCCTAGCCTCAGGTAGAGCGGCTTCAACTATTGTCAATGATTTCTGTCCAACAGTGATTCTATCCCCCAATGAGTATCCTTCCAAAAGTACCGAAGGGTCGAATCTTCCAAGTCCCTTTATTTTGACTTCACCGGGCACATTGTTGACAAGATATGCTCTACCATCATCTTCTCTTAGAGCCATCCAATTGGAGTCTTTAGATGACACCTCAGAGTCTACCATCATTACTGCTTGTAACGGTCATTTAATTCAATACCTTCGATTATGGATTCCTGAATAGCAAATGTTCTACGGCCCCTTTAGGGCCGTATTTTGACTTGGAACATTATTGAGTTATGTATATATCAAGTCCGGCACACCAACTCTCTATGATGCAAGTGAACAGGTTGGATAAAATTACAACCCTTGCGATTACAATGCTAATCTTCACAATGTCTTCAATTGGATTTTTCATGATTGAGCAAGAATCAACTGAAAGGCAGGAATTAGAGGCAAAGGAAATGCCTAGATTTGCAGTCAGTCCAGGTCATACAGTCTTTGGTGAATATGTTGGAGCACACTGGTGCGGGCCTTGTATGGGTAGCGCCTCACCTTCACTGGTCAACCTAAAAAACAGCAATACTGATGATTTCACGTACGTTTCATTCTTCGAAGGCGCCTCAAGCGGCTGGCCTTCCGATGGACCTGCAAATAGGCGAAACCACATCATGGCCTCATCTAGTGGTTATCCAACCTTCGCTTTCGCAGACGAAACCTCAGGTTCATGCTACAAGGTTGGCTCGTCAGGCTCAAATTACTATGATGCAGACTTTAGTGCAGGAGGTTGTATGCACGCTGATGCTAGTGATTTCAACATGGCACTTGGAATATCTCTGAACTCCGCAGGAGATACTGTGACCACAACCCTCGACATAACTTACCTAGGGGCTAGTGCCATCACGGTGTATGTTTATGGAGCCGTAACTGAGAAAATTGGTGCCGAGGCATATAATGATGGAAGTAGACCTCACCATGTTTTCAGAGAATGGTTACTATCCGCTGATAACGATTTCACAGAGGTGACTTTGATACCGAATCAGGTTGAGACATTAACTTGGGATAAACCGCTAAATTCCGTAAGAGCCGGGGGCGGGAATACTCAGTGGGAAAACTTCTGGCCCGTTTTCGCACTTATGGATGGTGACTATTCGACCTACAACGAGGTCTATGCAGCCATAGACCTAGATATGGCTCCGTTAATCGATATAGGAATAGTTGACTTTGAGGTCAGAAATGCGAATGGAAACAACGGTTTTGTTTCAGGCGACATACTTGATCTTGAAGTCGATATCGCAAATAATGGAGTCGAGGAATATAGTGATGGAGGTAGCATCGATATCTATCACCTCTCAAATGGTGAGGAAATTCACCTTGGTGGCATTTCAATTAACCAACTTTCGTCCGGAGGCACTCAGTCCTATACTGCTATGTTCGACACAAGTGACATCACTCTAGCACCCTCAGGCACATCCTCATTCAGAGCACGTATTTCTGGAATGGTTGGAGATCGTGTATCTTCCAATGATTTCCGGGACGGACTAGCTCTGCACGACAATCCGCCTGTGCCTAATCGCCCGGTTGCAGTCGCAGAATCTAGCGTAGAGAGAGGCACACCAATCCAATTTGAATCTACTGCACTAGCTAATGATTTGGTAGATGACATGTCAACAATGAGCGCGGAATTACAATACAGCGTTCATGGCACAAATACCTGGGACAATTCTTGGGTAACTGCAATTGACATGGTAGGAACTGGGGGCAACTCTCGTTACATTCATACGATTACTCCACCAATGAGTTCCCAATCCGGATTCTATGATATCCGCATGCAATGGACGGACTCTGGTGGGCAATCATCTGATTGGGAGATTACTGAAAATGCATTCGAATTGAGAAACGCATTACCAAGAGTTCTGGGGCCCGGTGACGATGGTTATGCGGGAATTCCAACGGTAAAGGTCGATACTGTTGAGGCTGTCTCAATACTGGGCTTGGTCAGTGATGCTGAAACTCCTCATGCTGACCTGATTATTGATTCGAATGCTCACGAATTCATTTCCTTTGATCCTCAGACACTTGAGATTAGTGTTAGATTTGATGAAATGTCATACGATAGCATAGGGAATTCCATTTCTCAAGGGATATTTATCTCAGTCGGGGACGGTGAAGATATCAATTCAGGAACTCTGATGTTCAACGTCATTGAAAATGGCCAGCCTCGTTGGAGCGGTATTCCCACTCAAGGGTTCAATGAAGGAGGGTCTTCCAGCTTGGTCTTGACGGAATACCTCACTGATACTGATGATAGTGGAAATTCAGTGCCGGCCAATACTCTCTCACTGTCGGTGGTCAGCGTAAGTGATGAATCCTTGGTCTCTGCTGAAATTTATGATCAGACTCTCAATGTTGCCTCGGTAGATGACGATAGTTTTGGCATGGTTGAAATCACGGTTAGAGCCTCTGATGGAGTAAAAGAATCTGATACAGTGATTATTTTCCATATCAACAATGTTAACGACGCTCCAGCCATTGATTTGGGCGAATTCTCTAATCCAATCCTCCAGACTGGTGACAGATTAACAATCAATGTTCTTGACATGGTTTCGGACGTCGATGATTCCGAAGATGATATTTGGATTACAGTGACAACCTTTGTTCCGGGAGCGGTTCAGTACAATCCAATTTCTGGACTTGCCACTATGAGTTGGGAAGATTCTAGTGAAGAGATGGTTACGGTTACAGCAGAGGACAGACATGGGGCTTCCAGTGCCGCTATAATTACTGTTAGCGTAGTTGATGATCTACCCCTTCTATGGGCTGATTCATCGGGTTCAGGTGATCTAATTGCTGATATTTCTTCGACTGATTTCGGTTTGAATCCGAGCGTAATAATCGAAAATGTGGGAAGTCTTGAACTATCAGAAATTAAAGTAATCTGGAGTGTTTGTAACAGCATTACAGGTATTTGTAATGACTTTGGTACATCCTACAACATGGGCCCATTCATTGTTCTAGCGAATAATGGAGAGGGTCTAATGATAGGAGACTACGTTACTCTTTCAGTTAACGCTGTAGATTCACAAGGATTCGACCGCTCGACAACTGAGCAATTCAAAGCCTACGCCACTGAACCTGTTGAAATAACCCCAGAAGAGCCAGGCCGGGAAGGTAATCAAAGCAAGCCAACATTTTCACTACTAACTGCAGGTCTAGTGGCAATAGGAATTATGCTCTCTATCGCGCTTGTAATGGGTCTAGCCATTGTATTGCAAAGAGGTCGCAGGGAAGTAGTTGGAGTAGAGGTTTATGATTATGAGAATGATTACGACCATTCAAGCTACGAAGAACCTGAGCCGAGCCCATTAGTAGCTCCTCCTCCTCCTCCTGGAATGGCGCCTCCTTTACCTCCTGAAGGTCTACCTCCAGGTTGGACAATGGAACAATGGAATTACTATGGTGCAGAGTACCTAAGGCGTCGAGAACAGCAATAGTTCCGCTGAATAACTCATGACGCACCTTCAAGAAGGTGCGCTGTACAGCAAGTACCCCGAGGGGTGTGTGATGAGCGAAGAAGAGTCACCAGTGGACCCACTAGAGTCGTGGGAAGACGGCGCTGCCTTCGGCGTCTCTGCTGACAAAGATCCGGTCTGCAAGACTCCTGTTGAGGAATGGGCTGAACAGTTAGATATTGTATCGACTGAAGAAGTTCCAATTCCTGAAAAATTAGTAGATCAGGTGATTGGCCAAGAAGCCGCTTCGATTATCGTCCGCAAGGCCGCTGAGCAGCGCAGACACATCATAATGGTCGGAGAACCAGGAACTGGAAAGTCGATGTTATCTCGTTCGATGACTGAATTCCTTCCAAAGGAACAACTTGAGGATATTCTCGTATATCGTAATCACGAGGATGAGAATGAACCCAGAATCAGAACCGTTCCAGCGGGACGAGGGTCGAGTATAATTTCAGAACGTCGCGCACACATAAAACAGCAAAGGGAGAGAACCAATCGCACCTTGTTATTCATCGCACTAGTAGTTGGTGCAGCCTTGTTACTGGCCACGTTATCCTCTGGAGAGATACTTACATTCATCTTCGGGTCTTTCCTGCTTGTTTTCGGATACTTCTTCCTAAGGACTCGTCTAAATTCAGGCGATGAGGGTAATATTCCGAAATTGTTAGTCAAACATGAACGCAATGAAGAAGTTCCGTTCGTTGATGCCACAGGTACACTCGCTGGTGCTTTGCTTGGCGATGTTCGACACGACCCATTTCAATCTGGAGCAGATCTGGCCACTCCTGCCCACGAGAGGGTAGAGCCAGGGGCGGTTCACAGAGCCAACAAGGGTGTTCTTTACATCGATGAAATTCGTATGCTAAGAATGGAGGAACAACAAGCTCTCTTAGTAGCAATGCAGGAAAAGGCACTCTCAATTTCCGGCCGTTCTGAAAGAAGCAGTGGTGCTCTGACTAAGTCAGAACCTGTGCCTACCGACTTTATTCTCGTAGCTGCAGGTAATCTGGATAGCATTCAGAACATGCACCCCGCCCTAAGAAGTCGTATTCGTGGATATGGTTACGAAGTCTATGTCAATACGGACATGCCAGATACGGAAAGAAATCGAAGAAGATTAGTTCGATTCGTAGCCCAAGAAGTAAGAAACGAATCGAAGAAAGATAGTGGGAAATCAATTCCACACTTTGACAAGGGTGCTATAGGATTGGTCTTGAAAGAGGCTCAACGCCGTAGTGGCCGACGTGGCAAGTTATCCCTAAGACTACGTGAATTAGGAGGTTTAGTGAGAATTGCTGGAGACCTTGCTGCTGAGGAAAAGGCTCCTATGGTGTTGGCTGAGCATGTTGTACGTGCAAGAGCAATCGCAAAACCGCTCGAACAGCAGGTCGCAGATAGATATCTTGAGCGTCAATCTGAATACGCAATGTTGGTCAACCGAGGTGAACGAATTGGGCGAGTTAATGGCCTAGCGGTTCTTGGTGCAGACACCGGTCTTTCCGATTATTCAGGAGTCGTTCTACCTGTCGAGGCAATGGTTACACCAGCTCAAGGTCGGTCGGGACAAGTCATTGCTACGGGAGGTCTTTCCGACCTAGCCAAAGAATCTGTTACCAATATCAGTGCCGTGGTAAAGAAATTGACTGGAAAGGATATCCAAGACTACGATTTGCACGTGCAATTCCCAGGCACCCACAATGTGGACGGAGACAGTGCTTCGATTACCATGGCTACTGCAATAATTAGCGCGTTTGAAGGGGTTCCCATTGATCAAAACCTAGCAATGACAGGTTCACTGTCAGTCCGTGGAGAAGTACTCCCTATTGGTGGCGTGTCAGCAAAAATAGAGGCCGCGGTAAAATCTGGAATAGAGAGGGTCATTATCCCTCGCAGTAATTTACAAGACGTTCTAATCGATGAAAAGTATGAAGCAATGGTGGAAGTTCTTCCCGTTGATTCACTTGACGAAGTATTGCAACATGCCTTGGTGGGAGCCGAAGAGAAGGTAAGTCTAGTTGAGAGATTAGCCAATGTAATCGATACAATATCGAGTGGTGCTGATACCCAGCCTAGTGCATAATTTTGCAGTTTTTTCGAGTTCCCTCGAACGCCTAGTTCAAGTCCTTTCTTTGAACGGGTAGGTAGGGGATTGGATGGCGGCGCCAGCAATAGTAGTTCATGGAGGAGCAGGAGCAGGACCAGAGAGACTATCCAATCTTCAACCAGCAATCGAAGCTGCACGTCGCGTTTTTGAATTGGGTGGAGATGCTATTCAAGCTGCCGTAGAAGCATGTGTTGTGCTTGAGGATGACCCAGTCTTCAATGCAGGAACGGGTAGTGTCATGAGAAATGACGGATCTATACTTACAGATGCTTCCTTACAGGTCTCCGATGGGAGGATGGGTTTTGTCGCAGTAATGGAAAATACTCCCAATCCCATCCGTATTTGTGTTGACCTCTTGGATGAAGAAATCAATGGTCTTGCGGGGAAAGGCGCTAGAGCATGGGCAGATGAGCGTGGCCACTTGAATTCAACAGTAGTTGGAAGGCCACCGAAAGGAAACAAGGGAGATGTTGGTGAATTAGGCGGCCCCATGCCAGAATTACAAACTGATACTGTGGGAGCTATTGCTAGAGATTCATCAGGGTTAATCGCAGCCGCGACCAGTACAGGAGGGACCTCCCACAGACCCGCAGGAAGAGTAGGTGATGTCCCGTTACCCGGTTGTGGTTTCTGGGTGCAGGAAGGCCTCGGAGTGGCTGCTACCGGTGTTGGTGAAGCGATTACAACGGCTTTACTTTCATACCGTGTGCATCAAAAAATCCGTAATCTCGGTGAAAATAATCTTGAATCTGGAATGCAATGGGGTATCAGAGAATTAATCGAACCAGAAACAGCTGTTGGAATCATCTCTTTGGCATCAGAAGGAGAAGGCTGTGGAGCCGCAAATACCGATATGCCTTGGGCGACCTGGTGTTCTGCTTCCTGAATTATGATTCTTTGCTGACGGGGATGCGCTTAAACAGGAGTCGCTGGTGGGCGGGCCGTTGGGGGCACGACATGTCAGACATAGAGTCTCGAGTTCAGCAAATTGCTCAAGTCCTAGGTCAGTTAGAGGACACGCAAGTTCCACGTAACATACGTAACTCTGCAAGAGATGCAGTCGAGAAATGGCTTCTTAACAAAGACAAGGAAATGGATATTCGTTTAGGTATGACTGCTAGTATTCTAGACGAAATTTTCAACGATGCAAATTTACCAATTCACTATGGTCCGCTTTGTCTACAGATTCAAACCGCTTTAGAGGCTCTACTTAACGAAGTGAAACAATCTTAGAGCATTGGTAAAGCAATACCCAGGGCAATTGTAAACATAACAATTGCAATCCCTCCATCGATATATCTCCAAGCCCTTGGATTTTCCATCAATGGGGATAGTAGTCTTGCTCCATATCCTAAACTAAAGAAAAATATGAATGAAGCAAGGGCAGCACCAATTCCAAAAATTTCACGTTCAGGGCCATCGTACCGGGAAGAAGCACTTCCTAACAAAACCAAGGTGTCCAGGTAAACATGTGGGTTTAACCAAGTAAATGCTAATGTTGTAATTACAACGGAAGAAAACTTCTCTTCCTGAGTCTCCAACAGATCGATACCTTGCGGGTCCATTGCCGATCTAATTCTTAGTAATCCATAAACAACGAGAAAAGCTATCGCAGCTAATGAAATCCAAAAAGCACCTTCTTCATATTCTGCTAGCCATGCTCCAACTCCAAGAACTCCTGCGGCAATAAGTGCAGCATCTGAAAATGAGCAAATACAACAGACAACAAAAATGTGTGAACGCATTAGTCCTTGGCGTAAAACAAATGCATTCTGAGCACCAATTGCCACTATGAGTCCCAAACTAATCGCAAACCCTTCCATTGCGATGCTTAGCACATGTGACCCTAAGGGTGGAGATTGAAAACCATTGAGGCCTGAGAAAATAGGCTAATCAGTTACCACGTCGCTCTGCAGCCTTCTTTCGAAGCCCTGTGTAACCGCACTTTCGGCATACACGAACCTTGGTGCCACGATGAGTAGCACTACACTTCATGCAAATCCACTTGTTTAGCAGACGACCTTCTGCCTCTGGAAAGCGCTGAGCCATACAAGCGCGCCGACCTGACTCTCCTTCATAATCCATTCCCAACAAAGAAGGACGAGTAAATTTGAGTCATTGGCCGACCAATGGTTTCATACACCCTCCGTCAAGCACATCATAACGGTGCCTGCGACGGTAGTACTGGGAGCCCAATGGGGCGATGAAGGCAAAGGCAAGGCAATTGACCAACTTGCTCCTTTGTCAACGTGGGCAGTTCGTTTCCAAGGTGGAAATAACGCAGGCCACACAATAGTAGTTGGAGACACTACTTTGAAGCTTCATCAAATACCATCTGGGGTCACATCAAAAGAATGTAATCTTGTTCTAGGAGATGGTATGGTAATCGACCCTTGGGTGCTAGATGAGGAGCTTTCACGTTGGGAGAGTCTAACTGGAGAAAAGCCCGAAGGCGACAGACTATTCATCAGTGAAAGAGCCAGTGTAATTCTTCCTTTCCACAAATATTACGATAGTGCAGATAAGGTAGTTGGCACAACCGGTAGAGGAATTGGTCCGGCCTATCGAGACCGAATTGAAAGGGTGGGGATTCGCTTTACAGATATTGAAGAAATTCTCTCAGACCAGAAAATGATTGATGAAACAGTTGCTCGAATGAACAAGCAGTTAGAAACAGTCGGCTACAATAAAGAAATCACAGCTTCTGAATTGAGTTCTGAATTACAGTGGATCCTAGATCGATTTGGACATGCAATCAAACCGACCGGCATGATGGTTGATTTGGCCCTAAGAAATGGCGAAACTGTTCTCCTAGAGGGTGCGCAAGGAGCATTGCTTGACATTGACCAAGGCACCTATCCGTTTGTCACATCAAGTGTAGTAGGAAGGGCAAATGCAACCCATGGTGCAGGAATTCATCCAGGTCATGTAACAGAATGCTTTGGAATTACAAAGGCCTACTGTACAAGAGTTGGAAATGGGCCTTTCCCAAGTGAACTTTCTCTTGAAGAGGGTCCAGGTCAACATATGGCCCAAGTAGGTCATGAGTTTGGAACTACCACCGGACGTCCAAGAAGGACAGGATGGCTAGATATTGTAGCACTCAAAGATGCGCACAGAGTTAGCGGATATACTGGCTTGGTAGTGACGAAATTAGATGTCTTAGGTGGTTTAGACCAGATCAAGATTTGTATTGGATACGAATTGGATGGAAAACCGATTACGCACTTCCCAACTCGCGCTTCAGATGTTGAACGATGTATCGCGATTTACGAAACACACCCTGGCTTCCCTGCATTAGCCGATGAAGACTGGATTAGTATGGCAGAGAGTAGTCGAAAAGATGGTACAGGATATGATGCAATGCCGGATGAGGTTAGAAATATCGTAGATAGAATCGAGGTGTTAAGCGGAATTCCTGTTGTCTCAGTTGGTGTTGGTCCAGACAGGCGGGCTTCAATTGCAAAGATTGGAGGTCCCTTCGATATCGAATGGGAAGAGGCAACCTTCTAATCGTGGATAATATCGGGGTATTTCATGGGATTCAAGTCCAAGGCTCGAAAGAAGCGTGCTGCAGCGGATGCTGCTGCCGGTCGAACTGGTAAGGGCAAGAAAGAGGAATTCGAGGGGCAAGTCCGTTGTGATGTAGCCGGCTGTGAAAACTTCGCCGACAAAAAGATTGGAGGCCGACGAATCGCTTTCGACCGCGCTGCCGATGTTTGGGGTGAAGACGGCCTAGAGGGACAATCAAGGCGAGTTTCAGTCTGTAAGGCTCATTACAGAGAATGGAAGAAGGCCAAGAAGGATGACATGGATGAATGGTCTTAGTGACATAATTTTTCTGAATATTCAATCGCAACAATGTTAGGTAGAATTTGCAGAGGCTGGTAACATGCCTCAACCAAACAATGAGCCAATCCTAGGGTTTGCCCCGGGAAGTCAAGAGAGAGTGGACCTACAAGCAGAGATGGATCGTCAGATGGGAGAGGTAATTGAAATCCCGTGCATAATCAATGGAGAAGAAGTTTTCACAGGTACCACGACTACACAAGTGATACCTCACAACCATGGTCACGTACTGGCAAATGTTCACCTCGCCGGTAAGGCAGAAATGGAAGCCGCTTGCGAGGCGGCAGTTAACGCCCAGCAAGATTGGATTGACTTAGGGCTGGAGGGAAGATGCGCCATATTCGAGCGCTGTGCAGACTTACTGGCTGGAGATTGGAGAATGCGTGTCAATGCTGCAACAATGCTTAACCAATCCAAGACAGCATTTCAAGCTGAGATAGACTCTGCTTGTGAATTGATAGATTTCTGGAGATTCAATTGCCACTATGCCCGAGGATTCCATGATGACTTCCAACCGCTAGTTTCTCCAGACGGAGTTCAGAATTCAACCGAGATTCGACCTTTGGAAGGATTTGTCCTTTCGATTACTCCATTCAACTTCACTAGTATCGCTGCAAATCTACCAAGCGCTCCAGCAATCGTTGGTTGCACTGGTCTTTGGAAGCCAAGCCGTAATTCCTACCATTCAAATTACGTCTTAATGCAATTGATGATGGAAGCAGGATTACCTCCAGGTGTAATCAATTTCCTTCCAGGTTCAGGTGCAGAAATTACAGAGGTCTCTTTGGCCAATCCAGACTTTGCAGGATTACACTTTACCGGCTCAACTGCAGTGTTCCAAGGATTGTGGCAAGAAATTGGATTAGCACTTCCTAACCTTCGCTCCTACCCACGAATTGTCGGGGAAACTGGAGGTAAGGACTTCGTCGTGGCTCATCCAGACTGCGACCGTCAGGGTCTACTGGTTGCATTATTGCGCGGTGCCTTCGAGTATCAGGGGCAGAAGTGTTCTGCCGCCAGCCGCGCCTATGTGCCAAGGTCTGTCTGGAATGCAATCAGAGACGACCTTGTATCTGAGATATCCAAAATCAAGATGGGCGATGCTCGAGATTTTACAAACTTCATGACGGCAGTAATCGACCAGCGAGCCTTCGATAAAATCTCAGGTTATATCGATCGAGCAAAGTCAAGAGATACTTGCTCAGTAATCTGTGGTGGAGGTTACGATGACTCAACAGGTTGGTTCATCGAGCCGACAATAATTGAAACTACCAATCCTACTAGTGAGAGTATGGTTGAGGAAATATTCGGGCCAGTTCTAACCGTTTATGTCTATGATGATTCAGGCTTTGACGAAGTTCTTACAATGTGTGATGAAGCATCTCCCTACGCCCTAACTGGAAGTATATTCTCAAGTTCGGAAGAGAATATTCAGAAGGCATACAATGCTCTAAGATTCACAGCCGGTAATTTTTACATTAACGATAAGCCAACTGGCGCAGTAGTTGCTCAGCAACCATTTGGTGGTGCACGTGCTAGTGGAACCAACGACAAGGCAGGCGGTCCACTAAATCTACTCAGATGGATTTCACCTCGTTCCGTAAAGCGTACATTGGACATACCACAGGATTGGACATATCCATTCATGGGCGCTGATGAATAATCCCAAGTTTGATTATCTTCCTTCTTCAGGGAAATTCAGGGGAGCTTAGTGCTGAGAGGTCGCTTTCGGGCGACGACCCTTTGACCTGATCTGGGTAATGCCAGCGGAGGGATAGAAAATGGATACAAATATCGCATACGGATTGATGATTGCAACGCTAGGTGTCTTCGGTTATATCGGATACCAAGCATCGAATGCTAAGGAACTCGAAGCAGATGAGTACCTCTCTGCTCGAGGTTCGCAGGATTGGCTCAGAATAGGGCTGAGCCTGTTTGCCTCTGGGATGGGGATTTGGATTCTGTTTGGACCTTCTGAAGTCGGCTATTATGGTGGCTTCTGGGACGTTGTCGGTTATGCTGTATCATCCGCTACTCCATTCATACTCCTCGCCTATGTAGGGCCACAAATTAGGGACCGTCTACCAACCGGAGTCACTCTTGCAGATTACGTTAGAATACGTCTAGGAAGGCCAATGCAAATCTATGTAGGGTTAATTTCGGTGCTTTACATGTTCACCTTTTTGTTTGCCGAATTTACGGCAATCGGAAAGGCTACTGAAACGTTGTCTGATGCTGAACCTCTCGTTCCAATGTTCTTGGTGGGGATTGTAACTGCAGCATACATCACTCAAGGGGGACTTCCCGCATCTCTTGCAACTGACCGCATTCAGGCATGGACCATTTTATTCCTGGTTATTGCTCTGTTGCTGACTCTCTTCGGAGGGGACATTAACGGCCTTATTTCCGATGCTAAGGCATACAATCCTGAGGATTCATGGAGCATTGGATCCATGTCATACATGGACTCTTTCAAGTCAGGTTTGGCATTGGTTGTGGCAATCACAGCAGCCGAGATGTTCTCACAAGGAAACTGGCAGCGAGCATGGGCATCAGAGTCTGATAAAGCTTTGACAAAGGGTGCTTGGCTGGCTGCGGGGCTTGTCTTGCCCCTAGTCTTCGTTATGGGTGTTCTAGGTACTGTAGTTGCTGGACAAGGTGCTGTGGATGACCCTTCATCTGCATTCTTCTACTTGATAGATGATGCAGGTGTGTTATTTGTAGCCGCTTTCATTGTCCTCGCAATAGCCCTAGCTTGCTCCAGCGTCGACACTCTACAGAATGCTGTTGTGGCATCAATTTCCAGAGATCTAAGCGATAGCAAGATGGATATTCAGAATGCACGATACCTAACAGTCGCCATGATTCCAGTAGCAATTTATCTGGCGACCGGGCCTAAGCTTCCCTTCACCATCCCTCTCATTGGAATATCTGCTTTGGATGCAGGGGGTGTATTCCAAATATTCCTCTTCGCCGACTTGCTGGCTGCTGCTACGGTAATGCCTGTGCTTCTCACACTCTGGAATCGGATATCTTCCCAAGGGGCACTCTTAGGTGCAGTCAGCGGACTACTATCAGTGGTGGCATATGGTGCAGTTACTGGAGATTTGAGGGGCGGAATAGAGTATATTTTCTCACCAACAAATGAATTCGGCTTAGCGAATCTCGAAGTATTCCTGTCAGCAGTAATAGGCTCTACAATAGTTACAATTGTTGGCTCCTTGCTGATGCCTGATGAGTGATTATTGTGAAAGAACCTACAAATCTACCTGCCGATAATACCTGCCAGATCCCGGTCAAGGTATTCATCCCAGGCCTCTGTCCTGAGTGCGGCGCAGATGTAGAAATTGATTGGAAGAAGTGCAAAGAGTGTTCAGCGAAATTAGGATAATGTCTCTTTTTGGTTTCCAAAACCTTCTCCCGAGCCTTTCAAGGACTACTCTTCGCCTTGTCCGTTCGTGCAATCAGGTCGTGCATGGACTCTTTGGGATAGGCTACTTACACCTTGGCCATATGTTTGGGTAATCCCTTGGAAGCATAGAGAGGCTCTAGGTGGTCATCTTTTCCGAGTCATGGTTTTGATTTTCGGTGTAGTCGCGGTCGCAGTTCCATACTTTGGAACAAACATTTGGGCCGAGACATTCGCTACCACAGTTTGGGATCCCGAAATCGCCCTAGATCGTCAAATTCCAGTAATCGGGTGGATGATTGCACCATATATGGCTCTCTACTTATTCTACCCTGCGACATTGTTGACTAATCCGATGGATGACCGACACAGGTTGGAATTGATTTCTGGAGTGCAGATGTTATCCATAGTCACACTTCTCTGTTCGGTTATTTTCATCACACTTCCCGCAGAGATTGATATGAGAGATCAAATCGATTTTGATTCACTCGCTGGATGGGAAGTTGCGTTATTCGAATCAATGCATTTCATGGATAATCCATGGAATGCTTGGCCGAGTTTACACATCGCTCATTCCTATTTTCTAGCCCGAGCAATTACTAGGTGGGTACAAGCATCTTACTCCGAATCAACAGCTCGCAAATTCTTCCTGACTATCCTTTGGGTAGAGTTTGTATTGCTTTCAATCAGCATTCTAACAACCAAGCAGCATTACATTTGGGACTTGTTCACCGGCTTGTTAGCCGGCTTTACTGCTTGGTATGTAGCAGAGCCTTTCCTCAACAAAGTCAGAGACCTCGCGGATGACAAGGTTGGTTTGCACCTAGGTGTACAATGATATTCTCAATCATTGATACACGATAGGTAGGAATGCGTTAGCCGCTTCCTCACAGGCATTGGCTACATCATCCAGTCTCTGCAATACACGATACATGTGAACAGCTGCTAGAGCATCTTCTTCTCCAGTTCTGAACACAAATCCTGCAGCGTTGCTTTCCACGAGATCGGCCTCATGTTCTGCAAGGTTAACCTCCTGGACATACTTCAGTAGCTCATCCCGACCTGCTTTAGTGTAGCCAGATAGAGTTAGATCACGTAGGTGGAGCACTGTGTCCTCGTAGACTGCAACCGTCTTCTGAACCGCTTCTGCCATTTCCATGACCATTTGCCTAGCTTCATCATTATCGTAGAGTGGTCTGAAGGAGAGTTGCTCAGCAACATTCTGGGCATAATCTGCAATCCTATCTTGTCTACCAAGCATGAATAGGAACTCATCAGAGTCAATCAGTAATTTCCATTCTCTTGCACTGACTTTTTCTCTTAGAGCGTTCTTTATTTCGTCTGCAGCCAACTCAGCATCTATTGTCGCCTGAATTTCTTCAGATGCATCTTCGCCCTTTGTCGCCTTATCTACAGCAGTCAGCATGTGGTCAACAGTCACTTCTACCGCTTCAGCATGCTTGTGGAACAACTCGAATACAGTAGGTTGTTTTGTTCCATCTCCGCCAACATCAGCCAACGCATCCTCGATTACTATCTCCTCATCTCTAGTGACCCAGAGGACATATGCTACCGCGGCAAATGCGATCGGTAATACAACGATTAGATTGATTGCAGTACTTCCCATAGCGACGTATAGGGTAACTGCTCCGAATCCAGCAGCAGGAAGGCTGGCCACCCATGAGGCGAAAATCTTACCAAAAACTCTGAAATCTACATTTTTGGCTCCACCTGCTAGTCCTACTCCAACTACCGCTCCGACTAATGTGTGGGTCGTGGATACTGGTACCGCAAGGAATGGCATTGAGAACACTAGAATTGTAGTGGCTGCACCAAACTCTGCTGCGAATCCTCGGGTTGGGGTAATGTCAGTAATTTTGTGGCCAATAGTTTCCATAACTCTCCAACCCCATGTTACTACACCTATTGCTATACCAGCAGAACCAAGCAATACTAACCAAAGTGGAACGTCTACCTTTCCAGCCAATTCTCCTGGTGTTGAGTTTAGTAATTCGTAAACGGTAGCCATCGGTCCGATAGCATTGGATCGGTCATTTGCACCGTGAGCGAATGCTACGTATGCTGCAGTAATGACTTGTAGCCAAACGAAGATTCTCTCTACACCGTGGAATCCTTCTCCTTGGAATTCATAATTCCTGAGGACCCAGTATAGAATTACTGAACCAATAATTCCAATGACTAAAGCAACCATAATCGCGTTGAATGGAATCCATGCATTTTCTGCCATTGGGTTCCAAACACCATTTTCTTTGACCGGTAGCCAATCATACTTATCCGCGATTATACCTTCTCTTTCGAGTCTAGCAATTAGGCCCTTAAGAGCCTTGAATTGTAAAGCAATACCAAGCACAAAAAAGGTTGGAAGCGCCATAAGTGGGGCCATCCACCTACTTCTTTCAATAGGATTTGGAGCTTCTAAAATCGTAGCACGGACAATGAAGAATGTGAAGAAAGCAAGCAAACCACCCATTAACGGACTTGCTACCCAAGACAAAACAACTTCAGTCAACTTTTCCCAATTGATAAGAGATGCATCATATTGTACTTCGAGGACTAATCCGATTCCTACAATACCTCCAATTATTGAGTGTGTAGTAGATACAGGCAATCCAAATCTAGTTGCGATTGTAATCCAAACCGCTGCCGCCATCATAGCAGCAATGAATCCGTACATCAGATCATTAGTGAAAGCCGCATTGAAGTAATCCGCCTCTGTATCAAAGTAGAGGATTCCTTTCCTTACAGTGTCAGTAACAGCATCTCCGGCAAAGAATGCACCCATGAATTCGAAGACTGCAGCAATAATTACCGCTTGCTTCAGAGTTAATGCTCTGGAACCAACAGAAGTCCCCATCGCATTCGCTACATCATTCGCTCCAATGTTCCAAGCCATGTAGGCACAAACGGCAGTTGCAAGAATCAGGACGAGCCACATTATCGGTTCCATTGACACGACCCGCACGGCTAAGGGTACTTGATAGAGAAGTTACGTAATCTATATAGTAATAATTAGATTCGCAAATTTATGCCAATTGGGCCTGGTGAGCAAGACGTCCGTAAATTACAACTTACAGGCGGGTCAACTTACACTATGAGTTTGCCAAAACCTTGGATTTTGTCTAACAACCTAAATGCTAGAGATGGAATCCGTGTTGATTGGCGACCAACGGGAGAACTTTCTCTCACACCCCTAGATGTTATTGACGATCTCAAGACAGTTGTCAAGTTAAATCTAGATCAAATTCCAATAGCGGCACTTTACGATCATCTAATGGGCGCTTACTTATCTGGTGTTCAGGAAATATCAGTTCAAAGCGAAAGCCCACTAACAAGGAATTCTCGAAATGATATACGCAGATTCTTACGCTCTACTAGGGGTTTTGAAATAGGTCAAGAAACGGATAGTAATGTGCATTTAATCAGTTTGCTGAATGCAGGAGAGTTGCCATTACATGCTAGTTTGAACCGCATGTACCTGTTATTTTCCTCAATGATTCGCGACATATACGATGTGTTAATTGGGTCAGATGATGATTTGATTAGTGATTTTGAAGAGCGCGAGAGAGAGGCTGATGGCCTACATTACCTAATTGAGAGACAAGTTGGTTCGATGTTGGACTCACAACATGTCGCTAGGTCGCTAGGTCTGAGTAGGAAGGAAGGTGTCGAACACGCTAACCTAGCAAGATCATTGGAGAGGATGATGGACCATGCCCATGAAATGGCTCGTTTAACGTTGGAAACCACACCACGGCCTCGCTTGAAACAAGATGAATATCCCCTTTCATTACTACCAGTTTGTATGGAGGCACTGAAGTCTCTAATGATCAATTTGAGAGTCCACGACCCCTACCAAATAGAGGAGGCTAGGGAATCCTTGAAGGCGGCTCAAATTGCCCTAACAGAACATGAAGAGAGACTTTGGTCTGGTCGAAGACAAGCTTCTCGACTTCTATTTGAAGACCGAATTTCAGAATCAATCCGCAGGATTTGTGCTTATTCTAGGGACTTTGGAGAAATCCTTCTCAATATGATTGCATATGATTCAATTGAGCGACAATGAAAACTACAGCAAGTTAGCTACAAGTTCTGGTTGAGTTAGGTAAACCAATAATCCGATGCCAGCAAACATCATCATCCATGCTCCAGTAGCTTTGACTATCCCTGTGGACTTTCTAAGGAAGCCAATCATGGCTTGTCGCCCCATTCCTACTAGTCCCGTCACCATTACCATTAGCATTGTAACTGAGAGAATCAACCCACCAAGTCCGGCTATGAAAGCCCCTTCTCCTACTACGGTTAACCAAGCTACAAATGGGAACACAGCCGCAGCAGTACAATCGACTGATGCGGCCGAATAACCAATTCCCCAAAGGTACATATTTCTTCGAGGAGTGAACACATCATCAGTTTCTCTTGTTTGGTATCTGTCCAAAATCCGCTGAACCCATGCCAGTAGATGGCTAGTCCAACCCAACAACATCAAACATCCAAGAACCAAAAGGACCCATGCAATTAACACCGCTATCTGGTGTAATTTTCCAGACATATCAATCCGTGTGCTGAGTCCAAAGATGATTATTCCAATAATTATGAAGAAGGTTAACTGACCTAACGCAGCATACCCGCCGACTTCAAACGAATTTGGCATCCTTCCAGTCAATTTTCCTTCCTGCCGTAATTCATCCTCTCTCATACCTAGACTGAGATAATACGTGATGAATGAAGGTAAGACAGGGAAAGCACAAGGCGAGAAGTAGACCAAAATCCCGAGGAATAATCCGATAATGAAAACTCCTGAAACAGATCTGTCCGCCTTCTTTATTCCCATTCTGAGGTCCTCCGCCTCTCCAAGATTTGCTGCTTCTATAGCACTGTCAAAACTCTTCCAGCCATCGAGTGGAGTACCTGTGTTTTCTTTTGCGACAACAAATCCTTCGTGGTCGATAACCAAAGCAAGAGGAATAGATTGGGCAGAATAATATTCGGTAATATCTCCTCTTTCTCCATCCTCCAGAAGTACAACATTATCGCCTCCATTTACGATTGGCCATGGCATATGTCGGTTGGATTCGGGGTCACCAAATGTTGCGTTAATTTGTTCAAACGATTCATACTGATACCAAGTTGCAATCGATACTGCAATTACAGGGTATTCCCCCTCAAGACCTTCCCATTCTGCAAGATTGTCATCGATATGTTCCTGAACATAGTGGCAATTGGCACAATCTATTGCCATGAAATCTAGGATTACCACATGACCGCGCAGGCTACTCAATTGGATTGTTCCATCCTCAGCGGTGTAGAGGTCGTCTATCCCTTCTCTGTTCATAGATGGGGCAACCCAATCAGGGACTTCCGAAATATCATCAGAGGTGCCGTAAATGGAGGAGGTTAATCCAAACAATGAGAGAGAAGCGAACCCGATAATACAGAATAAAACCACGCCAATTCCAAAGGCCTTCCAGGTGTCTGATTCCTTCAGAACACCGAAGTCCAAACCGGATTGCATGCCATTCACAAGGCCATTTTGCTTTTGATTTCGCCGTGTCTAGGATTTTCCTTCAATTGAATCCAAAAGTGAGGATGCACCTATTCTGAATCTTCTAGATCCATCTTTGATTATGCTCGGATCTTGTTGATTAACAATACTAGTTAGCCTATTCACATCATCCATGTTTCCAATTCCTCCGGAGAGTTTCACACCTAGCATTTCTCCAAAGGCTCGCTCATGCCGCATCACTTCGTAAGCGAAAATTGCCGCTGCATCATCACTGCAGCCTCCACGTTTACCGGTGCAGGTTTTGATGAAATCTACCCCTGCTGCAAGAGCCATTCTAGCAACTGCTCGCATTTCTCGTTCCTGTAATAGTGGAGTCTCAAGAATTACCTTGAGCACGCATTCTCCTGCTGCGCTTCTCATTTCCTTGAGCAACTCAAGTTCGATTTCATTTGGAAAATTTTCTTCTTTTCTTGGTTCAAGTACGACGTCTATCTCATCGACTCCAGCTTCTACTGCACTCGATATTGCATGACTAATTTCATTGATATCTGAACTACCTATTGGGAACCCAGCGGCTACCACTGCCAATTTAATCTCCGGATTCAATCGTTCTTTGACGAATTCTGCATGTTCGGAAAATACACACACTGCTCCAACTTCTGAGGAATTTGCCCGTGAAACAAATCCCTCTAATTCTTCCTCAGTAGCCTCGTGATTCAATAAGGTAAAATCGAGGCTTTTGATAACCGCTTGAGCATCCAAGTATATTCCTCAGGAATGTCGCTCTCTGAATTCGCGCATAAACTCGACTAATGCCTCTACCGACTCTATCGGGCAGCCATTGTAGAGGCTAGCTCGGATTCCACCTACCGATCTGTGTCCCTTCAGACCACCTAATCCCGCGGCTTCTGCTTCCTCTAGGAATATACTCTCTAGGTCTTCGTTAGCACATCTCCAAGTCACGTTCATGACTGATCTAGAAGATTTTTCTGCATGTGGCACCCACATATCGGAACTATCCAATTCCTCGTATAGAAGCGACGATTTCGCCCGATTTCTCTCAATTGAACCAGCTAATCCTCCGTTTTCTTCAAGCCATTTGAAAACGCAATCTAGAACAAAAATTCCGAAGGTGTTTGGAGTGTTAAAGAGAGAACCTTTGGAAGTGTGGATTGTATAATCTAACATTGTTGGAAGTCTTCCTGCCTCTGAGTTTTCCTTTGCTCTATCCAAAGCCCATGGAGATAGAATTACCAGGGTTACTCCCGAAGGTCCGAGATTTTTCTGCGCCCCTGCATAAATCACGTCATGAGCGGATACATCAATTGGAACCCCTGCGATATCTGAGGAAGCATCCACTACGATTGGTTTGCCTCCGGAGTCGGGTAAGTGTTGGTGCTGAGTGCCCATTAGAGTGTTATTTGAGGTATAATGAAGATAGATTGAGTTCTCAGAAACAGCATACTCCTCTTCGCCTGGGATACATCGGAAGCCGTTCTGGGAATCGCTCCAAATATTGTTTGCTTTACCAACTCGATTCGCTTCTGCAATCGCCTTTTTTGACCAAATTCCAGTTTCGATAAAATCTGCCTGCTCTCCTGGTTTTAGAAGATTAAGGGCGGTCATGTAGAATTGCAGAGATGCACCCCCCTGTAAGAAAAGAATAGTGTAATCATCGGGGACAGATAGTACACTGCGAATTCGGTCCATTGCACTATCTACAACCGCTTGGAAGGTGTCACTTCTGTGACTTATTTCACATAGCCCAAAACCACTGTTGTGAAGATTTGGAAGAGCCGCCTGGACCTCTTCTACAACCGATAATGGAAGCACTGCCGGACCAGCGCCGAAGTTGTGGATGCGCGATTCTCCCACGCCCTCTGGGCGTGCTTTACGGTCTTTCAGCACTTCTGCGCGCCAAGGGTTGGATTCAAGCGGTATGATTTAGCCGCAAGGCTCGTGCTTCGCATAGGCTTGGTCATGCTTCAAGGTGCTCGCCATGTCCACATGGCAGCACTGAATGCAGCGGCTAAAGACTCTGGAATTGAAATTGAAATACACGAATTACGTAAGGCAACAGATCTAGAGAATGCTCAACCCCACGCACTTGTATTTCCAGGGGGTGAGTCAACAACCATGCGACTTACAGGGAACGACTCTGCTTCCGAACTTTTACCTGCAATTTTTAGTTGGATTCGAGAAGACAGCACAAGACCTGTCCTAGGTACTTGTGCTGGAGCAATTCTGCTATGTGATCCCCAAGACGGCGGCGAACCTTTGGTCACCGCCGAGATTGATCGTAATGCCTACGGTCGCCAAGTAGATTCATTCCAAAGTGCCTTAGATTCAACACTACTTGGAAGGCAGTTTCCCGGAGTCTTCATTCGTGCTCCTAGATTTACCAAGGTTGGAGATACTTCAGAAGTCGTGGTAACTCTTGAAAACGAAGTTGTCGGAGTAAAACATGGAAATAGATTAGCGTTGACTTTCCATCCTGAATTATCACAAGACTACGCTTTCCATGAATGGCTATTGCAGACTGCAAAGGAGGCGATAGCATGACATTTTCAGTTCGGCTTCCGAATGTCCCAGACCTTCCTGAACCTGCAATTGCTGACGACACTGAAGGCTGTATCCAATGTCAGATGGGTTCGAAGCTAGTTTTGTTCATCACAGGTCATTGCCATTGGATGTGCGATTATTGTCCACTTTCAGGGAATCGTCGCGAAATAGATTGGATGTTCGCCAATGAACGTAGAGTGGAAATCGGAGACTGGGATTCAGTAATCGAAGAAGCTAGAGCGATGAATGCTACTGGAGCGGGAATTACTGGAGGTGATCCTGTTATGGCAAGGGAGAGAGTTTTGGAAGCGTGTAAAATTCTCAAGAATGAATTTGGTGATGATTTCCACTTACACATGTATACCAGTATTCCATTCAAGGCAGAGTGGGCGAAAGATTTCGCCGATGCCGGTTTGGATGAAATTCGCTTCCACTTTCTCGATTTGGAATCTGATAAATATACCGAAACAATGGATGCCTGCGTCGAATCTGGAATGTTAACAGGGGTGGAAATTCCTTGCGAGCCAGACAAGGAAAATGAATTGATGGAATTACTCGAAACTATGCGAAATATGCCTGTACAATTTCTCAATCTGAATGAGTTGGAGATTACTGTAGGTAATCACAACAATATGGAACTTAGAGGTTTCAATTTATCTGATGAGATTACCGCTGGTGCAGCAGGTTCTGGGGAATTAGCCACACGGATGAGAGACCGAGTAATGGCGGCATCAATAGGAGCCCCTGACCCTGAAGAAGGTACAGTTCGTGAGCCTTATCCGTATCACCTGAAGTTCTGTACTGCCACATACAAAGACAGTGGGCAGTTACGTCGTCGCTTCATCCGTCGGGGTGAACATACAATATCCCCGCATGAAATTCTAACCGAAGATGGAACACTTCTTTTCGGAGCTATTGATTGTGTTCAGGAAGAATCAGATGATTGGATAGATGAAATTCATTCTGAGACAGGGTTGCCAAAGAGATTCATGTTGTATGACTCCGAGAATGAAAGAATCGAACTTCCTCTTTCTATGGCTGAAGAATTGGTTGGGGAAATTGAAGCGCCAATTTCCTTAGTTGAAGTGCATCCAACTCATGAAAGATTAGAGATGACAGTGGTATATCTAAATCGTTGAGTTCATGTACTCTCGAGATAGATAGTAAGGTATGCCGGTGCAGACGTACGATGCTGAGGCGACAGGAGTCGACCCTTTTCGTCGCCTTTCCGCATCTCAGGTAAATCTCTGGAAGGCTTGTCCTCGTCAGTGGTATTACGCTTATGAAGAGAGGCTAAAAGGTCCAATGCCACCAGTAATTATTCGTGGAAATGCAGCGGAAGAATGTATCTGTAGAGTTCTTCGAGACTCCCCTTCACTGATTACACCCGATGCCTCTGATATTCTTATTTCACCATTAAATCAAGCTGGTTCTCCAGATTGGGAAGACGAAGGAAATTGGATGGCTGCTAGGCTTTCATCCAGGCCTGTAGAAGATTGGCCGACTAGTAGAGAGGAGCTTATGGAATGGGCTCTTTCACGAGTTGAGGTTCACTTTGATAGGTGCTGGGATGCAGCAGTCGAAGATTGGCAATCAACACAAAATAGAGCCGGTTCGTTGGAGGATGTTGACCCTGAAGAATGCATAGAAATGATACACGAAGGAATCAAGATGCATCTCGATGAAGTCGAGAAATGTATTGCTACGAATGGCGGCCCAAGACTTGAATCTTGGAGGAAAGGAGAAGCTCGAGATGAAATCCCTGCACCGGATGGTTTTCCTCTAAAATGGAATTCTCCGCACCCTTGTGGTCAGACACAAGGAAGCGTCACTTGGTGTGAGGCTTGGGAAATTGTTAGGCCTTGGTTTGTTGACCCTGATTCGAAGTCATTTACTCAAACAACCTGTATCCCTGAGGGTTGGTTCCAAGGTGAATATGATTTGGTATATCGCTGGGATGACTCAATCAATATCGTCGATATCAAGGCAAGCGTCGGAAAGGGAGATCGTTCTTTCAATTATGTAGAACAATTACGACTCTATGCTTGGCTTTGGTGGGAATCTCATTCACGTTCTGAACAAGTCAGCAATCTAGAAATTTGGTATCTTGGAACTGGGACTGTAAAATCAATTAAATCACCAGAAATTTCTGAAATGGAATCTTATCAAAAGGAAATTTCTGAACTCTATCAACTCTTGAGAGCGGAAAATCCATCGATAGAAGATTGTCCACCTGAGCCTGCACCATTGAGACATTTCGACGCGGGTGGCATACCTGCTGAACCCCATATCGACCCAGATCCATTAGCTAGGTGTAAGGGCTGTGAATACAGAGGATTCTGTCCTAAAGGAGAGCATGACCTAGAATTAACTGCTGAGAGAAGAATCGAACGTCTAGGTCATGCATGGCCAATCACTCCACTGGGGGAGATTGAGCCTAGAGTTGATGCAATAGGTGAAGTGATTGGGCTCTCGGGACCAGAATTACTAGATGATGGTACAATCAAGGTACATTTTAGGTTGCAAGATGGATACGATCGAGCGAAGGTACAACCTGCTTACAATGGTGGCCCGAGTAAAATCAGCCGCTCTATTGCAGAAGGTGTCAGAGTCAAGGTTTCCAATGCATTACCTAGCCTTTGGCGTGGGGAATTACAACTCAACTTAGATGCAGATTCAGAAGTAAGTATAGCCGATGAGGATGATTCTGCGGCTGTAGTGGATGTAGAGACTAGAGTAAGCATTGTAGCAAGAGTTTGGTCTATTGATTCCTTCCCTGATGGGGTTGGTAATTCTCGTTGGGCTGCT
>Ga0160423_10000028_pt1 | contig 94321 bp, 86 predicted proteins | sample CRUFie14St8metaG_FD_108191 | JGI IMG/M metagenome (GOLD analysis project Ga0160423, IMG submission 108191) | Marine microbial communities from the Costa Rica Dome - CRUD Field 142mm St8 metaG | ecosystem: Environmental > Aquatic > Marine > Oceanic > Photic zone | place: Costa Rica: the Eastern...
AGGAATTCCGCTAATTGTCCCCATTTATCCCAATCTGGGTGTGTGAAAAACATCCACTCTCTTGCATAGGTAGATTTTGTTCTAACTAAAAACCTTTCTACGTCTGGAGCGTTCTCAATAAATTGTTGTTTTTGGATAATAATCCTAAACCGAGGCAAGCAATGATGATTCGTTCGGCGTTTAATTTGCTTATACCTAAAGCGTCTATGAGTAGGTGCTCTGTGTTTGCGCCTTCGCTAATCTTAGAGAATAGATCGAGTTCGACAGCTGCCAATAGAGCGACAGTTTCTCGGTAAGCTCGTGCAAGTCTTTGAAGCCGAACGGTGTTCGGCCGACTTGGGTTCAAATTAACGACCCTTCCAGTTTGGTTTTCTTTTTTCGGAAAAAGCTAACGGACCCTCAATCATATCCTCACTGGCGTATAGTGTTTTGACGCTATCATATTCTTTAAGCATTGCCTCTTTAACATCACTATGTTCTAAGCCACGCCTTATTACATCCAGGCTTGTCCGAATTGAAACAGGTGAACATTCTAAAATTCGTTTTGCGAAATCCTTGGCGGCTGTAACCGCTTGTCCCTCAGGCACTAATTCTGTGACGAAGCCTAGTTGATAACCCTCTGCTGCCGGAACGTGTCTTCCTGTCAATATCATTCCCATTGCACGTTTTAAGGGTATCATTCTGGGGAGGCGATGAAGACCCCCTGCCAAGGCAGCTAGTCCGACCTTAGGCTCCGGCAAGGCAAATAGTGCATTTTCAGCGGCAATAATCACATCGCATGCCAGAGCAAGTTCAAAACCTCCACCCATAGCTACGCCGTTTACAGCTGCTATAAGGGGCTTAGTTCTCTCAAAACGCTCGGTTATTCCACCAAATCCACTTTTGGGCTTTTCTCGAGAACCTCCTTCTGCTTGCCAACGTAGGTCGTTGCCTGCACTGAAAGCTCGATCACCTTCGCCTGTTAATATGCCAACCCAAATTTCTGGGTCGTTTTCAAATTCATCAAAAATTTCGTGCAACTCAAAATGCGCTGGGGAATGAAGGGCATTCATGCGTTCAGGTCGGTTTAATGTAATTGTAAGGATATGACCGTCCTTATCTGCTTTAAAAAATTCTGGCATATTTAGCTCCTTTTTAAAACTTATGCTGCTTCTTTAACCTGTCTTGGTTTATAGATGGCGGTATGTTTAATCTGCGTTAAAAGCGAATTCTCTTCACCAATAACCGATACGTCTATCTCAACAAAGCTGTGACCCTTTCTTTCATACAAATTTGTTACTAATGCGTGTGCCGCTATGGTCTGGCCAATATGTGCGGCTGTTATATTTTGAATCTCGCTTCCAACATGTATCCATGGTCCCAACAACACATTCATCGACAATGCTCTGTTCGCCAAGCGTAAGATCCAACCTGGATGGATAATACCTTCTTTTTTAAAAATTTTACTTGGTTCTCTAACATCCTGTAGATACTGACTCTGGTCCTCACTAGACATTATCTGCTTGAAAGTTCCAAGCGTCTTTCCAATTGGGAGGGATGTTTTGGACGCTTGAGGGCGTTTGTCAAATTCTGGAAGTTCGACCTCTTGAAAATCAATACTCTTTCGTTCCGAACAGCTGGCGGCCAATTTAGCGATCCCAATAGCGCATCGTTCACCCAAACTTTCAACAACTAGTGATAAACTATTGTCTAAAGGATCGCCTATGATATCCGTCTTCGCTCCATCGTAGACAGGTTTAAGTAAGCGACATTCTGCATAACCGTTGTTTAGCCATTCTTCTCCAAAGTGTTGAACCATAGGATAAATCATGTACGCATATATCTCTACGCCAGGGACGAGCCCGCCCTTGAAACCAAATTTTTTTGCAACAGAGTCATCATGTATTTTATTCTCTGAACTAGCCGATAGATTATAAGCTTGGACGGAATGTTTAAGGGCTGAAGTGTTGCTCATTCCTTGGGCTCCTGTAATCTCTGTGTATCATTCTATGTCGGACCATTTTGATAGAAACACTAATCTTCTAGTTAAAGGTTTTCTCGTAAACACTAAATGCTTGCTCAACTATAATATTTTCGCGGTGATGATTTAGCAAATAAGTAATTTTTTTAGCATATTAAAGATAACTGCCATTATCATTAATAAGTCCCGTGGAAGCACAACAAAGTGTGAAGGCAATTGCATTCGTATTGATTGGGGGAAGCGTTATGAAGGCCGCGGTACTTAAAATTTCTGGATTGCCATTATCACTTGAAGAAATAGAAGACCTAGTTCCCTCGCCGACAGAAATGGTGATAAAGGTTTGCGCATGCGGCATTTGCGGTACCGATTTGCATTGGTAAGAAATTAATAATGAGGAGTCAGGTTTTCGTGATATCCATCCTGGTGCGGTAATGGGGCATGAATTTTCAGGCGAAATAGTTGAAATTGGCAAAGCCGTTACCAACAATTGGAAATTAAGAGAACGCGTGTGTGCTATGCCCCACATAGGATGCGCGAAATGTAGCAATTGTAGAGCGGGTAGACCTCATCGCTGTGATAAAGCATTGAATCGTGCCACCCCGGGAAATCCTGGTGCTTATTCAGAATTTGTGCGTATTGGCGCCCAGGAAACTTTTCGTTTGCCTGCTAGTGTAACGTTCCAAGAGGGAGCTCTTGTTGAACCTCTAGCCGTAGGCTTACATGCGGTGAAAAGAGCCAAAATAACGGCTGGAGACAATGTCTTGATTGTAGGAGGTGGTCCTGTGGGACTTTCTGTTGCAGTTTGGTGTAAGTTTTTTTGGAGCGCGACATATTATTGTAAGCGATTTGATCGCGGACCGGGCAGAACAGGCGGGTAACTTTGGTGCTACTGGTTTTGTAGATGCTTCCGTTTCTAACGTGCCAGAAACGTATGAAAAAATAGTCGGTTCACCGCCATCAATCATTTTTGATGCGGTGGGAGTTGCTGGATCAATGCAGCTTTCGATTGATTATATTTCAAATTATGGAAAGGTTGTGGTCTAGGTCTCTGTATGGTATCCGATCGTCCTGAGCCTGCGACCGCAGTTGTGAAGGAAGTAGAAATAATATTTTGTTTTTGCTATGATCACGTAGACTTCCAAATGACTCTGGAGATGCTAGACCAATAGCGTATCGACGTTAAAGGGCTTGTCACAGAAAGTGTTGGATTTAAACAATTTCCTGAAGCTTTAGAAAGACTGAAGCAACCTTGCGACCAAATAAAGGTTATGTTAAAGCCGCATTAAACATGCTTACAAAACCAGTTATTAAAATCAATTTTTGACCAATGTTGTTGCTAAATCGAGAGGATATTGTTCCTGGGTTTTCGAATTATGGAGTTGTGGAAATGAGCCAGAATACGGAGCCAACTTTTGTTTCAAGTTGGAATGAATGGGATCCATTAAGGCATGTGATTGTTGGAAGGGCAGATGGTACATGTATCCCTGCAACCGAACCCGCGCTTGATGCAAAAGTGCCCGAAGATAGCGACATGCGGGGGCAGTTTGGTCCACGACCAAAAGATACAATAGATAAAGCGAATGAACTATTAGATGCATTTGCGAGTAAGCTCGAAAGCCGCGGTATCAAAGTAGATCGACCAACACCAATTGACTTTAATCAGGTCACCTCCACGCCCGATTGGAAGACTGAAACAATGTTTGGCTGTATGCCTCCAAGAGATGTTTTGCTAACCGTCGGAAAAGAAATGCTCGAAGCCACCATGTCTTATAGATGTCGTTGGTTCGAATATTTATGTTATCGGCCGTTGCTGCAGCGTTATTACGCTGAGGATCCAGAGATGAGGCACGAGGCGGCTCCCAAGCCAAGGTTAACTGAGGCTGATTACAGACCGGACTATTTATCAGACAAAATTGGCGTAGAAAAACGACTAGAGTGGACGGAACAAAAATTTTTCGTAACTACTGAAGAAGAGCCATTGTTTGATGCTGCTGACGTGCTACGTTTTGGCCGTGACTTAGTCGTTCAGCATGGCTTTACAACTAACCTTAAAGGTATTGACTGGTTGTCGCGGCACTTTCCAGTACATAGACTGCCGCCGTAAATTTTCCGGGCGATCCTTATCCAATTCACATCGATGCAACTTTTCACCCAATAAAGCCAGGCCTCATTTTGAACAATCCCCAACGGAGGTTACCTTTAGAACAGCGGATGATGTTTGAAAAGAATGGGTGGGAAATTGTAGATGCGGCGCAACCCGCGCATAATTCGCCGCCTCCGTTATGTTACTCATCTGTTTGGTTGTCCATGAATGTATTGGTACTAGATCCTAAAACCGTTTGCGTTGAAAAATCTGAAGTTTACCAAGCAGATCAATTAGACAAGTTAGGCATGGAAGTTATTGAAGTTGATTTGCGAGACGCTTACGCATTTGGTGGGGGGTTGCACTGCTGTACAGCAGATGTACACCGTGAAGGGAGTTGCGACGATTACTTTCCTAACTTAATCTAATTAGCTGTCTGTTTCAATCCAGAGCATCCAGATCGCTAGAAGCGGCTTGTTTCCCGCCTTCATTGCATGCCATATATTAGGTGGATTATGTATCGTTTCACCAGATGTCCTAGCAAGCCAAGGGTTGGCCTCTTGACGCCATTCACCCTCACTGAGTACCAGGTAACCTTCTTCAGGGGGGTGTCGGTGATTTGGGTATTCTATATTAGGAGCGATTAAGCTAGCTCCCACCCTTACCTTACGATGATTTTCTAGACCGCCGTCTCCGATTATGACTGCATTTGCGTGGCCGTTATAAAAGTCGTCCGTTTGGTCTTTATAGTCGAGGCGTGGCTGCCAGGGCAATTTTTGGGCTATTGCCTCAAATGTGTGTCCTACATTTTCCATAGACGCAGACGTTTGAGATGCAACACTGAGGGCAGCTTGTAGGTATTCGCACACAGGCGGCAACTCTTTCCTGTCAGAATCGTTTATTTTTCCCGTATCCTCTTTTAGTGCCTGGTGGCATTTCTCGAAAAAGTCTTTGATTGATGATTCTGGTAGAGCGCGTGCGGCAGTGCAGTGGGCATCTAAAAATGCTGAAAGGTGGGTCGGTCTCTCGGTCATAAAATCAAACTTCTCGCATTTAAATGGTATTGAGAAAAATTATGTGATCCAATAAGACATTAATAGCCTATCGTGAGCAAAAAAACCAATATCCTTATAAAGTCGCCTCGCTCTAGTGTTATGGGTTTCTACCTCGAGGCTTAGTCTTTGGATTTCAAGAGTAGGACAGAGTTCTATAGCAAATTCTATAGCTTTGCGCCCAACTCCTGAGCCACGGAAGGGTTCGCGCAAGAAAAGCTCATCCAAGAAACCGTCTTTGCCGCCCGCTTCAATAGTGAATCCTATTGCGATCACCAGATACCCTGCCACGTTATCTGCTACATCGATTAACCAAATGCTAACATATGGATTATCCTGTAAAGCGAAGGTAAGAGAAGATGCAATTTTTTCATTACTTACTTGTTGACGATCAAACCTGTAGTATTCGCGTATTAGTGTTTTTAAAATATTGGTATCAGCTTTTTTTGCCTTCCTGAATCGAGGCTCTATTTTTATTTTGGGAGGCATCGTGTTTTTGCTCCTTTATAGATCTCGGCTATTTTATTTTACTAAGAAATTATTGAATAGTTTGTTTTGAACACAAAATAATGGGTGTGTATATTGTTAATATTCGAAGCGAAATACTAGGGCCTTTACCATGACAACATTCAAAAATAAGCGCTTCTCTCGACGAGGTTTTCTTGCAGGAACTGGGATGCTAGCTGCGGGGATTTCTCTACCTAGCAGCTTACTGAAAGCTAGTGGGTCATCAACGCTAAATTTTTATAATTGGGATACTTACATAGGCGAGACGACCCTCTCAGATTTCAAAAGTTCTAGCGGAATAGACGTAAAGATGGATTTGTTTTCTGATAATGACGAATTGTTTGGAAAACTTCGAGCTGGTAATCCTGGTTATGATCTTATTGTACCTTCAAGCGATTTTGTCGAAAGAATGATAATAGCCGATATGCTCTCGCCATTAGACGATAATGCCATTCCTAACAGGGTGAATGTGGAGCCAACGTTTCTCGATGTAGGATTTGACCCAGGTAGACGTTATTCCCTCCCATACATGTGGGGAACAATGGGGATTGGTTATAGAAAATCAAAAGTGGATGGAACTCCCGATAGTTGGAAATGGCTACTAGACTCCTCAAAATATCGTGGAAAAATAGCTCTTTTGAGTGAGGCCGGGGACGTGCTGGGCGCAGCTTTTAAATATATGGGACATCCACTGAACACAACAGATCCAAAAATTATTACTCAGGCAGAACAGTTATTAATAAAACAAAAACCGAATATCAAAGTGTTTGCACCAGATAATGGACAGGATCTATTGCTTTCTGGTGAGGTAGACCTGGCCATGGAATGGAATGGAGATATACTCCAAGTCATGGAGGAGGATCCTGATATTTCCTACGTCGTTCCGAAAGAAGGTTCAGTCGTATGGGAAGATGCCCTGGCTATTCCAAAGGGTGCCCCAAACCCTCAAAATGCCCACAAGTTCATTAACTTCTTACTGGGTGCTGAAGCTGGTGCGGCTATAGCTGAATTCATACAATATGCTACCCCGAATGTTGCAGCAAAAAAACTGATGCCCGAAGAGTATAAAAATAATCCAGCAATATTTCCCTCAGACACAACACTAAAGTCGTGTGAGTCCTCAATCTATAAGGGCGAGGAAGCAGTCAGACTATATGACGAGGCATGGACTAGGGTGTTGGCGGCGTAATTGGATGCCGTCAGATAGGTTTAGAGCTAAAAATGAAAATAGTAGAAAGGTTTTTTTGGTAACTTTTTTACCGCCAACCATTTGGTTGATACTTTTCCTACTCGCCCCAATTCTTATCATTATAGTTTATAGCTTTTCACAAAAAGTTGGCTTGATAAATATCGAAGTAAACTGGGTGTCGGATAATTACTGGCGTGCAGCAGATCCTATCTATTTGAAAATTTTTGCAAAGAGTTTTTATATCGCTGGAATTACAACATTTTTGTGCCTTGTTATCTCTTTTCCCGTCGCATTAGCCATTACGAAAATCCGACAAGATTGGAAGTTAATTATTCTAGTTCTTCTAATGCTTCCGTTTTGGATAAATCTGCTTATAAGGACTTATGCGCTAATTGCAGTTTTAAGAACGCGCGGATTTTTGAATTCGGGTTTTGAATGGATAGCAGCTCATTTAGGATTACGATTTGAGCCCATACAATTTCTTTACAACGACACAGCTATAATAATAGGTTTAGTTTACATACATCTCCCATTTATGATTCTTCCAATTTATGCTGGTTTGGAAGGTTTTGATGAAACACTCAAGCAAGCTGCCGAAGATCTTGGAAGCTCAAGTATGCAAGTTTATCGTCATATTGTTTTCCCTTTAATTAGGCCCAGTATTTTTGCTGGTTGCATGTTGGTTTTTATTCCTGCGCTTGGTTCATATTTGACACCGGAGTTGTTGGGTGGGACAGATGGACAGTTGATAGCAAACGTTATTGAGCGTCAATTTAAGCATGCAAATGATTGGCCATTTGGCGCCGCACTTTCGATGGTTTTAATTTATGTTACCTGTGGCGTAATAGCTGCGTGGTTACTGGTTGCAAAGCGTAAGGAATCCTGACGCGGGAAAGGTAAAACTTTTGTTGTTTGGTAAATTTATATCGGCAATTAAATCCAGCCTAAGAAATCCATGGTTAAATATTTCTCTTCTGGTTACCTTATTATTTCTCTACACGCCAATCATTGTCTTGATAATTTTTTCCTTTAACGACAGCCGCAGAAATATCGTTTGGAAAGGCTTCACGTTAAAATATTATAAAAAGATGTTTTCTAATGAGATTCTCTTGGAGGCTTTCCTAAATTCAATAGCAATTGCTCTTATTACTACAATACTCAGCCTGGTGTTAGGTGTTTTAACAGCTATTTTATTGTGGCGTTTTCAGTTTCCTCTCAAGTCCTTATATCAAGGAATAATAATGATCCCCATCATTGTTCCTGAGATATGTATTGGCATTGCGTTTTTGGTGTTTTTTAATTGGATCGGTTGGCCATCGGATCTCATTTGGCCGTTGCGCCTAGCCAAAATTATTTTTGCTCATAGCCTGTTTTGTTTCCCATTTGTTGCGATTGTTATTAGGGCAAAGTTGGTCAGTCTAAACAGGGAGTGTGAGGAAGCCGCTAAAGATTTAGGGGCAAACGCTTGGCATGTTTACAGAGATGTTTGGTTCCCACATTTAAAACCAAGCCTTATTGCGGGTGGTTTTCTGGCCTTTACTTTGTCGCTAGACGACTTTGTGATAACGTTTTTTACGTCTGGTCCCGAGACCATTACGCTACCAATCAAAATATATTCAATGGTAAGGTTCTCTGTTACCCCTGAGGTGAATGCCGCTTCAACGGTACTTATTGTTGTGACAATTCTTTCCGTATGTACCGCAATATTCTTTCAAAAAGAAAATTTAAAAAAGGGAAGTTTCGAATGAGCGCGCGTTTGATCAGTCTGCAGGGGCTTTCTAAAAGTTTTCAAGGAAATGATGCTGTTAAGTTCGTTGATCTTACTATTGATAAGGGCGAATTTTTTGGAATTTTGGGGCCTTCAGGCTGCGGTAAAACCACGCTCTTAAAAATGATTGCGGGTTTGGAGGAGCCTAGTGCAGGGAGGATAATTATTGATGGGCTTGACATGGACGCGGTTCCGGCGAACCGACGTCCGGTGAATACAGTATTCCAGTCATACGCCATTTTCCCGCACATGTCGCTGGAGGACAACATAAGCTATGGGTTGAAATTGAAAGGCATTGGCTCTGGAAACTTAAAAAAGCGGGTGTCAGATATGCTAGATGTTGTGGAGTTAACGGGTTTGGAACGGCGTTGGCCGGATCAACTCTCCGGGGGACAACTCCAGCGGGTAGCTCTAGCGCGTGCATTAATAATGCAGCCGAAGGTGGTTTTGCTCGATGAACCCCTTGCCGCTTTAGACGCAAAGTTACGAGAAACTATGAAATACGAGCTGGTAAAGATTCAAAAAGAAATTGGTATCACATTTATTATGGTTACGCATGATCAACAGGAAGCTTTGTCCATGATGGATAAAATTGCTGTTATGAATGAGGGAAGAATACAACAAGTTGATCAGCCTAACTTATTGTATGAAAAACCAAAAAATCTTTTTGTAGCTAATTTTATAGGGTCCGCAAATTGTCTCATGGGGAGGGTTACAAAAGTAAAAAAGGGTCGGGCATATATAATGCTTGCAGATCTCAACCAGGAAATCGTAGCATTTTCTTATGAAAACTTTAAGGTCAGTGACGATGTCCAGGTTATTATTCGGCCTGAAAAACTAACGTTCCAGGATATTGAACTTCCAAGCAATCATGAAAAAACTATCAACCGCCTTAATGGCGAATTGTTGGAAATAGTATATCATGGGGGTGTTTCTACGTTCAGAGTCGGTTTTAAGAATAAGAATTTAAAACCTTTAATTATTAGTCAACTCAATAACCATGATCAAACGAAGGACGGGTATCGCATTGGAAGTAATGTTGAAGTTTGCTGGCGACTTGACGCAGCAACTTTAGTGCCTGTCATCTAATGCTTTTTCTTCTGAATGAAATATTGGCTTGTCAGTTTAAAGGCTAGAGGCGCAAATAGAATAATAATGCCTATCCTGCACAAGTGATGGGTTGCCACAAACGGAACGTCTTGACCAATTCCAATGGCTATCAAGCTCATCTCCGCAAGCCCACCGGGTGCGTAGGCTAATGTAACGAGATACCAAGGTAACCCGGTGATCTCGCCAATTAATAGGCCTCCCGCTACGGCAGTTGACATGAGAATAAATGTCGACCCTATGGAAATTTTTAAAATTCTGAGCAGTTCTGAAGGTTTTGTCCCAGTGAACCTGCACCCAATTGCAGTACCTAATACAACCTGGGCAATGGCAACTAGACCGACGGGGGGTGATGAGCTCGCCCAACCGTTTATATGGGCAATTGCTGTCAGGATCATAGCCCCTAGTAAGAAAGCGGCAGGTAATCTAAGGCATTTCGCTAAAAAGGGCCCCAATGTGACACTTATACCCATGGCTAACCATTCAGAAAGTGGGAGATCGAAACCGGGCCCTTCAGGAATAAGGCCTTCGGGTGTTTCATATCCACCGAATATCCTAAACATAAAAGGTATAGTTAGGACGACAAATAATACTCGTGATGCTTGCGTCAGAGCAATGGTCCTATCATCACCTCCCATTTCACCTCCGATGATAGTCATATCGTTTAAGCCGCCAGGTGCTGCTGAAAAATAGGAAGTTATCGGGTCATAATTAGCAAATTTGTATAAGTAAAATAAAACACATAGCATTGATATTATTATGTAACCGACCATGCCAGTCACGGAGAACGTCCAACTGCTCAATCTCTCGAGTAGGTCTGGTGTGAATTGGCTGCCGAGCATAACGCCGATAAAGACAACCATACATTGTCTCAAGGCGTATGGTAATTTCACTGACCAGCCGAAAATCGCGGCGATCGTAACAAAGACCATCGATCCCAGCATCCAGGGAAGGGGCAGCTTCCAAAAGGCAAATAATAGACCACCAAAAGTTCCTATAGATAGCGCCAAAATAAGAGGTCTGCTGTTGGTTATAGCATTTTGGATGATCATTTATTTATGCTTCATTTCTAAGGGAAATCTGGGCTTGAGCAGTCGTTTCGGGTCTAATATTTAAGCAATGCCAGTGGCCTTCTATTAACGATTTAGTAAACTTACGCACAGCTTTATCGGAGGGATTGCCTCTCTGAAAGCTTTAGTCCATGTTATGGTTTGTAGCTGAATGTTAAATGTTACGAAATCAAAAATTAAAAAAAACCAGTTCAGAGGGGATGAAAATTAAATCTCTGTGATGATTAGGGCTGGCCGCTGGAGCGGTTTTAATGCTCTCAACATCATTGCAGGCTGCAGATATTGCTATAGGAGTTTGATCAGAACCATTTTCTATCGATCCATATTTTCATAATCTAGGGCCAGATAAAGCTATGTTAGAATAAATATTTGACCGGTTGAATTAACAGAACGCCTCGTCGACTTCACTCTTGATAAAAAAATTTAATTTCAGTTTTTTGGCTTATCTAGATTACCCTGGCGGATTTTATTCAGCGCTTCTTCTTTTTCCCTTATTTGTTCCATAGCTTGCTGCGCTCCGCGTGCTGTTTTAAGATATTTTTTGTGCTGTAAAAGCCGTTTTTTCATGAAAACAGATGCTTCGTCGCGCCCTGGCAACGGATTGTTGCCTGGCTCAATGAAGTTTTCCATGGAGCTTTTCTTACCTTTTATTTCTTTATCTTCTGGCATTGTTAACCGTTTTGGTGGTTGTTACGATAGTCCTTGATCATTAAATTATAGTAATTTTGGACTAAAGTCACCTCACGGCGAAAATTGTTCCTTGAGTACTCGCTCATCTAGATTGTGATCAGGGTCGTATAAAAGATTCAGCTTAATACTCCTATCTTCCTTTACAGAAACAGCTCTAATATCCCGTACTTCTGTGGAGTCAGCAGTTGCACTTACGGGGCGTTTTTCAACAGCAAGAGATTCGATTTTTATTTCTGCGTCATGTTGCAGTAATGCTCCCCGCCACCTTCTAGGTCTAAATGCGCTTATAGGGGTCAGGGCAAGAATGCCAGCGCCAAGTGGAATGATTGGTCCATGCGCGGATAAATTGTATGCGGTGCTTCCAGCAGGAGTGGAAACAAGAATTCCATCGCATAGTAGTTCTTCCATTCGGATAGTACCATCAATAGTAATCCTCAATTTAGCCGTTTGCGAGGACTGGCGGAGTAAAGAAACCTCATTAAAAGCTAGGGCCTCTTCTACGATCCCTGTTGACGTTTCGACATGCATTCTTAATGGGTGTAGTGTAACTAATGTTGCGGCCTCAATTCGCTCGAAAAGGTTTTTCGATGAAAACTCATTCATTAAAAACCCAACAGTGCCTTTGTTCATTCCGAAAACTTTAATCGGTTTATCGATGTAGTAACGAAGGGCTTCCAGCATTTTCCCATCACCGCCAAGAACAACCACTACGTCAGCTTCTTTTTCATGGACATGTGGGTATTTGCTCTCAAGCTCCCTTTTTGCTTGTAATGCGGTTTCATCTTGTGAAGCGACAAATGCTAACTTTGTTTGTGACATTTTTGTACTTTCGAGCTACCCACCGGAATGATGTTACCATCGTTCATTATATTTAAAACATTGCAAGTTTTACGGCAAAATGGTTTTTGCCCGAAAGGTGGGGTATGAATTTTTAATCTACATAATGCAGCTTCACGCCGAAAAAGCTGTGCCTCTTCTCATATATTATTTGTCACAAAACCCCGATTCTATTGTGCGAAAAATATATTTTACACTAATTTCCCCAGGGTTTAATCGCCTTTTTCAATGCTTTATAGCCTTCGATAAATCCTGGTCGTGGGCCAGAATAAACTTTGTCGAATGTTGCAAGGGCACCATCCAACCACTTTCTAAGTTCTTCATTGCCCTGGTTTGCGTCTAAGTATGCGTCACGAATTAGGACAAAATGTATCCGAGGGTCGTATGGCTGTTTTGTGCCCCCCATTGACTCATCGCCGTCTAGCAACCTAAGTAGCATTGCATCAGCGGAACCCAGGGTTTGCTCATGAATAGCCGGACCAGTCATGCGGTGCATTACAGAGGTCATGTCGCGACCGTTCCCTGTTGTGTAACCCATATCCGACCAAACTTTTGCCATATCTATATCTTGTCCGAGGTGCTTAGCTAATTTCCCACCAAAATGTCGTAAAGGATCCGATACGTCCGCCATTAAGTCAGTCAGTCGATCACCATCTAAATCTGTGGCAAGAACGATACATTTTTGCTGGTCGATAAGATCCCATAATAACAGACCGTAATTTGTGTCAGAGATATGTTGTTCTATACGTCCGCCCCAATTTTCCATTCCAGCTTTAAAATCGGGTGGCAGGAGAGCAATTATTTTCTCTATGTTTTCTCTGTGTTCTTCAAACGGGTCTACGGCGTATTTCCTGCCTACCTCGAATTTAGTGCCTTGTATTAGCCAAGCGTGCAGACCAGCGTTTATTCCATCTTCCATCGCCTGCGTAGGCTTCATTGCAACTCTGCCTATGGCCCCGGTCTCATGCACCATCTTTAGAAAGAGCCTATTGGCATAAGCCATTTGTATTCCCGGCGAATTCATTTCAGAGTGGATATGACCTGTCTGCGGGTCAATATTGAATTTGGGCTTGTTCTGGGAATATGGCAAACATGGCATGCATCGTACAGCAGTGATTGGACCATACGGTCGAACGTTACAATAAACGCCCGCTTGGGTCCTCAACGGGGCGTTACCAGACTTGCCCATAACTACTACTCTGCCGCCTTTCCCGTCATTCACATAGGCGTCGCCCGCAGTTGACCACTTGATAGATGTACATGGCATATTTCCAAACCAACTGAGACACTCAAGCTTTGTGTCATGCCTATATTGTGACCACATCGGTACTGTGTAAAAAGGAAGGCCGAGAATATCGATCGCTGCCACAGTTCCCAGCAGCGCATATGCATCTGTCAATGAATGGGCCACGGGATTAATGTTCCCCACAAAGTTTCCCCCACTCCAAACCACGGCATCTGGATGCCCATCAGGTCTTACTTCTGTTGATTCATAAAGAGCTTGGAGTTTACCAAATAGGTCGCCGCCATCAGCTTCCGTTCTTGCTATAGACATTAGATCGATCATTTAGGCCTCTTAAGATTAGGTTTTGCTCACAAAGAGTTTAGCACGTGGACAACTATAGATGTATGATATTTTGCAACAGTAATGTAAAGGTTACTTGAAAGTTTTTCAGCATATTTTTTTCTAAATTTTAATAAAGCAGTTTTCTCGGACGGTTTTGACTGTAGAGTAACGAAACTCCGAGGTATTATTTTAGATGATTGTTATCAAAATGCTTAAGTTTCAACATTAATTCCTGGATAGAATCCACCGACGATAAAAAATCGGAGTTTCTAGGCTTGTAAAATCCAGAATTTATACTGTCTTCAACCATCAACATAAAACTATCCCAATAAGAACTTATATTGAATAAAATTAACTGCTTACTAAAGATGTCGAGCTGAAGCCAAGTAAGAACTTCAATTGTTTCGTCGAATGTACCAATCCCTCCGGGAAGGGAGAGAAAAAGATCTGCTTTTTCATACATAATTCTCTTGCGGGTATGCATATCATCAGTGACTATTTTTCTTGTTAGCTCAGTGTGGCCAATTTCGAGGTCTTTCAAAAACTTTGGTATGACCCCCGTTATATCAGCGCCCACGGATATAGCTCCATCTGCTAACTGGCCCATTAGACCAGTGCTTCCGCCGCCATAGACTATGTTGAAACCGGCATTTCCGAGGTTTACTCCGACATCATAAGCTGTTTTAGAAAAAACAGTTTTATTTCCATTAGAAGATCCACAAAACACACACACAGTAAAATTCTCAGCCATATCCTTCTATTCCACCAATAGTACAGTTGGTCAAGAAGAGTTTTATTTCAATAGAAGCGTTGCCTACTCCTTCATTCGGGCTTATGGTCCAACGAAGGTTTTGGAGGCGGAACTATGCTAAAACGCCCTTTTTTGATAGCCGTTGCGGGCTTGCTAGTTGTTGTGGGAGCACTGCTTCTCCTTTTCTTTTCTGATGAAGAGGGTATAGGGAATAACGCCAATGCAGATAAGAGTGTGAATAGTAGTGTCAATCAAAATTCTTTAAAGAACTCGTCTAATAGAAGCGAAAAACAAACTAACAACTTGGTTCAAGCCAAGCCTCAAGTCACGCCTTCAATTATCGTGCCAAAATTTGATGTTGTGCGAGTTGATCCTGAAGGTAATATCGTTATAGCTGGTAGGGCCCAACCAAACTCGATTATAGAAATAATAAGTGGTAACGAACAACTTGGTCAGCTGAAAGCAGATGGTCGGGGCGAATGGGTTTTTGTACCAACCTCTAGGTTGAAAAATGGTAATATGATCATAATGGTCAGAGATATTACAAACCAAAAAAACATAATTGAGTCAAAAGATGCCGTGGTAATTGGGATCCCAAAATTAGGGGGAGGTATCACTGATGCCAAAAACCAAAAACCACTTGCTATGGTTGTGCCTCGAAGCGAAGCTAGTAAACAAGCTTCCCGAATCATTCAAATTCCAGGCCTTGAAACTGGGCAAAGTAGATTAAAAAACAACACAGACTCGAATAAAATTTCAGAAGAGGTTGAAAAAGAAAAACTGGTATTGATGCTAAACACAATCGACTACGATGATGGCGATTTAATGTTACTGAGCGGTCAAGCTACCGCACAAAACGTGCTGCGAATTTATATAAATGATAAAATTTCAGGTTTAATAAAAAGTTCTGACAACGGGACGTGGAGCTTTCAATTGCAATCGAAACTTTCTCCAGGCCATTATCAAATCAGGGTTGACTTGATCGGCGCAGATGGCAAAGTGGAAAAGCGAATTCAAGTGCCATTCGAAAAAGTCCAGCCGATCGATATGAAGAATGAGCGACGCACAGTCATTATTAAACCTGGGAACAGTTTATGGCGTATTGCCGCAAGGGTGTATGGTAGCGGCTTCCGCTACACCGATATTTATAAGGCTAATCTTGACCAAATTCGTGACCCTGATCTAATTTATCCTGGCCAAGTGTTCAAATTACCGACGTTAGCTCAATAGGACAGTTATGACTAAGGCAGAAAAAACTATGTTTCTAAGTGTGTTAGCCACTCCAATTGCTCGAGAAGGTTGGCCGTTCATAGCAGCATTTGGAATAGCAACAATCATCCTATTTATTTTCTCTACAATTCTAGGCTGGATTGGCCTAATTTTGACGCTTTGGTGCATCTATTTTTTCCGAAACCCGGACCGAGTTACTCCTCAGCGGGCTGGACTGATTATTTCCCCAGCTGATGGAATAGTACAAATGATCACGGAGGTATCCCCGCCAGTGCAACTTGATATGGCTGTGTCTGAAGTCATAAGAATAAGTGTCTTCATGAATGTTTTTGATTGTCATGTAAATCGGGCTCCTTGCGACGGCAAAATTGGACGGCTGGTCTATGTTCCAGGAAAGTTTTTAAATGCATCTTTTGATAAGGCGAGCGACGAAAATGAACGGCAAATGCTAAGACTCGATTTAGATGATGGAAGATCCATTGGTGCGGTGCAGATAGCAGGATTGGTAGCAAGAAGAATTGTATGTTATCTAGAGGAGGGACAGCAAGTTCTTGCTGGTGAACGGTTTGGACTCATTCGCTTCGGCAGCCGGGTTGATATTTATCTTCCCTCCGGCGTTATGCCACAAGTCGTCATTGGTCAAAGGTGTATTGCTGGCGAAACAGTGATAGCTGATCTTAGTTCAGACGAGGTAAGTAGAATTGGTGAGATACGCTAACCAAGGAAATGCGCAGACTGAAAATGGCAGATAAATTACGCAAGGGACGGCTGCGAATGATGTCTATTAGCACCGTCATTCCGAACTTAATTACGGTACTTGCCCTATGTTCAGGTCTTACTGGTATACGGTTTGCCATACACGAGCGATGGGAGTTGGCGGTTGCAGCAATTGGACTTGCTGCAATACTGGATACTTTGGACGGGCGTATGGCTCGTCTTCTTAAGGGACAAAGTCGATTTGGTGCAGAACTAGATTCCTTATCTGATTTTATAAGTTTTGGGGTTGCTCCTGCTTTGATTTTATTTTTTTGGAGCACCGATATTCTAGGTGGATTTGGTTGGATGAGTGTTCTATTTTTTTCTACATGTATGGCTCTCCGGCTAGCAAGATTCAACACAAAATTAGATGATCTTGACCCTAAGCCCTTTGCTGTGAGATTTTTTTCTGGTGTTCCGGCTCCGGCCGCCGCAGGCCTGGCCTGTTTGCCTATCATCCTCAGTTTTGAGATAGACTTCGAAATTTTAAGGGCACCCCAAATTATTGTTGTGTGGTTGGTGATAATCGGATTGATGATGGTGAGTAGTCTACCGACATATTCCTTTAAAGGCACAAAGCTGCCTCAAAAATTGGTAATTCCAATATTTTTGATTGGTGGAATTTTTATAGCAGGTGCGCTTACAGAGCCTTGGATCGCATTAGCTGCGCTGATATTCTGTTATTTGCTGTCAATACCATTAAGTTTTAGATCCTATAGGAAGCTAATGAAGTTACATTAATTAAATGGATCCTCAGGATAGCAAGTGTACTTTTAGTAAACTAGTGCTTAGAAATCCTAACTTAGGAAACCGGCTGTTTTTTTTCTCTATAATTCCGAACTGCTTCTTGTACGTTAGCTCGAAATTGTAACGCACAAGGGGTAACAATGAGTGTCAGAATGGTAGCAAAACTTAGCCCAGATACTATCGCTGTGGACAAAGATACCCACCATTGCGTAGAAGGCGCTCCTATGCTTATTTCCCGTGTCACGAAATCCACATTTATTTGAAGCACCATTGGTAGCAGGCCGAGAATAGTTGTCACGGTTGTTAGTAGAACTGGTCGAAGGCGTTCCATACCCGCCTGAAGAACAGCTTCTTTAACATTTTGTGAACTTTTTCTTAAATAATCGAAAGTGTCTATTAATACGATATTATTGTTAACCACAATACCAGCTAATGCTATTATGCCAACTCCTGTCATGACAACTCCAAAGGGTTTGCCGGTGATTAAGAGACCGATTAAAACACCAATTGTTGACATGACTACTGCAGATAGAATTAAGAAAGCGCTGTAAAAACTATTAAATTGTGTTACTAGAACTACCGCCATTATAAAAAGTGCCACTGAGAAGGCTCTGACTAAAAAGCTTTTTGCCTTTTCTTGTTCTTCGTCTTCGCCTTTAAATTGGACACTTACTGTCTTTGGAAGCTTTGAATCCTTCAACCAAGACTTTATTTCGTCGACCATAGTATTTGGAAGAACTCCTTTTTTGACATCCGATTTAATAGTTCGCGTTCTTTGAGTATTAACTCGCTTGATGGTGCCCACTTTCGCTTGAGGTGCCCACTTAACAAAGTTTTCAATTGGAACCATTCCACTCGATGTCTTTATTTTAATCTTGTCGAATTGATCTAATTTTCTGAGCTTTCTAGGGTATCTGACGACGACATCAATTTCTTCTTCGTTATCTATAGAATTGAATGTTGTCACTTTCATGCCATTTGTTAGTAATTGGACGTAGTTCCCTATTAGTGCAACATCTGCACCAAATTTCGCAGCTTGTCGGCGATCAATTGTCATTTCCCACTCAATAGCTGGAATATCTCGATCATCTTCTATGTTTGTCAGGCCTGGAATTTTCTCCATTTTATCCCGGATTAGTTTGGTGGCACGACTAACATCGTTTAAGTTTTCAGAGGTCAGCCTGATATTTAGAGGTTTGCCGCTCGGCGGACCTTTTTTTTCTTCCATAAACTCTATTATGAGACCAGGATGGTTTTTTGATTTCTCTATAATGTTTTTCAGAATAAAGGAGGTTTTTCTTCTTTTCTTCCAGTCAATAAATTCTAATTGCAATTTACCGATAATATCTTTTGGCAAATCCTCCTCGGCCCCCTTCAGTTTTCCGATGTAGGTGTATACCGATTTAACTTCTCTCATATTTAAAACGTCATTCTCAATTCCATGCAATAATTTAGCTTTTTCATGTATCGACATATTTCCACGAGCTCGCACGTAAATATTAGCTGTTTCGGGCTCGATATTTGGGAAAAACTGCAACCCATTCCCTGCCACAAAATAAGTGTACTGAACTCCGACTAGCATAAGGACGGCAGCTAAAAGTATTTTCCCAGGGTTGTTCAGAGCTTTTTCCAATACTATTTTATAAAATTTCCCAAAAGCTGATATTCGCTCGTGCAGAGGTAATTTATCAGGATCGGATGGAAGGGGGACAACAGCGGGGAGATTGCCTCCTGATCCGAATAGTCCGCCAATAGTTGGAACAAAGATCAACGCCATAATTAATGAAGCAGAAAGAACGGCTACCAAAGTAATAGGAAGGAACTTCATGAACTCCCCGACAATACCTGGCCAGAAAATTAGTGGGAAAAAAGCAGCGAGAGTTGTTGCTGTGGACGCTATTATAGGTAATGCCATTCTTTTGGCAGCTGTTTTGTATGCTTCTCTTCGGAGAAACCCACGTTTCTGCTGGCGATCAGCAAACTCTGTGACGACGATCGCGCCGTCTACCAACATTCCAACAGACAAAATTAAACTAAAAAGAACTACTATATTTATAGAAAGTCCTAATAAGGAAAGAACGAGGATGCCAAGTAAGAAAGAACCTGGAATTGCCATCCCAACTAATGCTCCCGAACGCCAACCAAGTGCTCCTACAATGATGATCATAACGAGTAATACTGCACTGATTATGTTGTTTTGTAGCTCTCTCAGCATGGTCTTTATATTTGTGGACCGATCTTGTGAAAACGTATATTTCAGCCCATCAGGCCAATTTTTACTTGTAGTTTCTACAACGGACTGCACTCGCTTGACTGTTTCTATGATGTTCTCCCCACTTCTTTTCTTTATTTCTATTCCTAGTGACTTTTCACCGGCTAGCCTGGCTATTGAAGAGGGATCCTTAAACGATTTTCGAACATTGGCTATATCGCCTATCGTAACAACTGAGTCGCCAGAGACTTTTAAGGGCTGTTCTAGGATACTAGGAAGATCTTCGTATAGGCCGGGAACTTTTATTGGGAACCGACCATTTCCAGCATCTAAAGTCCCTGCGGCTATTAATAGGTTGGAACGGGCGATAGTTTGAATCACCTGAATAGCGTCGATTTTATAGCTATCCAACTGAGCCGGATTTACAATAATTTCAACTAATTCTTTCCTTGCTCCTGTTAAGTTAGCTTCGAGGACTGAACTTATTCCTTCTAGTTCGTCTCTAAGATTTCTAGCGTACTTTAAAAGTGAACGCTCTGGTATGTTCCCTGACAAAGTGACGATTAAAACCGGGAAGAGGTTTAGATTGACCTCCTTTATGATAGGTTCTTTCGTGTCTGCTGGGAGGTCGGCTTTTCCAATATCTACTCGTTCGCGAACCTCATAAAGCGCCTTGCTCGAGTCGAATCCAGCATCGAACTCTAAGATAATACTTGCTCCACCCGTGTATGCCGAGCTTCGGACTTCTTTAACGCCTTCGATACTTCTTAATTTTGGTTCAATCGATTGAAGAAGCTGGCGTTCGCTGTCTTCAGGCGAAATACCGTCATGTTTAAGCAGGATGTATATTATGGGTATAGGAATATCAGGGTCAGCTTCTTTAGGTATGTCTATGTAAGAAATGACCCCTGCAGTCAGGATCATCAAGAATGCAAGCATAACGGTCCGGGTTCGGAGGAGCGCTATGTCGATAATTCTACTCACGTCTCGATATCCTTGAGTCAATTCTCTTTAAAAGTCTGGACTTTATCTCCAGGTTCAACAAAGCCATGTCCAACAGTAATGACACGTAGTTTGTCAGGCAGACCGCCCACAATAATTTCTTTATCAGATCCGCCCAGAATTTTAACAGGTAAAAAATTTACGGTGTCAGTTTGGTCTACTACTTTGATACCTAAATCCCCATCTGAAGTTAGAGAAAAAAATGAAGCTGATATTCGATGGGCGGCCTGCGGCGTTAGTGGTATCATAAGCTCGGCGGTTGTGCCTTCAGCGATTTTATTCCCCTCATTTGAAATTTCCAGTTCAACTTTAAACGTCCGCGTACTCTTTTTGGCAACAGGGCTTATATAACGTATCTTTCCCGCTCTTTTTGTACCGTCCATCAACAGCCCATGAGCTGTCATGCCTTGCTGTATTGAAGAGCGATATTTTTCAGAGACAAACGCTTTTACCAAGATAGGTTCGAGGTCTATCATTTCGGCGACGGGGTCACCTTTTTTTAAAACATCGCCTATTTCAACAAAGTAGTCGGAGATCAACGCCTCAAAGGGAGCCACAATTTCGGTATTAGTTAAATCTTGCTGTCTCTTTTTTTTCAGGGCTCGGGCTTGTTGCAGGTTAGCTAGACTTTCTGCGTATTTTGTCTCGGACCGGAAACCTTTCTTTGCTAATTTGTTTGCAGCTGCAAATTCTATTTCGCGTTGTTTAACTCTTGCTTCTGCTTCTTTTACTTTTTCGGGGTAATCTTCATCTTCTAATTTAAGAATAGATCCTCCGGCAGCAATAAGTTTACCTCTCGTTGCGTTAAGTTGTTTTACTTTGCCCGCAATTTCTGTCCTTGCAATAATTTTTCTGGAAGCATGTGTTTCGCCTGTCACTTGTATGTTGGGGCTGTAGGGGAACGAGACAGATTCTCTAACCTGCACCTTCTTGCGTTTTATGCTGCTTTTATTTTCAATATTAACATTTAAATTATTCAGATTATCTTCCTCATTGCCAAGTTGACCTGATGCTAGCCACGCAGCAGCGAGAACTAGGATTGTGAGGGCTATAAAAAACGATAAATTAATTCGCAACTTCATAATATTTCAATCAATTGGCAGGATCTTAACTTGCTTTATCAAATAATACGGGGATCTACATTTTTTGGGTTAAATGGTGAAATTCTTAAAATTAAATTTATAAGACGAGCTACATCAATCTAAAAGGTTTCTACCCATGGCCTGAGTTCAATTTCCCAAGCCCACGAGCTTCTATCTTGCCTATGAAATTGTAAGTAAGTTTCAGCAATAGCATCAGGATCCAGCATGCTGTCATCACCAGGATCTTTTCTCTCTGGCCGATGATCTGCGTGTATCCCGCCGTCGATGACGAAATGGCCTATATGAATGTTTTGTGGGTGAAGTTCCCGAGCTAGCGCCTGTGCTAGGCCTCGCAATCCAAACTTGCCCATAGCAAAAACAGATGATTTTGGATACCCCTTTACACCTGCGGATGCGCCCGTGAAGAATATGCTACCCGAACCACGTCTAAGCATGCGTGTTGCTGCTTGTTGCGCACAAAGAAATGCTCCAAAACAGGTTATGTTGATTGCTTTCTGTGTTTCGACTGGATCAACCTCTGCTATTCCGCCCCGCACGCGAGCTGAAGGGTTATAAATAACAAGATTAGGGGCCCCTAGTAGTTTATCACTTTGTTTGAAAAGGTTTTCAACATCCTCTATGTTACTTGCATCACATTGAAACACTTTTGAGTTTGTCTCGTTTTTTAAGTTTTCTAATTTCTCTATATTTCTTGCTGCAATAGCTACGTTAAAATTATTTTTTGTAAGCAATCGCGCCAATGAAGCACTTAAGCCTAGACCAGCGCCTATAATTAATGCGTTTTCTTTCATGTTAACTTTTCTTTCCTCTAGTTGCTGGTGGGCGTATAACGTCGAAGGCTTCTGGAAAAACGCCCACGGGAACCTCGATTACAGTGGGTTTATTAGCACTCAAACCTTCTTCTATAGCCGTAGTTAATTCCTCCGGATTTGTTGCTCTCATTCCTTTTGCGCCAAAGCTTTCCGCTAGCTTGACAAAGTTGGGATTAGTGAATTCTGAAGCAATTACCTTATTGTCGTGCAAATCACGTTGCATCCTCAAGACATTTCCGAAAGCTCCATCGACGAAAACAATAGCAACCAGATTGATCGAATGATGAACCGCAGTTGCGATTTCAGGCATCGTATACATGAAACCACCGTCGCCATTCACCGACACAACAGCTTTATCCGGATGGGCCACTTTGACGCCGAGCGCAGTCGCATATCCATAACCTAGAGTTCCCTGGTATCCAGGTGTAATCATGGTGCGTGGCTTGTACACAGGAAACCCAACCCTAGCAACGTAGCCAACTTGCGTGAACTCATCCACAAAATACCCATCTTCAGGAAGTGCTTTTCGAATTGCCATGAGCCAAGCCATCTGTGGCCCAGCTTTTTCTTCCATGAGCCTCAAGGCTTTTTTCTTTATGTTTTGAAATTCTGTTTCTCTCGATGGTCTTAACTTATTGTGTTTCGTGAGAGCATTTATAATCTCTTCTGTTACCGTTGACGCATCTCCTACAATACCAACATCGGGTTTCATAATCCGATTTATTTCCGTTGGATCTATATCTACGTGTATGATTTTAATCTCATCATCCATACCCCAAGTCATGCGTTCCGCTTGCAGGCGACACCCCAATGCAATGGCAGCATCGCAACTCTCCCAAAACATCGAGCCAGCGGTATTGGTGTGCGCTAAATAATGTCTCTCATCGACGACCCCGCGACCATTTTGATATGAGATAACGGGTGCTTGGAGCATTTCTGCGAGTATTGTAACTTCTTTACCAGCTTCGTACGCTCCTGTACCTACGAAAATGACAGGGTTTTCTGCTGCCCCAAGAATTAAAGCAGCTTCTTTAATAAGGTCAGGGTCTGCAGCTGGAGGGGAATTGCCATCGGTAAATTTCCTCAGCGTTACGTCACTTTTGTGCCACATAATATCCATCGGCATCTCTATAGCAGTTGGCCGTGGTCTTCCTGATCTCATATTTTTAAATGCTTCACTCACAATAGCGGGGGCATCGGAAGGATAGTTAATCCGTTTTGCAAATTTCGTTAAGCCCTCTAACACACTCAATTGATTTGGTATCTCGTGTAGTATTCCTATTTCTCGTCCGATGTAACTCGACGGGATCTGACCCGTTATCGCCAATACGCGGCTATTGCAGGCATAGGCTGTTGACAGAGCTGCTGTCGTATTCAAAATCCCCGGACCTGGAACCACTGCATACACTCCCGGTTTCCCCGTTGACTGGGAATATCCAAATGCCATGTACGCCACGCCCTGTTCATGACGCGCGTTAATTACTCTAATTTCGTTGCTGGAGTCGTGGAGAGCATTAAACATGGGATCTAGCTGAATACCAGGCAAACCAAAAATTGTTTCAACGCCTTCATTTATAAGCGATTTAACGATGGCCTCTCCGCCAGTCATCTTTTTGTCGGTTGAATTTTCCATGCGTTGTACCCCTTTTAAAGCAAAACCACGTTAATGGACCCACTAAAAAAACCATCAATAAAAGTGATATTTGCGGTCGTGCCTCTGAATTTTATCAGGATATAAACCAACTAGATAGTTGCCAGTTTAATCAACGAGAAATTAAATCATTCGGCACTTTAACGTCCATTGTTAGAAGTAAAGAGGATAAAGACTTTCCATGTTGATCCAGGTTTAGGGCGCTGTTTACACCTCCTTCAAGAGCATCATCTAATACAAAATTAAAGGCAGGAAGATTTGGTAGCTCGTATCGAGTTACTTTAGTTGCTCCCTTGTGCGAGAATAATGCTAATACTCTGTTCTCTGTAACTTGTTCCTTTAGTAAGGAATAGAGATTTGGATTGTACGGGATCAGGCTAATATTAGACCGGTTACCTTTATCACCAGCTCTCGCGTGTGCAACTTGATGAAGACGCATAACTATTAATTCTGGCTTTGTCATATAGTTAACACCTAAATGAATTCAATTGTTGTTGCAACTTTATCTCTATCTACAAGAATAGAAGCAGTATGTATTTGGTCGGTAAGGTGTTGTCTAAATCCTCCTCCCCCTGCCGGGCCACTGCAGTAAAGGCTGAGCATTTCTTGATTGATGCGTTCTACTATTTTTTTGTCTTGGCCCCTAGAGGCAATGCGGACGCGATAATCTCCATCTGTCTCAAAAGAATCGTAATTATCAGGTCCCATATCCCCTGAGTGTACGCTGACAGTTCCCAAGATGTCGAAGCGAATTGGGTAGTTTGTTTCTAAATTTCGGCACCTCTTTTTTAATACTTCGATTGCTAACTTTGCGCGAGCCAGTGCATTTGGTCCAGCGTAGGTCATTTCAGCCTCTCCCATCCATCCGCCGTTAACACTGACGGTAGCCTTCAAGGTTGGGGGGTATGGTTTACCATTTGCTCCTGATACCCGCACCCGGTTCGCTGCTATTTGTTCGACACTCACCTTGCTGATGTCTAATATGACGTCTGCTGTGTAATAATTCGCTGGGTCATGTATTTCATAGAGCAACTGCTCTTTCACTGTTTGTTCCGAGACGATCCCGCCCGTTTCATCTGCTTTGGTGATAATTATGGACCCGTCATCACCTATTTCGGCTATCGGAAAACCAACCTCAGCCAAATCGGGGACGTCCTTGTAACCCGGATCAGCAAAATATGCTCCTGTTACTTGCGCGCCACATTCAAGTAAATGACCCGCCATTGTTCCTTGTGCAAGGTGCTGCCAGTCATTTTCCTTCCAGTCAAATTCGTTTATAAGCGGGCCTAACACGAGTGCCGGATCGGTGCAGCGTCCAACAACTACAATATCTGCTCCAAGTCTCAGGGCGTCAGCTATCGGTCTTGCTCCTAAGTAAGCGTTTGCAGCGATTATTTCTTGGTCGTTGATCTCTAGGCCTTCTATTGTTGGATGATTTCTTATTTCATCACTTGAGAACACATTCAGTAAATCATCACCCAAAATGATAGCGATTCTCAGATTTTTACAATCGAGTTGTACTGCAATTTCTGAAATCTTTTTGGCCGCCCCGATGGGGTTAGCAGCGCCGAAATTCGAAACAATCTTAATCCCAGAACCTGCACAAGTCTTAAGTATGGGCCGAAGGTAGTCTTCTAAGAATGGAGAATAACCGTGGTTAGGATCTTGCTGTTTTTGTTTTTGTGCTAGTGCCAAAGTTCTCTCAGCTAGAGTTTCGAAAATTAGGTATTTTGGACCCTTTTTTTTAGTCAACGTGTTGACCACGGGAATTGCTGCATCCAGTCGGTCACCAGAAAAACCTGCTCCGCAGCCGATATAAACAGTTGAGGGGGTCATAAGCGAATCTCCCTAAAAAATTATGCTTTTAATAATAACTTAATTATGACTTGTTTGTGAACTGTGAGGTTACACGATAGCTCATTTGTATGCTGATGGTATTAAAAAGGTCGATCCTTGTGGAAAATAACTATATGCTCAAAAGTAACTAGATGTTTGGTTCATCGGGAGGCGTATCATGCGTGTGCATGTCTTGGGCATGTTTTATTAAAAGTTAGGAATTTAGAACGGTCCGTGCCTTTTTACAGATGTTCTCGGATTGAAGCAGGTAGGACAGCATGGTGAAAAATGGTATTTGTTTCTATTGTTGATAATCATCACGACTTGGCATTGTTAGAGACAGATAATTCAGCTGTGTCTTCCCTGTAGGATTCGCCAGGTTTACACCACGTTGCTTGCAAAATCGGGGATAGTTTTCAGCAATTACAAGAGGCCAAAGATTGTTTAGTAAATAATGGTGTAGAGCCTGATAGAGCTCGCGATCATGTGGCTACTCAATCAGTATATTTCTTTGACCCAGATGGTAATCAAATAGAGTTATTCGTCGAAGGAAATCCAAAGATTTGGCTTGAAAACCCAAGTGCCGTTGCCAATTCCAACCCTCTTGAATTAAAGTTAGAGCAAGCACTACGTCAAAAATAAAACCTGTCTATTTTAGCTCAACACGGCAAGGTGATAGAGGTGCTCGATGATAATGCGTAACACGTTCCGCGAGGCTTTAAACGGTGGAAAGCCGACTATAGGTACGCACTTTTTATTCAGCGATCCGGATATCGCGGAACTTACAGGTGACTCTGGGCTTTTTATTATGCAGAATTTGCTGCGGAATATTCATGCCTGTACATGGAGCTATTGTATCATCCAGCAAGTGCAACTCAATGCGCGGCGCTTCCTTTAATGATTAAATTAGATCAGGAAGGTCAAGGCTTCTGGGCGCAGGCGACGATTGGTGTTGGCTTTAAATTTGTTCTTTTTACTGACACAAGGAAGAGCGAAGATATAGACGAATGCCATGCTGTCATAAGAGCTGATACCGCTCTTGACAGTGGTAGAATGGGTGTGAAAATTCGCCGGCCAGCTTTATCTGGTTACGCTCCAGATCAATACCTTGAAGATTTAGGGTCGCTTGTTTTTTGTGTAATGATCGAAAAGAAGGATGCTGTAGAAAACTTGGAACCTATTTTGGCGAAAGCAAAAACGAAGGGCTCTGATATGGTGCAGTGGGGTCCGGCGAATTATAGTGTTTCGATGGGCGATCCAAAATTATTTCATAGTAAGTCCATTCACAAAGTAGAGGAAAATGTAGTGCGAAAATGTCTTGAGCATCAAATTGCGCCGCGAATAGAAATAGGCGAAGTTGATCAGGCAAAGCGCTATATCGACCTCGGGATTAGGCATTTTTGCATTTGTTGGGATTGTTTTATCCTGCAGGCTGGTTTGACGAAATTGGGGGATGGGCTAAGAAAGTTGACGGAGGCTATCTAGACATTTTTGTTGTTTATTATTTACAGTAATAAAAATAACCGATCAGAAATAAACAGGTGACCCGGACGGAACTTTTCCCTCCGAATAACCAATTGTTTTTGCGAGAAATGGGAATAAGTATGACTTCACTAGATCTATATACCTGGAAAACGTCAAATGGAAGAAAAGCGACAATAATGCTCGAAGAGTGTGGATTGGAATACAATATTCACCCAATCGATATTTCAACGGACATGCAATTCTCAGATGAGTTTAAAGCAATAAACCCCAATTCGAAAATTCCTGCGTTGGTTGATCATAATGGGCCAAACGGGGATAGAATCACTATTTTTGAATCAGGAGCCATTTTGATGTATTTAGCTGAAAAGACAGGTCTTTTCATGCCAACTGAGCCTGAGAAAAAATACGAAGTTATCCAGTGGGTAATGTTCCAAATGGGTGGCATAGGACCGATCTTTGGGCAAGTGCACCATTTCAAACGAGCTGCAAAGGAAAAAGTTCCCTATGCTATTAATAGATATTTTAACGAATGTAGGCGATTATACGGTGTTCTAGACGCGAGGCTTGAAAACAGGAGTTTCTTGGCAAACGAAGACTTATCGATAGCAGATTTCTGCGTTTTGCCCTGGGTTTTTAGACACGATTGGCAAGAGATTAATCTACAGGATTTTAAAAACGTAAAACGTTGGTACGAGATGCTAATGAGCCGCCCAGCCTTGTCAAAGGGTATGGAAACCCCTAAATGATTGGTTGAGAATTTAGTTGGTTAAAAATAGTTTAAACTTTATGTAAGTTGCAATGGCAATTATTTCTAAAAATAGACCAAACCAGAAAGATTTCAGCTTTGAGTTAGGCAAACCACTGAAGTCAATTGTCTCAGTTCAGTCGAGAATACCTTCTGATGCATTTACGGCATCCGTGTTAGGTACTGAAAGGGCTGGGAATGGTGTAGTCATACGAGATGATGGTTTAATATTAACAATCGGTTATCTTATCACGGAGGCAGAAGCTATTTGGTTAACTGACCACACCGGGTCTGCGGTTCAAGGTCACGTACTTGGTTATGACCAAGAAAGTGGCTTTGCGTTGGTTCAGGCACTCGGGCAATTAAATGCGGAGGCAATAGAAATCGGCAAATCTGCATCACTAAATGAAACTGACAAAGTTATTATAGCGGGCCATGGCGGTGTACAAAATGCAGTCAGTGCGGAAATTATATCTATACGTGAATTTGCAGGTTATTGGGAATATTTGCTAGAATCGGCTATTTTTACGACGCCGGCCCACCCAAATTGGGGGGGTGCTGGAGTTATAGGCGAGAATGGCGATTTAGTGGGCATTGGTTCTCTTTTCATACAACATGAGACAACAGGAGAAGCGGCGGCAGACGGTAACATGATTGTGCCGATTGACCTATTGCGACCAATTTACGACGATTTGTTGAACATCGGTAAACCTAACAAAAAGGCAAGGCCTTGGCTTGGACTTTTTGGTGCGGAGGTAGAGGGCTCAATAGTTGTGGCAGCACTCACATCTGATGGTCCGGCTCATCGCGCCGATATAAGAGTTGGCGACATTATAAACGCTGTCTCGAAAAATAGGGTCACCACGCTAGCAAACTTTTTTAGGCAAGTTTGGGCACAGGGTGAGGCGGGGGTAGAAATACCGTTAGAGGTAGACAGAGATGGCGAGATTCTAGACATTTCGATTGCTTCGGTTGCGCGATCTGATATGCTGAAGCAGCCGCAAATCCACTAACTTTTGAAATATGAGACTGCGCGTGGAAGCTACTGTAAGCCTAGCTCAATGCGGTACAAGCTCTTTGAATGCGCTGGCATGCGTCCTCTAGTGCTTCGGTAGAGGTCGCATAGGAAATCCGGAAATGTGGGCTTAAACCAAAAGCAGCTCCATGTACGGCGGCGATACCCTCCGTTTCAAGGAAATAGGTTACGACATCCTCGTCTGATTTAAGTACTTTTCCGTCCGGCGTTTTTTTTCCAATTAACCCAGCACAAGATGGATAGACGTAGAAGGCTCCATCTGGAGTGGGGCAAGTTATCCCAGTCGCCTGATTAAGCATAGAGCAAACGAGGTCGCGTCTTTGCTTGAAGACCTCATTGTTTTTAGTAAGGAAATCCATTGGGCCATTCAACGCAACTACTGACGCGGCTTGACTAATTGAACAGGGATTAGAGGTTGATTGAGATTGTATCTTCCTAATAGCTGTTATTAAATTTTCTGGTCCGGCAGCATATCCAATTCTCCATCCTGTCATGCAAAATGCTTTTGACATGCCATTAACAGTGAGTGTTCTGGAATACAATTCTGGTTCTACTTCAGCGGGCGTGCAGAATTTAAAATCGTCATACACAAGATGTTCGTACATATCGTCCGTCATGACCCAAATATTGGGGTAACGAATTAGCACATCAGTTATTTTCTTCATATCTTCCCAAGTGTAGCCGGAACCAGTTGGATTAGAGGGACTGTTGAGGATAATCCATTTTGTTTGTGGGGTTATTGCTCGCTCTAAATCTTCAGGTTGAAGAATAAAATTTTTATCCAAAGGGCATTCCACAATCTTGGGTGTTCCTTCGGCTAGCAGGACCATATCTGGATAAGAAACCCAATAGGGTGCAGGAATAATTACCTCATCACCTTCATTCAATGTTGCCATTAAAGCATTGTAAAGGACCTGTTTTCCACCGGTTCCGATCGTAACTTGGCTGGTGACATATTCCAAATTATTATCACGCCTAAATTTATCGCATACCGCTTGCTTAAGCGCAGGTGTTCCGTCTGGGTCAGTATATTTTGTTTCGCCGCGGCTCATAGCTTCTTCAGCCGCTTCTATTATATGAAAAGGTGTTGGAAAATCCGGTTCCCCGGCTGCCAATTCTATAATGTCTTTTCCCTCAGCCTTAAGTTCGCGGGCTTTTATGCTCATTGCAATTGTTGGAGATGGTTGTATTCTATTGAGACGGGAAGCGAGAATATTCATTATTTATCCTAGATTGAGTAACAAAGTATCTAAAAGAACTTACGCTGATGCAGCAAATCGCGCAAGTATTCTAGTTGCGAATAGCACCGAAAATAAAAGGAGCCATGATAAAAATGATAATCTTATGTTATGAATTTAGTGATCAAATTTTAATGGAACAGGAGCTTATAGTTTCCCGATGCGACTTCTCGCAATAAGTGATTTACATCTATCAAAACTAGTCTCGCTTGATCCTGTAAAAGAAATAGACAATCATCTAGACGATTGGCTAATCTTAGCGGGTGATATAGCTGAAAATACTGAATTTTTTGCAGCCTCACTTGAAATTCTGGCGAGTAAGTTTGCTAAACTTATTTGGGTTCCTGGAAATCACGAGCTCTGGACAGAGCCTGGCCCCTCTGAACTATCTCCACGTGGTTTGAGGAGATACGAGTGCCTTGTGGATATCGCAAGGGCACATGGGGTTGTTACGCCCGAGGATGAGTATTTGGAATGGCCTGGCTCTGAAGATAACGATAGCTATGTAATAGCACCCTTATTTTTACTTTATGATTACTCACTTCGGCCTGATAATATAGCTCGGGAAAATTTGCGTAAATGGGTGCGAGAGATACATGCGGAATGTACGGATGAACTGCGTTTACACTGCGAACCCTATAATAGCAAAGAAGAGTGGTGCTGGGCGCGTTGTGCAGAAGCGGAGAAACGCCTGGAGTCTATTCCGCGCCGATATAAAACAATATTAATTAATCACTGGCCGATGAGATCAGATTTGATTTATTTACCAAGATTACCTCGTTTCACTCCCTGGTGCGGAACAAAACTGACAAGGACTTGGCACCAAAAATATAACGCTGCAGTAGTAGTCAGTGGACATTTGCATACAAGGAGAACTGATTTTATAGATGGTTGTCGCTTTGAGGAAGTGTCATTGGGTTACACAAGACAGTGGGATATGGAAAAAGGAATAGATTTTTACTTTAGGGAAATAATATCAAATTGAATTAAAGTATTTACAAAGCCATATGTTGTTTTTATCGGCTTATTTCAGGGAGAGACTAAAGTGGTTTTAATAATAGGGGCGGGAATAGGTGGACTGACACTCGCCTTAAAGTTGCACAGTGTGGGGGTTGCTTCACGGATTTACGAGGCCGTTCCTAAAATTAAGTCACTAGGGGTTGGTATCAACATTTTACCCCATGCCATGCGAGAGCTCTGCCGCTTAGGTTTAGAGCAGGATATAGCCCTGAAGGGTGTAGAAACACAGGAAGTCCAATTTTTTAATAGGTTTGGTCAACATATATTTACCGATAATCGAGGTAGATTTGCCGGTTATAAATGGCCACAATACTCAATTCATAGAGGAGTACTACAATCTATCCTACTAGAAGCTGTATTAGATAGATTGGGTCATGACGCTGTCGTCACGGATCATCGTTTAATTGATCTAAAGCAAACAGAGATTGAAGTGAAAGCCATTTTCGAAAGAGGTGCGGACAAAACATCACAAGTCAAGGTCTTTGGAGACGTTCTCGTTGGTTGTGATGGTATTCATTCGGCAGTTCGTAGAAAACTCAATCCAAAAAATGACCCACTTGTTTACTCTGGTATAACAATGTGGCGAGGTATAACAAAATGGCCGAGGTTTTTGACTGGTGCGACAATGATTTACGCTGGTTGGCTGCAGACGGGAAAGGTGATTGCCTATCCAATTGAAAAAGCAGATGTTGATGGTAATCAGTTAATAAACTGGCTATGCGAATTTTATTGTTCCTCGCGAAATGGAGAAGGAGATTGGGGGAAGCCGGGGGAGCTGAAAGATTTTATTTGGTCTTGTAATAAAATGAATTTTAATTGGCTCGATATACCTTCAATGATCAAAAGTGCAGAATTTATCTTTGAATACCCTATGGTTGACCGAAATCCTCTAGCAAAATGGACCAACGGTCGTGTTACGCTATTAGGTGATGCTGCACACCCAATGTATCCAAGAGGCTCCAATGGTGCAGGACAAGCGATATTGGATGCGGTTGACTTAGCCAAGCGGTTGTCATCAAAAGTAGGACATGAAGAAGCGTTGGAACTTTATGAGCAGGAGCGGCGACCTAAAACGACAGAAGTAGTCTACGCGAACAGAACAGTGCCCCCTGATGCTATATTAAAAGAAGTCTATAATAGGACAGGTGATAAGCCATTTAACGAAATTGAAGACATAATAAAACGTGATGAACTTGAATTGATTGCGAATAATTACAAAACTATAGCTGGTTTCGATCGTACGTCTTTGGAAACTTGATTATATGATTAGTTAGAATAAAAGATCTTAGGCAATAAGTTTGAATTAGATTAGAAATTTGCGAATACCTTTTCTTTTAACAAGAAAGAGCGAGAGGAGAACTGTATGAAACGAACTCGGATTTTGAAATTGTCCATTATGAGCGCGAGTGCATTAACTCTCATAGCTTGCGAGCGGTCACAAGAAGTTGGAGTTTTTGAAAGTTTGGAGCAATGTTCAAATCAATCAGTTTTTAGTAAAGAAGAGTGTAGCAAGAGTGAACGACTTGCTCGCTCAGAGCACATAAGAGTATCTCCAAAGTATTCCTCTGTTACCGACTGTGAACGAGATTTTGGCGTAGATAAATGTGAGATGGCTCCGCAGAGAACGACTGCTGGTGGGTCCGTGTTTATGCCAATGATGATGGGATATATGATGGGTAGTATGCTCAGTGGTGGACGAGGGATGATGCCTCAACCATTATATAGGTCTATGGATGACGTAAGAAATTTTAGGACAGGAGATAATCAGAAAGTAAGCAGCAAAACTGGTATAACTCGGGTTTCTAAAGGACTCACTCGCACCCCATCCACAAAAACAAGAACTATAAGACGGGGTGGATTTGGCGCGGCTGCTAGGTCTGTAGGCGCACGCTTTTCTACTGCGGGGAAATTTCGCCGATTTGGAGGTTTTCGTAGTTTTGGTGGATAATTAAAATATGCGGCGTCAGATAATAAAAGAGCGAGAAGACTGGAAGTCACAAGCCGAAGCACTTGGATTCAATTTCCACAGCATGTATGGAGCGGCTTACTGGTTTGAGGCAGCATGCTACCAGTTTACACTTAGACAAATTGAAGATGACATAGAGGACCCTTGTAACGAACTGGAACAGATGTGCTTCGAGATCGTTGACCAGGCGATCAAAAAAGAAGAAATGTTAATTAAGTTATCTATTCCTGAGAGCTTCTGGGATTACATTAGAAACAGCTGGATGCAAAAAGAAAAAAATTTATATGGAAGATTTGATTTCTCCTACAATGGAAAGTCTCCGGCAAAGTTGCTTGAGTATAATGCGGATACCCCCACAGCTTTATACGAAAGCGCTGTATTTCAATGGATTTGGCTTGAGCAAGCTATAGAGGCAAACATTATTCCGAGTGGTTGTGATCAATTCAACTCTTTACATGAAAGATTAGTTGAAGCCTTTAAAAATTTTGGTATTAACTCAAAACTTCATTTGACATCATGCAAGGGGTTTGAAGAAGATGAAGCGACGGTGAGGTACCTTGAAGAGTGCGCTATACAGGCTGGTATCGAAACCAACTTTATCTACCTCGAAGATATTGGCCAAGATGATGCCGGCGCGTTAGTTGATCTTGATGATGAAGATATTTCAACTTTATTCAAGCTTTACCCTTGGGAATGGCTTGTCAAGGATGAGTTTAGTACAGGAGTTAGGAATACAGAGATCCAAGTTATCGAACCAGCATGGAAAATGATATTGTCCAACAAAGGTTTGCTAGCTCTTCTTTGGGATAATTTTGAAAATCACCCTAATCTTCTGCCGGCCTTTTTTACGCAGGATCCGCGTGCTGCGGATTTCACCAAGGGTTATGTGAAAAAGCCACTCTTCTCTAGGGAAGGGGCAAATGTGGAAATTTTTAGCTGTGATGGGTTGAGGGACGCAGTTGGCGGGCCTTATGGAGAAGAGGGATATATCATACAGGCACTAGAACCTCTTCCAGTATTTCAATCCAATCATACAGTCGTTGGGGCGTGGATGGTGGCTAGTCAAGCGTCTGGACTATGCTTACGAGAAGATGATACCCCTATAACAAAGGACACATCGAGATTTGTTCCTCATGTCATCTTAGACTAGGAGGGAGAAGACCGGCTGCAAAGCAGCCGATCTTTAAACAGGGAGGATTTTGATCCTCGGAAGTTGAAACTCCAAGAATTATCAAAATACATATGAACGAATAAACTATCTCAAACCCGGTAACTATAGCTAATTAAGCAATTCCGCCATGCGCAAATTGCATAAGTAACTTAAAAAGTGGTTTTTGCGACTTCTTGTATTAGGAAGTCCCTTAGCACAGCTATTCTTTTGGAGTTCCTAAGTTCCTCTGGATAAACAAAAAAGGCTGGCGTTGGTGGGCCTTCTATATCGGGTAATATACGGAGAAGGTTAGGGTCTTCCGCTGCTAAATAGTCCGGAAGTGCTGCTATTCCGACTCCACCTTGAACTGCTCGGAATATTCCATAAACATTATTTACACGGATAATTTTTTGCTTTTGTTCTGCATTACTTTTTTTCAATAGGTCCAATAACCAGTTCACATCGTTATACGGCAGGTTTACATTTTCCCCATATACCACCATTCTATGCTCATTTAAGTCGCTAATACTTTTTGGTATACCGCGACTTTCGACATAGCGGGGAGAAGCATAAAGGTGGAATCTTATTGTTTTTAAAAGCCGTTGTATTAGATCGGCTTGCTTGGGAGGTGTTAGTCTCACCGCTACGTCAGCTTCTCTCATCGATAAGTCGAGTTCATAGTCATTAATTAAAAGAGTAACGTCAACTTCTGGGTACAAATCTATAAAGCGTCCAATACGGGAAGCTAACCATGTAGATCCAAAAGCTACCGTCGTGGTGACCCTTAAATTCCCTTTTGGTCGCTCTCGGCCCTCACTTATTAATGCTTCGGTCGCAGATAGTTTTGTAAAAACATCTTTGGTTGTTGATAATAAAACCTCCCCTTGCTCGGTAAGGATTAACCCACGTGCGTGTCTGTGAAAGAGCGCAACATTGAGACTTTCCTCTAAAGAACTAATTTGACGACTCACAGCCGATTGACTGAGATGAAGACGTTCACCAGCATGCGTAAAACTTCCAGCTTCAGCTGCAGCTTGGAAGACTCGAAGTTTGTCCCAGTCCATCGGAAATACCTCTTACTTTAGTTCCATGAACCCAAACTTGAGGCATGGATATGTTTTGTTACTGGGTGAAGTGCTGGATGTATAACTGGAACTAATTTTCACTTTGTCAAATTTCTAAATCAGCTAGATATTTCTCCACCTCAAGGGCAGACATGCAGCCGAGGCCCGCTGCTGTAACGGCTTGTCGATAAACACGATCCACGCAATCTCCTGCCGCAAAAAGCCCAGGTTTATTAGTCCGCGTAGTACCTGGTTCTACAACAATGTAGCCATCTTCATCCATTCCCACTTGTCCTCGAAAAACTGAGGTTGCTGGATCGTGACCTATTGCAACGAAACAACCTTCTGCACGTAATTCTTTTACTTCGTTTGTTTCAGAATTGAAAAGCTTCACACTTTCTACAGCATCGTCGCCACAGATTTCGGTGACTTCGCTATTCCAAATTATATCAATATTTTCTTTTCTAAAAAGCCTGTCTTGTAGAATTTTTTCTGCACGTAGTTGTTCGCGCCGGTGTATGAGGGTTACTTTAGATGCTATATTGGATAAATATAAGGCTTCTTCAACTGCTGTGTTTCCTCCTCCAACTACTGCAACTTCCTGGCCTCTGAAGAAAAAGCCGTCACAAGTTGCGCAGGCGGATACACCTTTTCCATTTAACCGTGCCTCGCTTTCAAGACCTAGCCATCTAGCTTGAGCTCCCGTAGCAACAATAACAGCGTCGGCATAATAGTCGTCTCCTGTATCGCCTTTTAGATGAAATGGGCGTTGGCTTGTATCAATCGATGTTATGATATCTTCAACCATTCGTGTTCCCACCTGCTGCGCTTGAGCCTCCATTTGTTCCATTAGCCAAGGACCTTGTATTACGTCTGCAAAGCCAGGGTAATTTTCAACATCGGTTGTGATGGTCATCTGACCCCCTGGCTGTAATCCTTTCACGAGTAGAGGGTCAATGTTAGCGCGGGCTGTGTAAATAGCTGCTGTAAGACCGGCTGCGCCAGACCCAATAATAAGTACCCGCTCTCTATATTCGGACATTGAAGGTCTTTCCCTATTATGAATTAATACGAGGAGATAAGTTATATGCGATTCCGTGATCCGAGAATAGACAAAGTTTTCTAATGAGTTTGGAGAAGTTTAGTTAGATCATTTAATGCATTGAAATAAAACAGTTGTGTTGCTATGGAAATGAGTTTCCTGAACTTCGAAACAATCGAAATGGTTTAAGCTCAATAATGTCAAACGATTTTTTTTATATTTTTATAGTATCAAATGTTCTTAGTGCTCTAGCATTATATTTTTGCGCCAAACGGTTGTTAAAATTTAGACGACGGCAGAAACGGTCATTTACTTTCAAATCGTATCCTATTCCAAAATGTCAGTTGGAAGACGTTCATCCCTGTTTTGTAAAGGATCAGTTGGGCCCTAACCCAGACTCGGCCGTATACTTTATCGGAGGAGAAGGTGTAGAGGCGTCGCTTAGTGATAGAGAAACTTGGGTAGTAGCTGCACTCTCAAAGTATGCAAAGCGTATTTTTGAATTTGGAACTTGTAGCGGAAAAACTTCCCACATCATGGCAATGAATGCACCAGAGGAAGGTCTCGTATATACCCTAACTATTCATCCATCCCAATTAGAGCAACTTAGCTTCGAAAACGATGATGATTTTTTGCATGAAAATATTGCAAAGGAAGAAGCTAAATTTGATGTTTTTTATTACAGTAATTTATCCACATCTGAAAAAATTGAACAGATATTTTCGGATAGTAAGCAATTTGACGAGTCGAAATTCAAGAACTCATTTGACCTTATTCTGATTGATGGGGCGCATACAAGATCTTACGTCAGAAGTGATTCGAAAAAGGCTTTTTCTATGTTAAAACAAGGGGGAGTTATCCTTTGGCACGATTATAAGCCAGAAGCTCCAGATGTTTTTTCGTACCTTAATGATTTAGCTAGGGACATGCCTTTGCGCCATATTTCGGGCACTGATTTTGTTATTTTTCAGAGAACTTCCTAAAATCTTTGCGTTGAAACGAAATGATCTAACTAAATCAGGATTAAGTTCGTTTTTGTTTGAAAACTTATATGACATTGTTAATAGCTAATTTTTCTCTAATTATTGCTGCGACACGTTCTGTTTCATTTAGCGCCTCGTAGGTCCAGTTATGGAGGTGGCCATCAAAAGGTCTTGTTCTTCCCTCCCGTTGCATGGCATCCAAAAAGCTTTGTTTTCTTTTGTTATTTTTACCTAGTGTAATTATGTAAACAGGTTTACCTGTTGAACATGCTTCAGATATCATATTTATCGAGTCTGAGGTAACGATTATGGTGTCGGCCAAGCCAAGAAAACCCATGTAAGGGTTTGGTCCCACTCCTTCGTAGACTAAAACGTTTTGTTTTTCACTCAACTTTCGTAGTTGGTATTTTATTGTCTCATCGGTACGCCGGCTAGTTGTTACCATGAGGCCACAGTCATTTCTTTTCGCGAGTAGAGTTATTTTGTCAATTAGTTTCTCCGCGTTAAGTTTATCTATCACTGCTCGTTTAGAACTTCCGCCTATGTTAATAGCTATTCTAGGTTGTGGTAAATGACTGACCAAATCCAGAAAACGCTTTGCTTCCTCCTCTAGTGTATTTTTATTAACATTTGTAAGCGAACCTTTACTTACAACAATGTTTTTGCCTCTAGAAGGATCATGTTCAGGAACTATAAGATGATCAAAAAAGCAAGAATTTATGCGAGGGTCCTGGATGTGGATAGTGGAAACTTTTCCTTTTGATATACGTTTAAGTGCTATTGCAAAGCCGGCATGGCGCCTACCGCATGTAATAGAAACTTTAGGAAACGGTGGACAAAATTCTTTGTTGTAATATTTGTCTTTCCAGAATAAGGGTACAGCCCCAAATTGAGGTAGGGCTGTTAAAATGGGTGAAGGTGAAACGTGTTTTATTTGATATTTTAGATTTAGTGATACGGCTAAAGCGATACACTGCAACTCCATTCCCATAGTTCCATCAGATAAAATCCAACAGTAATCTTTCATTATTCCTACCTCGACTCCTTACACGTTGAGCTTCAAGTGTTACGAATTCGTTAACTATTTGTATATTTTTGTTTAAAGAAGTATACGCAATAATCTTGCGCAACACTATTTTTACCTTCATATTGTTAAACGTAGTGCTTTCACGAGACGTAATAGTGGGCAGAGGATTTTGTAACGATGCAGCGTGTTAAATTAGACAGTATCGACAGACGTATTTTGCATGATCTCCAACGAGATGGAAGAGTTACTAATGTGGAGTTGGCTGAACGGGCTGGCATTTCCGCGCCACCCTGCCTTAGAAGGGTAAGGGCTCTAGAGAGAGAAGGTTATATTCAGGGCTATCATGCAGAGCTGAACCCTGAAAAGCTTGGTTTTACTGTAATAATATTTGCTTTTGTTGGTTTGTCTAGCCAGGCCGAAAGCGATCTTGTCGCTTTTGAAGAGATGATTGAATCCTGGGATGAGGTCAGAGAATGTCATATGCTCTCAGGCGAAACCGATTTCTTGTTAAAAATAGTGTCAAAAGATTGGGACACCTTTCAAAAGTTCTTAACTACTAAACTTACTCCTGCTCCTAACGTCTCAAATGTAAAAACGGCTCTAGCTTTTAGAACAAAAAAGTATAGTCCTGGAGTGCCTCTGGGAGAATCATAAAAGGTGGCCGATTGATAATTGTTTAAAATTATGTTCGTGGAGTTTGTTATAGTTTGTTCGAACCACTCGGTTAGGTCACACTAATTTTCAATATTTCATAACTTTTGGCTCCTCGAGGAGTTGTGACTTCAACCGATTCCCCTACTTTTTTCCCGATAAGCGCATGACCAATTGGTGACGACGTCGAAATCCAACTTTTAGAAATATCAGCCTCATATGGCCCAACGATAGTATAGGTATTCTCTTCATCCGTGTCTTCGTCTGCAACCACGATCGTGGTTCCGAAAGTAACAGTTTTCCCATCTATCATGGAGGGATCTATAACTTCTGCTCTACTAATGACGTCTTCTAACTCTCCTACGCGCCCCTCTACAAAACTCTGTCTTTCTCTAGCTGCGTGGTATTCCGCATTTTCAGATAAGTCCCCATGTTCTCTTGCTTCTGATATAGCTTTGATAATTTGTGGACGTTCGATGGTCTTTAATTGTTTTAACTCTTCCTGCAGCTGGTCGAGACTATCTCTTCTTATGGGTATCTTTTGCATAGCTATGTGGTGTCCTGATCAAACATTACGCAAATGTATAGTAACGCTTAAAACGAACCATTCAAGTAAGATTGCAATGGTGATACGTCTAACGGGCCCATACTTATAGCTTGTATGCCCTTGACTGCCGCTTTTGCGCCCTCAATCGTAGTGTAGTATGGGATGTTATGAGTAATTGCGGCTCTTCTCAGACTAAAGCTATCTTTTATAGCTTGTGCCCCTTCAGTCGTGTTTATTACCAGATCAATCTGTCCAGAAATCATGTTGTCAACCACATGTGGTCTGCCTTCCAGGACCTTTTTTATTCTTTCAACTTTCAATCCAGCTTTCTCCAAGGAATTAGCCGTTCCAGTGGTTGCTACCAAAAGAAATCCCATATGACAGAGGTCGACAGCCAGATCGACTATAGATGGTTTATCAATATCACGAACCGAGATAAATACCGTTCCAGCTGTTGGTAGTTTGGCTCCAGCAGCGAGTTGGCTTTTTGCAAATGCCAGGGAAAAGTCTTTATCTATACCCATCACTTCTCCAGTAGATTTCATTTCCGGTCCTAAAATGCTATCGACACCAGGAAAGCGGGCGAAAGGAAATACAGCTTCCTTAATCGCTACGTGGCTTAATTGCTGTTTCTCGAGTTTGAAGTTTTCTAATCGTTCGCCTGCCATTACCCTTGCAGCTACTTTGGCTATCGGAACCCCCGTGGCCTTAGCAACAAAGGGAACAGTACGACTAGCTCTTGGATTGACCTCGAGAAGAAAAATTTCTTCGTCTTTAATTGCGAACTGAATGTTCATCAAGCCACAAACACCTAAGCCGTGTGCAAGCAATTTGGATTGCCTCTCTACTTCTTTTAGTAAACTAGCCGAGAGAGACTGGGGAGGTAACGAACACGCGCTATCCCCTGAATGGATGCCAGCCTCCTCAATATGTTCCATAATCCCGGCTATGTAAACGTTTTCGTTATCAGCTATGCAGTCAACATCAATTTCAATAGCCTTAGATAGAAACTTGTCTATCAGAATAGGATTGTTTCCCGTGGCAAGAACCGCTTTTTGCATATATTTGTTTAAAGCTGCCTCCTCGTAAACAATCTCCATCGCACGTCCACCAAGGACATATGATGGTCTAATAACAACTGGATAGCCAATTTCTTCGGCAATGATCTTAGCTTCCTCAAATGAGTTAACGGTTCCATTTTGAGGTTGCTTGAGGTTTAAATCATCAAGCAGCTTTTTAAATTGTTCGCGATCTTCTGCGAGATCAATTGCCTTTGGCGATGTACCTAAAATATTGATCCCGGCTTCCTTTAAAGCTTGCGATAATTTAAGCGGTGTCTGGCCACCTAACTGGACTATTACACCAACAACTTTTCCTAGTTTCTCCTCTGTTTTTATTAAGCTAATAACACTTTCGGCCGTTAGGGGTTCGAAATAAAGCCTATCGGAAGTGTCGTAGTCAGTGGAAACAGTTTCAGGATTACAATTCACCATTATTGTTTCAAAACCAACTTCCGACAGTGCATAAGCCGCATGCACACAACAGTAGTCAAATTCTATTCCTTGACCTATACGGTTTGGCCCACCACCAAGAATGATAACTTTGTTTTTATCTGTCGGATCAGCTTCACATTCAGCAAGGTTTAGTCCATCACCCTCGTAGCATGAGTACATATAGGGCGTGTTTGCTGAAAACTCTGCTGCACATGTATCTATTCTCTTGAATACGGGAGCTACCCCGAGACTTGAGCGTAATTCTGAAATCTCGTTTTCTGACTTATTTGAGAGCTTTGCTAATCGTGCGTCAGAAAAACCCTTGCTTTTTAATCGAAAAAGTTCTTCTTTGTCCTCCGGTATTCCATTTTCAATGACGCTCTTTTCAATTTCAATCGCGACTTGGACCTGTCTCAAAAACCAGCGGTCGATTGAACAGGCCCCGTAGATCTCGTCTACGGTGATACCGATACGAAGCGCTTGGGCCACTCTTAAAAGACGCTCGGGCACGGGTTCCGAAAGTTTTGCTAGTATGGCATTTTTGTCGGGATTTGATTCAATCCTATCTGAAAGGGTAATTTCATCAAAGCCGGTTAATCCAGTTTCCATAGAATTAAGCGCTTTTTGCAGTGATTCTAGAAATGTTCTGCCAATAGCCATTGCCTCGCCAACCGACTTCATTGACGTAGTTAGTGTCGTTTCAGCACCGGCAAATTTCTCAAAAGTAAATCGTGGTATCTTAGTTACCACATAATCAATTGAAGGTTCAAAACTTGCAGGCGTTTCTTTTGTGATGTCGTTCTCTAATTCATCAAGTGTATATCCGACTGCAAGTTTGGCTGCAATTTTAGCAATCGGAAAACCGGTAGCTTTTGATGCTAATGCAGATGACCTTGATACTCTTGGGTTCATCTCTATGACGACAAGACGGCCAGTATTTGGATTTACGGCAAATTGAACATTAGAACCGCCCGTATCGACACCAATTTCTCTTAGGACTTCGATAGATGCTGTCCTCATGCGCTGGTATTCTTTGTCTGTTAGCGTAAGTGCGGGGGCTACTGTAACTGAATCGCCCGTATGTATCCCCATTGGATCTACATTTTCGATTGAGCAAACAATTATGCAGTTGTCATTTTTATCGCGAACAACCTCCATCTCAAATTCTTTCCAGCCAAGAACAGATTCTTCTATTAAGACTGTGCCGACAGGCGAGAGCCTAAGTGCATTTCGTAATATTTCACTAAACTCATCTATATTATAAGCTATTCCGCCGCCCGTACCTGCGAGTGTAAACGAAGGACGGAGTATAGCTGGTAGCCCGATATCCTTGACCGCTTGTAAACCTTCTTCTTCGTTTGATACTAAATGAGAAAGAGGTGACTCTAGGCCTATTCTATCCATCGCTTCCCGGAATAATAAGCGATCCTCTGCTTTCTCTATGGCGCCTAAATTTGCACCGATAAGCTCAACTCTAAAATCCTCAAGCGTACCGTCCTTAGCCAGAGTTAATGCTGTATTAAGAGCGGTCTGTCCTCCCATTGTCGGTAAGATTGCATCAGGGTTTTCTTTTTCTAAAATTATTTTAACAGCTTCTGCTGTTATTGGTTCAACATAGGTTGCATCCGCTAGCCCGGGATCAGTCATTATTGTCGCGGGATTAGAGTTTAGAAGTATTATCCGATAACCCTCTTCCTTTAGTGCCTTGCATGCCTGTGTGCCCGAGTAATCGAATTCGCACGCTTGTCCAATCACAATTGGTCCAGCGCCAATTATAAGTATTGATTTAATGTCATCACGTTTAGGCATTATCTGATAGCTTTGCTTTTTTGATTATTTCCAAGAACTGACCGAAGAGGTAGTCGCTCTCAGTTGGACCAGGGGATGCCTCTGGGTGATATTGTACAGAAAAAATATTTCTTTCGGTGATTTCAAATCCTTCGATGGATCCATCGAACAAGGATCTATGGGTGATGGTAGCGGATCCTGGCAAAGTTTGCTCCGATATAACGAAGCCATGATTTTGACTTGTAATTTCTATTCTGCCGGTTTTGATTTGCTTGACAGGATGGTTCCCACCACGATGTCCGTTCTTCATTTTTTTGGTTTTCGCACCAAGTGCCAGTGACAGTAGCTGATGACCCAGGCAAATTCCAAAAATTGGTGTGGTGGTGTTCAATAGATCTCTTATTATAGGGACCGCATACTCGGCCGTTGCCGCCGGATCTCCTGGCCCGTTGGATAGAAAAATTCCATCTGGTTGAAGGTCTAGTATTGCATCAGCGCTCAAATTTGAAGGCACTGTTGTAACTTTCGCTCCGAGTTGTGCTAAGTTTCTTAAGATATTTCGTTTAGCTCCGTAGTCTATAGCCACGATGTGGTAATCTTCTCGTTCTGTTTTTTCAAAACCATCATCGTCTACCTTAGAGCCGAACTTCCAAATCCCAGTTGACCATTTCTCTAATTCTCTAGTTGACACAACTGAGGCTAAATCCGTTCCGGACAAACTTGGGTGCTGTTGCGCTTTAATTGTGAGTTCGTCGACATCAAAAGATTTTTGATTAGAAAACGAAATAATACCGTTTATAGCGCCAAAGTGCCTTATGCGGCGGGTTAAATTTCTCGTATCTACACCTGCTATACCAGTCAAACCGGCGCTCGCTAACCAACAAGAAAAATCTTGGGTTGCTCTGTAGTTTGAAGGCGCAGTGATATCAGATTTAAGTATGATCCCTGCTGCGGCGGCAGTCTCGCGCTCTAAATCATCGCGATTTGTTCCCACATTCCCAATATGGGGGAAGGTGAAAGTTATTATCTGGCCAGCATAAGATGGATCAGTGATAATTTCTTGGTAACCGGTCATTGATGTGTTGAAGCAGACTTCGCCAACAATATCTTTTTCCAAGCCGACACCATGACCCCAAAAAACGGTCCCATCCGCGAGCACCAGTATCGCATTAGCATTAGCTGGTTGCTCCACACGTCGCTTTTCGGAAGGAACGGTCGCTTTGGCGTCCGACATAGATGCATAATCCTCGAATGACAGTAGCAAGGTTGGATACGCTAAAGAAACATCCTGGTCAAGCCCGGATTCACGATATAAAATCTCAGAGTCGCGGCTAGTAAATAAAAAACTTGCCTTTTTATCAGAATTAACCACTTATAGCGCAAAAATTTAGTCAATCATGCTCATTGATTTAAGAAAGGTGCCCAGATTTGTTACGTTCCGAACTAAATAATGCCTTGAAGAGTGCTATGAAAACGAAAGATAAGTGTGCTGTAGGGACGATTCGGTTAATTTTAGCTTCAATTAAGGATCAAGACATCTGTGCACGAACAGATGGAGAGTCGGACGGCATATCGGATGACCAAGTGCTGGCATTATTTAACACGATGATCAAACAGAGAAGAGAATCCATTCGTCTTTATGAGCAAGGTGGTCGCTTAGAGCTTGCCCAGAGAGAACAAGCGGAAATAGATGTGATCCAGCGTTTTATGCCGAGCCAATTGGAGGGCAAGACATTTGAGGCGGCTATACAAGATGCGATATTGGAGGCTGATGCAAAAACGATAAAAGACATGGGCAAGACTATGGCTCTACTCAAGCAAAAATATCCAGGGCAAATGGACTTTTCCAAGGCGAGTGGAGTTGTACGAGAAAAACTTGTTTAGGACACGCTTTAGTCGGTTTTATTATTATCGATTTGTTATTGCTCCTCAGTAGTGGAATTAGTTGATAACTAAATTATCTCGAAATAGCGTTGTAATTGCCATTCGTCCACATAGTTTCTGTGTAATTCTTCTTCTTTTTCGCGGGTCGTGCAAAAATGTTCTATGAACTCGCTCCCGAAGAGCAATCTGGCAACTTTTGATTTCCTAAGACTGTGGGACGCGTCGCCAAGGCTGGATGGAAGCGGCTTAATGCCTTGTTTCTCAAAAGCTTCATTTATGGATTTCGAAGGTTCAATTTTGTTTTCTATTCCCCATAACCCTGATCCTAAAGCTACTGACATTGCAAGATATGGATTTGAGTCTGCAGATGCTAGTCTATACTCTACGCGCTGACTAGAAGGGGTCCCAGGTATAACTCTGAGAGAGACGGTTCGATTGTCTATGCCCCAACTATTATCGATGGGTGCCCAGTAATTTGGAATAAGTCGCCGATACGAGTTTATAGTTGGAGCCACCATTGCTATTAATTCAGGCATCAGCTTTTGTTGGCCCCCTATAAACCACCGCATTTCGTCGCTTACATTCAATGGCTTAGAAGGGTCGAAGAAAATATTTTGCTTCTCCTTATTCTCTAAGGAAAGATGTATGTGACCCGATTGACCAGGGTATTCTGTTGACCATTTCGCCATAAATGTGGCCATAAGTTCGCGTCTTTGCGCAAATATTTTTGTGAAGGTTTTAAATAAAGTCGCCTTATCAGCAGCATTGAGAATACAATCAGGCGCCAGTGCAGCTTCTAGTACCCCCGGACCAGTTTCTGTGTGATAACCTTCGAGTGGAATATCTATTAATTCACACATCTCTAAAAATTCGTTGTGAAAATCCGAGTTTGCTGAGTTTCTTATAACAGAGTATCCAAAGTTTCCAGGAGTAAAGGGCGTCAAATTTCTATAATTTTTGGCGCGTACAGTCTCGGGTGTTTCTTGAAACAAAAAGTACTCGTATTCAGCGCCGGCTTGTGCTGAAAAACCGAGCGCTTCGCCTTTTTTGATCACTTTTTTGAGTATGGATCTTGGACAAAGTTTGGATGCATTTCCATAAAATTCGGCTAAAAAAAACAGTAAGTTGTTTTCAAAAGGAATAAACCGACCGGTCTCAGGTATAGGCATGATTTGTGCGTCTGGAAAACCAGAGTTCCAACCAGTGTATTTTATATCGTCGTAAATCTGATCATTAGAGTCCCACCCTAAAATGACATCACAAAACCCAAAGCCGTTGTTTAAAGCGTTCAACAACTTCTTTTTTGACATATATTTTCCTCGCAGAATACCATCCATATCGGTAACTGCTACCTTTCCGTAAGGTAGTTTGCATGCCTTTAGAGCAGAACAAGCTTCAGCAATCGTTTCGATTTTTTTTTTGTCCATGTCTTACACTCTTCACAATAGAAAAAATAGATTTACGTTAAGCAGATAAATAATGGAAATTAGGTTGATATAATAATTATTATTACAGAAAATTCACGTAAAGATAAAACAAGCAGTTTTAGCCATAAGAGGCGAGATGAAATGTCAAAAATAAAGATTACTGGGCCTTGGGATATGCAGAAAATTGGGTCATATCTTGATACTTCCGTTGTTCCGTTAAAACTCGCCATAATATCGGCTCGTGGATGGCCTGTAATAGCATCGTTATGGTTTTCTTATGAAGATGGCATGATAATTTGCGCCAGCAAAGAAAAGTCAAGAGTAATTCAGATATTGAAAGAAAACAATAAGTGTGCGTTCGAAGTCTCTCCTGATGCACCGCCATACCATGGGGTTAGGGGGCAAGGACTGGCTGTTTTGGGTCATGACCCTAGCGGGAAAACGCTGGAAAACTTACACGACCGCTTTTTGGGGAGTTCAAAGACGCCATTTAAAGCTTGGCTTATGCGTGGGGCATCTGAAGAAGTAATAATCAGGATTACCCCATCAAACCTTATGAGTTGGGATTATCGAAACCGAATGGATAAAGAACGCAAAGATGCTTAACTTTGTTAAAAGCTACCCGTTGATTACTGCTCTGTAACAAGTTTAATTTGATCCTCAGAAATTGATACCTTCATATGAGACGTCTCTTGATTCTTACCTTCTAACAGTTCATTAGCAATAGCATTATATAATTTTTTTTGTATCAGCCGCTTAAGTGGACGAGCGCCGTATATTGGGTCATAACCCTCTCTGGAGATCCATTGTCTAGCTTTCTCGTCAATGGAGATCTGTATTCCCTTATCATCCAGTAGTTCCTGTAAGTGCTTTATCTGAGTGGTAACAATTTGATCCATGTCCATCGGGCTAAGTCTGGAAAATACTATGATATCATCTAACCTGTTTATAAATTCAGGGCGTAAGTAGTTTTTTACTTCGTTCTTTACTAAGTTTTCAGTATCTCGGCTTGTTTGGGGTTCACCTTGGTTTGCTAAATATTGAGCTCCAAGATTTGAGGTTAGTATTATCAAAGTATTCTTAAAGCCTACCGTTCTACCGTGGCTATCAGTTAGGTGTCCCTCATCGAGAACCTGAAGCAACAGGTTCATAATGTCACTATGGGCTTTTTCTATCTCATCAAAGAGAATAATTTGATATGGTTTTCGCCTAACTTGTTCGGTAAGGAGACCCCCTTCTTCAAAGCCAACATATCCTGGTGGAGCACCTATTAGTCTTGCAACGCTGTGTTTCTCCATGAATTCAGACATATCAATTCTGACAATTGCATCCTCGTTGTCAAAAAGAAACTCTGCAACTGCCTTGCTAAGCTCGGTTTTCCCCACACCGGTGGGGCCAAGAAAAAGAAAGGACCCAATTGGCTTTTTAGGGTCTTTTAGCCCGACCCTAGACCTACGGATGGAGTCTGCAACTGCTTTTATCGCTGCCTTTTGTCCAATCACACGTTGGCTCAATATATCCTCCATGGAGAGAAGTTTCTTTCTTTCTTCAGCCATCATTTTATCGACCGGTATTCCTGTCCATCTCGATACGATTGAAGCGATATCGTTCTCAGTTACTTCTTCCTTAACCATTTTTCGTTTAGAGCTTTTCTTTGCAAACTCTAGCTGCTGTTCGATTTTAGGGATGATAGAGTATAGAAGTTCGCTCGCTTTTTCATAATTACCAGCTCGTTGAGCTAGGGTAAGAGAGTGCTTTGCGTGTTCCAAATTTTCTTGTAACTTACGTGTTTGATCCACTAGTGCAACTTCTGTTTCCCATTGTTTAGAGAGTTTTTCACTTTGAGTTTGGAGTTCAATCAACTGTTCTTCTAACGTCTCAAGGCGTTGTCGATTGTTCGTAGTTAGTTCTTTTTTTAATGCTTCCTGCTCTATCTTAAGTTGAACAATTACCCTCTCTAATTTATCAATGACTTCAGGTTTTGAGTCTATTTCCATTCTTCTGGCTGAGGCGGCTTCATCTACAAGGTCAATAGCCTTGTCTGGCAAAAAACGATCGGTAATGTGCCGGTTGGACAGTTTTACAGCTGTCACTAATGCGCTATCAAGAATCTTAACGCCGTGGTGTAGTTCGTATTTTTCACGAAGCCCCCGCAGTATCGATATACTTTGCTCTTGGTTTGGCTCTTCTACAATTATTGATTGAAATCGCCTTGCTAATGCAGCATCCTTTTCAATATATTTGCGATATTCGTCCAGTGTAGTGGCTCCTAAACAATGCAAAGTGCCGCGTGCTAGCGCCGGCTTGAGCATATTTGACGCGTCCATGGCTCCGTCGGCAGCGCCGGCTCCCACCAATGTGTGGAGCTCATCGATGAACAACATTATTTCGCCGTTTGATTCCTCTATTTCTCGAAGTACACTCTTCAATCTCTCTTCAAATTCACCCCTGAATTTCGCACCAGCTATAAGCAACCCAAGGTCAAGGTTTAGCAGCCGCTTATTTCGCAATCCCTTGGGAACATCAGCATTTACAATTCGCGCGGCAAGTCCTTCAACAATTGCGGTCTTGCCAACACCAGGATCACCGATTAACACAGGGTTGTTTTTTGTTCGACGACAAATGACCTGTATAGTCCTTTTAATTTCTTCTTCGCGCCCAATTACTGGGTCCAGCCTGCCGTCAATTGCGGCCTCAGTAACGTCCTGCGTGTATTTGATAAGTGCGCTTTGCCCGTCCTGCAAAGAATTACCATCAAATGACTCCGACTGTCTTTTTTCTTCAATCTTCTTTTTCAATGCGGTTTTTGAAACCCCATTTTTATTGAGAATAGTTGAAGAAATTGAATCATCTGTCATAGCAATTGAGAGGAGTAAGTCATCTGGAGTAATCAATTTACGCTCTGATTGTTTGCAAGTTTTTTTTGCAAGTGCAATAAGAGCCTGAAATGGTCGCGTGGGCAAAGGTTTAAGTTGGCCTTCGACCATCACTTTTGGCAGCTTATTTAATTCAGCGTCGAGGTCTACGGTTATGTTTTCAAGGTTCCCTCCGGAATCTCTAACTAATTGCATATATTGCGTGTCGCTTTCAGACAATAAAACCTTAAGGAGATGTTCAGGTGTCAATTGTTGGTTTTTTGAACTGACAGCTAACCTCTCTGCATCAACAAGTATCGTCTTTGTTTTTTTGGTAAAAGTTTCCATAAACCTTACGATTCTTCCTACTCTGTGGATTGCTTGGGGCTATTTAGCCCCTCATCACAGTGCTTTCGAGCTAATCGACATATGGGGAGCTTTGCCCCTTTGGCAAGATAATTAGGAGAGTTTTATTTATCCCGCTGACAATAAGATACCATCCGGTTACAGGGAAATAATAAACTTCGGGATCATTTTCGCATCGAGATAATAAATTTTCTAGGTTTGTCGATTATTTTGTTTAATTATCAATCGAGTTGCCTTGTCGATTATTTCGGGGCCCACGCCTTCTTCTCAAATTAGAGGCTCCCTCTGCACTTTCAGTGTTCTCAAGTCTTAAACGTGAGCCGGTACCCTTAGCGGATTGATCACCTTCGCCCTCCAGATTAATATTCAGGCGTTCGTCGCTCCTTAGTGCGAGGGCAGGTTCTTTCTGCTGGATTGATTCTTCCTTTGGTTCGCCGTCACCGAGGCGCAGTAAATCGTCGTGTGGCTCTTTTTTCTCGGGTTCTAAGACTGTTGCAATCTCTTCGGTGACCTCTGCGCCATTGTTAGTAGGAAGTTTTCCCGTCTCATTTTTCGCCTCCGACTGAGTGGTCGGCGTTTCTTGCTGGTCGTGATTGTTATTTTCATTGGAACCAGGTTGAGCTGCACGGTTCTTATTCTGTTCAGTATTTGCCTCATCCGTAAATGCACTTAAAATCCGATAATAATGTTCTGCGTGTTGAAAATAACTTTCTGCGCGAACCGCCTCACCATTCGTGGAAGCTTCTCTGGCGAGATTCATATATTTTTCATGAACTTGGTGTGCATTACCTCGAATTCGAATATCTGGTCCATTACTATCAAATGTATGGTTCCGTCCAGGTGTTCCAGAACGCCGATTTCCACCCCTGCCTCGATTTCGTTTTGAGTGCGAACCTTGTCTCATCGCTAAGCTTTTCCATTTTACTTAAAGTTGGCGGGGCTAAAACCCCACGGTTACTCTAATGATATTATCCTACCCATCGGTCTATTTTTTTGATTGGACAATATCGTCAACGCGCTTTTGTAATTCACGCTATCACTTAATGGCGTTTAAACGACCATTGCCAGATCAAAGCCTAATTTATTCGTTTGGTCAACAGTGTTTATGCGATAAAATTAAACACCTGTCTATTTGAGCCAAATCTTTTTCGATTTTGATCAATTCGAGGCTATTACTTTTCATAATGTCTAAGATTTGTTTTTTCTGACCAAATCCTACCTCCAAAAATATTAGCCCATCAGCGGATAATAAATTTGAGAATTGGGCAGCAAGTTCAACATAGCAGTCTAAACCGGTTTGCCCGCCATTTAGAGCTATTTCTGGTTCATATAATCGAACTTCTTCATCTAATTCAGCTATTTCATTGGCAGGTATATAGGGTGGATTGCATAAAATAATATCAAATTTTTCGTCTAAATTACTAGCCCAGTTTCCCGTTTGAAATTTTGCTCTGTCATTTAAATCATTTCTCTTGGCATTTATCTTTGCGATTTCAATGCAACGTGAGTCGATATCTATCCCTAAACCATATGAATGAGGCCATTCTTGGAGTGCTGCCAATAATAGGCAGCCCGAACCAGTCCCCAAATCTAAAATATTTAGAATTCTATTTTTATCCGGAAATTGTTTTCTCGCAGCCTCTATTAAAGTTTCGCTATCTGGTCGGGGATCAAGTACATGTTGTGAGACTATGAGCTCGAGGCTCCAAAACTCTTTTATGCCTATAATTTTCGAGACCGGTTCTCTTCTACAACGTCTCAATATTTTGGAACTGAAATCATCTAAATATTCACTTTTAATTACATCGTCCTCTTTACCATAAAATCTTTCCTTTGGTTTGTTCAAACTGTGCCCGAGTAAGATACGTGCGTCATTAATAGGTTGCACAACTCCAGCAGCTTTGAATTTTGCGATGGCTATCTTGAGGACTTCATCTACCTTATAGTTAGTTTGCAGCCATGTGATATGCTTCTTAACCATAAGTTAAGCCATTGCAGCCAGTCGAGCCGCCTCCTCAGTAGCGGTTAAACCGTTTACTATATCGTCAAGTGCTTCCCCTGCTATAACTTTGTCAATTTTATATAATGTTAAATTTATTCGATGGTCGGTTACCCGCCCCTGCGGGAAGTTATATGTTCTAATTCTTTCAGATCTATCTCCGGTTCCTACCTGTTCTTTGCGATCTGCTGCACGTTCTTTCTCTAGTTTGGTCCGTTCAAAATCGAAGACTCTTGCTCGCAATATTTTCATTCCCTTAGCTTTATTTTTATGTTGAGACTTTTCATCTTGCTGAGAAACAACGATCCCTGTAGGTATATGGGTAATTCTTACTGCACTGTCTGTAGTATTGACAGATTGTCCGCCAGGTCCACTGGCTCTGAATATATCTATACGAAGATCCTTTTCGTCGATGTGTATATCCACTTCTTCGGCTTCAGGGAGTACCGCGACTGTAGCTGCAGATGTATGTATTCTTCCGCCTGATTCGGTGGTGGGTACACGCTGAACCCGGTGGACACCGGACTCAAATTTCAAACGAGCGAATACGGATCTACCAGTGATTGATGCAATAGCTTCGCGATAGCCCCCAATGTCATTTTCCGATACTTCGAGAATATCAAAGCGCCAACCTTTAAGTGAGGAATACTTCTGATACATAGAAAAAAGTTCTGTGGCAAAAAGCGCTGCTTCATCTCCACCGGTTCCTGCCCTTACTTCTAAAATAGCATTTTTTTCATCTATTTCGTCTTTTGGCAACAAAAGGCGTTCCAATTCCTTACGGAGAACACGGATAGATTTTATTAATTTGTCGGTTTCAGTATGGACTAGCGCCAATAATTCCTTATCGTGCTCACTCTCACTCGCAAGTGAATTATTCTCTTCGAGTTCTTCCTCCAGCGAGCGTACTTCGTTAATTTTTTCGGCTATTGGTGTCAATTCAGAGAACTCTATTGAAAGTTTGGTAATTTCTTCTGCGGATAGTTCTTTCGAATTGGATAGCGTTAGCTCTAACTCACGATGGCGTGATGAGACACGTTCCAGATTTTCTTCAAAACTCATTCGGGTCTCCTTTGTCACCATTTTGTGGAATCAAAAGATTTCTAATTAACTTTTCAGTTTCTGAGTTCAGTTGATCGTTCTCAGATAATTCTCGTGCAACTTTCAGTGGCTGATGTAAAAATTTTTTAAGAGCGAGATAACAGGCGTCCTTAACTGACAGATTAGGTTTTTGTTCAAGCATAGATTGTAACTCGTTCTCCAGAGCCTCACGTATTTCTCGGGCCAAAACGCCTATATCGCGATTTGGAGGTCTAAGATAAAACGTCTCGAGTTCTTCTAAAATAATACCTTCTGCCTTTTGCTTTTCCACAACTCGTTTTTCGATACCTTCGACGGCTAGTTGTTCTAGGTTTTCAAGATTGTAAACAAAAGCTGCGTCTAGAGATTCTACCGAAGGTTCTACGGCTCCCGGGACTCCTAAGTCAATAATAAAGAGAGGCTTGTACTTTCTTAATCGTAAAGCGGAGCTGACCATCTTCTTAGTTATCGTGTAATTGGTGTCATTATTGCAAATAAGAGCTACGTCTGAATTCGCAATTAATTGTGAACGCGCCTCTAATTGAAGGTCTGCTTTCAGAACATTAGGATTTTTTGAGTAAAATTCCGCACTTGCGGCGGTTATAAACTTTTTAACTCCGGCTTGCTCGAATTGTTCGGCTAAAAAAATCGCAGTTTCGTCCAATCCGAATATTAATCCATTGCAGCTAGTTAATTCGCCATTGATATTTCGAGCGACTCGTATAGCCGCTGCGGCGAGCGATGTTGGCCCTTCTGAAATTTTTGTTTCATTTTTTACTCTTTTGGCAACAGAGAAAGCATATTTAAAAATATGATTTAAAAAAATGGATGCTGGCGCAATTGACCTGGATATCTGTTCACAAGTGCGAACTTGCCCCAGGATTTGAGGCTCGCCAATTACTTGGCTCTCCATTGCTGATACAACTTTAAAAAAATGCTTAAGCGCAACCTTTCCACTTAATTTGTAGGCAACTCTCTCCAAATCGCGAGGATCGAGATAAGTCCTTGCTGCCAAAAGATTAAAAAAATCCAACTGAACGCGGCTAAAAATGGATTTACAGAAGTAAATTTCTAGCCTGTCGCATGTGAGAACCCCATAGACGCTTTTGTTTTTTTCAGAATTTAACGAAGTGAGTATAATTCTTAAATCTGTCTCGCCTCCAAATATGGTTGACCGTATGAGCGGAGGGCAGGAGCCGTAGTTGATTCCGATCAAACTAAAGTTATCACCGTCGCTTTCAATATGACCTTCATCCATTGAACTCATTTTGAGTTAGTTGTTGGTAACGGGATGCTGCCGCCATTCTGGTTCTCCTGTGCTTCGTATCTCACATTAGATTTGCTAGCCTCTATTTTTGCCGCTTCTTTCTCAACTAGGCCTACAATATGGTCCACTATACTTTGGTCTTTTAATCGATGGTGGGGGACACCTGATAAATAAACCTGATGGACGTCTTTTCCGCCTCCAGTTAACCCGATATTTGAACTTTTCGCTTCTCCTGGGCCATTTACGACGCAACCGATAATTGAAAGTGTCATTGGTGTAGTTATGTGGGAAAGCTCTTTTTCAAGTAATTTCACGGTTTCAATAACGTCAAATTGTTGCCGCGCGCATGATGGGCACGAAATGATATTAACACCTCGGTGCCTGAGGTTAAGGGATTTAAGTATATCGAAGCCAACTCGCACTTCCTCTACTGGATCGTCGGATAGCGAGACTCTAATCGTATCGCCAATACCACCCCATAGTAGCATCCCCATTCCAACCGCGGATTTCACAGTTCCAGCTCTAAAACTTCCAGCTTCGGTTATACCAAGGTGGAGTGGGTAGTCAGAGATTTGAGATAGTTTTTGGTAGGCCTCAATCGCTAGAAATACATTAGAGGCCTTAACACTTATCTTAAAGTTATAAAAATCATTTTCCTCTAGTAACTTGGCATGACTTAGTGCGCTTTCTACCATCGCATCTGCACATGGTTCTTTATATTTTTCGAGTAAGTGCTTTTCTAAACTTCCGGCGTTCACTCCTATTCGCATCGAACAACCGTTATCAACTGCGGCTCGAATTACTTCTCTCACTTTATGGGCAGCGCCAATGTTTCCAGGATTGATACGCAAGCAGGCAGCACCTGCCTCGGCAGCTTCTATAGCTCTTCGATAATGAAAGTGTATATCGGCCACAATAGGAACCGGGGATTCTGTGACGATTTTTTTTAAACTTTGTGTGGAGGATTGATCGGGGCAGGATACTCTAATGATGTCAGCACCTTCAGCAGCACAGTCGAAAATTTGTTTGAGCGTAGATTTAACATCAGCCGTATCGGTATTTGTCATTGTCTGAACTGAAATCGGAGCGTCGCCTCCAACAGGCACTGAGCCAACCATAATTTGCCTTCGTTTTTTTCTTATTATTTTTTGGTGGCTATCTAAAGTATCACTATTATTCAAAATATTTTTCCTTGTTTATGGAAACTAGTCTTGCCATTTATTTAACTGGTTATTTTTTGAAATGCGATCATTTTTATCAAAGCCAACAAACTTTCTATTTTTATGCGTTATTAATAGAGCTCTGGTATTTCCCGTGCTCAACGAAAGGCCCTTTTCGTATTTGAGTGTTATTGCCTCTCCTGCAGTGATAACCCTGCTTAACACAATCTCTTTGCGTCCGTTCTGGATTTCTATCCAGGTATCCTCGGATGCGGCTATATTGATTTTTCCAGTTGCATCTGGAATTGTATTAGATCTTTCTTCAATGGCTTTATTGTCAATTTTTTTAGAAGACCTTATGGCGTCTAGAGATTGCTTGTGTTGTAGAGTGGGACTCTTTGCCTTCTGCTGCAAATTCTTAATAGAAGTTTTTACTGGTGCTTTGGCCGTTTGGTTTGTTGTTTTGTTTAGATGGCCTTCCTTTTCAAAGGTTGAATTTTTTTGAGTTTTTATGAAATTTTTGGCTCGCTCAGGTCCAGATAGTTGATTTTTCGCATTTGTCACAGTTTTTTCTGCTTTGGGGGCCGCAAAACTTTGGTCTTTGTCTTCTTTTGAGCTAATGCTCAGTTCTTTCTCGAGCCTATCTTCAGTAAGCATCCGATTATTTCCATTTTTTGGCGAAGGGTGATTGTCAAAAGAATACCACGCAAAATAGCCTCCCCCTGTGGCCAATAGAGAAATGGCCAGAATTATCAAGCTTGGTGATGATTTTTTATTTGGAAGGGTTCCTAAAATTGTCTCATTAGAGTTGGGGGAATTGCTATTGACCGGAACTACGTGCATTAGGGACTGATTGATGTTTAATCCGAGATATTGCGAGTAACTCTTTAGAAAACCTGAAACATAAGTTGTTCCAGGAAGCAAATCAAAATTACCGTTCTCTAAAGCGATTAAATACTCTTTTTTGATCCGCAAGGAAGATTCCACATCTTCCAATGACATTTTTGCTTTTTCTCGGGCTTCCTCCAAAATTCGACCAATTTCTAATTCTGAGAGGCTAATGCTTTCAAGCAACTCTGACTTGGCTTCTAATGTTGTTTCGTTAGGCGGAACAACACCGCTTTCTCTCTTTTTGGTTAGACGCTTCTTAAAGCCATCTAGCATAGAAGAAACCTTTTCACATATGGCGCGGTACTGATTCTTTGCATCCATAAAACAGTGGCCCTGTTTATTAGAGGAGTGTCAAGGCGATGCCCATTGATGAAACAAATTATTGGAATTGGATATAATATACAATCTATATTAGGTCTAGCATGGAAGTCCCTATCATAGCATAAGTTGCTTGTTACATTTTTTAAATTACTGATGACAGGATACTAGATTGGCGGGTTGACTGGGTAGCATGCCGCTAAGGGGGGGTGACTTCTATGATGAATCGAGGCCATACGCTGTGTGGAGTGCTCGAACTGCCAGTTCAGTGTACTCCGACCGAATAAGTACGCTAACCTTTATTTCGGAAGTTGATATTACCTCGATATTGATACCCTTTTCACCTAGCGTTCTGAACATAGTAGTTGCGACTCCAGGTTGAGAGCGCATCCCTACACCAATCACGGAGATCTTTGTGACATTTTGATCTGCGATTAAATCACTAAAACCAATCTCGTTCCTAAGATTATGCAAAACTTCTGATGTGCGTTCGCTGTCAGTTTGGCTTATTGTAAACGTTATATCGGTTGCATTCCCATCTTCAGAGACATTCTGGACTATCATATCTACGTTTATTGATGCTTTTGCCAACGAGCCAAAAATATTGGCAGCGACGCCCGGTTTGTCTCCGACGCGGCGTAAGGTAATTTTTGCTTCATCGGGACTGTAGGCGATGCCGGTTACTGTCTCATGTTCCAATATTTCCTCCTCATTTAAAACTAACGTTCCGGGTTTATTTTCAAAACTGGATAGAACTTGCAGGCGGACATTATACAACATTGCTAACGCGACCGATCGTGTTTGGAGTACCTTTGCTCCTTGAGATGCCATTTCTAGCATCTCTTCGTATGTTACCGCGTCAATTTTTCTTGCTTTTGCAACTATTCGTGGGTCAGTGGTATAAACGCCGTCTACGTCGGTGTAGATATCACATCGCTCAGCATTGATTGCAGCTGCTAATGCAACAGCGGTTGTGTCTGACCCACCGCGTCCAAGTGTCGTAATGCGTTTTTGGCTCGTAACACCTTGGAACCCAGGAATGACCGCAACGCAATTTTCGTCCAAGGAGGCTTTGAGTTCGGCGGCCTCTATTTTCGTTATCCTAGCTTTGGTAAATGTACTATCTGTGACAAAAGGGATCTGCCACGCCATCCATGAGCGAGCATTTATTCCAATGTTATTTAAATAGAGCGCCAGAAGTCCACTAGTGACCTGCTCTCCAGATGAAACAACCACATCGTATTCGGCATTGAATTTTGGTCCAGCAAGCTGACTAGCCCATTCATTAAGTTTGTTCGTCTCGCCTGCCATAGCGGAAACCACTACAGCAACTTTGTTGCCCTTAGAAACTTCTTCTCTCACTTTCTGGGCAGCGTTCTGTATTCTACCTAAGTCTGCTACCGATGTTCCACCGAATTTTTGGACGATGTAGGTCATATAGTTGTTCCAGATAAGCTATATTTACCGTTATTTAGCTAACAAAAAGTTGCTATACATGCTAGTGCAAAGTTACCGTGGCAAGAGCGGGCAATATCTTTGTGCAAAAATATAAATATCATAGTTAGTGAGATTATGGTCAGCAAATTCACAGATGCAGATGAAATAGCGAAATTTTCCTCCCTTTATATGGATTGGTGGAAAAATGATGGAGCTTTTGGGGCGCTCCATAAACTCACGCCCGCCAGAATGCTTTTCATCCGTCAAGCTTTGAGTAACTTTGTGAATCGTGACACTGAATATTCGCAAACTTTTGCAGGTTTGCGAATTTTAGATGTTGGGTGCGGGGGGGGCTTGTTGGCGGAGCCTTTAAAAAGGCTCGGTGCTGACGTCACTGGACTGGATGCTTCCGCAGAGGCTATTAAAGCCGCTAAAGATCATGCTTCGGTTATGGGGCTGGATATAGATTACAGGATTGGAGATCTGAGCATTTTACCTGACGATTCAGACCAATTTGACGTTGTCATCGCTTCTGAAGTGATAGAGCATATCTCAGATTCGCAAAGTTTTATTGAAGTCACCCATAAGTTAATCAATCCAGGCGGTAAACTAATAATTACAACTCTAAACCGATCGCTGTTGTCTTTATTGGGAGCAAAAATTTTTGCAGAATACATATTGAAAATAGTACCTGCTGGAACGCATGATTGGAGAAAATTTATCACACCCTCTGAACTGAATTCCATGTTGATAAAGGCGGGCTTCACACCCGAAGTTACAAGAGGAATTTCCTATTCTTTGAAGGAGGACGAATTCCAGTTAGCAGCTAACCCGGTTGTCAATTACGCGGTCAGCGCGCTTAAATCCTAGAATTTTCATGTGTTAGGAATTCTCTTTTGGGAGCCAAGGGATAGGAGTAAAATCCACGCCTTCATCTACAAGCTTCTTAGCGTCCTCAAGGCTTGCCTCCCCGTATATACTTTTTTCTTCAACTTCGCCGTAGTGAATTTTTCTTGCTTCTTCGGCGAACTGGTTTCCTACGTAGTCGCAGTTTTGTTCTATTTCCGTTCTTAGTTCTTTGAGTTTTTTTCGGAGCTCTTCATTTTGCCGACTAACGTTTATCCCTTTAGATGGCGATGTATCTCCAGCCATTGAGTGAGACACATTCTTGGATTTATTTATCCTTGGAGCCATAAGGGCCTTACTTACCTGCGTCGATCCGCAAACGGGACATGTAAGAAGCTTTCGTTTTGCCTGCATATCGAATGCTTGACTATCTTTGAACCAGCCTTCGAATTGGTGCTCGGAGTCACATTGCAGTTGATATAGTATCACTCAAACACTCCATTTGGTTAATCAATAACTTCGACTATTCACTTCGATGATCGAAGATAGTAAGCCGGTATAATATTTTCAAGTTTTATGTTTTCAATTCAGACGTATTAGTATGGAGTTGTTTTTACCATTTATTTTAGCACCTCTTTTTATCTAGGGGATAAAATGGCACAGGTATCTGCATGGGTGAGACGTTATTATAGCCAAATCCCAAAGAACGGGTTCATTTTAGACCTGGCCGGAGGTGCAGGTCGCCACGCGCGTTTCCTTGCCCAAAAAGGCTTCAAGCTTCTTTTAGTTGATAACCAGATAGAAAAGGCAAAAGATCTCCAGAATGTTGAGGGCATAAAGTTGATGGAATATGATTTGGAGAATGGTAATTCGCTACCTTTTCCAGCAAGTTCCTTTCAGGGTATTGTTGTTACAAACTATTTGTATCGTCCAATCTTTCCACAGCTGCTCTGTTTACTTGACGGTGGAGGTGTCCTAATTTATGAAACCTTCGCCGTCGGGCATGAAAAATATGGACGCCCAACAAATCCTGACTACTTACTCAGGTCCGGTGAGCTCATTAATCTTGTCAGCCCTCAAATGCGGGTAATTGAATATGAAGAGCGTTTAATAACTCAACCAGCTAAAGCCTATGTTCAACGCATAGTAGCTGAAAAAAACCAGCAAAAATCTATTTGCCAATGAATTTTGGCGATCTTTTTTCCATGAAAGCTGTTATGCCCTCAGCATGGTCCGATGTCATCATACTATCTGCCATTCGTTCGGCTTCCATCTGAAGCTGTGATTCCATCGACAAATGATTTGTTTGATTGAATAGTTTTTTTGCATTTGAGTAAGCGACAGTAGGCCCGCTGGCAAGTCGCGCTGCCAATCTGTGCGTTTCGGCATCTAACTCTTCGTCGTCAACTACCCAATTAATAATGCCCAATTCCTTGGCCTTCTCCGAAGAGAAACGATCCCCAAGAAATGCAAGCTCCATTTGTTGTTTCATTCCTAAAGTTCGGCCAAGAAAATAAGAAGAACCTCCATCTGGGCTTGCTCCAATATGGCAATAAGCAAGAGTAAAAAAAGCTTTGCTACTTGCGATTGCCAAATCACAGGCTGCAACTAGTCCGACACCAAAACCAGCAGCTGCTCCTCTAATGCTGGCAATCACAGGCTTGCCCATTCTTCGTATGCCAAAAATAGGCAGATGGAGTAGGTGAATACCTTCTAGGATCTGCTTTCTCCGTTCTGCCTCATCCAAACTCAAGCGGTCCACCATACTACGAATATCACCTCCTGACATAAAATGGTCCCCGGCACCTGTAATCACGATGCATCGAGCATCACTATTAAACTCTAGCGAGGCGATAATTTCTCTAAATGATGTTCTCAGTTCAGGGGTGAGTGCATTGCGCACGTCGGGTTGATTTAAAGTGACGGTCGCAACGCCATTCTCTATCTGAAGTAGGACACTATCCGAAGTCATATTTTAGATCCTTCCTTTAACGAAAAAATTTTAGCGAAATACTGCTTAGTTAATCACAAAAAATCCCGAAGTATACTGACGAGCGGTTCATCGGCAGGAGGCATATCAAATTCTCTTAATTTTTTTGGCCATACCCAACGTATTTCCTGTGATTCTAAAGCCAAAATATCGCCCCACCAGCGTCGGCAAATGAATAACGGCATGAGGAGATGGAAATTCTCATACTGGTGGCTGGCAAAGCTAAGGGGTGCAAGGCAAGTTCCTTTTGTTTCAATATTTAATTCTTCCTTGAGCTCTCTTATAAGTGCTTGTTCGGGGGTCTCTCCCCGTTCAATTTTTCCACCGGGGAATTCCCAAAGACCGGCCATTTCTTTGCCTTTAGGACGCTTTGTAATTAAAACTCTGCCATCAGCATCAACTAGGGCACCCGCCACTACAATAACAATGGGTTTTTTATAGGATTCTTCTGTCACGTCGTGAACCAAGAGAAAGGTTAAAGAAAATTGGATAATCTAAAAATTCCACTGTTTTAAAACTTTTTCCTTAGCTTCTGTAATCCGCATTAATCTGTATATAACCATGTGTTAGGTCACAAGTCCAAACGGTGCTCTTACCATTTCCAAGACCAACATCAACTGCAAGGTGAATTTCTCTGCCTTGGAGGTGTTCCGTAACGGGCGCCTCATCGTACCCTTCCACCACAGCACCTTTTTCGGCAATTGTTGTTTTGCCAAAGCAAACAGATATATTATTGGCGTCAGCCTTCTCTCCGGATTTTCCAACCGCCATCACCACTCTTCCCCAATTTGCATCGCCACCTGCAATAGCTGTCTTTACAAGCGGAGAATTTGCTATTGCGAGACCAATCTTATGGGCAGATTTCTTGGAAGTTGCTCCGGTTACATCAACTTGGATAAGTTTTTGTGCACCTTCTCCATCACAAACAATTTGTTTTGCAAGATTTAACATCACAGATTGTAACGCTGACTCAAAATCCTTAAGGATAGGATCGTCAGCAGACATTGGTACCATTGATTTTGCTGCCCCTGTTGCAAATAAAAGAAGTGTATCGCTGGTGGATGCGTCACTATCGACTGTAATTGCATTGAATGTATTTTGAACATTTCTAGATAATAACGTCTGTAAAATGTCAGAAGAAATATTGGCGTCTGTAAAAATAAAGCTCAACATAGTGGCCATATCTGGAGCAATCATGCCGGAACCCTTTGCGATGCCTGCAATACGAATTTTTTTATTTCCGATAAAAGCAACTTCGGAAGCTCCCTTTGGAAAAGTGTCGGTCGTCGTAATTGCTGTGGCTGCCTTATTCCAGCGCCCCTCTCTTAGTTTGTCTGCCATCTTTGGAATTTTGGTTATTATTTTTTTGTGATTTAATTTCTCGCCAATTACACCAGTTGACGCCATGAAAACTGAATTTACCGGGCATTTAAGAGCTGCTGATACTGCTTTTGCTATCTCCTTTACTGCTGTTTGACCTTCACTGCCGGTGAAAACATTAGCATTACCAGAATTTACAAAGAGGGCCTGTGCTTTGCCTTTTTGTAGTTTATCTCTGCACCAAATTACTGGGCATCCTGGAACAGCCGTCTTTGTTAGTACACCTGCGATAGAAGTGTTTGACTTTAATTTGACTAATAGTAAGTCTGGTCGGCCCTTATATTTTAAACCTGAAAGACTAGTAGAGCTCGACACCCCTGTGATTCCAGGCATTCGTGGGAAGTTTTTGGGAGCTAATGGTGACTTTTTTAAATCCATTTCAAAAAACCTACGCAACAGAGGATAGTTCTTAGATCTACTGACAATTTACGGTTATTTATTAGTCGACTTTACGTTGATGTCAAAGCGCTCGATTTTTGCATTTTTTCTTAAGTCTTCTAAAAGCTTTGCCAGCAAAGATTGGCTAAGTCTAGACGCTAACTGGCCTCGAGCATCGCCAAATGAAGGTGGGGCAGCGTTTTTGCGATCTTCTACTAAAATAATATGCCAGCCAAATTGTGTTTTCACCGGCTTATCAACTATTTGACCGGGCTTTAATTTGAAAGCGGCTTCTGAAAATTCAGGAACCATCTGACCTTTTGTAAACCAACCTAAATCTCCGCCGGAGGATGCTGAGGGGCCAGTTGAGTGTTTACTTGCGGTTTCTGAAAAATCAGCTCCATCTTTTAACGATTTGATTAACTGATTAGCCTTGGTTTCGTTGTTAAGAAGTATATGTCTCGCCTTTACTTCTTCCTCGCCAGCCATTTCAGATTTAGTTTCGGTATATAGTTGCTGAAGTGCTTCTTCAGTAATTTGCGAATTAATTGTTGTTCTAAGAAAAACTTCTGAAATAATCTGGCCTTTGATCTTTTTGAGCCGTTTTTTAACCTCTTGGTTGTCTGAAAACCCCTTTTTAATTCCTGCATTTCTTACAAGTCTGGCGTCAATTGCGCGTGCGAGCAGTGATGGGAACACGGTATCTAGTGACAATTTTTGATATTCTCTAGGCAACTGTTTTGCCATCTCGAGTATCTCGTCTAAAAAGATGTTTTCACCTTCGACCTTGGCCACGAGTTTGTTTTCTGCATCCTTCAAAATGTTATTCGTATTTGATGTCGTTTGTGCAATAGCCGACCCGCAGCACAAAATGAATAAGGCGAGGCTATACTTGGATAATTTTTTTATGAAATTTACATTAAAACTTACCATCATTTCATGTGCCCTTGGCTGTAGTTTTCTTGTCTGGATCTTGATGCCAAAAAAGATATACGTTTCGCATTTGTACGATAATAACAAGATCCCTTATTAGTTAGATAGCATTAATGGCCTGTTGGTAGCTATAGAATAGGTAAAATTAATTTTCCCTTGTTGTTCAATGAAAAAAACACCACATTGACAGGATGAAGTGCAGAGCGTATTGCTGTCGTCGTTTTATCGCAATAACGCGTTTGTTTCACAACTACTTAGCAGGAAGCAGGTATGTTAAGTGCTTTAGCAAAAACATTATTTGGTTCTGAAAATGACCGAGTGTTGAAAAGAATGCAGGCTTCGGTTGACGCAATAAATGCGTTAGAACCAGAACTTGAAAAGTTAAGCGACGAAGAACTCGCGGCGAGGACACCTTGGCTCCAAGAGCTAATTCAAAATGGTCAAACCCTTGATGATCTCTTGGTAGATGCTTTTGCTACCGTAAGGGAAGCCTCCAAACGTACTTTAGGACAACGCCATTTCGACGTCCAATTATTGGGAGGCATAGTTCTTCACGAGGGTAAGATTGCCGAAATGAAAACAGGCGAGGGTAAAACACTCGTCGCAACTCTTGCGGTTTACTTGAATGCCTTAAGGGGGCGGGGGGTGCATGTCGTAACAGTTAACGACTACCTGGCACAAAGAGACTCTGCGTGGATGGGAGCAATTTATAAGTTTTTAGGGCTTTCTGTTGGCGTAATCGTTCAGGGCTTATCTGACGAGGAGCGTCAGATGGCCTATCAGTCCGATGTTACATACGGAACGAACAATGAATTTGGTTTTGACTATCTTCGAGATAATATGAAATTTCGTCTTGAAGATATGTGTCAGAGAGATTTCGAATTTGCGATTGTCGATGAAGTTGACTCCATTTTGATTGATGAAGCTAGAACGCCATTGATCATTTCAGGCCCGGCAGAAGATAGTTCGGAACTTTATCGTAACGTAAATGAATTAATTCCCGAACTTTCAGACGCCGATTATGAGAAAGATGAAAAACAGCGAACAGTGATGCTTACTGAAGCTGGAACCGAAAAAATAGAGCAGCTCCTTCAAGAAAAAGAGTTGGTGTCGGGCGAAGGAATGTATGATAGCCAGAACATCTCTGTTGTTCATCATGTCAATCAGGCGCTTAGAGCTCATAAGCTATTTACGCGCGATGTTGATTACATGGTGCGAAACGATATGGTTGTCATTATTGATGAATTTACAGGGCGAGCTATGGAAGGTAGGCGATACTCCGATGGACTTCACCAGGCTCTTGAGGCAAAGGAATTTGTTACCGTCCAAAACGAAAACCAAACATTAGCCTCTATAACATTTCAAAATTATTTCAGACTTTTTCCTAAATTAGCAGGAATGACAGGAACTGCTATGACAGAAGCATCGGAGTTTGCAGAGATCTATGCACTTGATGTGGTTGAGATACCAACTAACACCGACGTCAATAGGCAAGATGAAGATGATGAAGTTTATAGAACTGAAAATGAAAAATGGTCTGCGATTATAGATCTGATAGAAGACTGTAGGAAACGTGGTCAACCTGCTCTTGTCGGTACAGTTTCGATAGAAAAGTCAGAAATATTATCTAACTTGCTGAAAAAAAAGCGTATAGAACATAAGGTTCTTAATGCTAGATTTCATGAACAAGAGGCGCAAATTATAGCGCAGGCCGGCGCCCCCGGTGCAGTCACAATTGCTACTAATATGGCTGGGAGAGGAACAGATATTCAGTTAGGTGGCCATGCTGAAATGCGAATTGCTAACGAGACAGATGGTAATGACACCGCCCGGGAAAGCGTAATCAGATCTGAAGTAATTGAGGAGAAAAACAAAGTTATTGAAGCAAATGGCCTCTACGTAATCGGCACAGAACGACATGAAAGCCGGCGTATAGATAATCAATTAAGAGGTAGATCGGGAAGACAGGGGGACCCTGGTGCCTCAAAGTTCTTCTTATCCCTAGAGGATGACCTAATGAGGATATTTGGGTCCGAACGCATGGATGGAATGCTCAAAAAATTAGGGCTTGAGGAGGGGGAAGCTATAATACATCCCTGGATCAATAAAGCATTGGAAAAGGCACAACAAAAGGTTGAAGCTAGGAACTTTGATATCAGAAAACAACTTCTGAAGTACGACGATGTAATGAATGATCAAAGAAAAGTCATTTATGAGCAGCGTAAAGAAATAATGAACGCTGAGGATGTAAATGCCACGGTAACAGATATGCGGCACGGAGTAATTGAAACCCTGGTAAACAAGACAATTCCGCCGGGCACATACCATGAGCAATGGGATTTAGATACATTGGTTGCAGAGGCCGCGAGCACTTTAAACTTAGACGAAGATATATCACTATGGGCTGGAGAAGAGGGTGTAGCTGACCAAGAAATACTAGAGCGACTTTTAGAAGCGTCAAATCGAAGATTGGCAGAAAAAGCGGCCAACTATGGCTCAGAATTATTTCGGATGGCGGAAAAAAGTATTTTGTTGCAAGTAATTGATCAGCAATGGAAGGAGCATCTTCTGGCACTTGATCACTTAAGGCAGGGGATTAATTTGAGGGCGTACGCCCAACGTGATCCACTTAATGAGTACAAGCGCGAAGCGTTTAATTTATTTGATGAAATGCTGGAAAGTGTTCGACATACCATAACAGGCGCTCTTTCCAATTTAGAAATTCAACTCGATAACGAGGAGATGATAAGCCAAAAAAACTCCACTGAAGATTATGCAGCTAGGGAAGTTCGCGAGGGTCCAAAGCGCCTTCTCAATACAGCTCGCCAAGAACTAGACCCGAATGATCCATCAACTTGGGGAAAAGTTCCTCGAAACGCACCTTGTCCATGCGGAAGTGGGCGAAAATATAAACACTGTTGCGGCAGGTTGTAATCATCTAGACTTTTCTACTCTCCCGTTTGTCTATTGAACCTGCTCGGTGTATATTTAAACACCAGTGAATTATTTCTCCGTTCGAAAAATGGTAGCTTAAAAAAAATAAGAGGGGTTTGCGAACGCCGACGTGGATATGACTTTCAGTTTTTCCCAGAACTATTTGCCTACGCCCCGAAAACACGAGCACTTCGTGCAGGTACGATAATTGGTTCTGGTACAGTCTCAAATTCTGACCAGCAACATGCTCACCCATGCATGTTCGAAATCAAAATAATTGAAACTATTTATGAAGATGCACCCTGCACCTCGTTTTTTTGGCATGATTAAAAAAGTTAAGATGGAGTTTCAGCTCCTGACGATCGATTATTAATTGGAGCTTTAGAGCGAGCCTCCAAGTAATGCTTATAATTTTGGAGGTTGCGGTAAAATTCTCTGCATATTAGTGCAGTTGTTGGCCTACCCCTTTGCGGCGTTTTAGAAAATCATTCGCCATTTCTCTATGATGTTCGTGAATACTCTCTAAATAGCACTTAGCCTGATCTTCGTCGGCTATAGCCATCCCATTTTCAAGTTCCTCTAACATGCATGTGGTGCCAAGGAGAAGCAGACTATCATATTCTTCTTCTGATAATTCAGGAACAATCGCAAGGAAGTTATCGGCAAATGATCCAGAAAACCGAGTTATAGCCCGGCGCCTTAATTTCCATGGTAATTTGCTCAATGATGCAGCCCACTCCTTTATAGCTAGTTGTATCTCTCTGGGGAGTGACGAACGCAAGTCATCTTGTTTTTCTAAAACATTCAAATTATGGAATTGTCCAGAAGAATTTTTTGTGAGGACGCTTTCATCATTAGAAACAAAACCTAGTTGATAGTTTGCTAAGTCGTTGCTTACGCTACCGGTAATAGTATCCTTTTTTTTAAACTTTTCTTTCATTTTGAGCTCCTCTAGAGATTTTATAAAATCAAGCAAAAAATGTGCCACGCTCGTAAGCTATTTTGGCGGATCACTTGGCAAAGCCGTTTTTTTTTAAGGAATAACTTTTTGTGTTAGGAAAACTAGAATGTTTGTCGTGAAATTTTTGGGAAAAGCGAAAAATTATTTGACTTGCCGAATTAAAAATCTATCTGGTCTCTTGGGCCGCCGCTTCCCGCCTAGCGGTAAACAATATAAAAGGAAATAAGGCATGAAGCCTATGGCTATGCCGTCATCCCCTATGTTTTCATCGGGGCCATGTGCTAAGCGGCCCGGTTGGTCGACATCAATCCTTCGATCGGCGATACTTGGACGATCACATCGATCTGGTCCTGCAAAAGGCAAACTAAAGTTATTAATCGATAAAACGGCGGCAGTTCTTGGACTTCCCAGCGACTATAAGGTAGGGATTGTGCCGGCTTCGGATACGGGTGCTTTCGAGATGGGTATGTGGTCACTGCTCGGTGCTCGCGGCGTAGATGCCCTCGTGTGGGAAAGTTTTAGTAATGATTGGGCAAACGACATTGTTAATGAGCTGCGCCTTCCGAACTGTCGAATACTAAACGCAGACTACGGGTGTCTACCAGAACTTCACGAAGTTGAATTCAACCGAGACGTTGTTTTTGCCTGGAATGGGACAACGTCAGGTGCTCGTGTCCCCAATGCGGACTGGATTCCCGATGATCGTGAGGGGCTGACTTTATGTGACGCGACTAGTGCGATCTTTGCTCAAGACCTCCCTTGGAAAAAACTCGATTTCATTACCTTCTCATGGCAAAAAGTGCTGGGTGGCGAAGCAGGATTTGGAATGGTAATATTGGGGCCAAAAGCCATTGCTAGATTAGAAGAATACACACCTGAACGTCCCATTCCAAAGATCTTTCGACTATCAAAAAATGGAAAGATTAACGAAAAATTATTCCAAGGTGAAACAATCAATACACCGTCTATGCTTTGTGTAGAAGATGCGTTAGATGCCATTAATTGGATTGAGAGCATAGGGGGCTTAGATGCCTCCAGAGAAAAATGTGATAAAAACCTACTAACCCTCACTGAGTGGGTTGAAGAGAGCAAATGGGCTAATTTTTTAGTCGATAACGAAAAAAATAGATCGAACACCTCAGTTTGCTTAAAAATAACCGATCCATGGTTTCTGGCTCTCAACAACGAGCAGCAGACTAAAATACCGAGGCTAATTAGCGAACTCCTAGAAAAAGAGGGGGTCGCCTTTGATATAAACGGATACAGAGATGCCCCGCCAGGGCTACGTTTGTGGACCGGCGCGACTGTTCAGAACCAAGACATCATTTATTTGCTGCCTTGGTTGGATTGGGCATATTACGAGATCAAGTCTGATTTCAATCGATTGGCTTAATATTGCTGGTAATGGAGCGTGAAAATGCTGAGAGTTTTAGTATCCGACAAATTAAGTGAAGATGTGATTGAAATATTTAAAACCCAAGGAATTAGCGTAGACTATAAACCTGGCATGTCGTCCGAAGAGTTGGGCCGGGAAATCCATAATTATGATGGATTGGCAGTCCGTTCTGCGACTAAAATTACACAAGAGTTAATTCTAGCTGCAACTAACCTCAAGGTGATAGGTCGCGCGGGGATAGGTGTGGACAATATCGATGTAGACGCAGCCAGCGCAGCAGGTATCGTTGTTATGAATACCCCTTTCGGTAACGCTGTAACAACGGCAGAACACGCTATTTCTATGATTTGTGCTCTCGCACGCCAAATCCCGGAAGCTGACAGGTCAACTCAAGAGGGACTTTGGGAAAAAACACGTTTTGTTGGTACTGAACTCACAGGCAAGGTATTAGGAATAATTGGCTGCGGAAACATCGGATCCATTGTAGCTGATCGAGCCCAAGGTTTGAAAATGAAAGTCGCAGCTTTCGACCCTTACCTTACTGAAGAGCGGGCAGAAAGTTTAGGTGTTCGAAAACTTGAGCTTAAACCATTATTGGCAGAGTCAGACTTTATCTCTCTTCATACACCCTTAACAGAACAGACAAAAAATATTATCAATGCCGAGGCGTTGATTGCGACGAAGAGAGGTGTGCGTATAATAAATTGTGCGCGCGGCGGCTTGATATCCGAGTACGACCTTAAAGCGGCTCTAGAAAACGGGCATGTTGCGGGTGCTGCATTGGACGTATTCTCTGAAGAACCTGCAAGAAATAACATCTTATTTGGCGTTCCTGGTGTAATAGCGACGCCGCATCTTGGCGCTTCTACTATGGAGGCGCAGGAGAAAGTTGCGCTGCAAATAGCGGAGCAAATGTCTGATTTTTTGAACACAGGTTCTGTCAGTAATGCCATTAACATGCCCGCAGTTTCCGCGGAAGAAGCGCCAATCCTTAAGCCATATATAAAGTTAGCAGGCCTGCTTGGAAGTTTTGCGGGGCAGTTGGCTGACGACGCGATAGAAAAAGTCGAAATCGAATTTGAAGGATTGGCGACAGAACTGAATTATGCTCCTATCGTTTCTTCAATTTTAGCAGGTGTTTTAAAGCACACGATGGACTCTGTTAATCTTGTTAGTGCGCCACTCATCGCCCACAGCCGAGGCATCGATATATCAACTATCAGGCACGATAGAGTTTGTGATTATCAGACCCTATTAAGGGTTTCGGTTGTAAGTAAATCACGCACAAGAGTGCTAGCTGGAACTCTCTTTGCTGGAACACAAGCGCGGCTTGTCGATGTACAAGGCATTAAAATTGAGGCAGAATTTGCGAAAAAATTGTTGTACATAAGAAATTACGATAGTCCAGGTTTTATTGGAGCATTAGGTACTTTGTTAGGGGATGAAGGTATAAATATTGCGACTTTTCATCTCGGTCGTCGGGAAAACGGCGGCGAAGCTCTCGCGTTAGTGGAGGTCGAGGGTGATGTTTCTGATGCAGTTTTATCCGATGTTCGTTCTTTGCCGCAGGTCGTTCGAGCAAATTACTTGACCTTCCAATCCGACCAATAATTTAGTTCTCTCCCCTTTTTTAAAATAGGAACCAGAGTGGTAATTAGCGGGGTTAGATAACTGCTACTGGTCTAACAGGACATCCTGTCGCGCCCTTCAACTTAACGGGAAGCATTATCAGGCAAAACTCATTAATACTCCTTGCGGATATCTCTGACAGTGCGAGATTTTCAATAAGATGCACTCCTGCTTCTGCTAAGCAATGCTGGTGGACTGGCATCATAATATCAGGATGATTTGTTCCAGGAAGTACCTCAACAGCCATGTTATCAGCACCGATGGCGATGACGTCATTTTGTGTTAACCACCTTGCAGCCTCTTCGTTCAGGCCTGGTTCTCCCGAAATGTATTTAGTATTATCGTGCATAAAATGCTTGCCCCAACCTGTGTTAATGAGCACAACATCACCTTTCTGAGGCGTTATGTTGTGGTCATCACAAGCACGTTTTAGATCATCCGATGTAATCGGTCTGCCGGCTTCTAGACAATAAGCCCCATCTAATCTTGATAGGTCCAAGCACAAACCTCGTGTTATTATTGGAGGTATATTTTCAACTCCTAGTTGGAGCAAGCCCCAATCACCAACGCTTTCTTCAATTGTATGACCTCCATAGAGGTGCTCCCCAATTGAAAAATGCCCAAGTGAGTCAATGTGGGTTCCAACATGCGTGGTCATCTCAATTCTCTCAAGATTGGCTCCCACTTTGTTTTTGGCGCCCAGTTTTTCCCTAATTTTCATGCTGTTTTTAGCAGTTGCAGAAGATGAAATTATATAAGGGGTCTGGTTAGGGGGCATAAAGGGGGCGCCCATCTCTATCGTATGACTGAGGTCTATAATTTCACCGGATTGAATTCTCCCAAGCGCAGACAATGTGGTTTTTTGATCTAGGAGGTGACCTGCGGCACCTGTCTGGTCACCCTCTCCCCATCGACTATGATCATGCAAGCAATTTGTCATCGATATAATCCTCAACAGAAATAGAAATAGTGGTTTATAACCCGTTAATAATTTTTAAACTAAAAAAAATTGAAAACTTTCTTGATCTAATACTTCATTCATCTCCATTAAATGTTAAAAGTGTGTTAGCGTTGACAAGCTTATTTATAAATTACTGGAGTATTTTCCTTGTCGTTTAAGGAAGATAAAGACCCTATCAACAAATCATTGCTTCCAAGTGGTCTTAGGGATCAACTACCTCCCCACGCTGCTCATGAGGCCTCTATTGTTGAAAGTCTAATAAATACCTGTGAGCTATCAGGCTATGAGAGAGTTAAACCTCCACTCATTGAATATGAGGACACTTTATTTTCAGGTCCCGGTGAAGCGATGGTTCATAGCACGTTCAGACTTATGGACCCTGTTTCGGGAAAAATGCTTGGTCTTCGGTCTGACCTAACAACACAAGTTGCTAGGATCGCCTCTAGTCGTTTAGGGCATACTCATCACCCGTTGAGATTATGTTACACGGGCGAAGTTTTAAGGATAATGCCTGATGACTTGAACCCCGAACGTGAATTAGTCCAAGTAGGTGCAGAACTTATTGGTGAAGATAATGCGTTGGCAGACATAGAGGTTATTTACTTAGCATATGATGCGCTATCTAATGTAGGTGGGCAATCAATAACGATAGATATCACGACACCGGCGTTGATACCGAAGTTGGTAGAGGAAATTGGTATAGCAACGGAAATAGGCCCCAAATTAAGGTCAGCACTGGATAAGAAAGACTCTTCCGCAATACAGGAGTTTGCTGGAGGCTATGCTAATCTGTTTACTGGTCTGATTGAGGCAGCCGGTTCTTGGGATAGTAGCGTCAAAAAATTAAAAGCTTTACCTCTTCCTAAGTCTATCGACCCGGTTCTTGACCGTCTCGAAGCGGTTGCAGCATTTATTGCAAAGGAAGATAATAATCTCCAGGTTACGATCGACCCTGTAGAGAGTAGAGGCTTTGAATATTACAGTGGACTTGGGTTCAGCTTTTTTTCTCAGGGGGTGCGGGGTGAACTTGGCAGAGGTGGGCGGTATACTTTGAATGATGGTAAGTCTACCGGTTCTTGCGGTTTTACGTTATATATGGAGACTGTGCTTCGAGCTCTTCCGGAACCGATTAGCAGAAACCGCTTACTGGTACCCCACTCAATAAAAAGAGATGTTTTGAGATCACTCAGAAAGGATGGGTGGATAACAGTGAGCTTATTGGAGCAGGTAGACAGTCTTGAAAAAGAGGCAAAACGACTGAAGTGCTCTCACATTTTTTCAAGTAATAAACCAAGCCGGGTAGTATAAATTAATTTTACGCAAGAGTCAGGAATAATTGTAAATGGGAAACGTCGCAGTTATAGGAGCCCAATGGGGCGATGAAGGAAAGGGAAAAATCGTAGATTGGTTGTCTGAGAGAGCTGATGCGGTGGTCCGTTTTCAAGGCGGCCATAATGCCGGTCACACGCTAGTTGTGGATGGTAAAACCTACAAGCTCAGCTTACTTCCGTCTGGAATAGTTAGGGGAAAGTTATCTGTCATTGGTTCTGGTGTTGTTGTTGACCCATGGGCATTACTGAACGAAATTAAGAAAATTTCAGAACAAGGAATAAGCATTTCTCCTGACAAACTAGTTTTGGCGGATAACGCCTCTCTCATATTAGATATTCATCAAAAGATAGATTTGGCTCGAGAAAAAAAACGGGGGAAAAACAAAATAGGGACTACAGGGAGGGGAATAGGTCCTGCGTACGAAGATAAAGTGGCAAGGCGTGGTATTCGGGTTGCAGACTTAGATAGTCCTGATCAAGTGTTAGCTAAATTGGAAGACCAATTCGCATACCACAATATTTTTCTTACGGATGCGGACGAAGAAATAGCTTCAGCAGAAAAGACTTTTAAAGATCTAATGGCAATTGGCAGTGATATACAACAGTTTGCGCAACCAGTGTGGAGAACGATGGACAAACTTCGTGCGCAAGGTTCCAGGATCTTGTTTGAAGGTGCGCAGGGTGTAATGTTAGACGTTGACCATGGAACCTACCCCTTCGTTACTTCTTCAAACACAGTTGCTGGACAAGCAGCTGCTGGAGCGGGCACGGGACCAACTTCCATTAATTACGTTTTAGGAATTACTAAAGCTTACACTACCAGGGTTGGCAGTGGCCCGTTTCCTACCGAATTACTGGACGAGACTGGCCAAACTCTCGGAGAGAGAGGCCATGAATTTGGGGTGGTGACAGGTCGGAAACGCCGATGTGGTTGGTTTGATTCTATAATGGTCAAGCAAGCTATAAAGACTTCTGGGATAACTGGTATTGCATTGACAAAAATGGATGTATTAGACGGTTTTGAAACACTGAAAGTTTGTGATGGATATGAACTTGAGGGCAGTAGAATCGACTATTTTCCCAGTTCCTCCAAGCACCAGGCGGCAGTAAAGCCCTTATATAGAGAGATAGAGGGATGGGCAGAAAGTACCCATGGAGCAAGGTCCTGGGCAGAACTTCCCAGCAATGCCGTAAAGTATATTAGGCAAATCGAAGAACTTATTGAGGCGCCGGTGGCTTTAGTATCTACAAGTCCGGAGCGCGAAGATACAATTCTAGTAAAAGATCCATTTAAGGATTAAACCAAATACTTTATAAATAGAGGGAAGAAAATTGTAAGCTATAGATTGATTTAGGTGCCACCTCGCTTAGATCACAGAGGGTGTCGGAGATGGGAACAGTAGTCCTAAAAGATCAATTTGAGATAGATGACTCGCTTCATCTACCTGGTTACGACTCGCCTACAGCAAAAGCTTATGCCTGTAAAAACCTTACGGACGGGCAATCAAGTTTAGTTGCTTTAATTTGTGACGCAGATGTACCAATGCGAACGGATTTATTAGAGGGGTTAAAAAATTTTCCGGGTCCAGGTTTGGTAAAGCCCGTTGACAGCGGTGTTGTAAATTGGCTGCCTACGGGCAGGAGGCAACCTGTTTTGATTTGTGAGAAACCACTCGGCAGTAGAGTTTTTGAGACACTTGATACAGTTATTCAGCCACTGAGTGATAATCAAATTATAGGCGGTTTTTTAACACCCGCCATAGCTACTCTTCGAGAGCTAGCCTCGCGCGGCCTAACTCACAGAAACATAAGACCATCCAATATATTTTACGCAGATGATTCAGCACGTCTTATTATGCTCGGTGAATGCATATCTGCGCCTCCAGGATATAACCAACCCCTGAGTTTTGAGACGCTTGAAACAGGTATGGCCAATTATGCTGGTAGGGGAATGGGCACGCCTTCTGACGACCTGTTTTCTCTAGGCGTCACTCTTTTAAGTTTATTAATTGGAAGACTACCAGTAACTAAAATCGAGGACCCATTTCAGTTTATGTTAGATCGGATCAATACGGGCTCATATGCAAGTATTGTTGGCGGTCATCGAATTCAGCAAAACATGATCGAAATTTTAAGGGGTTTGTTGGCAGATGACTTGGCCGAACGGTGGCCGCTTTCTGATGTAGAACTCTGGGCTAGTGGTAGACGCATGACACCTAAACAAGCAAAGCTTCCACCCAAAGCAGCCCGACCATTACCCATAGCTGGGTTTGAGCACGAAAATATAAGATCTGCAGCGCATGGGTTAAGTCAAAATTGGCACATTTCTGGTGATATAATCCGTGGTCAGGATTTTGATACTTGGATACAGCGAAGCTTAAATGACGAGCAGGTAGTCAATAATTTGAATAAAGCAATAGGTAGCACCCAGGCTATACAGTCCGCTCCGAGAGCGGAAGACCCAAGACTTATAGCAAAAGTCATTTTGGCCCTCGATCCTGCGGGCCCAATAAGATTAGGTGGTTTTGCAACTCACGTGGACGGCATAGGCACTACTTTATCAGTTGGTTTTGATGATGAGGTCACCAAAAATCAGATAGCGGAATTGCTAGTTTCTGGTGTTCTTAAGACTTGGTTGGGTCTTCAAGGCCGCGTGAAAAGTGAGATTATGAACCTCTATGGGGTATTGGAGAAAGTTGAAGGATTTATAAATTTGCCGGGGGCGGGTTTTGGTATAGAGAGAGTTTTATATGAACTCAACCCTTATCAGCACTGCATAAGTCCAATGATAGAGCATCTTTACATTACGAAAACGTCAGAGCTGATACCTGCCTTGGAAGCAGTAGCTCAAGGCGACAATTTACCACCGATGCCAATGGATAGACATATTGCAGCTTTTTTATCTTCTCATTCCGAGCATATAGATGAAAGAATCATGCGACCTCTTACGCATAAAGACAATCGCCCCGCTGATGAAGCCTTGAAGGTAATGAGAATACTTGCCCGCGTTCAATCTGTTTATAGTAATGGTGCAGCACCAGCACTTTGCGCTTGGCTAAGAGATCTCACTAGCCCAGCCGTCCAATCATTCAATAACAATAAATTGCGCAATCAGGTAGAGCGCCAAGTCGTACAAGCTGCAGAGACGGGATTTGTGGTAGCTTTAATGCGTATTCTAGATGATGCTAAGGTTATGGAACTTGATAAACAGAATTACAGAAAAGCTCAAAAAGAATATGAAGAGTGTTCTGCTCAAATTCACCGCATGGACGCCGGACTTGAGCAAAAAGAAAATTTAGCCGGCGAGTTGGGGGAACAAGTGGCTGCTGTTATAGCCGGTGTAATTGCTAGTATTGGCACAACGGCAATAGTAATGATTTATTTGACCTAGTGGGCCACGAGTTATGGAAAGTTAATGGTTTTTAAAGGGGCGGGTGTTTTGCAATATGGCTAATAGGTCTGCGAGTGCTTCGGCAACTAAAGCCGTTTTGGTAATGGTTGTAGCTGGAACTATGATTTTTACCCTGCCAACCGTTATGGTTCTGACTGTGGGCATGATACCGACTTTTATTGCTTATGCAACGGATCGTAGAAAAGAAAAGTATAAAACTGTTAGCGTAGGAAGTTTAAATTTCGTTGGTGTTTTGCCTCTTCTCGTTACTCTTTGGACAAAAGACCATTCTTTCGATATGGGGTTTTCAGTTCTGTCAGACCCGTTCAACTGGCTAATGGTTTTAGGTTCGTCATCAGCCGGCTGGACTATCTACTTGGTCGCGCCGTCGATTGTCTCGATATTTCTCCAAGCTCGCATAGAGCTTTCTGTTGAACGATTAAAAAAGCGCCAAGTAAGGCTTATCGAAGAGTGGGGCGAAGGCGTGTCTGGCGATCGGAGGTCAAACCAGAAGACCGGTAGTGTTGGCAGTAAAGAGCAGGGCAATTTCGGGGAACCTGGGACGGCTGACGAAGCTCAATAGTTTCTATGAAAGCCTGTTCAGTCGGTTAATTCCAAGAGTTGGCTCTTGATGTTTTTTTGCAACTTCTCAAAAGCTTTCACTTCTACTTGCCGAACTCGCTCTCGGCTAATGCCAAACTCAGAACCAAGTTCCTCTAGTGTCGCGGCGTTCTCTGATAAACGTCGTTTCTGGATTATATACTGTTCTCTTGGATTCAATGTTTCCATTGCCGACAAAAGGAGCTTACTTCTTTTATTTAATTCTTCTCTATCTGCATATACCTGTTCTTGGTCCTGAGACTCATCGACCAACCAATCTTGCCATTCGCCGTCCGATTCCAGCGATCGTGGCGCATTAAGGGAGTGATCTGGCCCTGAGAGCCTTGCATTCATGCTTACAACTTCGTGTTCAGGAACATCTAGGCGCGATGCTATTTCTTTAACGCTTTCAGGTGAAAGATCTCCCTCGTCTATAGCCTTCATTTGACCTTTCAGCTTGCGTAAATTGAAGAAAAGCTTTTTTTGAGCCGCTGTTGTTCCCATTTTCACTAGTGACCAAGAATGCAGGATATATTCCTGTATTGAAGCTCGTATCCACCACATCGCATAAGTTGCAAGCCTGAACCCTCGTTCCGGATCGAAGCGCTTAACTGCCTGCATCATTCCGATATTTCCTTCGGAAATTAATTCGGCGACAGGAAGCCCATAACCTCGGTAACCCATAGCGATTTTCGCCACTAGCCGTAAGTGGCTGGTTACGAGCTGGTGAGCTGCCTTGGTATCTTCAAGTTCTACCCATCTCCTAGCTAACATATATTCTTCGTTAGCTTGCAGCATTGGGAACTTTTGTATTTCATTCAGATACCTTGCAAGATTTCCTTCAGTTGTTAAATTTGGTAAGAGGGCGATGTTAGACGCCATTTCTACACTCCAGTTTTTCTTTCCATATTCTTGAAATGGGGATCAATCGTAGCATTTTAAAGGCACAAATTCAATTTTTTTGCAAAAAATTGATAAAATTAGATTAAATTGGTTTTGAGGAGTTCCGTTAACGACCGCATATCGTCTGGTAATTGACTAGTAAAACAGCAAACTTCCTTCGTTTTTGGATGTTTGAAGGACAATTTTCCGGCGTGTAATGCCTGACGTCCCATTAGCTTGATGTTGGTTTTGAGCTCGTTATTAACCCCTTCCCGCATTTTCCCACTTCCATAAACAGGATCGCCGATAATAGGGGAGCCAATATGACAAGCATGAACTCGTATCTGATGAGTCCGGCCAGTTTCTAATCTACAGTTTACTAGCGTTGCAGCGGGTCTAAATCGTTCAAGCACCTCAAAATTTGTTATAGCTGTTTTTCCGCCATTATTAACCACAGCCATTTTTTTTCTATTCTTTCTACTTCTGCCAATTGGCGCGTCGACTTGAAATACATGTTTTGCGGGACTTCCCCAAATTAGCGCTGTGTAAGTCCGTCGAATAACTCGGCTCGCAAATTGATGGACTAGGCTCTGATGGGCTTCATCAGTTTTAGCGACCACAATTAAGCCTGTAGTATCTTTATCCAAACGATGAACAATTCCTGGGCGTTTTACACCACCTATACCTGATAGGCTATTTCCACAGTGTGCTAATAAGGCATTAACCAATGTACCTGTCAATGCGCCTGGTGCCGGATGCACCACCATATTAGCAGGCTTATCAATAACCAATAAGCTATCGTCTTCATGAATGACAGTTAGATCTATATCTTCTGGGATTGGAGTTGGTTGAGCCGCCTCCGGAATAACAACACTATATTTTTGAAGATGTTTGACGATTGCAGAAGGGTCTCGTATGGTCTGACCATTTTGCATCACGTAACCGTTTAGTATGAGTTGTTTTAGCCTCGTTCTTGATAAAGCAGGGAGTTCGTCATTTGAATCTATCTTTTTGGCAAGCCAACGATCGAGCCTAGTTGGCGTGATTTTTAGTAAATCTTCTTCGACTATAAGTTCTAATTTTTCGCTGTTGATAGTATCCATGGATAATAAAATAAACCAAAATCATGAAGAGCTAAATAGGGATGGCTCTAAATCACTTCAATTTCTAAAAATACTCGTTGTGGTAATGGGGGTAATGATCATTGCTGGGGTAATTATTGTTATAGTCACCATATTTCAACGAATTACTTCAAAAACAAATTTTCCCTCTAAGGCTCCATATTCTATGGCGGAAGAAATGCCGAAAAGCTTTGAGCTAAAGGATGTTATGATAGGAGGTGGTAAAATAGGGGTGCAGTTTGAGGATGATAAGGGCAAAAGCTTCATAATTCTCTATAATGTGGATGACGGTAAGGAAATTGGGCGTCTCACATTTACCTTTTCTAAATGATTGGTCAGCCTAACTTGGAAGAAAATATTATAAATTTTGCTAGTGACAACACATCTGGGGTCGACCCGGAAATCTTTTCAGTTTTGGAACAAGCTGCTAAGTCGTCATCGATGCCTTATGGAGATGATGTTTTTACATCTAAATTACAAATGAGAGCGAACGAGATCTTTGAAAAACAAGTTTCAATATTCCCAGTTGCAACAGGATCTGCTGCTAATGCGCTGGCACTTTCGGTAGTTTGTCCTCCATATGGATCAGTATACTGTCATAGAGAATCTCATTTAGAGGAAGACGAGTGTGCCGCGCCCGAGTTCTATATAGGCGGCGGTAAATTATCTCTATTATCCGGAGAGAAGGCAAAATTTTCGGCGGAAAGTTTAAAAGCAAAGCTGGAAGTTAAGTCACCGGCCCCTCCTGTTCATCATTCGCCTGCGGCTGCCGTGAGCATCACCCAAGCTACTGAATTAGGATCAGTTTACTCCATAGACGACATCGCTGCTATTTCTGATGTAGCAAGATATCATAAATTATCGTTACACATGGATGGGGCAAGGATAGCGAACGCGATCGTCTCGTTGGGTGTAACGCCAGCGGAGGCCACGTGGAAGTCCGGCATTGACGTTTTATCGTTAGGAGCGACCAAGAATGGCGTCTTTGCCGCTGAGGCAGTTATTTTTTTCGACCCTGAAAAAGCTGCTGATTTTGAATTTAGAAGAAAAAGAGGTGGTCATCTTTTCTCAAAATATAGATTTTTATCTTCGCAACTTCTGCCCTACCTAGAAGAAAACAAGTGGCTGAAACTTGCTGAAAACGCTAATTTAAGAGCTCAGCAGCTGGGAAAAGGGCTTCAAAAATTGTCACAGTTTAGCATTCTACACGAAGTAGAGACGAATATGGTTTTCGTAAAAATGCCGGCATCACTTTTAGAGGACTTCGAGAGGAAAAATTGTTTATTCTATACATGGGGGCAAGATGAAGGATATATTTTTGCGCGTTTTGTCACCAGTTTTAATACAACGGAAAAGGAGGTTGATAGGTTTCTGGGAATTGCGTCGCAGCTGGTGAACTAATATGTTTGAAAAAAACACAGGGGCGTGTTCGATATGCGTAGTCTTTTTATTTACACGCCGGCGACGTTTTCAAACCTTTTTCTAAAACTTAAAAATTTTGGTATTGGCAAATGACTATTAATTTACCGAATGAAACGTTTGATGCAGAAGCTAATGTGCCCCTTGATGGTATTAGGGTGCTAGATTTATCGCGGCTAGTCTCAGGTAATATGGTTACCCACGTATTAGCTGATTATGGAGCGGATGTAATAAAAATTGAAAGACCAGGGGTCGGTGATGATCTCCGTAACTGGAAGACGGATGGTGTTAGCACACACTGGAAAGTTTATTGTCGCAACAAAAAAAGCGTAAGCCTTGATTTAAGAAAACCACTTGGTAAAGAATTGCTTTTGAAATTAGTCAAGACGGCGGAAGTTCTAGTTGAAAACTTTAAACCGGGTACTTTGGAGAAGTGGGGGATAGGACCTAAAGTATTATTGGAACACAATTCGAAATTAGTAATTGTCAGAATTTCAGGCTGGGGGCAAACGGGCCCCTGGAGTCATAAGCCAGGTTTTGGAAGTCTTGTTGAAGCAATGTCGGGATTTGCTTCGATGAATGGTTTTGACGATCGACCTCCTGTGCTTCCGCCTCTCGCGTTGGCTGACATGATAGCCGGACTTTATGGAGCATTTTCGGTAATGGTTGCGGTTAGGGAGGTTGAACAAAAAAAAGGTGTGGGTCAGATCATTGATCTTTCCCTATTTGAGCCCATCCTGTCGGTGTTGGGGCCAATTGCAGCAATTCATTCTATTTCAGGAGCAATACCAAAAAGGACAGGGAGCTTGTCCGAAACAACCTCACCGCGGAACGTGTATGAGTGCAAAGACGGAAAATTCGTAGCACTCTCTGCCTCTATGCAGGCTATGTCGGAACGATTAATGAAAACAATTGGTAAACCAGAGTTAATAAACGATCCTAGGTTTAAAACAAATACAGACAGGGTAAAAAATAATCATTTGTTGGATCCAATTGTTGCAAGTTTTATGAATTCTCACACGCAAAAAGAATGTTTAGACATTTTTGAAAAAGCAGATGTAACGGTAGGTGCGGTGGCGGATATAGAACAATTATCGTCTCACCCATATATCATTGAGCGCGGGTCACTCGTAAACTTGCCTGACAGAGATGTTAAGTCAGGCATGCTTCCAGCTCATGCAGCTATACCAAGATTGTCAGAGACGCCAGCAAGGATGAGAAGTGAAGCACCAGATATTGGTGAAAATAATGAAGCAATATTTCTGGAAATTGGGCTTTCAAAATCTGATTTGAAAACCCTTGAAGAGCAAGGAGTCATTTGATGAAAGATAAGGATAAACCTCTATGGCGGTCGATGCTTTACGTGCCAGCAACTAGTGAGAAATTTATTGAAAAGGCCCATGAAAGGGGTGCTGATGCTATTAAAATAGATCTTGAAGATGCCGTCGCACCCAAGGAAAAGGATGCAGCAAGAAAATTAGTTAAAGATGCGGCGCAACTTGTTTCTAGAGGGTCGGCAGATGTTTTAGTCCGGATCAATAGGCCATTACGTATGGCGGTTGCCGATATTGAATCATCTATTTGGCCCGAAGTGCATGGGTTGGTCTTGCCAAAGGTTGACTCTGCAGATCAAATTAATTTTCTATGTGAAATTATTACCGAACTTGAGGAGGAAAGAGGCTTAGATATTGGTCATACAAAACTCATGGTGCTAATAGAGACACCTCGTGGGTATTCCAATGTAAGGTCTATAGCTAGCTCATCAAAAAGATTATCCGCGATCGCACTGGGACAGGAGGATTTTTCCGCAGAAATGGGCATGCTTGAGCCAGAGGGCATGTCGCTCTTGAGTTATTACCAAACGGTCCAAGTAGCAGCAAGGGAGGCAGGAATACTTCCCATTGGTTATCCAGGCTCGATAGCAGAATTCACAGATTTAGACCTGTTTAAATCCAATGCAATGGTTGCGCGCAGTTTAGGGTTCGATGGTGGTGCTTGCATACACCCGAGGCAAGTTCCAATCCTAAATGATGCATTCACCCCAACAGAGAGCGAAATCAATCGCGCAGAGGCGATGGTGAAAGTCTACGACGAGGCAATGGCCGCAGGGGATGGTGCGGTCGCTTTTGAGGGTAAAATGATTGATGTGCCTGTGGTCGCTCGTGCCCAAAGGGTCTTAGATATTCGTGATAAAATACGAGCAAAAAAGAACGCAGGGGTTTAAAAGCTTGCTGCCGAACTCATAAGAAATAGCTTGGTAAAACCAGGAGACGAGTAATGCCTTCTTATCAATATATCTATGTTATGAATGGTCTTTCGAAAACCTTTACTAGTGGGAGAGAGATCTTAAAGAATATTAATCTTTCTTTTTTTCCGGGAGCAAAAATAGGTGTCTTGGGAACCAACGGAGCAGGTAAGTCCACGTTACTCAAAATCATGGCAGGCATTGACACCCAATTCGTTGGAGAAGCTTGGGCTGCCGAAGGAGTAAAAGTGGGATACTTACCTCAAGAACCAGAGTTAGAAGCTGGTAAAACTGTCCATGAGTTGGTGATGGAGGGCATGTCAGAAACGAAGATGATTTTGGATAGATTCAATGAAGTTAGTGCCAAGTTTGCTGAAGAAATGACCGATGAAGAGATGAATACTCTTCTAGCAGAGCAGTCAGAACTACAAGAAAAAATTGATGCTGCCAACGCTTGGGATCTGGATAGACATGTTGAAATAGCGATGGACGCTTTGCGTTTACCTCCAAGCGATACAGATGTAGGGCCTTTGTCAGGGGGAGAAAAACGCCGTGTCGCCTTATGCCGATTATTGCTATCTGCCCCCGACCTTCTATTACTTGATGAGCCAACAAATCACCTTGACGCCGAATCTGTAGCCTGGTTGCAACGATTCCTTCACGATTTTCCGGGAACCGTCGTAACGGTAACGCATGATCGGTATTTTTTAGATGAAGTTGCAGGGTGGATACTAGAGCTTGATAGAGGGCAAGGAATTCCATTTGAGGGAAATTACTCAGGTTGGTTAGAACAAAAACAGAAACGTCTTCAGCAGGAGGGTAAGCAGGACGCAGCTAGGCAGAGATCGTTGGCTAATGAATTAGAGTGGGTCAGAGCCTCACCACGAGGACGACAGGCCAAGAGCAAGGCTCGCTTGACCGCCTATGAAGACCTTTTAAACCAAAACCAGGAAAAAGCGGTAGATAACGCCAAAATAGTCATTCCACCAGGTCCTCGTCTTGGAGGTCTAGTCATAGAATCACTTAACCTCGTAAAGGGGTTTTCAGATAGGCTTCTTGTAGATGATTTGTCTTTCAAATTACCGCCTGGAGGCATTGTGGGTGTTATAGGGCCGAATGGAGCAGGAAAAACAACATTGTTTCGAATGATTACGGGACAAGATAGCCCTGATTCCGGATCTATCAATGTAGGAGAAACGGTAAAGCTGGGGTATGTAGATCAATCAAGAGATGATCTAAATCCAAATTCAACAGTTTGGGAAGAGATTTCGGATGGGCTCGATGAAATTGAACTAGGCAAGCGGAAAATGCAGAGCCGGGCATACTGCGGGATGTTCAATTTTAGAGGGGCGGATCAGCAGAAAAAGGTCGGACAGCTGTCTGGTGGTGAAAGAAACCGTGTTCATCTTGCAAAAATGCTTAAGTCGGGGGCAAATCTTATATTATTAGATGAACCGACAAATGATTTGGATGTAGATACATTAAGAGCTTTAGAAGAAGCACTGCTTGAATTTGCTGGATGCGCAGTAGTCATCAGCCATGATCGTTGGTTTCTAGATAAGATTGCCACCCATATTTTGGCATTTGAGGGTGATAGTAACATTGAATGGTTTGAGGGTAACTATCAAGCTTATGAGGAGGACAGGCGTAGACGACTTGGTAGCGATGCAGACCAGCCGCATCGCATAAAATATAAGCCAATTATTCGAGCTTAATTAGATATTAGGGGGGCACTGTGGAGTTTTTTAATTTGAACTTTCATTGCTGCCAGAAGTGATTCAAAACTTCCGTTATTGCGCCTTATTACCGCCGAATATTCGTTTCTTTGGGTAATGGCCATACTAATTCCAGCTATTACCACGTCCACTATCTTGAAACTATTTCCCTTTGGAACCAATCTCCAGACAATGTTTATATTGGCCTTTGGGTTCTTTGGATCAGCAAGCTGTGATTCTACGAAAATAAATTTCCGTTTTCCCAGTTTATGACCCGAGACTATAATCTTTTGCTGTGAATAATCTATGAAACGCTTTGAATATGTCAGCTCGACTAAATTTTTAAAAAGGTTCAAATATTCTTTTTGTTGATCGGGGCTTGCAGTTTTCCAGGGGCGCCCCACAACAAATTTCGCAATCCATGGTAAATCAAATCCTCTTTCTACGAGTTTCATGAATTGCTGTTGGCGTGTCGCATTATCCAGCGATCTGTCTTGATTTAATTCAGCAACTTGGTTGCTTAAGGAGTTGATGAAATCCTGGGCATGCTTCCCTAATACGTTATCTTTTGCATGGGCCGCACTCATAATAATTAGGAGTCCGAAGATCGCACCAATGAACTTTTTCATAATTCTCACTCAGTAATTGCCTAGTTAGTTGGGAAATAATTACCTGATAACTATCTTCAATCTAGAAGTTTAAGGAATTGATCGTCAAAAGCATCTATCGTTTCCGTTGTTTCTGGACTGTTTTCTATCATTCCGTTGTTTATAGACGCGTTACGGCGTTGGCTATAAGTCGTTTTTACTCTCGTGTAATAATCGATAGAATTTTCCCTTAACTCGTCAATTTGTTTTGAATATTTTGCTCTGAAAGTAAGGGCTTCGAATGCCCCCCTAGTGCCACTAAAAATTGTCCTACTACTTTCGGTGCCTAAGTAATTTAATGGGTTGAGGAAAACGTCTACCGCTCGGCCTACACTATCTCTCAGATTTGTGGGTCCAAGGAGTGGTAAAACCAGGTATGGTCCTGACTGAAAACCATATGAGCCAAGTGTCTGACCAAAATCTTCACTCTGAAAACTTAATCCATACTTAGCCTTTAAATCTACGTGCCCTAGATAGAACGACTGTAAAGCGAAGTATTTTAATGTTTTTTCTGCTTGGTTGAAATTTCCCTGCAAAAGATTGTTAGCAAGTGCGTTTGGTGTATCCAGCCATTGTAAAAAATTGTCTATATCATTTTGCAGTAATTTGGGTGTGATTCGTCTATAGAACAAAGATACTGGCCGAAGAAGCGCTTGGTCCACAGTGTCGTTAGCGCTAAAGACTTTACGGTTTATCAGTTCAAAGGGATCGTCATGAAACTCTAAACTTGTCGTATTGCAAGAAGTTAACGAAATACTGCTCAATAAAAGACAGTAATAAATGATTTTTTTATACATTATCGACAATCTTGATTAACCTCAGCAGTATCAAAGTATCGTGTATTATTAAGTTCAAAGCTTTTTCTCAGTTTAAATCTCAATGGGGCAACCAGTGTCTTAATTCCTAATACTAAGCATTCATTTATTCGTATTTTAGGACGAGTGCGTTACAAGAAGCAGACTATCGTACTTATGCTCGTTTTATAGCAAAAAATTGCCGTTCAAGAAAAACAAATAATGCTCAAGTTTGGAGTTAATAGCTCTGATGGGCTTCATTTCTTTAAATAAATGTTGCGGTATAGGGGTTTCGATATGATAGGAATAAAATATACTGGTATTTGAATAACCGCTAGGAATAACCAGAGATTTTCATAAAATGCTCCACTAGCAACAGGTAACAATAGTGCTAGGTTTCTACTTCCACTGGCGAGGGCTATTGTGCCTGAAGTTGACCTATCAAATTTACAAAACACAATGGCACAGATTACCTGCGATAAAATGCAAACTAAAGTTGCGGCTAGAAAAAATGTCAACACTCGCGATGGTTCAGTTGGCCAGACGTTGTGAATGCCGCCCATTATTGTCACAGCAAAAAATGCCATTAAAATTACTATTAGACCGCCCGCTGCAGAATCGACTCTTTTAGCCACCTGTTTTCCTAAGAACATTCGAAGAGCCTGTGCTCCCAATGTGCAAAGGCACACAATTATCATCAATTTAATCGATATAGATATGGGATCAATATTGATATTGTTATCAGTTAGTAGTGCCAGTAATATTGGAAGTGTTAGTGTAAATGCTAGCGTTGCTAATAATAAGATTAAAAGAGCTGCAGTCCCGTTTAAGCCGATTAATAAAGCAAGACCCGGCATCGAAACCAGTGGCGGGCAACTTCCCCAAGCCACAAGGATAGTTTTAAGTTCTACAGGAATATTTATCAGTTCTATTGCAAGAAAAATCAGCAGCGGAATTATAATCAATATGAAAAACGTTCCGCAAAATAATAGCCGTATATTTGTAAAGGCGATCAATATGTCGTCTGGATCTAGCCGAAATATTGAAACGGTTAACATCAGGATGACGGTTGTTTCAGCAAAGGGTTTTGTAAGAATGGTAAGGTTAGGAAATAATAACCCTATTATGACACCAGACGGCATTAACCATGTACCATAATGGTCGATTCTGCTGAAGAGTTTTAAAAAGTGCGCCAAGTGGTACCTGCAAAAATATCATCTAAATTTCTTGGACGGTTTGATTTCATGTTTCCCTTAGGCTGATTTTTTTGAAATCAGCCCTGTTCAACTCATAAATTAAATTAGATTGATCCTGAGTAAATCCGAGTTTTTCATAAAATTTGCGTGCCTCATTATAAGATCGAACCTCTAGGTCTATTCTAGCGCAATCATTTTTTTTTGCTTCCTTTGCTAGGTAGCTCAGGAGGTGGCGTCCTACACCACTGCGCCGACTAGCCTTTGACACTATTATATCGTGGAGGTTCAGAACTTTACGTCCGGCCCAAGTACTGTAGGTAAAAAAATACACAGCTATGCCTATTGTCTTGCCAGCATCGTGAGCTAAGATTACGTGAAATTTTGGGCTTGAACCGAAACCGTCACGGCGGATATCAGCAGGAGTGGCTTGCACTTCTCCTTTAAAACCAAGATAGTCAGCAAGCTCCGATATAAAAGTGTGAATAGTATCGCAATCTTCTATTGTGCCTGGTCTTACCTGTATATTCATGTCTACACGTTCTTCGTAAAATTAATTAATAAGTTCTGCTATGAGAGTAAAAACAGAAATCGTTAGTAGTGTTGCATTAAATTCCTACGAAATTTAATATTTGAGTTATTCAAAAGTTATATTTTGAATTCTTATAGTATGATTTTTTTAACGACTCATATACTAACAAATAGGATACATAAATTTTAAAAAATTTACTAACAGGCTGGGATGATCGCATAGATGCCAAGCTTAAACTTCAGTAATGAATCAAATTCTAAGAATGCTGGCAATACGTCTAACGCGGGATATTTGCAAGGATTGAATTCAAAACAATTAGAGGCTGTGGAGGCAGTTGACGGCGCCGTACTAGTCCTAGCAGGCGCAGGAACCGGAAAAACACGGGTTTTAACAGCAAGGCTAGCCCATCTTATTGCCCAAAAAGTAGCAATGCCGTGGTCAATATTAGCAGTAACATTTACGAATAAAGCTGCGAGGGAGATGCGTGAACGCGTCACGAACATTATTGGTCCGATGGCAGAACAAGTATGGCTGGGTACTTTTCACTCCTTGGGAGCGCGTATACTGAGACGGCATGCGGAGCTTGTAAACCTCAAACCTAATTTCACAATTCTAGACACGGATGATCAGATCAGACTCATTAAGCAAATAATGCAGGCTGAGAATTTAGATGAAAAAAAATGGCCACCAAGAGTTTTATCTGGAGTTATTCAGAGATGGAAAGACCGGGGACTTACGCCAGAAAAAGTAAGTGATGATGAGGCTAAACAGTACTCGGATGTGAAATTAGCAGAAATTTATAATCAGTATCAGGACCGGCTTTCTGTTCTTAATGCAGCGGACTTTGGAGATTTATTGTTGCACTGCCTAACTATTTTTCAACAAAACCCTGATGTTTTAAAGGATTATCAGAACCGGCTAACCCACTTACTAGTTGATGAATATCAAGACACAAACGTAGCTCAATACTTGTGGTTACGTTTTTTGGCACAGGGTAGACAAAATATCTGCTGTGTAGGTGACGATGATCAATCAATATATGGCTGGCGTGGTGCTGAGGTTGGAAATATTCTCCGTTTTGAGAACGATTTTCCTGGATCTAAAGTTATCCGTCTTGAGCAAAATTACAGATCGACTTCAAGAGTTTTAACAGCAGCTTCAGGATTGATAGCGCATAACGAAGATCGATTAGGAAAAACCCTTTGGACTGACGGAAATGATGGGGATAAAATTATCGTCAGAGGTGTATGGGATGGAGAAGCCGAGGCGCGGACAGTTGGTGATCAGGTGGAGACATATCAACGAAAAGGTGTCTCACTTAACGAGATGGCCATACTAGTTAGGGCCAGTTTCCAAACAAGAGAATTTGAAGAAAGATTTTTAACGCTTGGTGTCCCGTACCAGGTCATAGGAGGGGCTAGGTTTTATGAACGTATGGAAATTCGTGACGCTATAGCTTACTTGCGTGTGATATATCAGCCGGACGATGATTTAGCATTGGAGCGAATACTCAATAAGCCGAAACGTGGTATTGGTCTTGCCTCGCTCCAATCAATCCACCAGCTGGCTCGACTGGAATCTATATCCCTTTGGCTGGCAATTGCCAAAATAGTTGACACTGATGAGCTACGGCCTGCAGCTCGGAAAAGTCTAGCTAAGTTAATTGATGATTTCACCAGGTGGCGCTCAATGCTTGATCATAGTGATCATATAGAACTTGCTGGTACTGTTCTTGATGAATCTGGTTATACGGAGATGTTGTTAAAAGATAAATCGCCCGAAGCACCAGGTCGACTGGAAAATTTGAAAGAACTTGTGAGTGCTCTAGAAGAATTTGAAGGGTTAGGTCAATTTCTAGAGCATATAAGCCTTGTAATGGAAAATGCCGAGGATGATACGACCGAGCAAATAAGTTTGATGACACTTCATGCTGCTAAAGGCCTTGAATTTGACAAGATATTTCTTCCTGGTTGGGAGGAAGGCGTTTTCCCAAACCAAAGATCATTGGATGAGAGTGGTGCTAAGGGTTTAGAGGAAGAAAGGAGGTTAGCTTATGTTGGCTTAACCCGCGCACGAGAAACAGTAGAGATAAGTTTTGCGGCAAACCGAAGGATTTATGGTAATTGGCAGAGCTCCATACCGTCGCGATTTATATCGGAAATTCCCGAAAGTGAAATAGAACAATTTGACGAAATGGGTTTATCGGGTGACTTTTTTGTTGGAGCAGTGCCATCAGAGGCTTGGGAAGCGGACGACTTCTTAGATCAAACGCAGTTGCAGAGTACGAAGAAACGTCAGCGATTAAATGTAAAGACTGAAACTCCCTTAAACATCAAGATCGCACTAGAGGATAGATCTCGTGTTGACGTCACTGTCGACGAAACATTTTTTGCACCAGGCGATCGGGTGTTTCATCAAAAATTTGGAATGGGTACTGTAAAACGCTCAGACGGTGACAAACTAGAAATTGCTTTTGATAAAGCAGGCGAGAAGAAAGTTATTTCAAGGTTTGTAAAGCAGCTATGAACAAGCGCTTGCAAATAAATATTAAAGTGCTTCAAAAAGATATAAACATTGTCTCTAAAAGATTAGAATTTTATACTGATGCGCTTTCAACATTTCAATCGAGTGGGACAGAATTTTGGGAAATTAACGGGATTACAAAAACAACTTCTGATGAGGATGAAGTAAACGCAGTCGTAAGAGAATTGGTGCAGCAACTTAATCTTCAACCTACAGATTTCAGTATCGAAATGTTACTAGACCGAGATTGGTTAGCCGAAAATAGGACGTCATTTCCCTGTTTATATTATGGCCGGTTTTTAATTCATGGCTCGCATAATAGGCCAAAAATCGCAAATGGATACTTAAATATAGAGTTAGAGGCGGGTAGAGCCTTTGGGTCAGGGAGTCACGAGAGCACAGCAGGTTGTTTGTTATCGCTCTTACATTTATTTAAAATTACTTCACCAAAGAGGGTTATGGACCTTGGCTGCGGGTCAGGAATTCTTTCGATCGCTTCTGTAAAACTTTGGCCTTCCGCATTGATCCTTGCGTTGGATATAGATGATGACGCGGTTGAAACAACGTTGGAAAACATCAAGGTTAATAACGTATGGCGGCAGGTTAGATGCAAACACAGCAATGGGTTTCCTCGGGCCCGGCCCGGAACGAGTAAAAAATATGATCTTATAGTGGCAAATATTCTGGCGCAGCCTCTCATCGCCCTGGCGCCTCATTCCGCTAGTTTCTTGCGGGTTGGAGGCCATATAGTTTTAAGTGGTCTTTTGAGAACCCAAGAGAGAGAGATTTTAGCAGTGTATAATTCTCTTGGATTTAGACTATTATCAAGAAAAAGATTGAAGGAGTGGACCACTTTCATTCTCAAATATAAAAGGACATGAATTATTGTGTACCGAATTAAAAGGGTGATATCGATATACCATTGAGAAAAGGTAAAAGGTTAGATGTTGGGGGAAGAAAAAACTTACGCTCTAAAAAACCAAAAGCTGTCATTAGACAGGTTATCAGACGAACTAAATGAACTTCTGAAATCAAATAATATCTCAAAGTCTCTTTCCGATATTTTTTCTATCATCGATGGGGTAAATGCGTCAGCTTTGCCTCAAACTGATAACAGTTGGATGTCGATGGTCTTACATCCGATGCCCTCCCAACTGGCGAAAACGCTCGGTGCAATACGAAAGAATAGATTTCTGAGCTCCGTCAAAAACACCCCTGCCTTTATTGAGGAGCGACTGGTTTCACTTCGAAAAGTGATGGAGAAGCAAAATTTGCATGGTTATTTAATTCCGAGGGCTGACGAATATCAAAGTGAATACTTACCAAAGTCTTCGCAACGCCTCGCGTGGCTAACAGGCTTTGATGGTTCAGCTGGCTTCGCGATTGTACTAAAGCAACGGGCAGCAATCTTTAGTGATGGACGCTATACACTTCAGATAAGGGATCAGGTAGATGAGAAACATTTTGAAATATACAATACTGCAGAAATGCTACCTCTAGACTGGTTAGAATCCAATTTGAGGAAAAATGATCGTATTGGTTTTGATCCCTGGCTTCATACGTGTAATGAAGTAGTAAAAATTTCTACCGTACTCGCATCAAAAGATGCCGAAGCAATAAAGTTGTCTAAAAATTTGATCGACGAAATTTGGTTGGATAGACCTCCCGTTCCGTTAGGGCCCATCACTCCTCATCCTGAAATCTATGCAGGGGAAGCATTTGCATCCAAATTTGACACCATTAGCGTTGAAATGATGAAGAATGAGGAGGACGTGGCAATAATATCATCGCCAGAATCGATTGCTTGGTTGTTGAACATAAGAGGTTCAGATGTTGCACGAACACCGTTGCCCTTGTCTTTTTTGATGTTAAATAAAGAAGGCCATGCAAAGCTATTTGTAGACCAAAGAAAAATTGTCGAAGAAACACGAAATCATCTTGGAAATGCAGTGTCAATTTTACCAATTAAGGAGTTTGGCTCCGAGTTAAATATCTTGGCACGTGGCAGCAAAAAAATACGCTTAGACCCAAAGACGTGCCCAGCTTGGGTCGCAGAGATATTTAATTCCGCATCGATAAGTATAGTCCACGGAGATGATCCAACACTGATACCAAAAGCAACGAAAAACAAGGTGGAACTGGCAGGGACGCGCGCTGCTCATATCCGCGATGGGGCCGCTTTTGTTAGGTTTTTGCATTGGTTCTCACTTAATGCAAGACAAGGGCAGCTAGACGAAATAATTACGGCTACAAAATTACAAAATTTCCGCGAAAAAGATCCACTATTCAAGGACCTTAGTTTCGATACGATTTCAGGTTCTGGACCCAACGGTGCGATAGTGCATTATCGTGTAACGGAAGAGTCAAATAGAACTATTGTGTTGGGAGATTTGTACCTCGTTGACTCCGGAGCACAATATTTAGATGGGACCACGGATATCACCAGAACTATAGCAGTCGGTGATCCTGGTGACGAAGCAAAAAATTATTTTACGCGAGTTCTGAAGGGTCACATCGCGATAGCATCAAGTAAATTCCCTGTTGGCACAAACGGGTCGCAGTTGGATGCGCTCGCAAGGACACCTCTTTGGGCTATTGGTGCAGATTACGATCATAGAACTGGTCACGGAGTTGGTTCATATCTAGGGGTACATGAGGGACCACAACGTATATCAAAACTACCTAACTCAGTGCCGTTGCGACCTGGCATGATAGTTTCCAATGAGCCGGGCTATTATAAATCGGGCGCGTACGGCATCAGGTTGGAAAATCTTTTGGTGGTTCAGTCTGAAATAATTCCCAATTCAGAACGCGCAATGCTAAGTTTTGAGACGATAACATTGGCTCCGTTCGACAGGAGCATGATTCTTAATGAATTACTGGATGATCATGAAAAAGGTTGGCTGAATAATTATCATGCATGGGTTCGTAATGAGTTACTGCCTTTGTTAAATACCAACGATGGCGCATGGTTGATAGATGCTACTGCACCACTTTAGCCAGATTAGTTATGGACTGGGATACTTAATGACTTATGAAACTATTAAATACGCTGTAAATGACGGGGTGGCAAAAATTGAACTTAACAGACCAGAAGCTGGAAACTCTATAAATAGAAAATTTGCTCATGAATTTATGGATGTTGCTATAAAGTCCACCACTGATCCGAGTGTTAGATGCATTGTGATAGGGGCAGCGGGCTCAATGTATAGTTTCGGCGGTGACTTAAAATTTTTTTCAACTGAAATGGATAAAATTGAAGGTACACTCTTAGAATTAACAGCCGTTCTGCACCAGGGAATACTGCGCTTCCACAATTGTAAAGTCCCCGTCATCATAGTGGTTGACGGGATGGCTGCCGGGGGAGGGTTTAGCTTGGCGTTATTTGCGGACATCGTTTTTGCATCCAGATCATCGAAATTCACGATGGCATATACAAACGCTGGTTTATCGCCCGACGGGAGCTCCTCATATTATCTTCCTCGACTTATTGGACTCAGAAGGGCGCAGGAATTAATGCTTACAAATAGAGTTTTGTCTGCTGAGGAAGCGCAAGAATGGGGTATCGTTACCTACGTCTGCGATGGTGAGCAATTGGATGGGGAAGTAGAAAAATTGGCAAGTAAACTTGCTTCTGGGCCGACCAGAGCTTATGGAGCCGTAAAGCAATTACTGGCCCGTACTTATGATCAATCTTTAGAAGTTCAACTAGAGCAAGAATCCCGATTAATTGCTCAGATGGCTGATTCAAGAGATGGACGAGAAGGACTTGATGCTTTTCTCAACAAGCGGAAACCGAATTTTAAGGGCCATTAGAACCGTTTAATTAGTGATGAAAAGATCTATACTCAGCAATAGTAGCTCTAAGTAAATAATTATCTTTTTTATCACTAACAAAAATTTTAGCTAATTATTGATGGTATAGCTCATAGCTTGCCAGCCAAACTCATTAATGACTAAAGATGCGCACTTCGCTATGGTTTGGTGAATGATAAAATCCTGAGAATCATATGTGTTCCGAGCTTGCGAAGCCGTTATAAATTGCCCAACAAATTTGCCATTCAGTGTCAAAGGGCTGTACATAGCGGAGCCCATTCGAGCCGTTTTGAGAATTTGTTCGAAGTTTGAGTGTTCGTCAGTATTTGTTAATAATAGTGGCTTTTCATTTTTAACTACCCATCCCGGATGACCGAGATTGTCGGGAATAATGAGTCTGCGTTGTTCTGGGGGGAATCCTATTTCCCCCAGTAAGACACTCTTTTGATCATCTTTTAAATGCATGAAAAAACCAGCAACGGTGAATTGTTGTTCACCTTTTTTCAGGCTTCCAGGTTTCTCTGATGCTTTCATGTCGCCTAACTGTGATGCGGCTAGCATGCTAAACCTTGTCAGTTTTGTCTCGAGAATTTCATTATCCTCGCACACATATAAAATATTGTTCAGCTGTTCGAGAATTCGATAGACGTTCTGTTTTGTAACTGTTGCTGAACTTTTCATTAGAAATTCTAAAGCGACCATGTCCTTTTTTATCTTATCATCCAACTGAGTCTAGGAGAACTGAAAATTGAATTCAGAATGTGTTGTTTTTAAAATTTCGATTGTAGTTCGCTTCATATTGTAAATATCCCGATATATCAGTAGCTTGTAATTGTAGAAGGCTATAACTTAAAA
>Ga0160423_10000029_pt1 | contig 93952 bp, 71 predicted proteins | sample CRUFie14St8metaG_FD_108191 | JGI IMG/M metagenome (GOLD analysis project Ga0160423, IMG submission 108191) | Marine microbial communities from the Costa Rica Dome - CRUD Field 142mm St8 metaG | ecosystem: Environmental > Aquatic > Marine > Oceanic > Photic zone | place: Costa Rica: the Eastern...
GCCCTATGCCATGTTGTCTGGGGCGGTTCCCTCACGGAAAATGGGCGTCGGAATGGGGGTGTTCAACATGTTCATTGTGTTGCCCCAAATTTTGGCTGCCCTTGGAGGCATTGTGTGGCTCAAAGACGTCCTGTTTGGGGGCGACGTGGTCAAGACCATGGTCATTGCAGGCGGAAGTCTTTGGTTGGCCGCGGCGAGCAACCTTCTCATCTCGAAGGAAGAGGGAGAAATATGTGTCAGGGACTGAGTGAATTGTGTCCGGGCACATGTGAACAAGTCAAGGGCGTGTGTTTTTGACACTTTGCAGTGTCTGAGTTACCTTTACATGTGAGGAAAATGTGTCCTCGTCGAGGAATAGCATGGTTTTGTCGATGCGACAAAACGCATGCCCCCCTCTTAAGCTCTATTTTTCAAAACACATGCGTTATTCTCTTTTGCTTTTGTCGGCATTGTTTGCGTGGACGGCCCAAGGCCAAACCACCTTCAATGTGGACATGTCCTGTGCGCCTGAAGGCTTCACAGATGTTTTTGTGACCGGCCCCTGGTGCGGCTGGTGTGCCAATGACACGTACAACACCATGACAGACCCCGATGGGGATGGAGTGTACAGCGTGACGGTTGCTGATCTTGTCGGCACGGTCGAGTACAAGTATGCCATCAATGGTTTCGCCGATCAGGAAAACTTGGTCAACGACATGGTCGATGGTGCTTCTTGTGCACCTGTGACCGACTTCAGCGGGTATGCCAACCGCCAAATCGAAGCCGACGGCACAGCCAACGATTTCTACGGCACGTGTGATGGTACATGCAACGACGTTCCTGTCGCGCCTGCCGTGGACGTGACGTTCCAGGTCGACATGAGCCAATACCAAGGCACGTACGGCACCGTGAACATCAACGGTTCATTCAATGGTTGGTGTGGCGCTTGTGCGACCATGACCGACGACGATGGAGACGGTGTGTACAGCATCACGATCGGATTGTCACCGGCCACCTACGAATACAAGTTCACCTTGGACGGTTGGACTGCCCAGGAAGAATTCACAGAAGGCGATGCGTGCACGAGCACCATCGACGGTTACACCAACCGCACCCTTGATGTGACTGAAGCCACTACGCTCGATGCGGTGTGCTACAACAGCTGCGATGCTTGTGACGGAGATGGTGGTGGCGACAATGGAGGCGGCACGTCTGAAATGGGCGTGACCTTCAACGTGGACATGTCATGTGCGCCTGCATTCGACAACGTGTTTGTCACGGGGCCATGGTGCGGTTGGTGCGCCAACGACGTATACAACACGATGACCGACGACGATGGTGATGGCATTTACAGCGTCACTGTCCCCGACTTGACTGGAACTGTGGAATACAAGTATGCGATCAACGGTTTCGCAGACCAGGAGAACCTCATCAACGACATGGTGGACGGAGCTTCTTGCGCACCTGTCACGGACTTTGCGGGTTACGCAAATCGCCAGATTGACGCAGGCTCTGTGGCCAACGATTACTACGGAACGTGCGACGGAATCTGCAATGATGCTGCGCCTGTCTTGGTGACTTTCCAAGTGAACATGGCGGAACAGACTACCAACCCCATTGGTGTCTTCATCGCAGGCAACTTCCAAGGCTGGTCTGCGGGAGCGACAGCCATGACCGACGACGATGGCGACGACATTTGGGAGTACACCGCCAGCATCGCGGCAGGTGAAGCTGTTGAGTACAAGTTCATCAACGGTCCGAACTGGGGATTGGACGAGTCCATTCCCGTTGCTTGCGCAGTGAATGGCAACCGTGGTTACACCGTGGGAACAGAAGACGCGGTGTTGGATGCGGTTTGCTTTGCGTCGTGCATCCCTTGCGGTGATGCCTTGCCTACTGAAGAAGTCACCTTCACCGTGTTGACGGACAACATCACCGTTGCGGCGGACGGCATGCACCTCGCTGGTGCCATGAACGGCTGGAGCGGAGAGCCCATGAACGACAACGGAGATGGCTCTTGGAGCTTGACCAAGTCACTCGAAGCGGCCACGTACGAATTCAAATTCCAAAACGGCCTCGACGGTTGGGAAGAGTTGGATTGCGGCGGCAACCGCTCGGTGGAAGTGGTTTTGGGTGCGCCTGTCGCCTACCAAGGTTGCTTTGCCCAGTGCGCTGACGTCTGTGCAGTGGATCCTGATGCTGCAGACATCACCTTCCAGGTGGATGCGTCTCAAATTGCAGTGTCATCTGACGGCATGTACTTGATGGGGTCCTTCACGGAGCCTGCATGGCAGCTCGGTGCCATTGCCATGAACGACGACGATGGAGACAACATTTGGACTGCCACGGTAAATGTGGATGGTCCTGCGGCCTTCCAGTACAAGTTCAACAATGGATTGACCGTGTCCATCGACAGCTTGCCTGATCTCTCAGGTGAGGAAAATGCAGACTTCATTGCGGGTGGATGTGGCGTGAACAATGGTGTGGGTGGTTCGAACCGCCTCCACGAGCGTTCAGGCGTGGCCGAAACCCTCGACGTGGTGTGCTTCAACAGCTGTGAGGCATGCGTTGTGGTACCTTCTGTGTTGGTGGCCACCGTGGATTTGTGCGGTGCTGCCGCCGATTCGGTGCGCTTGACAGGGCCTTTCTGGGGCTGGGACCCCAATGGAGGTCCGATTGCCACGGACAACGGAGATGGCACTTGGTCTGTGACGTTTGACCCCGCCCCAACTGAAAACATGGAGTACCTCTGGATTGTCGACGGCACCCAAGAGAACCTCATTCAGGCCATGGTCGACGGCGGTGCTTGCGCACCAGTGACAGACTATGCGAACTACGCAAACCGTCTTTGGGAACTGGGGGCTGAGAATCCCTCAGATGTCTACAATTCCTGCAGCGCTTGTGATGGAACAGGTGGTGGCAACACGACGTTCAACGTGGACATGACCTGTGTGGATGCCGCTGGGGCAACCGTGAATGGAGCCACTTCCTTCACGGAGGTGTTTGTGACAGGCCCATGGTGCGGATGGTGTTCTGCCGACGGCTACAACGTGTTGACCGACGCCGATGGCGACGGCATTTACAGCGTGGAAATCGGAGGCCTTACGGGTACAGTGGAATACAAGTACGGCATCGATGCGTTCACAGACCAGGAGCAGCTTGTGGATGACATGGCCAACGGTGCAGATTGCGCACCTGTCACGGACTTTGCAGGTTACGCCAACCGTCAGATCGAGGCTGGTGCCACGTCAAGCGATGTATTCGGAAGTTGCAGCGCTTGTGAAGATCAAGTGGCTCCTGCCAACGTGACCTTCCGTGTAGACATGAACCAATATGCCGAGGCGTATGCGTACGACGGCGTCTTCATCAACGGCAGCTTCAACGGCTGGTGTGGGACATGCAACCCCATGTCTGACGACGACGGAGATGGCGTGTGGGAAGTGACTTTGTCGCTTGCTGTGGGCACCATTGAGTACAAGTTCACCTTGGATGGTTGGAACTACCAGGAAGAGCTTGCGGGCATCGAGGGCATCGAGGCGTGCACGTCTTTGATTGACGGCTACACAAACCGTTCCTTGACGTTCGATGCGGACATCGTGCTTGACGCGGTGTGCTGGGAGTCTTGCGCTGCGTGTGAGCTTGCCGGCGGTTGCACGGATCCTGCCTTTGTGGAGTACGATCCATATGCCACGCAAGACGATGGCAGCTGTGGTGAGTTGATAGTGTACGGTTGCATCTACGACGCAGCCAGCAACTTCAACCCGATTGCAAACGTGGATGACAACTCATGCGAGTTCACGGAAACGAACGATTGTGCCGCCGACCTTGACGGCGACGGTGCAGTGACGACGGGCGACTTGCTCGCGTTCTTGGCCACGTTCGGTTTGACTTGCCTCTGAGCATTTGAATGACTGATACAAGGAGGGGAGCTTCGGCTCCCCTTTTTTTGTGCCTTCATGTGCCATGGGGTGACTCTTGAAGGGGGGAGGCTCCTATATTTGAAGCATGAAGCCACTGGTATCCGCAAGACTGCCAACCGATGCAGGGGATTTTGAAGTTCACGCCTTCGAAAGTGGCGTGTCTTCCCAGCCGCATTTGATGCTCTGCTCGAAGAAACAGCCTGCTGCATTGCCTTTGGTTCGGGTGCACTCCGAGTGCTGGACGGGCGATGTCATGGGATCGCTCCGTTGTGATTGCGGTCCGCAATTGGATTCCTCACTCAAGCAAGTCCAAAAAGAGGGAGGGGCTGTGCTTTATCTCCGTCAAGAGGGCCGAGGCATCGGCTTGGTCGAAAAGCTCAAGGCATACAACCTTCAAGACGAAGGTTTGGACACCTACGAGGCCAATGAGCGTTTGGGACATCAGCGTGACGCGCGTCGTTTTGACGTGGCGGCTGAGATGTTGGCCTCGAGAGGTTGGACGGCCATCCGGTTGTTGACCAACAATCCTGACAAGGTGTATGACCTCGAAAAAGAGGGCATTGAGGTGCGTGAGGTGGTGGCCCTTGAAATGCCGCCCAACGAGCACAATGCGGAGTACTTGTCTGCCAAGGCCAAGGAGGTCAAGCAGGGACACACGCGCGCATGAAAAAAGGGCCCCAGCAGGGCCCTTTCGCAAACATTTGGTTAAGCGGGTGCTTTGCTAGCTCCCGAAAACGAATTTCGCCGATTGTCTTCTTTCGGCCCAAAAACGGAATGAGTTAACACGTTTTATTTAAGTTGCAACGTATTCCATGGTGATGCCCGTTTGCCACTAACGTTCTTAGCCACCAACCCAATTCCATCGCAAGATGCCTTCACCTGCAGCCTCTTCATCCAACAAGCATCTCCTACACCTGCTTTGTTTCTTCTGTGCATCTCAAATCACGTGGGGCCAGAACAAATGGCTGCACCCTGACGACCACATTCGGGCGCCGCATTATTTGGAGTGGATCGAGGCCCTCGAAAACGAAAAAGATTGGACGCATGCTCGGTTGTTGACCTCCCTGCCCAATGGACGCTTTGTGGCCATGTCCGCCCATGCGCAAGGAGAGGACGGGCAAACCTTGATTCACATCAACGGCGACATGCGTTGGGTTGTGGGCGTAGAGGACCCCTTGTCCAACCTCAGTGCGAGCTTCGTGGAAGGGTACAACGGAGGTTCGCTCGATTTCATGTGGCACAACCACCTTCACAGTTTGGGTGGGTATGGTTTGTGGCGGAGGCATTTTGACTTGATCCGTTTTCATGGAGGCGATCAGGGGTGGCAAAAAGTGGCGACCGACGGTCAAAAGCCCGAGGATCATTCAAACACAGACCGGACGATGTCGTTTTTTGCCGATGGCAAGGCCCACTTGTTTGTAGATCCTTCGGCATCGCCAGGATTCACAACAGAGACCAATTTCGTCTACCACGTGTTGGACCTTGACAAACGTCAATGGGCGAGGAAAGGAGCTGTGGATGCGCGATTGGGGCAAATCGGGGGAGGTATCAATTTGCCCTCTGGCTGGCTGATGTACAATGACGCGGGAGAATTGATTTGGGTTGATTTTGAGCAGGAAATTGCGCGACTTCTTCCGAATGGTTCGGGAATACTGGAAGAGTTTTACACGTGGCATCGCGAAGAGGGAAGAATGACCTTTGTCGGAGATTCGACCGTCTGGCACCTCTGGAATGGTGAGCGCGCGGCCTTGACCATTCCGTGGAAGGCCCTTGAAGCTGCGCAGGCTGTGCCGTTGTTTGTTCCCTATTCGTTGCCTTTGAACGACAATTCAACGGCCGCAGGTCCATCTGTGAAGTCTGAGGAGCCAGTCACGACATTCAACTTGTTGCACCTGATTCCATGGCTGATGTTTCTGGGCTTGGCGATTTGGTTCTGGTTGGATCGTCGCAAGTCCAGTCATCGCAGAGAGGTGCAGTCTCCGCTGACTGCGGCCGGTGAGCTGGACCATGGAAAGGCGCAAGGGCAGTATTCCGCACTTACACAGTTGGTTCTCGAGCACATGGGCAAGCAGTTTGAAACGGAGGAGTTGGATGTCATGTTGGGTATCAGTCATCTGTCTTCACAGGAAACACTGCGCTCCCAACGGGCCAGGATGATCCAAAGGGTGAACACAGAATACCGTGTGACGCAGGGTCAGGATTTGATTGTACGCCAGCGGGCATTTTCAGACCGTCGGCGAAGCGTGTACGTGATCGGCGGGACTGCTGGGGCAGCAGCCCAAGATGAAGGGGGGGAGGGCGCCACCTCATAAAGAGAGAATTGGCCTAGGCTCACATGGACAACGCGTGCATCCACTCCATGCATACGATGGCGCCGATGGTGCCTACGGCATAGCCCAGAACCGCCAAAAGAACGCCGACGGGTGCCAAGGCCGGGGAGAAGGCACTTGCCACAATGGGCGCGGATGCGGCGCCACCGACATTGGCTTGGGAGCCAACGGCGACAAAGAAGAACGGGGCTTTGATTAGTTTGGCCATCAAAAGCAGCACGACGATGTGGACGAGCATCCAGATCAAACCAATGCTGACCGCACTGCCATACATAGCCCAGTTTTCGATGAGACTGCCAATGTCCATTTTCATGCCAATGGTGGCCACCAAGATGTACAGGAAGACGGAGCCCATTTTGCTTGCACCGGCGCCCTCGTACGATTTGGCGGGAGTGAAGCTGAGGGCAATGCCCATCGCAGTGGCTGTGACGACCAACCAAAAGAACCCTTTGGTGATGGAGGACAAGTAGATGGCTGGAGAATCTGGATTGGCAGCCATCGTGTTGTCGAGCCATGAGGACAACGCCACAGATGCATTGTCGGCGACCAAATGAGAGACGGCGACCCCTCCAAATGCAATGGCCACGATGACCATCCAATCGGGGAAGCTGGGGATGCGTGCGGATTTGGCTTGCAATTGTTCCACCTTGTCCTGAAGCTCATTGACTGCGGATGCGTCTGCCTTGAGCCATCCGTCAATTTTTTCACGGATACCAGCCCCAAACAACAAGAAGGGCATCCACAAATTCGCCACGAACACATCGACGATGAGCATGATGGAAAATTGATCGTCCAGCGTGTCGGAGATTTCCTTGAGCGCGGCTTGGTTGGCCCCCCCCCCAATCCAGCTTCCCGCCACAGTGCTCAACCCTCGCCAGTAGGCATCCGGCGCATTTCCGCCCAACACTTCCGGGTTGGACTGCCCGACCAGCCACAAGGCAAGGGGGCCACCGATGACGATGCCCGCGGTGGCAGCAAAAAACATGATGATGGCCTTGGGGCCAAGATTGTAGATGCCTTTGAGATCGATGGACAGGCAGAGCAAAATCAAGCTGGCAGGGAGGAGGTACCGCGAAGCCACGAAATAAAGGTTGCTCTCTTCGCCATTGACAATGCCCAGCGAATTCAGCGCTGCCGGGATGAAATAGCACATCAGCAGCGCCGGGACAAACGTGTAGAACCGCTTGAATTGAGGCAGAGAGTGGGTGTAAAAGACCAGCCCCAAAGCACCCGCAAGAAGTCCGAGAACCACTGCGTCATTGGTGAAGACGGCGTTGAGCACAAGGGAAGAGAGCATGGAAATCATCGCAAGGCAGGTTTGGGCAAAAATGCCAAAAACCAGACAAACGAAAAACGGCCCGCGCATTTCGCGCAGGCCGTCCTCTTCTTTGGTTCCTGGCAGAACCGAACCCTATCACCAGACCATCAATGGGATGTTTCCGGATGGAGTGGGGGTCCCCACTTGAATGAAGTAGGTGCCTGGTGCAATGGATTCTCGAATGGGGTACCCCACAACGCCTGGGGATTTGACAATGCCTGTTCCCTGCCAGACGATACGTCCGTCAGACGCCAACACGCGGATGGCGGTTTGGTCGTCGTCCAAGCCAGAGACAAACACCATGTTGTGCTCGGGGCTCAAGGGGTTGGGGAACAAGTTCAGCGCAGGAGCTTCAGAGAAGTCGCCCACATTGTCTGTCGACACCTCGTCGTCCACTTCGTCACAAATGCCATCACCGTCGAGGTCGTTCAGGCAGTTGCCCTCACAATCGTAGTACGGCTCGGCATAGGTGCACGATCCGTCGCTGTCAGTGGCCGTGGCGTCGAAGTTGCAGGCATCGGCATCCTCGCATCCCGCGATTTCCAATTCGTCACACACGCCGTCGCCGTCGGTGTCGTTCAGGCAGGCGCCATCGCAGTCGAAGAACGTCTCTGCGTACTCGCATGAACCGTCGTTGTCGGTGGCGTCCATTTGGAAATTGCATGCTGAAGCGTCATCGCATCCTGCGATTTCCAATTCGTCACACACGCCGTCGCCATCGGAATCCTGGATGCAGTCGCCGTAGCAGTCGTAGTACGTCTCTGCCCAAAAGCACAGGTCGTTGTTCGCCACAGTGGCTGCTGGGCTGTAGTTGCATGCGTCTTCCACAGTGCATCCAGCTTCGTACGAACACTCTTCGCCTGAAGCGGGAGGGTCCGTGGCTTCGGGGTTGTAGTTGCTGGCAATGATGTCTTGACATCCTGAGATTTCCAATTCATCGCACACCAGGTCGTTGTCGGTGTCGTTGATGCATCCGTCGCAGGTGTAAAATTCTGCGGGGTAGGTGCAAGAACCGTCGTTGTCAGTGGCAGTGGCATCGTAGTCGCATGCGGTCACATCGTCACACCCTGCGATTTCCAATTCGTCGCACACGCCGTCGCCGTCGTAGTCGTTCTGACAGACGCCCTCGCAGTTGTAGTAGGTCTCAGGGTAGGTGCACGATCCGTCACTGTCTGTCGCAGCGGCGTCAAAGTTGCAGGCATCTTGGTCCTGACAGCCGGAGACTTCCAACTCGTTGCAAATGCCGTCGCCATCGATGTCTTGGAGGCATTGGCCGCTGCAGTCATAGTAGGTCTCTGCGTACGTGCATGACCCGTCGTTGTCGGTGGCCGTTGCGTCGTAGTCACACGCCGTCACGTCGTCGCAACCCTCGATTTCCAATTCGTCACACACGCCGTCGCCATCCAAGTCGTTTGTGCATGTGCCATCGCAGTCGTAGTGGGTGGCGGGGTAGTCGCATCCGCTGGAAATCGTCGCACTGGCGTCGTAGTTGCATCCGCTGGGGTCGGTGCACCCTGCACACGACGTGAATTCACATGATCCGTCGTCGTCAGAGGCGTTCGCGGCATAGTTGCACGCGTCGCTGTTTGTGCAACCCTCGGTTTCCAACTCACAGCACACTCCGTCTCCGTCTTCGTCGCAGTGGCATTGGCCGTTGCAGTCGTAGTACTGTTCTGCAAATGTGCAGCTGCCGTCGTCCAAAATGGCACCAGGCGTGAAGTTGCACGCGGTCACGTCTTGGCAGCCAGAGACCTCCGCGGCATCGCAAATGCCGTTGCTGTTGAGGTCGTCGCAGCCGTCCATTTCCGTGGCTTCGGAAGCGCAAACTTCCCAAGATCCCATGGAACCATAGTTGTTGTTGGTGTTGTCCAACTCGACCAGGACGTCGCCAGCGGCGTTCGTGAGGCTCATGCTTCCCCCGATGTCACAGGTGCCGTCGTTGCCAAAGTCAATGGAGCAGAGGCCATCGCCATTGGTGTCTTCCATGATCAAGGTGTAGCATCCCACCGGAACGCAGCCGCTGCTTTCGTACGTGGCCACATTGATGGGGTAGTCGCCTCCACTCATGATGGCTTCGCCCTCGCTGTTTTCGATGCGCCAGCTGATTTCGTTGGCCCACGTGTCCGTGTTGAGCGTCATGGTCCAGAAATCGCTTTGTGCCAAGACGATGCGCTGGACACTTTGGTCGTTTCCGGCAAAGTCGTCTTGAATGTTGCCCAACAATCGAACTTCAAGGCTCAATTCATTGGTGTCTGCGGCAAGCGCCAACTCCGGCAACATCACCTCTACGCTGGCTCCTGAGGACACGCTCTCTTCGTGAACGGTCGTGAAAGGGGTGTGTCCATTGATCGAGGCTGTCAATTCAAATCCAGTCACCGCCTGTGTGCCAAAATTGGTCACGATGACAGAAGGCGTCAAGGAGGGGAGGCACGTGGATTCTCCCACGTTGCCCAATCCAGCAATGGTCAAGTCGCGCTCCGTCACAGCCATGCCTCCCAAGCTCTCCAAAAGGCTTGAACGAGAGGACTCCAAACACGCACGCATGCGGTCGCGTTGGCCCGCGGAGAACATGTTCTTGCACGTTTCCTGCGCATAGTCCATGTAGTTCTCGACTTGGGCACCGTCACACGTGGGGCTGATGCACCCAGAGGTGTTGGCGATGGTCGCGGGGGTGTCGCACACCAAGTCACCTTGTGTTTCGCAGTTCGTTTCCGAAGTGCACGAGATGGTGTTGGAGAACGTGTGGTACAGAGAGAGGTGGTGGCCCATCTCGTGGGTAATCGTTTTGTTCAAGGTACGGCCAGGCTTCAACTCGCCCACCAAGCCAAACGCATTGTAGATCACCACAATGCCGTCACGGGCATCGTTCGTGGGACCGAGGTAGGCGAAACCTTGAACGCCATTTCCACCATCGTTTCCGTTGATTTCTGGCACCACGAAAATGTTGATGTAGTCGTCGCCAAACCACGTGGTCAAGCTCTTGACTGCAGTCTGGTCTGCAGCATCGTCGTCTTGACCGTTGCTGATGCCATGCTCAGCGTATCCGGGCACGCTGCTTCCGTCGACGCGCACAATGCCGTTGGTGGGCTCTCCCGTAGGGGTGCGTCGTGCCATCTCGAACTGGATGAAGGTGTCCGCACCTTCGCTGTCGCTCACGCGGTTGCGGAAATCGTCGTTCATGCCATCGATGGCGGACAAGATTTGGGCGTCTGAGATGTTCTCTTCAACGCCAACGGATGAACCGCGGTGAATGACGTGAACCACCACGGGAATGGTGTACACGTCCATGTTTCGGTTGGACGAGGCTTGCAAACGCTGCACTGCAGCACGCACGGCGTCGAAGTTCCGGGCGTAGGGCTCTGAGGCGGCCATTTCTGCGGCATGCAGTTCGTCGGCTGAACAAGGTTCAGTCGACTGCGCCAAAGAAAAGAAGCTCGTGGTGAGCAGGGCGAGGATGGAAAGGAAAACACGCATGAGATGGAGTGTTGATAGGGTTTGACCTCGCTTACGGGGCGGGGTCCACTCCGGTTTCAGTTTCATCCAACGAAAAACCCCGACGAACGAATCCATCGGGGTTTCAAGAAGAATTTTATCAGAAATTATATCTGTATCCTCAGTTTTTCGCAGTGACTTTGATGAGCTCAACCTCGAAAATCAACGCGGCGTAGGGAGGGATGGCTCCGCCCGGCGCAGGACGTGCACCGTAGGCGAGTTCTTGGGGGATGTAGAACGTGGTTTTGCCACCTTCTTTCATCAGTTGGAGGCCTTCGGTCCAGCCGCGAATCACCCCATTCAATGGGAACGAGATGGGCTCTCCGCGCTTGAGGCTTGAGTCGAATTCGGTGCCGTCCAAGAGGGTTCCGCGGTAGTGAACCGTGACTTCGTCCGTGGCGTCAGGGGAGGCGCCAGTGCCTTCCACAGTGTGCTTGTACTGCAGGCCAGACGCAGTGGTGACAATGCCTTCGTTCTTGGCATTTTCCTTCAAGAAAGATTCACCTTCTTCCTTGGCAGCTTGGGCCTGTTGCTCTTTGAGTTTGGTCATTTCAGTCCGAACGATGGCATCGGCTTCTGACGCGGACAGGGTCGCATCGCCTGCGAGGGTGGCTTCGAAGCCAGACTTGAGCGACTCGCCGTCGACCGAAGACAGGCCTTCGTTGGAGAGGTTGGTGGCGAACAGGACGCCGAGGGCATAGGATAGAGAATCCATGGATTGGGTTTGGGTGGTTTGTTCTTTGTCAGCATTTCGCTTGCCTCTCTGCCCAAATGTGGTGACAGAGAAACACGTGGCAAGGGCCAAAACGAGGCACATTCTTGCCTGGTGGCGTGGAGTATTCATGCCCGCAAAGTTCGGATGAAAACCTTCTTGTTGGGCGTCGATTCCTGAGAAGAAAACCGGTACCCCAATTCACGGAATTCCTCGAGTTCTGAAGGGGAGTGGATGCCCCGAAGAAGGACGTGTCGCGCCATGGCGCCACGGGCAGTTTTGGCGAAGGAAGAAATGGCTTTGAGCTGGCCATTTCGGCGTTCGAGAAAGGTGCACGTCACGACGCGTTCGGCAGGGACGCCATGCAAGGCAACGTCTCCATACTCCGCACTGGCCAAATTCAAAATGAGCGAACCTTTTTCCAGGGCATCCGCGCATTCGGTCACCACTTGCGGAAGGCGCTCTTTCCAAAAGGAAGCCATGTTCTTGAAGGCTGTGTCGTGACACCACCGCTCGCCCATTTCCAAGCGCACGGGCATGAATCGATCCATGGGGCGGAGCAATCCGTACACGCCATGAAGAATGCGCAAGCGCTGTTGGGCCGCAAGGAGGGGGACGTGGGGCAGGCTGGGCAGGTCCATGGATTTGAATGCGTCGCCGCGGAACGTCCAACCGGCCACGGCGTCGCCCTCGGGAGTCCAAGCTTGGTGCCACGCATGCACTTTGGCGGCAAGCGCGTCACTGAGCTGCAGGCGCGCTTGGGTTTGGGCCAGGGACCATCCCTTGAGGGTTTCTGCGATTTCGCTGGCTTCTCGGATCATCAGAGGAGTGGACAAAGCCTCATCCAGGGTGGCGTCTGGTCGGTCGGGGTTCAGCGTTTTGGCAGGGGAGAGAAGCACGAGCATGGCGCAAAGTTGAAGACAACCGCGTTATCTTTCCTTCATGAAGAATGTCAAAAGCCTTGCAGGATGGCTGACCTGTGTCCTTGTCTTGGGATGCATGGACCTCGCCCAGGCGCAATCGCCTTGCCCGTTGGACTCCTTGCCCTTGAACGTCAGCGTGACCACCGATGCTTGGGGGTATGAATTGTATTGGGAGCTCATCGATGCCTCTGCGGCATGTGGGGATGGAACGGCCTTGCTGTGGGGAGGCAATCCGGAAGTTGGATGTGGCGATGGCGTGGCTGGACTTCCCAGTGAGGTCTACGACAACAACACCTTGTACACATCCGCGACCATTTGTGTGAGTGAAGAGGACAGCCTGGTCCTGATTCACCGAGACAGCTATGGCGATGGGGGCAGTGACTTCGCGATTGCACTTGGCGGCAACGAGGCCTTCGGGTTTGACGGCTCAGGCAGCGGGAACGATTGGTCCTTTCAGCCTGTGCTTGCCGTGGCGGATTTGCCTTGTCTTGCCGAGTCCATCTTCGCAGACACCATGACTTGGGTGGGATCGACGGAGGATGCATCCGTGTCGCCCAATGAGCCTGCGCCACCGGCTTTGGGATGTGGCACGTATGGGGGGTGGTGTGAAGCTGGATTGGAAAACACCGTGTGGCTGTCGTGGGAAGTGCCTGCAGGCGGAGGTGTATTTGAAGTCAGCACCTGCAACGAACAAACCACATTTGACACCCAGCTCGCGCTTTGGCGCGTCACAGATTGTGCGGATTTTGAGTCGTATGAATTGGTGAATGCCAACGACGATGCGGGCTGTGGCTTGGGGGCGTACAGAAGCACCTTGCTGACGCCTTGTTTGGAAGGAGGGGAGACGATGATGCTTCAAATCGATGGCTATTACGGCGCCGTGGGGACCGTGGAAGTGAGTGTCACGACCGCGGCGGCAGACGTCTGGACGGTGTCTGCGGGCGTGCAGGACTTGTCTTGCAGCCTGTTGACCTCGTTCGACCCCAACGGATCGATCTCAGTCAACAGCAATGTGGGTATCGAGGCCGTGGCCTGGACGTGGGAAGGACCGTTTGGCTTCACTTCTGACGCCGCCAGCATTGGTCCCCTTCTCCCCGGAGACTACACCCTTGAGGCATCCTTCTGTGGCCAAACGTTCTCTGCGTCTTATGAAGTGGAAGAGCCCGCACCCTTGGAACTTGTGGTTTCGCTCAGCCCAGATTGCGCATTGGGCTCCACTTTAGGCGTGGTCGACATCGAAGGCGGACAGGGTGTGGCGACAGCCACGTGGACGTCCGGGGCATTCGGCACTTCGGGGGTGGAGGTCAGCGGACTTCCAGGAGGCCTGTTTGAGGTCGATGTGGTCGATGAAAATGGTTGCGAGGCTTCGGAAGTCGTTTGGGTTGAAAGCGTCGGTGTGCCCGAGGTGGACTTGGGGCCGGATCAATTTGGATGTGCCGGGGATGCGTTCACCTTGCTCGGCCCCTTGGGTGCAGGGTTGACGTACGAATGGACCACAGGCGCCTCGGGTGCGTTGGCCGTGGTCCAAACCGACACGCCCGGAACCCTCGTCGTCGGGGTGGAGGTCACGGACGGAGCGGGATGCACCGGTTCGGATGCGGTCATTTTGACCTTGGACGATTGCACGTCTGCGTTGGACGATTTGGGACAGGACTTCCGCTTGAATGCGTACCCCAACCCGTTTGTGGATGAAATCCAAGTGGAACTCCCTGAAAGCCATGCCGGAGGAACGCCTCAATTGCGCGACCTGTCGGGGCGCGAGGTGCCTTGTGTTTGGGCGCTGCAAGGGACCACCTGCCGCACCCACGTGGAGGTGCCAGCAGGGGTGTACTTCTTGTCAGTGGCTCCAGGCTTGGAAACCATTCGCTTGGTCAAGCAATAAACTTCAGGCGCGCCATTTGGCGATGCGCTGACAGGCTTCTTCGAGGTTGGCTGTGGCCACATCGAGATGGGTGACGAGCCTCACCTTGTTGGGGCCAAAGGCAAAGCATGCGATGCCCATGTTCGAGAACGCTTGAACCACCGTGTCTGAGGTGGCTCCGGGAAGCGTGAAGATGACGATGTTGGTGTCCACCGCATCGACGTGGGCCACATCAGGGTGCGCCCCCAACGTCTGCTCCAGCATGCGGGCGTGATGGTGGTCCTGCGCCATTCGGGCGACATGGTGCTCCAATGCGTAGAGGCCGGCCGCGGCGAGCACCCCGGCTTGTCTCATGCCGCCGCCCATGACTTTTCGCGAACGATGGGCTTCCGCAATGAAGGACTCCGATCCCACGAGCACCGAGCCCACTGGGCATCCCAATCCCTTGCTCAGGCACAACGACATGCTGTCGAAGAGGCGGCCGTAGTGCTGCAAGGCCGAGGCATCGCCCCATTCACCACGCTGGACCCATGCATTCCACACGCGGGCGCCGTCCAGGTGAAAACCGAGGCCCCGAGCGCGACTGGCTTCAGAAAGGCGGGCGAGTTCGTCCACGTTCCATATGGCGCCGCCCCCTTTGTTGCACGTGTCTTCCACCGCGACCAGCGAGGTGCGCGCGTAATGGCTGTCGGCGGGGTTGATGTTGGCAATCATCTCCTCCACATCATACCGGCCCCGGTCGCCATGCATCAAGCGCACGGATGCTCCTGAATTCCGGGCGATGCCACCTCCTTCGTAATTGTAAATGTGGGAGAGCTTGTCGCAGATGACCTCATCGCCCGGACGGGTGTGCACCTGGATGGCGATTTGGTTGGTCATGGTGCCGGAAGGGCAAAACAGTGCCGCTTCATGACCAGTCAATTCCGCGCAGCGTTGCTGCAGGGCTTGGATGCTTTCATCTTCCCCAAACACGTCGTCCCCCACGGGGGCGTCGAGCATGGCCTGACGCATGCCGGCAGAGGGTTGCGTGACGGTGTCGCTGCGAAGGTCCACCAGGAGGTTGGACGGCGGCGGTTGGAGTTGACTTGATTGGGCCATGCCACGAAAATACAAGAGGGTTTCGAAGCGGCGTGTAGGGTATCTTGGGGGCATGAAGACTTGGACTGTGAAAGGCGCGATGGCGCTTGTTTTGGGCTTGGCATGCATGAATGTGCTGCAGGCCAAGGAAGGCATGTGGATCCCCACTTTGTTGAAGATGGTGGAAGGGGACATGCAGGCGATGGGCCTAAAGCTGACCGCAGAGGACATCTACAGCATCAACCACAGCAGCTTGAAGGACGCCGTGGTGCATTTCAACGGCGGGTGCACCGCGGAGATGGTGAGTGCAGAGGGCTTGCTCCTGACCAATCACCATTGCGGATATGGCCAAATCCAACAGCACAGCACCGTCGAGAACGACCTGTTGACGAATGGGTTTTGGGCCATGACGCGCGAAGCGGAACTGCCCAACCCCGACCTGACCTGCACCTTCATCGACCGCATTGAAGACGTGACCTTGCAGTTGTCACGTGCCTGTGTCGGATTGTCCGGCGAGGCCCGAGAGAAGCGCATGCAGGAAGAGATGGAGGCCATCGTCAAGCGCGCGACAGAAGGGAAGGGGCTCGAAGGCCGAGTGGTGGCATTTGACTTTGGAAACAGCCACTACCTCATCACGAGCCGTGTGTTCCGCGACGTGCGTCTCGTGGGCGCGCCGCCCTCGGCGGTGGGCAAGTTTGGCGGCGACACGGACAACTGGGTTTGGCCTCGTCACACGGGGGACTTCAGCGTGTTCCGCATCTATGCCGACGCCGACAACAACCCCGCCGATTACAGCGCCGACAACGTGCCCTACACGCCTGTGCATCACTTCCCCGTGAACGTGGATGGTGTGAAGGATGGCGATTTCACCATGGTCTTTGGTTTCCCCGGCCGCACAGAGCAGTACCTGACGTCTGACGCAGTGGAGCACGTCATCACGCGGTTGAACCCCATGCGCATCGCCATGCGTGACGAAGGGCTGGCGGTCATCAATGCGGCACGTGCCTCAAGCGACGCACTTCGCATCGCCTACGCGGCCAAGCAGAGCAGCGTGGCCAATGCCTGGAAGAAGTGGAAGGGCCAAAACCGCGGCCTCACCGAGCTCCACGCCTTGGACAAAAAGCGCGCCCTCGAGGCCCGTTTGAAGGCGGCCACAGGCAGTGAGGTGGTGGAAGGTCTGGCGGCCCTGAATGCAGATTGCTTCCCGTACCTGGAGGCACGCGCCTTGTTCATTGAGTTGGCCTACTACGGTCCAGACATCTTGAATTACGCCCACAGTTTCTCGGGCCTTATCGAGGGCGCTGTCGAAGGCGAGAAGCGCGACCAGCTTCTGGCCAAGTTGCGTGCCAACGAATCCGGGTTCCGAAAGGATTTTGACGCCCAAGTCGACGAGCAACTCCTTGGCCGCTTGGTCGACGAGTACCTCGAATGGATTCCAGAAACCCTGACGCCGGAAGGCCTTCGTCAGGAGGTGTCCAAGGCGGGAGGCGGTCCTGCATGGGCAGCCAAGGTGTTTGGCAAGAGCGTGTTTGACAACGCGGACGCCATGGAGAAGTTGCTGGCTTCCGGAAGCGCCAAGGCGTGGGGCAAGCTGGCCAAGGATCCCGCTTACCTCTGGATCGAAAACCTCCGGGCACATTATTTCGCGCAGATTGCGCCCGAATATGGCAGATTGAGGGGAGAAATTGAATTGGCGTCGGGCGCCTACACCAAGGCGTTGCGACGGGCGTTCCCCGAAGAAGTGTTCCCCGTTGATGCGAACAGCACGTTGCGTTTGACCTATGGGAAGGTGGAAGGCAGTGCGCCTTACGATGGCATGCAGTACAACCCGTTGAGCACGGCGCGTGGCATCCTTCAGAAGTACGTCCCTGGCGACCCCGATTTTGACATGCCCGAACGTTTGGTGGAGCTTTTGGAAGCCCGCGAATACGGGGACTATGCCAACGAAGAGGGGGAGCTTGTGGTGTGTTTCACAGGAAGCAACCACACCACGGGTGGCAATTCGGGATCTCCTGCATTGGACGCCAACGGTCACTTGGTCGGCATCAACTTTGACCGGAGTTGGGAAAGCACCATGAGCGACATCCTTTTTGACGGCTCACGCTGCCGAAACATCATGGTCGACATCCGCTACGTCCTGTGGGTGATGGACGTGTACGCAGGGGCAGGCCATCTCGTCGAAGAGATGACGTTGGTCACTCAAGAAGGAGGGGAGGAATAACGGCTCAGGAAGCCATCATGCCAATCGCCACCACAACGATGGCGAAGAGGAAGAGTGCAAAAACAACGGGCCCGCCGATTTCGTTCTGCTCGGGCTCAAGGTGGTCGTGGTGATCGTGTGCCATGCTGCAAAAATACAAGGAACAGCGACAATTTGGAGGGCCTGTTCATGCAACCTCTGATGGGGAGAGAGGGTCACCCTAATGGGTGGTGTATCTTAGCACCCCCCGCGCGCCCGCGAGGGCCACATTTTGAAACCAAGATCTGTACACCATGATTCTCTTGCCATCACGCGCTCTTTGGAGCCTTTACGTGTTCTCTATGTTCCTCGGAGTTGTTGGACTCAACCAGGCCTCGGCCCAGTGTTCTGAGTCAGAGAGCGCCCTCCTTGTGGAAGTCATCACCGATGGCTATCCCAGCGAAATTTCTTGGGAAGTGGTCATGGGTGGGGAAGTCGTGTTGAGCGGAGGGCCTTATGCTGAAGGCGGCACGATGTACGCAGACACCTTGTGTTTCCCGTCCTCTGACGAGCCATGCATTCAGTTCGAGATTTTTGACTCGTTTGGCGATGGCATCTTTGCTCCCGGGGGATACACCGTCTATCTCGACGGCCAAACCGTGGCCTCGGGCGGCGACTACGGCGACTCGGATGGCGCCTTGTTCGCGTGTGCTCCTGGAGAAACGTGCAATGATGCGATTGCTTTGACCGATTCAGACTACGGCACGGTCGCCTCCCCAGGAGACTCATACTGGTACACCTTCACGCCAGCGTCCAACGGCATGTACAGCTTCAGCTCGTGCGGAAACGGCTGTGACACGCGTTTGTACATCTACGACTACTGTCAAATGGGCAATTTTGACGACACCAACGAAGGCTCCATCTACTACGACGACAACCAAGGAGGTTGTGGTGAAGAGGCGCAACTGACGGTGTTGCTCGAGGCAGGTGTGACGTATTGGATTCGTTGGGCTTCTTTCGACGGTCCTTGCGCTGAGGCTTGGGGTTGGGAATTTGGCTTTGCGGGTCCGCCCGTGGGGTGCATGGATCCTGAAGCCTGCAACTACAATCCCATGGCGGAGGAGGACAACGGCTCATGCATCTACCCGGGCGATCCCGCGTGCAACGGACCTGACCTCGTGGTGGTGGAAGAGGCCATCATCAACAGCCTCCAGACCCAGGTCATGCAGGTGAGCGAATCGGATTGCTACATCGATGAGGGATGCCTCAATGGGTATGGCGACCGTGAACTCGTTCGCTTCACGACACACATCAAAAACATCGGTGACCTCGATTACTACATCGGAGTGCCCAGCGATGATGGCAACAACCAGTTCGAGTGGGGAGATTGCCACGGCCACTGGCACCACAACGGCTACGCCAAGTACGATTTGTTTGACTTGAATGGCGATTTGATCCCCATCGGATTCAAGAACGGCTTTTGCGTGATGGACTTGGAGTGCAGTGATGGCGGGACCTACCAGTACGGTTGTGGCAACATGGGCATTTCTGCGGGTTGTGGCGACATCTACAGCTCGGGTTTGAGCTGTCAATGGATCGATGTCACCGACGTGGAAGATGGAACGTATTACCTGGTGGTCCGCGCCAACTACGAATTCATTCCCGACGCGTTGGGCCGGGAAGAGATGGACTACGACAACAACCACGCTGCGGTTTGCATCAACCTCGACCGTACATCAGGTGCTTTGGTGGTGGAACACGTAGGAGGGTGCGAGCCCATCTACGACTGCAATGGGGTGCTCTTTGGCACCGCCGAAATGGATTGCAATGGCGAGTGCGGAGGCACTGCACTCGTCGGTGACCTGGACAACAACGATGCACAAGAGTACGCAGATGCCGTGGCTTATGTGGAAGGCATCCTCGGCAACGACTTGACAGCTTCTGCCTGCACGGACATCGACCAAGATGGCCACATCACGGTGAGCGATGCCGCGCTGATGTCTCAGTGCCAATGGTTCAATGAGGCGCATCAGCACCCAGACAGCAGCGGCGTGCACGACCGTTGCGAATTCCCCGTGCAAGAAATCATCAACATCTACGATACGGTGCACTTCATGGTGGCCGACGTGAATTGGGGGATGAACTTCTTCGATGTGCACGTCTTGAATCCCCACAACCGCATCGTAGGGTACGAGCTTGACTTCTCTGGCGTCAGCATCAGCGATGCGGTGAGTTTGGCGGACCCCATCAACTACGACATCGCACCGTCGTTTGTGCCCGGGGGCAACAAGGTGATTGGCCTCAGCTACGACGGGGCGTCCTTCCACAAAAACCTCGAGTGGGTTCCATTCCTGCGGGTCTACTGGGCTGACGCCGACGAGGAAGTGTGCTTGGCGGATGTGGTGGATGTGGTCAATGAGGCCTACGAGAACACCTTGCACACGCTTGTGGATGGATGTGCCACCGACGTCATCACCATGGAAGCCGCCAAGTCGGTTCAGGTGATGCCCAACCCCATGGGCGACTTCAGCACGGTGCGGTTCCCACTTGGCGTTTGGGACCTGGAAGTGATGGACGTGCAAGGGCGCGTCATCCTTCAGCGTCGCGTTTCTGGCAGAACGACATCGCTCCTCCGCGAGGACCTCGGGGCCGGGAGCTACGTCTTGCGTTTGCGAAATGAACAAGCATCCGCCGTGGTGCGTTTTGAAGTTCGTTGATGAGGACCCCAATCACTTTGAAGACCACCCCCATGCGCTTTTGGAACACGCTTTTCTTGCTGGCTTGCTTGCCCAGTCTCGGACTGGGACAAGTCGTCATCAATGAATTCTCGTGCAGCAACTACACCCTTGGGATTGCGGGGGACAACGAAGATTTTGTCGAGTTCTACAACCCCAGCGGGGCCGATGTGGATTTGGGCGGATACTTCTTGTCAGACAACCCTGCCAACCCGGACAAATTTGAGATTCCTGCAGGCACTGAGGTTCCGGCAGGGGGATATTTGATGGTGATGTGTTCTGCCGAAGGGGAGCTTCTGACCAACCTCTACGTCGGGGGATTCCTGAACACCAACTTCAAAATCAACCAGTGTCAAGGGGAGTCTCTCGTTTTTTCAGATCCGGCCGGCAACATTTTGGAGAGTTACACCTATGGTGCCGACATCCACACCACGCAGGCGGACCACAGCTGGGCGAGAAGTGTGGATGGAGATTCCTCCTGGGAGGTTTGTGTGATGCCTTCACCAGGTGCGGCAAACGGGATGAATCCGTTTGACATGTACACAGGGTATGCACCGACCCCCATTTTCAATGTGGAAGCGGGTTATCACACAGGAGCACTGAGCATCACGCTGTCGACACCTGCAGGGTTCGACATTTACTACACTTTGGATGGTTACACGCCCACAGAGGGCAGCACATTGTACACCGGTCCCATCGACATTTCATCGACAACGGTTGTCAGGGCCATCGCATTCGATCCCAACGACGATGTCCCACCTAGTGTGGCACCGAGTTTTGTGGCGACCAACACCTATTTCCTTGGGGCAGATGCCCACTCCATTCCAGTGGTTTCAGTCAGTGGAAACGGTCAAGAAGATGGCGCTTGGGGCTGGGGAGGCAACGACGAGTTGGCCCACGTCGAGTTTTTCCATGCGGATGGCACATTTTGGGTGGAGGCCTCAGGGGACAGCAATGAACACGGAAATGACAGCAATGCCTACGGTCAACGCGGGTTTGATTGCATCATCCGAGATCAAATGGGGTACAACCATGCCTTTGAGGCTGAGCTCTTTCATGTGAAGGAAAGAGATGAATACCAGCGTTTGATTTTCAAGGCTGCGGCCAACGACAACTATCCCTTCGAGCCGGGAGCCCACATTCGGGATGCGTACGTGCACACCCTGAGTCACCTCGCCGATTTGAAGCTCGATGAGCGGACCAACGAGAGTTGCATTGTCTACCTCAATGGCCAGTACTGGGGCGTTTATGAATACCGTGAGAAGGTGGACGACACCGACTTTACGGAAGAGTACTACGACCAGACCCGTCACTTCGTGGACTTCCTCAAGACATGGGGAGGGACCTGGGAAGAGTACGGGTCGGGAGACGATTGGTACGACCTCGTCACCTTCTGCACAACGCAAGACATGACGGTGGACGCGAACTACGAATACGCCGTATCGCAGCTGCACCCCATGTCGTTGATCGACTATTTCATTCTGAACAGCTACATCGTTTCTGCGGATTGGTTGAACTGGAACACGGCTTGGTGGCGTGGTCGCCATCCAGACGGGGATGCCAAACGTTGGCGCTACGCCTTGTGGGACATGGACGCGAGTTTTGGGCACTACATCAACTACTCGGGGGTTCCCGATACAGGGCCCACTGCGGATCCATGCAACCCAGAAAGCATGGGCAATTTGGGTGGACAGGGACACATTCCGGTGCTCAATGCCTTGCTTGAGAACGAGACGTTCTGGAACACCTACATCAACCGCTGGGCCGACTTGGGGAACACGGCGTTCACATGCACGAACATGCACGCCGTGCTCGACAGCATGGTGCAGGTCATCGCGCCGGAGATGCCACGCCAAATGGTCCGCTGGGGCGGCAACATGGCGGGCTGGGAAAACGAGCTTCAAGAATTGCGCGACTTCATTGACAGCCGCTGCGAAGACGAAGTGGTGGGGGGCATGGAAGACTGCTATGATGTGGTGCCTGTGAACCTGACTTTGGACATTGTGGGGCAAGGAGAGATCGAGGTGAACTCAGTGGATTTCAACCCCTCCATGGTGCCCTACACGGCATGGTATTTTGCCGATGTTCCGGTGGCGCTTGAGGCGGAAGAGTCGTTTGGGGTGGCCTTCCTGTATTGGGAGGTCGTGTCTGGTGACGTGACGATTGCGGATGTCACCGACCCCATACTGCCCTTGACCCTCACCGGTGATGCACACATTGTGGCGCACTTTGGAATCCCTGTGCCCCCTGAGGAAGTGACCTTTTCTGTCAGCCCTGTGGGTTCTGGATTCATCGTGCTCGATGGCGCCACCATCACCACATACCCCACCACGGATTTGGTGAATGTGGGGAACCACAACTTGCTTGCACAGCCCAACGATTGGTGGGCCTTTTCCCACTGGTCTTGGAACGGCAACGTCATCAACCCCGATGCCGGAGCCTCTCCCGCGCAGCTCGAAGTCTTCGAGCCGGGCACAGTCACGGCGCATTTCGTGGAGATCCCACACACGAACTTGACGGTGTTGGTGTCTCCACCTCAGGCCGGTCAAGTGCGGGTCGTGGACATGGCGATGGTGGAGGACAGTTGGAACATGTCTTTTGAGCCCGCGGGTCCTGTGGTGTTTGAAGCCTTGACGGAGGAAGAGTGGCAGTTCAGCCATTGGGAGGTGGCCGTGTCCACGCCGATGCCTGAGGACAAAGCCAATCCCATGGCCCTGACCTTGACGGACGTGCCCTACGAAATTGTGACGGCGCACTTCGAGCCGGTGGAGTTCCACCTGTACGTGCCCAACGCATTCACGCCTGACAACGATGGGGTGAACGACGCGTTCCATCCTTTGGGCGCAGGGTTCGAGGGAAGTTCGTATTCCTTCAGTGTCTTCAACCGTTGGGGTGAGGTGGTGTTTGCCACAGACAATCCTGAGCAGCCGTGGATTGGCCAAAACAACCAACAGCTGGGCACCCACTTTGTCCCTGACGGGGTGTATGGATACCGTGTCGAGGCCCAAGGCTTCCACGAACTTGTTCCCACCGTGCTGCGGGGGACAGTGACGGTCGTGCGTTGAGGAAAGGACTTCTGGCCATGTTGACGTCCGTGGTGTTGTACACCTCGGCCAACCTGTGTGTCAAAGAGCTTTCTCATTTGGGCACGTTTCAGCTTGTCTTTCTTCGTTCTGCCGTGTCGTTGTTGCTGTGCGTGGTGTACCTGCGTCGCATGGGCATCTCACTTTTGGGGAACAACAGGAGATGGTTGGTTGTGCGAGGAATCGCGGGGATGCTAGGCTTGGCTGGGTTCTTTCATACCGTCAAGCACATTCCTTTGGCCAGTGCCACAGTGATTCAATATTTCAGTCCAGTATTCACGGTCTTGCTTGCGTTTCTCTTCTTGAACGAACGGGTTCATCGCTCGCAGTGGTTGTTTCTCGTGCTTGCACTCCTCGGAATCGTGATGGTCAAAGGGTTTGATCCGCGGGTGCCATGGGGGCTGTGGGGATTGGGCCTGTCGTCGGCCTGCTTTGCGGCCGTGGCGTATTTGGCCACCATGAAATGTCGTGACACCGACCATCCTGTGGGGGTGGTGATTTGGTTTCACCTCTTGGCCGTGCCCGTCATGGGCACATTGTCGTGGGGGGATTGGTCCCCCATGACGGACACGGATTGGGGCCTTGCGTTGGCCATCGGCGTGTTGAGTATTGCTGCGCAGGTCTTGATGACCGTGGCGTTGCACAACGAAGATGCGGGCATGGTGATGCCCTTCAAGTACCTCGGTGCCGTGCTCGCACTGGCCATTGGGTGGTGGGGCTATGGGGAAAGCATGTCGACGATGAGCCTTGCGGGCATGGCCTTGGTGGTGGCCAGCATTTCAGCCAACACAGTGTTGAAAGCGCGGCGCTCAGTTTCGGCTGCGTGAGGCCAACTTCATGCCCATCCAAGCACACGGCAGGACCATGGCCACCGTGGCGATGGACAAGGCTGGGCCGTGGTCCACGCGAAAGACATCGAAGACGGCGCCCGCTGCATACAACGCGGTGAGGGCCCAAGCCTCGCCGGGTTGGTTGCTGGAAAAGCGACGCACCATCCAGGTGCCGAGCATCATGCCCAACCCTGCAGAGAGCAGGCGACCTGCGTGCGCGGCCGGGGGCAGGGCCGCCAGAAATTCACTCACGTGCAAGGCGTCATTCACGGCAGGACGGGAAATGCCTTCCGAGAGGCGGTCTTGCAGTGCTTGTCCGAGTCCCCAACCCACCAAGGTGCTGAGGAAAAACCCTGCAGTCACGCGGAGGGATGCTTGCAACAGGTTGGCCATCACGAGAAGGGCAGGGTGACGAAGGGAATGCGGCTGGGGTAAGCCTCTTGGAGTCTCAACGTCAGGGGGCCGGGGCCTTGCCGTTCTGCGGGGCCAATGCGGCGTCCGTCGACTTCTGCAATGTGGGCCAGTCCGCCCATGGTTCCCGTGGTGAAGGCCTCGTCTGCCGTGTAGAGTTGGGTCAAGCTTAAGTCGCCTTCCTGCACCGGGATGCCCAATTCTCTCGCCAAGTCCAAGGTGTAGGCACGTGTGATGCCCGGCAGGCAGGCGTGACCGAATGGGGTGCAAAGGACGCCGTCGCGGATCAAGAACAAATTCGTGGCATTCGTTTCGGCGAGGAATCCCCTGTCGTCGAGCATCACCGCATCGTCGGCACCCGCATGGTTGGCCTGGATTTTGGCCAGGATGTTGTTGAGCAGGTTGTTGTGGTGGATCTTGGAATCGAGGTAGGAGGGACCATTGCGTCGGATGGAGCTCGTGACGAGCTTGAGGTCCCCCGAACCATAAACCGCGCCCTTGTACTCCGGCAACACGATCAACGTGCACCCATGGACATTGAGTCTGGGGTCCATGCCTGACGTGGATTTCTCGCCACGCGTCAAGGTCAACCGGATGTGCACGCCGTCGGTCATTCCGTTGGCCTCGAGGGTCTGGAACACGGCGTCTTGGACGGCTTGGGTTGTGGGAATGGCTTTAAACATCAGCGTGTGCGCACTGTCTTGCAAGCGTTGAAGGTGCTCCTCCATCTGATAGATGCGTCCCCCAGCGACCCGCAATCCTTCCCAGACGGCATCCCCGCCTTGGACCGCGCTGTCGAGGACGCTGACACGCGCTTCCTCTCGTTTCACAAGTCCATCGACCCAGCACCATGTGCCGGCATTTCGGGGGTCAGGTTGGTTGAATTTGGCCATGGTTCAAGGTTTCAGAGACTGGGCTTGCAAGGCAAGGTAGTGTTCGAGACAAGTCGCGCGAAGCGCGGCGAGGTCAGGCGGCACGTCGCCATGGGCCAACGTCCGCGGTTCCCAGCCTGAACTGCGGTGCACGCCTTCATACCAGTACGGGGCCCAGACGCCATCTTCAGGGCGTCTCCCTGGCTTCCACGTCAGCATCTCCGCATCCCAAGGCAAGTCCAAGGCGTCACACAGGGCACGAAGGGTGTGTTCAGGTTGGGCAAACAACGATTCAGCAGTCACCACCACGGCGCGGTCTCCGGCATGCTTGAGAATGCGGTGTTGATGCGCGTAGCCCAAATCGAGCATCGTGGGACGCGAAATGTGGGCCCGGTAGGAGGGCAACACGCCATCGGGATGCCGGGTGAGGATGACGTGACGGTGGTTGGGGCCATCGACATCCTCCCATGAAAACCCTTCAAGGTGGTTGGCCATGTGCTTCAAGAAAAGGATGTCGTCTCCTTGGCGGGGCTCGAGGGTCTGGAGGGCTTCGGCGCGTGATGTCGGCATGGTGGCCATCACTTCCTCGCGTGAGGGTCGAGAGACACCGGTGTGCGACAAAAAATGACCAAACAAGGGCTCGTCCATCACACGGGTGTCCACGCGTTCGGCAAAGCTGTACATCGTGGCTGTGCTCCCGTTTCGGGGTCCCGCCCAAAGTGCCACGGTTCTCGCCATCATGTCCTCACATGTTCCGGCGGTACGCACCGCCGACTTCGAACATGGCTTCTGTCAGTTGCCCCAAAGAGCACCATTTGCAGGCCTCCATCAGCACGTCAAAGATGTTCTTGCCTGACACGGCCGCGCGTTGGACCTCCGAGATGGCGTCGCCAGCCTTGGTGTCAGACATGGTGTGCAATGCGCCTAGGTTGGTCAGCTGCTGTTGTTTTTCCTCTTGCGTCGCCCGAATGACTTCGCCTGGCACCAACGTGGGAGAACCTTCTTTGCTCAGGAAGGTGTTCACCCCGATGATCGGGTATTCGCCGGTGTGCTTTAGCATCTCGTAGTGCAGGCTTTCTTCCTGGATGCGAGAGCGCTGGTACATCGTTTCCATGGCTCCGAGAACGCCGCCGCGCTCTGTGATGCGGTCAAACTCGCTGAGCACCGCCTCTTCGACGAGGTCGGTGAGCTGTTCGATGATGAACGAGCCCTGCAGTGGGTTTTCGTTTTTCGCCAGTCCAAGCTCCTTGTTGATGATGAGCTGGATGGCCATCGCACGGCGCACACTGGCTTCAGTAGGGGTCGTGATGGCTTCGTCGTATGCGTTGGTATGCAGTGAATTGCAGTTGTCGTAAATCGCGTAAAGTGCCTGCAGCGTCGTGCGAATGTCGTTGAAGTCGATCTCCTGCGCGTGAAGCGAACGGCCCGACGTTTGGATGTGGTACTTCAGCATTTGGGCACGGGCGGAAGCGCCGTATTTCTCGCGCATCGCTTTGGCCCAAACCCGACGCGCCACCCGTCCAATCACGGCGTACTCTGGGTCGATGCCGTTGGAGAAGAAGAAGCTGAGGTTGGGCCCAAACTTGTCGATGTCCATCCCGCGGCTCAAGTAGTACTCCACGTAGGTGAATCCGTTGGCGAGGGTGAAGGCCAACTGGGTGATGGGGTTCGCGCCCGCCTCGGCAATGTGGTAGCCGCTGATCGACACGGAATAGAAATTCCGGACGTTGTGTCGGATGAAGTTGTCCTGGACGTCGCCCATGAGGCGAAGCGCAAACTCGGTGGAGAAGATGCAGGTGTTCTGGGCTTGGTCTTCCTTGAGGATGTCGGCTTGGACGGTGCCGCGAACGCTGCTCAACGCTTCGGCTTTCAATCCGGCGTAGGTCTTCGCGTCGAGCACTTCGTCGCCGGTGCATCCAAGCAGCAACAACCCCAGACCGTCGTTGCCTTCCGGCAGTTCGCCATGGTAGGCGGGGCGGGGGAGTCCGCGGTCGTCCCATTTGGCCTTGAGAACCTTCTCGACGTCCGACTCCAGCCCGTGCTCGCGGATGTGCTTTTCACAGCGCTGGTCGATGGCGGCATTCAGGAAAAAGCCCAACATCACCGGCGCAGGGCCGTTGATGGTCATGGACACGCTCGTTTGGGGCGCACACAGGTCAAACCCGCTGTACAATTTCTTCGCGTCGTCGAGGCAGCAAATGCTCACCCCGGAATTGCCCACCTTGCCGTAAATGTCCGGGCGCAGGTCGGGGTCGCGGCCGTACAGCGTGACTGAATCGAAGGCCGTGGACAAGCGCTTGGCCGGCATGCCGAGCGAGACGTAGTGGAAGCGCTTGTTGGTGCGCTCAGGGCCGCCTTCTCCCGCGAACATTCGCGTCGGGTCTTCGCCTTCCCGTTTGAAGGGGTAGATGCCCGCCGTGTAGGGGAAGGAGCCGGGCAGGTTTTCCTGAAGGTGCCATTTGGCGAGGTCACGCCAGCCGCTGAATGCGGGCAGGGCGACCTTGGGGATGTCTTGGTGAGAGAGCGACTTGCTCGTCGTGGGAATCCGAATGTCCTTTCCGCGCACTTGAAAGACGTATTCCGAGGCGGCATAGCGCGCTTGCAGCTCCGGCCACGCCTTGAGCCAGTCGTAGAGCCTCGCGTCCAAATCGAGCTCGAGTTGCTTTCGGGCTGCATCCAAAGCGTCGGACGCTTGGCCTTCCACTTCCGTGGAGGCCGTTTGCACGGCTTGCACGCGTCCGGCAAGGTCCGCTTGCTTGTCCACCCACCGGTCATAGGCACGGTTGGTCTCTGCGATTTCGCTGAGGTAGCGCGTGCGGGCAGGGGGGATGATGAAGACCTTTTCGCTGGTGCCTTGCTCGGCGGCAAACGTCGAAGTCAAATCGGCGCCTGTCTTTTCCGCAAGCGTATTCATCATGCGACGGTACAGTTCGTTGGTGCCAGGGTCGTTGAACTGCGACGCGATGGTGCCCACCACGGGGAGTTCGTCGTCTTGGGCTTCCCACAGATCGTGGTTGCGCTTGAATTGTTTGCGGACGTCGCGCAACGCGTCTTGCGCGCCCCGCTTGTCAAACTTGTTGATCGCCACCACATCCGCGAAGTCGAGCATGTCGATTTTCTCGAGCTGTGTGGCGGCCCCAAACTCGGGCGTCATCACGTACAGCGACACGTCGCTGTGGTCCATGATTTCGGTGTCGCTTTGGCCGATGCCACTCGTTTCGAGCACAATCAAATCAAACTGGGCCGCCTTCAAAATGTCGAGGGCCTCTTGGACGTGGCGGGACAGGGCGAGGTTGGATTGACGTGTGGCGAGCGAACGCATGTACACGCGATTCGAGTGGATGGCGTTCATCCGGATGCGGTCGCCGAGAAGGGCACCTCCGGTTTTTCGCTTGGAGGGATCGACGCTCACAAGGGCGATGCGTTTCTCGGGGAAATCGAGCAAAAAGCGACGCACCAGTTCGTCCACCATGGAAGACTTTCCTGCACCACCTGTGCCCGTGATCCCGAGGACGGGAACAGTGGGGAGGGAAGCGCGCACCGGTTCAAAGGCCTTGCCGAACGCCTCGGCGTTGTTTTCCGCAGCGGTGATGCATCGTGCGAGGTCGCGCACGTTGCGCTCGCCCAACCTGTCCATGGCGCCGTCGAGGTCGTCCAAAGAGGGCACCGTGTTGAAGTCCGCCTTCTCAATCAAATCGTTGATCATGCCCTGCAACCCCATGGCGCGCCCGTCGTCCGGGTGGTAGATGCGTGCGATGCCGTAGGCGTGAAGCTCTTCGATTTCCTCAGGCAAAATCGTTCCCCCGCCGCCGCCAAACACCCGAATGTGTCCCGCGCCCCGCTCGTCCAGCAAGTCCTTCATGTACTTGAAGTACTCCATGTGTCCGCCTTGGTAGGAGGTCATGGCAATGGCCTGGGCGTCTTCTTGAATGGCGGTGGTCACCACCTCGTCGACGCTGCGGTCGTGCCCGAGGTGAATCACTTCGCATCCCGTCCGTTGCATGATGCGGCGCATGATGTTGATGGCCGCGTCGTGCCCGTCAAAGAGGCTGGCTGCCGTGACGATTCGGACTTTGTGCTTGGGGGTGTAGGGTGTGGCGTTCTCCATGTCGTTGCGTGGGTCCCTGCGAAATTAGGCCAAACCCTGCGCCGCCCTGTCACCCCGCCACAGCGTCCACCCGCGGCACGGACGACAGATCTCCGTCCCAAGGCCAGTCGTCCAAGACGGCTTGCCAACCCTCGGGCACAGCTGCGGTGAGGGTCAACGTACGGTCGCCCCCAGGATGCCCCACGGCAAGTCGGCCGGCGTGCAGCAAAAGCGTATCAACCCCGGCATGGCTGGCCACAAACCGGTTGTGCTTCTTGTCGCCGTACCTCGAGTCGCCCACGATGGGGTGCCGCAAGTGCCGGAAATGAAGCCGAATCTGGTGGAAACGCCCTGTCGAGGGCCGGCACTCCACCACGCTGTACCGCGCGGTTTCATAGGGCCCGACCGGGTGAGGGAGTTCAACGCGGGCAAGGGTGCGGTAGTGGGTTTGGGCTTCCTTCGGCGCAGGATTGTGCGCAGTGGGCAGGGGCTTTTCCACCAAGCCTTCGTCCTCTGTCCAGCCACGAACCACGGCATAGTAGGTCTTGGACGTGCGTCGATGCACAAACTCGAGCTTCAGGGCATTCAACGCATCCCCCGGTGGGGCAAACAACACGATGCCGCTCGTCGGCTTGTCCAAACGGTGAACGGGTTGCAACCATGCGTCGCGTTCCCGGGTTTTGTTCAGGAGGTCCCGCAAGTTGTGTGGCTCATGGAAGTCAATGTCCGTGCGATGGACCAGCAAACGGTTGGTTTTGACTACCGCGCACACGTGCGCATCTTCGTGCAACACCCGGAAAGAGGGCGGTGCATCTGGCGTCTCGGCTTGTCCGAGGTTTGGGCTGGTTGAAGAGTGGTCCAAATCCGCTAATTTGCAGGCCAAATCTACCCTCCCTCCAAGGAGGAAACACCGAATCCTGGTTCTTTCGATGAACAACATGAAGATACAGTCCTGTTTTCGCCACGTATGGGGCCTTGCATTCCTTCTGGGAATGGGGCAAATCGGGGCGTTCGGCCAAGCCATTGGCGTAGAGGTCGTGGTGGACACGGCATTCTACGGTCCCAACACGCCCACACCTGAGGACACGTTTGATCCCGATGGCGAGCTTGACGGGTACGTCAGTTACTTGGTGTACGTGAACTTCACGAACCCCACGGACGTGTTGAGTGCAATTTTTTCGGACGTCAATGTTTACCCGCAAGGCGGTCCGATGGGCATTGGTGCCCCCTGCGGTTGCTGGAATCCAGATGAAGCCTTCATGACGATGAATGCAGGCAACATCCCTCTGCTGTGGAACACAGTGCCTGGATACGAGACGTATGAGTACGATACTTTTTGGACCATTGGGATGTTGAGCGGAGATGCTCCTGGCAGTCTCCCCAGCTTTGTTTCAGATCCCCCTTTGTCCGATGGCAGTGAAATCTGTGATGCCCAAATCGAGGACGGCTCGGCTTTTGTGACAGGAACGCCGATCAATGCCATTGCAGGAGACGATTTGAAAGTGGTCATTGCCAGGGTCACAACCTGTGGCGATTGGACGCTGAACGTCAACCTTCAAGTCTTTGTGGAAGGAGATCAATCCAACAACCAAATCTTTTTCCTGGACGCAGACGGAAGTGGAGCCATCACGGTGGAGAATCCATGCGCGGGTTATGCCACAGAGGAGGCCAGTTTGTCGGGTTTGACGACGGCATGTGCAGGTTTGACCACAGACGTCTCCATGGAGTTTCTGGGACTCTCCCAATCGGAGGAGAACACCACCTACAGTCTTTGGACTTCTGAGGACAATTTCGAAAGCGATTCGACTTTGATGAGTGAAACAGCCTCAAACCTGTTCCCCGGTCTGTTGGAAGGGGATTACAAGGTTTACGTGGAGAATGAATTCGGGTGTTTGGACACCACGGTGTTCTCCGTGACCTCGCCCGACCCCATCGAAGCCGCCTTTGAACTCGCAGACAACAACTCGTGCTTTGGCGAAGCTGACGCCTTGATTGTGTTGCCAGATTCAACTTTGGTTGGGGGCACGGGGGCGTTGCTCGCTGTTGCGGAAGACCCCCAAGGTTCGACCCTCAATCCAGTGCTCAACGACGGCATCTACGCTTGGGATGGCCTTGTGTGCTTTGACGGAGATGGAGAGTTTGTGTTTACGGTGAGCGATGCCAACGGCTGCACGCGGAAGGACACGCTCTATGTGAACTGTCCGGAGCCTTTTGATGTCGCGTTCGAAAGCGGAGATGTGGTATGTGCAGGCGATGCAGACGGATTCATTGCGGTGGAGGCGTCAGGCGGTTCTGGGTCGCTGTTCTTGACCAACTCCACGGAGACGGTCCCCGCGGAAGAAGGGTTGATGGATTTGGGTCCTTCGATTTACCAAGTCTACGTCTTGGATTCACTAAACTGCTCGTCAGACACCGTCGTCATCCAAATTGACGAGCCTGCGGCCCTGGAGATCAATATTGGGGACATCACCAACCCCTCGTGCGGGTTGGATTGCGACGGAGAAGTGGCGCTGACGGCCCTCGGCGGTTCTGGCGACCTGGACGTGAGCTATTTCAACACGACCACCGGTGGCTTTTCGGCTGATTCGATTGGCCTCTGTGCCGGAGACTATGTGGCGACCGTCACGGACACTTCCGGGTGCCAATTGACAGCGCTCTTCGAAGTGGAAGCCCCGGCACCTTTGGACTTTTTGATTGCGCCCTCCAACGCGACATGCACGGGGATGAGCAACGGCTCGGCGGACATCTTCCCTATTGGAGGTACGGTCAGTGACCAAGAATACGATTGGGTGGTCATTGACACCGCGGGCAATGTGGCCAACCTCAACAACTTGAGCGAGATGACCTACACCGCCTTGGTGACAGACCAGGTCGGATGCAGTTACGCCGAGACCTTCGACATCGGCATCGACTTTGTGACCGACATGGAGCTCAACACCTTGACGTCGCCAGTGACCTGTTGGAATGCGGCAGACGGCACGGCCACAGTGAGTGTCAATGGGGGAGAGGCGCCATTCACGTTTGAGTGGAGCGACCCATTTGCCCAGACGACCTCCACGGCAGTGGGATTGACCGAGGACACCTACACCGTCGTGGTGACCGATGCGTTGGGATGCCGTCGGACGGCATCGCAATCCGTCGATGCCATCGAAGGGTGTCTTTTCATTGCGGATGCTCTCACACCCAACGGCGACAACAAAAACGACGACTGGGTTGTAGGGGGGCTGGAAGACTTTCCCGATTCCAAGTTGATGGTCTTCAACCGCTGGGGCCAAAAGCTCTTCGAAACCGAAGGAGGGCAAGAGCGTTGGGACGGCCGCTTCAACGGCGCGCGTCTCCCTGTGGCAGACTATTACTACACGATTGAATTGTACCCCGAGGCGTTGCCCATCCGTGGAACCGTAACCATCAAGTACTGAGCACCATGAAAAAGACATTTCTCTTGTGGGTGGCCCTGGCGGCCACGACGTGGACCGCTCAGGCCCAGCAACAGCTTCGCAGGTCTCAGTTTGTGACCAACACCTACCTCGCCAACCCTGCCGTGGCAGGGACGGAGCCCGGAACCATGCTTTCAACGACTTACCGGAACCAGTGGGCGGGATTCAGCGGTGGACCCACCACGATGTTGATCAGCGGTCACCGTTCCTTGCCCAACGGGATTGGCGCAGGACTCATCCTGTACAACGACGACATGGGTGGGGCCATTTCACAGTCAGGCCTGGAGTTGACCGGTGCGTACAGCGTTTTGCTCAACAATCAGGACGCGGTGTCCTTTGGGTTGAGCATGAAGGGCAACCAGTTCGTGTTTGACGGCACCGACCTCCAAGTGTATCAGACAAACGACGAGAGTCTGCCAGAAACCATCGAGTCTACGTTTGGTGTGGATTTCAATGCGGGGATGATGGTGTATGGAAAGGACTATTACTTCGGCATGGCGGTCTTCAACTTGATTCAAGACAAATTGAATTTTGCAGGTGTGGAAGACGACCAAAACCGCCTTATTCGCCACTATCACTTCATGGGATCCTACCTCTACAACGTGAGCCGTTTGGTTGCGGTGCAAGCGAGTGGATTGTTGCGCATGACCGAGGTGACTTCGCCGCAGTTGGACATCAATGTCCGGGCCATTGTGAACGGCACGTCGTGGTTTGGCATGGGGTTTCGTCCTCAAGACGCTTTTGTGTTGAGCGCAGGTTTGAATTACGACGCATTCACCTTGGCCTACAACTACGACATCACGGTGGGGGACAACATGCTGAGTGCCCATTCACATGAATTGTCGTTTGGGTATTTCTTGCCCACGCGCTCTGGCTTCCGAAGCCGTCCGAGCAGTGGCCGCGGGGCGCGATCCAACGACCGCATCTTGAAGTAACGCGCGCACTGATGTATCTTCGGGCGAGCACTGCTCCAAACAACAACGACAATGAACAAACTCTTGACACTCGGCTTGGCGCTGGCAGCGACCGCTTCAGCTTCGGCACAATTTGTCCGTCTCGAAGTGGACTACATCGACAACATGGGCAAGGTTCCAGGTGACACGTACCGCGTGTATGCCGTGATGGAAAACGAAGGCGACATCCTCGATGCGGTGTACGGCGAAGCTTCGGCAGCCTTGAAGGTGTCTTCCACCAAGCCCTTCTACCAGCACCCCAAGGGTGGGGCGTTGTCCGCAGACATTCAGCGTTACGACACCACGCTCGACGAGACCTTGCTCTACGATTCATGGGTGACCATCGGTGCGGAAGACAACTACATGAATGCCGTGTCTGGCTTCATCATGGAGGACGCCCTCGCCGTGTTCGACCAAGGAAACGAGTTGGCCACCAATGACGGAGCGTGGTTTGTCACGCCTGACAAGCGTCAGGCGGCTGCGGGTCCTTCGAAGCGCATTTTGCTCATGCAACTCACCTCACAAGGCGAGATTTCAGGACTCATCAACCTCCACGGCCGCACCAAGGCGGTATTGGACAGCGAAGGCAATCCTGTCGGTGCACCTGAAGTCATTCAAAGTGAAGGCTTGACGTTTGTCTGCAAGCGTCCCCGCTAAGACGAAGGGAGCCAACAGGCATCAAAAAAGAGGTCCCCATCAGGACCTCTTTTTTTGTGGCTCACTCCGTCGGTTTGACAGGTGCCAGCTTGGTGTCGATGCTGTCCCTCGGGACAAAGTCCAGCGCGACGCTGTTGATGCAATAGCGCAATCCAGTGGGCGGAGGACCGTCCTCAAAGACGTGGCCAAGGTGCCCGCCACACGCATTGCACACGACTTCCATGCGGCGCATGCCGTGGCTCAAATCCATGCGCTCCTCCACGCCTGTGGTGGCCGAGGGCTCGTAGAAGCTGGGCCATCCGCTGTTGCTTTTGAATTTGGCCCCGGAGTCAAAGAGTTGGGCGCCACATCCCATGCAGACGTACACACCGTCTTCGTCGTGAAGCCAAAACTCACCTGAAAACCGCGGCTCGGTGCCTTGCTCGCGCAGAACGCGGTAGGCGTCTGGGCTGAGGACCCCGCACCAGCTCGAGGCCTTCAAGCTGTCGGCAGGCGTATTCGACGTGGGGGCGTCTTGCTGGGCTTGGCATCCAGAGAGGACCGCCACAAAGGCCAAACAGCACAGGGCAGAAGCCAAGGAGGTGTTCATGGTTGTTGCAGTTTGGGGGCGAGGTGTTTTCCTGTCACAGATTGCATGTTTTGTGCCAAACTCTCAGGTGTGCCTTCATGCACAAGCGTGCCTCCATGCTTTCCGCCACCGGGTCCCAAATCCAAGATGTAATCTGCGCATTTCAGCACGTCCAAGTGGTGTTCAATGACCACCACAGAGTGGCCTTGCTGCAACAGTGCGTCGAAGGACTCAAGCAGTTTGGCGACGTCGTGCACGTGCAGGCCCGTTGTGGGTTCGTCAAACACAAACAGGGTGTGGCCTTGTCGGTCGCCACGGGCGAGGAACGCCGCCAGTTTAATGCGTTGCGCTTCGCCACCACTCAGCGTGTTGGAGCCTTGGCCGAGCGCGACGTAGCCGAGCCCCACGTCGTGAAGGGGCTGGAGTTTGGCCAAAAGGCGTCGAATGGTGGCTGGCGGCTTTCGCCCAGGTTCGGGAGCAAAGAAGAGGAGGGCGTCGTCCACGGTCATCGTGAGGATGTCGTGCACGTTTTTGCCTTGGTAAGTGACTTCGAGGACGTGGTCCTGAAAACGCTTGCCCCCGCAGTCTTCGCAGACCAGCTTCAGATCAGCCATGAACTGCATGCCCACGGTGACGTACCCTTCGCCCTCGCAGGACTCACAACGTCCCCCTGAGATGTTGAAACTGAAGTGGGAGGGCTTGAGGCCTCGTGCTTTGGCGTGAGAGGTGTCCGCGAGGAGCGAACGGATCTCGTCAAAGGCCTTGACGTAGGTGACGGGGTTGGAGCGGGAGCTTTTGCCGATGGGGTTTTGGTCCACAAATTCGAGGTGCTCCAGCGTGCGCAGGTCTCCTTCCAAAGCCGCGAAGCCCTTGGGGTTGCCGCCGAAGCCATCGAGTTCTGCTTGGATGGCAGGCACCAACAATTGGGTGATGAGGGTGCTCTTGCCAGAGCCGCTCACGCCACTGACGGCCACGAGGCTGCGCAACGGGATGGTGGCGTCGAACCCCTGCAGGTTGTTGGCGCGAGCTTCCCGGATGACAAGCTTGTCGCCGACGGGGCGCCGTTGCTTGGGGACCTCGATGGCACGGTGCCCATTGCGGTACGCCGCGGTGAGGGAGGGGTGGTCGGCGTCCAATCCGGAGAGCCCGTCGTGGGGACCGCTGAAGACCACTTCACCTCCAAAAGATCCGGCATGCGGCCCCATGTCCACCACATGGTCCGCCGCTGTGACGATGTCGTCGTCGTGCTCGACGACCACCACCGTGTTGCCTTGGTTCCTCAGCCGCTGCAGCACGCCGATGAGTTGGGCGGTGTCCTCGGGATGCAAACCAATGCTGGGCTCATCCAGGACGTAGGTGCTTCCCATGAGGGTGCTTCCCACGCAGGAGCTCAGTGCGATGCGCTGGGCCTCTCCACCGCTGAGTGTGGGGCTGCTGCGCATCAAGGTCAAATAGCCCAACCCCAAGTCCAACAGGCATTGAAGTCGGGTTTCAATTTCCCAGAGCAGGCGCTCGGCGATGTCTCGTTGGGTGGAAGAGAGCGTCCACGACTTCATGGTGACCAGCGCTTCCTCAATCGGCAACGCCAAGAGTTGGGGCAAGGTGATGTCGCCGATGAACACGTGGTGGGTGTCCTTGCCGAGGCGGGTTCCTTTGCAGGTGTCACAGAGCGTCCGGCCGCGGTAACGGCTGATCATGACGCGGTTTTGGATTTTGTAGCTCTTCGCCTCCAACGTGGCGAAGAAGTCTCGAATGCCACGGAAGTGGGGGCACCCCTCCCAAACCATGGCCTGTTGCGCCTCCGTCAACGCATGCCAGGGCGTGTGAACGGGCAGGTCGGCGTCCGCGGCGGCCATCACGAGTCGGTCGCGCCACCGGCCCGTGCGCTCGCCTCGCCACGGGGCCACCGCGCCGTCGTAGAGGCTTTTCGTGGGATCGGGGATGACTTTGTCAGGATCGATGCCGAGGACATGGCCGTACCCTTCACATGTGCTGCATGCACCCACGGGGCTGTTGAAGTTGAACATGTCCGGGGTGGGCTCGGGAAAGAGGATGCCGTCCCGTTCAAACCGGTCGTTGAATTCCTTGCAGGTGGGCTCGTCGCCGTCGGTTGCGCTCCAGATTTGGCAACGTCCTCCACCTTCAAAGAAGGCCGTTTCAATGGAGTCGGCCACACGGCCGGGGTCTTCTTGGGCGGACTTGGGCGAAAAACGGTCAATGACGAGCCCAAGGACATCTTGGGGCTTCACGTCCTCGAGACGCACCGCGCCTTGGGCGGTCCAAGCGCGGGAGTATCCTTGCTGTTGGAGGACGCGCAGTTGGTCCTCGGCGGTGCGGTCTTCCCGGGCTTGGAGTGGGGCGACCAACATCATGCGCGGCTCGGCGCTGTTCAAGATGGCGTCGACCACGTCCGTGACCGTGTCCTTACGGACCACCTCGCCGGAGACCGGAGAGCGCGTTTCGCCAATGCGGGCGTACAACATGCGCAGGTGGTCCAAGACTTCCGTACGCGTACCCACGGTGCTGCGGGGACCGCCCGTTGCACTGCGCTGTTCAATGGCCACGGCGGGGGAGAGGCCGTCGATGCGGTCCACGTCGGGCTTTTCCAAACGGCCCAAAAATTGACGGGCGTAGCTGCTGAGGCTTTCCACGTAACGGCGCTGGCCTTCGGCGTACAGCGTGTCGAACGCGAGGCTGCTTTTTCCTGAACCGCTCAACCCCGTCACCACAGTCAGTTTTTCCTTGGGAATGCTGACGTGGACGTCTTTGAGGTTGTGGACGCGGGCGCCTTGTATGTCAATCTTCATTGCAGTTTTTAACAGCGTGAAGGTACCTGAGGTTTGGACTGGTCAGTTAAAAAGAGTACTTTAGGTCTTGTTCATGTGAACGACTCTTAACGCATTGCCATTCGACACATTCGACTCTAGTTCCATTTCATGAAGCCTTGACTCGGGAGCGCCCCGACGCACAGGCATGAAGTAAAGAGTTGTGTCATGCATGCATCCCTCACAGACCGCGAGTTAATCCGCGCCTACAGAAACGGCGAGGATCGCGCATTCGAAACATTGTTGAACCGCTACCAGCAGGGGGTCTTCACCAAGATCCACTTTGTGGTGCGCGACGAAGAAATCGCCAACGATTTGTTTCAGGACGTCTGGATCAAGGTGGTCCAAATATTGAAGACGGGCCGCTATGTGGAGGAAGGGAAGTTTGGTGCGTGGGTGATGCGCATTGCACACAACGCAGCCATTGACCACTTCCGTCGGAACCGCAAGCGTCGCATGGTGCGTCCCACGGAGGAGTTCGACATTTTTGAGACGCTGTCCCATGATGCTCCGAGCGTCGAGGACCGCCTTGTCGAAGATGAAATCATGGCCGAATTGCGCCAGCTCATCCCCGCGCTGCCGGAGGAGCAGCAGCAGGTCGTGCACATGCGAATGACGCACAATTTGAGCTTCAAGGAGATTGCCGAAGAAACCGACGTCAGCATCAACACGGCCTTGGGCCGGATGCGGTACGCGTTGATCAACCTTCGGAAGATGGTGGAAGACCAAAACCTCACCCTGACCCCGCGCTGACAGGCGCAGGAACCCTGAAGAGAGGCAGGGCAGGGCGATTTTGTCAAGGGCGCACACAATACGGTGCGCCCTTGTCCGTTTCAAGGGGGAACATCAACCCCCCGTTCATGAATTCATTCTTCTCTGACGACCTCACTTCTTGGACTTTTTCTTCAAACGACACCGCCGACGCGGCGTGGGTGAGCCCACGGCCCTCAAGCATTGCGAATGTGTTGCGTTACGCGCAAGCCTTCGATGGGGTGAAGACCTCCCTGGGGACTGCGATTTGTTTGAAAAACTGACGCACGACCGTGTCACACTTGCGCCACCCACGTCGGGTTGCGCAGCACTTCTTCCCTGAGCCGGGCATCGAGCGTGGAGCTTGGTGCGACGGGGTGGAGGCCTTGGGTCAATTCATGCAAGCAGCTTTGGCCTTCTGCAGTGCGCAGGTGGTCGTTGAGGTCGTTGGCCTCCACAAACCCATAGCCTCGGACGTGGCCTTCCGCCACGGCAATGATGCCGCGCTCGTCGGGGGTTCGTCCCGACTCAATGAACCATCCCGAGGCCACGTCACGCCACGTCACCATGGCGGCCTCGAAGTTGGCTTCATGAACTTCTTGTGGCACAGGCTCGGCCGAGCTCCACGCCCCCAATCCCAACAACTCTGGATTCAAATCATGCGCCGCCACCTGCTCGTGCAGCCACGCGCGGGCACTGGCCTCTGAATGGAACGTGCGGACGGCATCTCGCGCGCTCGCTTGCGTGCGGATCGCCAACCGGCTTCGTCCTTGCCGGTCGCGGTAGAACACCACCGTGCGGTAGGCACGGGGTTGCTTTTGGGCGCGGTTGAGGGGAGGCCAATGGGCACGAATTCGCACGTCTTCCATCACCGCAGCCATCCATTCGCTGCCTGCGAGCTCGTGCTTCAAGCTGCGCATCTCACGGAGCAGGATCTGGCGTTTGCGAGAGGCAGTTGTCCCTGAGAAGTGACTGCGCACGCGCTGTTGCAGCTTGATGCTCATGCCGATGTAGAGCGGCTTCCCTTGGCTGTCCAAAAACCAATACACCCCCGGTTCGTCTGGCAAGGCGTCAAATTCCGCGGCGGCCACGTGCTGGGGCATCCAGTTTTCGCGCGTGCCGCGCTTCAGGGCATCCGCGATGGCGGCTTGTCCGCGTTCAGACGCCGCGATTTGGTGGAACAGCTCGACCGTGGCCTCGGCGTCGCCCATGGCGCGGTGCCGGTCGACGTGCCGGATGCCCTTGGCGTCGCAAAGGGCGCCGAGTCCATACCGAGGCAGTCCCGGAAAGGCCTTGCGCGACAGGCGGACCGTGCAGAGTTTGGGCCGTTGCCACGACCGGTCCATGGCTTCAAAGTGACCCCGGATGAAGGCGTAGTCAAACCCCACGTTGTGGGCCACAAACACGCAGTCCTTCAGGAGGGCCTCGACCTCGTCTGCGACGTCGGCAAATCCAGGTGCGTCTTCCACCATCTCGTTGGAGATGCCCGTGAGGGCTTCAATCCGAGGGGGGATGTGTTCGTAGGGGTTGATCAGGGAACTCCAGCGTTTAAGCTCTTGTTGGCCATCTGTGACGACAATGCCAATCTCGGTGATGCCGCGCGATTTGGCGGATCCTCCGGTGGTTTCGATGTCGACGATGGCGTACTTCACAATGCGAAGATGGGCCGGCAGTCCGCAATGAATGTACGTGCAGGGTATGTTTGTGGCATGAAGGAGGTTTGGCTGTGGGGGGCATTGGCCCTCGTCTGGGGATGTGGCTCGCCTGAACCGGTGAAGGAGGATGTGCCCGCGCCCCAAGCGCCTGAAAAGGCAGTGGAGGTAGACGAGCGGATTCGCCGGTTGGTGGCGTCGGATTTTCCGACGTTGACCGACGACAACGCCGTGGCCTTCTTGACGGAGTGGGGGCAAACCCAAACCGAGAACCGCATCGCCCTCGACACCAAACACGGCCGCATCGTCGTCGAAGTGTTTGAGGACGTGCCCGTGCACCGCGCCAACTTCTTGTACAAGGTGTACCGCCGGTACTTTGATCCCGCGGAATTCACCCGCGTGGTGCCTGACTTTGTGGTGCAAGGCGGCAACAGCGAAGAAGAAAGGCCACAGCAATTGCGTTTTTTGATTGGCCAGCACACGCTGCCCGCCGAATTCCAGGACGACAAGATCCACGTTCGTGGCGCCTTGGCCATGTCGCGCAGCTACATCGAAAACCCGGACAAGCGCTCCTCAGGGTACGATTTCTACATCGTCACGGGCCGAACCATCGGTCCCCAAGAACTGGGCAGGATCCAACAGGACAAGGGCCGACGCTACACCGAGGCGCAGGCCCGCACGTACGCCACCCAAGGCGGGGCGCCGCACTTGGACGGGGAGCACACCGTGTTTGGGCGCGTGGTCGAAGGCATGGACGTGGTGGACCGATTGGCCGCCACCCCGCGGGACGGGAGCGACTGGCCGGTCGAGCGGTTGGAAGTGCGCATGAACGTCCTGAGCGAAGCGCCTGCGCTTGATCCTTGACGGTCAGGACGCTTTTTGGTCCTCCCGGAAGTGCCGGGTGAGGGCGCGCAGGGTGGCCTGCTTTTGGGCGAAATCGCCTTTCAACTCGCGGCGCAACGCCTGCAATTCGTCCAAGTTGGCTTCCACGTCTTCGGGCAACACGTCCTCGAGCCACTCGCGCATGCGCTTGGCCAAAATCGGTGCCTTGCCGTCCGTGCTGATCGCCAGTTTCAACGAGCCGTTGGTCACGATGCCCCCCATGTAGAAGTCACATCGGTCGGGGACATCGGCCACATTCAGTAGGTGGCCCATGAGTCGCCCCAAACGCTCGGACCAGCGCACTTCGCGCGGTTCGATGGTGGCGATGATGCTGACGTCGTTGCGTCCCACATCCCAAGGCCAAGCGCGCCAACGGCGAATGGCCCGGACGTGCTCATGCTTGTCGATGAGGGCCTGAACAGGTTCGGTGAACGCGTCAGCGAAGACCCGCACCCGAGCATGGGGGCTGCTCTTCAGCAGGAAGTGCAGTTTTTCTTCGGCGATTTCAGACCCTCCGAAGACGTTGAACGTGAGACTTTCGGGTTTCAGGAAGATGGGGAACTTCGTATTCATGGGTAAAGGATGGGGTGATGGAACGGAGGTTGGAGGTGGAGGGTGTCAGTTGATGGTGGACGACTTCGCCGATGACCAAAAGCGCAGGATCGGGCAGCGATTCCACGTCGGCCGTGAGCCACGCGTTGGCGCTGTGGATGACGCACTGTTGTTGTGCGAGACTCCCTTCGGAGACCACGGCGATGGGCGTGTCGGACTTGCCGAGTTGAACGAGGTGCTGGGCGATGTCGCGGATGCGTCGGCGGCCCATGAAAACCACGAGGGTGGAGGAGGTGCCGAGGGCGGCCACCAAGTCGGCGGTCAGCCGGCCATCCTGTCCCGTGGCGGTGCCGAGCCACGCCGAGGAGGCCACGCCGCGAAGGGTGAGGGGGATGCCCGCAAGTCCCGCGAGGGACGTGCCACAAGAAATGCCCGGGACGTAGGTCCAGCCGAGGCCGAGTTGCTCCGCAAATTGAAGCTCTTCGCCGGCCCGTCCGAAGACCATGGGGTCGCCGCCTTTCAGCCGAACGATTCGCAAGCCTTGCCGGGCGCCACGCTCAATCCAGTCGTGGATGAGGACTTGGGGCGTGCTGGTTTGGCCTGCGCGCTTGCCGACACAAATCAGCGTGGCATCGGGATGCGTGAGGTCGAGGATGTCGCGGTGGACCAGGCTGTCGTAGAGCACGAGTTGGGCCTGGGCCAGGACTTTGGCCCCTTTCAACGTCATCAGGTCGGGATCGCCGGGACCGGCGCCAACCAGCCACAGGTGAGGCTTGGGGGGGGTCACGGGAGTGCTCATGATGCTTTTGCGGTTGAAGTGTGACGGTCGAGTTCGTCGAGGAAGGCCTGCGCCGTTTGGACGTAGGCTTCGGCAAACGCTTGGGTGTTGGCGCCTCCGAGGTAGGAGAGCACCTGGGCGGTGAAGGAACCGGCCTCGGGTGAAAAGACGCCTGTCGCGACGAACACCCGGTCGAAGGACGCCAAGATGTCGGCGTAGGTGTTGGTCTTTTCGCCCTCCTTGACGAGAAGGGCCTTGGCGCCGGCGATTTGGGCGGCGTAGGCGTGGTAAATGGCTTGGCCCCATCGCCCTTCTTGCATGGCTTCGAGTCCCAAATCGAGTTTCTCGCGGGCCTCGAGCAAGAGGGTGGAGACCAAGTCAATCACGACCCCGGCGCATTCGCCGACCCCGATTTGGGGTTTGAATGCGGTCTCACTTCCCCAGTCCACATAAAGGTCCTCGGATGTCCCTTCCACGTGCTGTTGAAGCAGGTTGTAGTGGTAGCGGTCGCCCACGCGCAGGAAGTAATCGGCGAACGTCTCGTGCGGCAGCTGGTGCTGTTCAAAATCGATGAGCACGGTGCGGAGGGCAGCGGGAACGTGTTTGGTGGGGAGCTTCAGGATCTTCTTCCCGAACGACCACTCGCCGTTCGTCCGGCGGCCGCCACCCACCAAAATCTGCATGGCGGGCATGGTCGCGCCTTCGCGACGCATCGAGCTGCCGTGAAGTCCAAACGACGCAATGCTGTGTTGTCCGCACGCGTTCATGCATCCGGAGATTTTGATGTTGAACGACCGGTCGAACATCAAATGGGGGAACTCCTCCTCCAGGGTGTGTTCGAGCACGGTGCTGAGGTGCGTGCTGTTGCTGATGGCGAGGTTGCAGGTGTCCGTACCGGGGCACGAGGTCACATCGACGCCGGACTGGAAGCCCAGCGCGTCCCAACCCAAGTCGCGCAGGATGCGGTGCACCACCGGCAAGTTGGCTTCCACGACGTCGGGCAGGAGCAAATCCTGGCTTTGGGTGACGCGGATGGTCCCCGAGGTGTAGGGGGCCAAGGCGTCGAGCAGGTCTCGCGTGCGCGCAGTGGTTTCGTCGCCGAGGGGCACGCGGATGCCTACGGCAAAGCGGCCCTCTTGTTTTTGGGCAAGCACGTTGGCCTTGCGCCAGGTTTCGTGTCCGACGGGTGCGGGAATCTTCTCCACGGTGGCGGGGGCGACGGGGATGTGTTCCGCATGCGCCACGTCCGGGAAAGCCCCCGAAGGCATGGCGCGCTCTCGCGCAATCGCCTCGAGCAGGGCGTCGCGCCCCATGGTTTGGTAGAGGAACTTGAACCGCGCCTTTTGGCGCTTGGCCCGTTCTCCGTCGCGGTCAAACACCCGGAGGATGGCCTCGGTGATCGGGATGAGTTCGTCGGTGGGCACCCACTCGTGCAAGACTTCGGCAGGGGCAGGTTGGGCACCGAGCCCTCCGGCCACCAGAAGTTTGAATCCAAGCTTACCCGCCTCGTTCACCGCGGGCAGCACGCCCAAGTCGTGCATCACGCCGAGTCCGGTGTCTTCGTCTGAACTTGAGAAGGAGACCTTGAATTTGCGGCCCATCTCTTGGCACACCGGATTCCGGAGGAAGAAGCGCCACAGTGCCTCGGCCCAGGGCAAGACGTTGAATGGTTCTTGGGGATCCAATCCCGCGAGGGGGGAGGCTGTGACGTTGCGCACGGTGTTGCCGCAGGCCTCGCGAAGGGTGACGTTGCTCGCTTCGAGCTTGGCCCACAGCTCCGGACTGTCCTCCAGCTTCACGTGGTGTATTTGGATGTCTTGACGGGTGGTCAAGTGGTACTTCCCTGTGCTGTATTCGTCGCACACGTCGAGGATGGCCCTGAACTGATCAAACGTCAACAGGCCCATCGGGACCTTGATGCGGATCATTTGAACGCCGGGCTGACGTTGACCATACACCCCGCGGGCCAGGCGGAGGCTGCGAAAACTCTCCTCGTTGAGCTGGCCTTCCCGGAACAGCAAGATCCGACGGTTCAGGTCGAGGATGTCTCGCTGGACGATGGGGTCGTCGATTTCATTGATGAAACTGAGCATGTTGTTTTGTGTTTGTCAAGTGTGGTGCAACAAAAAAGGCCTCCGGTGAGGGAGGCCTTTGTCGAGTCTGACGCTGGAATTCATGTCATGACGCAACTGCAAACCTTCCCCTACGGGCGGTTGGACAACAGCAGCAACATGCCATGAAACAAACGTTTGGAATCAAAACCATACCGTAATATACGAAACCCATCGGATTTGTAGGGTTATTGCGAGAACAAATTGTTCGCGACCTTTGAATCATGACGTATAGGACTTGGAACACCGCGGCAGGATGGATGGCAGCCTTCGCTTTGGCATGGACGCCTGCTTTAGTCTCAGGCCAAATGAGGGTCTATGGCGACGACGACGACGATTATTCCTACGCGTCGCGGGAGGGGTTGGAGTTTGGGGTGAACATTGGCGTGTACCGCGGCTTTCCGCAAGCGGCCTATTTCTATGACGGGGCCGGAGACCACGAGCTGTCGGATGCGGGCGCGCAGATTTGGGGCATCCAAGAACGCCTGCAGCAGTTGCAAGGGCAGCAACTGACGCATCCGGTGACGGGCATATTGAATGAGTTTCCGGCGTGGAACATCTACAGCTTGCCCTTGATGCAATACAAGCCGTCGATGTTTTTTGGGCTGAAGGCGGCCAAATTCTGGAACCCCGAGACGGCCTTGGTGTGCCACGTCGATGTGGCGCAGGTCACGGCAGAAGGGGCGTGGTCGCTCAGCACCGGGTTGTTGCCGGACCAAGGACAAGGCAACGAAGATGTGCGGACGTATCCCGTCATTGGCAAGGAGCAACGGTTGAACATCGCCCTGGGCTACAGGACGTCCATCTACATCACAGAGGGCGCCTCCTGGGCATTTGAATTGGGGGGGCTGGCCAACGCGGTCGCCATTGAGGAGAACTACATCGTGATGTCGCCCAATGTCGGCAACGCGTTGTATGAAGTGAATTTGCTCACGGCGATCGGCAACGGGGCGGGCGGCCAATTGTCCCCTGCCAGCAACGTGCTGACCCAATGGGGCACCGGCTTCTATTCCTCGCTCGGCCTCGCGGTCGAGTTCGAAGAGGGGGGACACGTGGAATTGAATGTCCGCGCCAGCCGCGACAACATCAACCTCGGCACGGAGGCGTACAAGGGATGGAACGTCGCGGCCTTCCTCACGTGGATGATTCCTTCTCAGTTGGGCGACTTCGTGCGCGCGTCCTTTTAAGGCGCCCGTTGAGGGCGTCCGTCGGGGCAGGCAGTGGGGTAAACAGTGGGGTAAACAACAATGGGGTGTGGCAAACCCGCGAGACTCTCTTGGAGGGGCGGGGAAGAGTTGGGTGTAAATTCCACCCATGCAACAACGAATTTTGATCACCGCCGTCCTTGCAGGATGCATGATGGCACCTTCGGCCCAAGCGCAAAAGCAAGCGAAGAAGGAAAACCCCTTGTACACCTTCAAGACGTTGGCCGATTTGACCGCCACGTCCGTCAAAGACCAATGCCTCACGGGCACTTGCTGGAGCTTCTCCACCACGAGTTTCCTCGAAAGCGAGGCCGCGCGGATCAGCGGCGAGGTGGTTGACTTGAGCGAAATGGCGTCGGTGCGTTACACCTACCCGTTGAAAGCCGAGATGTACTTGCGTCACCATGGCCTGCATCAGTTTGGCCCCGGCAGCTTGTGCCACGACGTGTTGAACGCCGCGGCGGGCTACGGACTGGTTCCCGAATTCGCCTTCACGGGCCTCGACGCCGGCGAAACCGAATTCAACCACGGCGAGCTCGATGCGGTCTTGGCCGCGGCTGTCAAGGCCATGTCCGAGCAGAAGGTGTTGTCGGACGACTGGCGCGATGCGGTGGACGGCATTTGCGACGCCTACTTGGGCAAGTTGCCTTCCTCGTTCCAATTCGACGGCAAGACGTATACGCCGGAGTCCTTCCGCGATCATTTGGGCATCAACCCCGCGCAATACGTGTCGCTCACCAGCTTCACCCACCATGCCTTTGGGGAGACCTTCGTGTTGGAGGTGCCGGACAACTTCTCTCGTGGACAGTACCTCAACTTGCCCATCGAAGATTTGACGCGCGTCACGCGCAAAGCCGTGATGGACGGCTACACCGTGGCTTGGGATGCCGACGTTTCAGAGAAGGGATTCAGCTTCCGGAACGGCATGGCGCTCATGCCGGCAGAGGGCGAGGAGGGGAAGATGTTCCAAGAGGTCATCGACGAGGCCAAGGTCTCTCAGGCGTCGCGCCAGGAGGGCTTTGAGAACCACACGACCACCGACGACCACTTGATGCACATTGTCGGTTTGGCCCAAGACCAAAACGGCAACGAGTACTTCGTCATCAAGAACAGCTGGGGCGACGGCAACCCGTACGGCGGACGCCAATACATCAGCATGGCGTATTTTAAAGCGAAGACCATCGCTGTGACGTTGCACCGCGACGCCATGCAAGGCGGCGGGAAGCGACGCTAAGGTTTCACCCAACTGACCCACCATGACCTCCTTTGTTCCCGCGACCAAAGACCTGCAGCGCCAGTGGCGCTCCCGGTTGTTCTTTCACTTGGACGGCCTCGCCTTGAGTGGCGTGGTTCCCGTCTTGGACGTGAGTGGGGTGTTGGAGGAGGTCCTCCAAACCGGGGGCGATGTGGATGAGTTGGCGTCGTTGTTTGGGGCCAACCCCGGGTACTTGAACGTGGGGTTGCGGATGCTTTGCTCGCAGGGCATCCTCGACGCGCACTACGGCGAAGACAAAGTCACCTACGTCCCGCACAAAGACGCGGACGTGGCCCATTGGGCGCGCGACCGGCACCTCTACACGTTGGGGCGATCATGGTTGGAGCACAGCGTGGGCATGTGGAACCGTCCGCAGGAGCCGCTCTCTGCCGAGGCCCTGAGCGTGATGCGGGCCCTTCTTGGGGCGGTCATGAGTGGGGGAGGTTTGGCCGACCACACCGCAGGCCAAACCCTCAGCCTCGAACAACGCCTCCGCGTCCACCTCGAAGGCGCCCTCGTGGCGCCGTGGCTCGTCATGTTGGGCACGGCCTTTGGCACCGAGGCCATGACCTCATGGGACGACGTGTCCCGCGCCTCGTCGCAATTGCATCCGCAATTGCAAGAAGCATGGTCGGAAGTGATGCACGCCCTTGGATGGTCGGACAGCCAGGTGGGGGCGTTCTTCTTGCAGCGCGCCGCTGCGTATGGCGTGACCACCTCGTACACCCAAACCTTCTTGTGGGCCAAGGAACTCTTGCTGGGCGAGGGTTCATGGCTGTGGCGCACCGAACCGGGTGAAGCCGAAATCCACGTGGACCGCACCCTCAACGTGTGGGGGTCGGGCGGCGCCCACAAGGCGTATTTCTCCCACCTCGACCAGGTGGTCAAAGACGTGTTCAACGCCCCCCTCGATGAACAGCCGCTGGGGTTGTGCGACATGGGATGCGGCAATGGCGCCTTGTTGCTGCACATGCGCGAGGTCATCGAGTCCGACACCTTGCGCGGACAACATTTGGACACCCACCCGCTCATGCTTGTGGGCGCGGACTTCAACCAAGAGGCCCTTGTGGCCACCGCAGACCACTTCCGCCAAAAAGGCGTGAAGGGCCATTTCATTTGGGGAGATATCGGCGACCCCGACCGCCTCGCACTCGACCTGTACGAGATGCACGGCGTGCGTCTGGGGGATTTGATGAGCGTCCGTTCGTTCCTCGACCACAACCGCGTCTACAATCCGCCCATCATCGACCGCCCTGAGGCCCCCGTGTCTTCGGGTGCCTTCGCCTTCCGCGGCAAGCGCCTCAAACTCCGCAACGTGGAGCAAAGCCTCAAGGAGCACTTGATGAAGTGGTCGCCTTACGTCGCCCAGCACGGCCTGCTCATGATTGAGCTGCACACGGTGGCTCCCGAGAACGCGCGCCTCATGCAGGGCAAGCTTCCGGCCACGGCCTACGACGCCACCCACGGCTTTTCTGACCAATACATCTTGGAGATCCCCGTCTTTGACGCGATGGCGGCCGAAGCCGGGCTCGAGATGCAGGCAGAGCACAGTCGCACGTTTCCCTCCAGCCTGCCCGCCACGGTGAGCTTGCGCTTTTTCCGCGCCTGACCCAACCCAATAGGACTTCACCTGCGTACTTTTGCAGCGCCGAGTGCGGGGAGATTTCACCCCCATGCCGTTATCCACAATTGTTTGTAAGTGAGGTGGATACAATGTGAATTTCGGAAAGTCGATTTTTTTTGGTTTGAGACATGCCTGTCCCTTCTTTGTGTCAGCAAGGAGGTCAAACGGCAACACCCACGGTCCTCTCGAAAGGCCTCTTCGGAGGAGAGACGAAAGACACCGGTTGCCACCCGACTTGGTTCGCCAAGAAGGATTGACCCGCTCCACGCACGACGGTTCGCCGGCTGCGGAGAGTGATTCCCTGAGAAATGCCTTGTCGCCAGCAAACAGCGGTTTGCTGGGAGAGTCCTGAGACGCGTTCGGACGCAAGGAAGAACGAAAATCAAGGCTCGATAGACGATCCTCGAAAGAGGGACGTTGAAAGACCAAAGGGACGAGGACCCACCGCGGCACCATCACGGTCCGCGAGCAGCCCACCCGGACGGGGAAACCCGGCCGCCCAGAACTCTGAAAGGAGGGAAGGGGAGCCTGACTGCCGCAAGGCGGTCCTGTGAGGTGGTGCTGAACAACTCGAGTCGGCCCATGCCACTTCGGTGACAGGGCAGGGCGGTGACGAACTCCCCCGGAGGACCAGCAGCGGCGCGCAAGTGACGTTGGTTCCCGAGCTTCGGCAAGGGAATGCCTCTTCCATGAGCAGTCACGGAAGGGCCTGGAGGATCCGCATCGGCAGTACGGAGACCAAGCGGCAACGCTGGAATCTTGCCGGTGCGGATTTCTTTTTTTCGTGAGTTTTTCGAGGGGGCGCTTGGTGGGGAAAGAAGCCTGTCTATCTTTGCCCCCCGATTGACCCTCGGTCATGACGAACAGGGCCCTGTAGCTCAACTGGATAGAGCATCGCACTACGGATGCGAAGGTTTGGGGTTCGAATCCCTACAGGGTCACGAAAGAAGCCTGGTTGCACAAGCAACCGGGCTTTTTTGTGCCCGCCAAGTCTGAGTTGACTCAAGCGAAGGCAAGGCACAAAAAACGCCCAAGAACTGCGTGTGCTGATTGCCCAAATCACCACAGCAGGCGTGATTTCTGGTCAAGTCTATACCCAAGTGTTCGAAAATGGCAGTTCGGTCAATGAATTCAGAGCAGTCCTGCAGATTTGCCCCTCAAACAATACCACAGGCTGTACCGACCCCAACGCATCCAATTATTGCGAACTGTTCAACACGGACGACGACTCCTGCATCTACGATTATGTCGGTTGCACAGATGAATCCGCCTGCAATTACAGCGCGACGGCCTCAGTCTCCGACCAAAATCTCTGCGTCTACATCCCAGAAGGCGAATGCGACTGCGAGGGCAACGTCCTCGACGAATGCGGCGTCTGCGGCGGCGATGGAGTCCCAGAAGGCGAATGCGACTGCGCCGGCAACGTACTCGATGAATGCGGCGTCTGCGGCGGCGACGGAATCCCAGAGGGCGAATGCGACTGCGAAGGCAACGTTCTCGATGAATGCGGCGTGTGTGGGGGAGAGGGCATCGCGGAAGGCAAGTGTGATTGTGAGGGCAACGTCCTCGACGAATGCGGAGTTTGTGGCGGTCCAGGCATTGCTGAGGGGGCGTGCGACTGCGAAGGCAATGTGCTCGATGCGCTCGGCGTCTGCGGCGGTGATTGCCTGACAGACCAAAACAACAACGGCATCTGCGATCTGACCGAATTGGAAAACCCTATGGGTGGACCGGAGACATGTGGTCTTGGCACGGTTTGGGATGAAGAAACCCAAACGTGCATTGTGGCCTATCCAGCCGACATCAACTTCGACGGCTGTGTCCAGCTCAACGACCTTCTTGATCTCCTTTCTGCCTACGGCCTGTGCCAAGACGATTGACGAGCTGAAAAAGTCCTGAAGAAAGTTCGGCTGCATCGAACACCCAATGCAACTCATTGTTTGTTTTGTGAACCTTACGCCTCAATTCTGACGCCTTATTCATGAAACACATCTTGCTCGTGGTGGCCGTGATGGTCACGATGCTGTCCTCTTTGGTCTACATCACCACCCAAACCATTGCCCCGGATTACGGATTTGACCTCACCACCGACGCCGTCCTGAACGACGTGGAGATCGTGTTCGACGACATGGCCGTGCCGCACATCTACGCGGACTCAGAAACCGACGCCATGCACGCCCTGGGCTACGTCCACGCCATGGAGCGCTTGTGGCAAATGGACCTTCTGCGCAGGGCAGGAGGGGGAGAGCTCTCCGCGTTGCTCGGCCCCGACATGGTCGAGAACGACAAGTACTTGCGGACCCTGGGCATGAGCCAAGCCGCCAAGCGCACCGTAGAACGCATCGAGGCCGACACCACGATTGCGGAACTCAAGGCGTCCATGCAGGCCTACCTCGACGGCATCAACGCCTTCATTGCCACCAAGGAGCTGCCGTTTGAGTACCGCCTGATCAACGCCCGTCCCGAGCCGTTCGACATGCACGACGTCTACTGTGCCACGGGCTTCATGTCGTACTCGTTCGCCATCCACCTGAAAACCGAACCCATCCTCGACTGGATGGCGCGCAACCTCGACTCGGCCCTCGTCGCGGACGTGTACTGGAACGAAGATGGATTTCAGCGCATCCCACTGGGCGAGCCTGCCCGCGACATCTCGGGTCTCGCCAACCGCGTGCACAACCTCGACGCCTTGCGTCCTGTGCCCCAATGGCTTGGGTCCAACGCGTGGGTGCTCAGCGGCGACCGTACGGCCTCTGGCGAAGTGCTCTTTTGCAACGACGCCCACATCGCCTATGCCTCGCCTTCGGTCTGGTACGAAGCCCACGTGGTCACCCCTGAACTGGAGTACTACGGCAACCACATCGGTGGCCTGCCGTTTCCTGTCATTGGCCACACCCGTGACCATGCTTGGGGCATCACCATGTTTGTGAACGACGACATCGATTTGTACCGCGAAACCCTCGACGGGGACCGCTACTTCCACGGGGGCGAGTGGCTTCCCCTCAACGTCCGAACCGAAACCATTGAGGTGGCCGGCAAGGCGCCCGTCACGTTCGAGGTGCGCGAGACCCACCACGGGCCGCTCATTGAAGAGGACGTCGCCATGTGGTGGGCCTTCACCCAGTACCCAGAAAACCGCATCCACGAGGCCTTCTACGGTTTCTCGCGAGAGGAGGGACTCGACCGTTTCGAAGCCAACACGGCCCTCATCCACGCTCCCGGGCTCAACATGATGTACGGCGACAAGGAGGGGAACATTGCATGGTGGGCCAGTGCCAAGCTTCCGGTTCGCCCAGAAGGGGTGGACACCAAGATCGCCCTCGACGGGACCAATCCCGCCCTCGACGTCACCGAGTGGCATGGCTTTGACATGAACCCGAAGTCGGTCAACCCGGCCTCCGGATTTGTCTGCACGGCCAACAACGCCCCCGCGTCCAACGACAGCATCGCCATCCCCGGCCATTACTACGCAGGCAACACCCGGGCGGGTGCCATCATGAAGGCCCTGTCCGCGCCCAAAAACGACTGGACCCTCTCCGAAGCCCAGGCCATCCAACTCGACCACCATTCCCCAGTCTACGAGTCCAACGCGCGGATGCTCGCAGACTACGCCGCGCAAGCGGGTGTCAACACCGAGGTGCTGAAGGGCTGGGATGGCAGCCACCTCGCCGAAGACGTCGCACCCACAGTTTACTACCGCTGGATGTACAGAACCATTCAGGGTGCCATGTTCGATGAGTTTGAGGCGGCTGCAGGCGAGGCGCAAGCCCAAGAGAAATTCGAAGCCTGGCACAAGACCATTGTGAGCGAAAACGCCTTCCCCAAGCTTCTGGCCAACGCCGAGTCGCCTTGGTGGGACGACGTCCGCACCGCCGCCGTGGAAAAGGCATCCGACATCGTCGCGCGCGCATGGACGGCCGCCCAAGAAGATTTGACCAGTGCACTGGGCGACAATCCCGAGAAGTGGGAGTACGGCCGTCTCCATACCGTCGTCCACGAGCATGCCATGAAGGACGCGCCGCTGGTGGGGGACTTCCTGAGCGTGGGACCGTATGCCTTGCCCGCCGCCAAGGACGCACTGAACAAGTACGAGTTCAAGCTGAAAGAGGAGGTAAACTACGACGTGTTCTCCGGACCGTCCATGCGGATCGGCATTGACTTCGCCGATGTGGCTGCCTCTGAAAGCATCCTGCCCACAGGACAATCGGGCAACGCGTTCAGTCTGTTTTACGACAACCAGGCACCGCTTTATCACGCCGGTCAATTCCGCAAGCAGCGCATGGATCGGGAGGACATTGACGCGCACCAAACCGCCGTGGCACATCTCCACGCAGCGCAGTGACGCAACCTTCAACGTGCTGATTAAGAGTGTCCTTTCGGACGCCCAACGAATATTATGTATATTCGTAGACCAAATCAGAACTCATGCGCACGTTGATCTTCACCTTGCTTTTCCTCGTGATGGGGGGGAGCTACGCCCAAACTTCTCAACCCTGGCAGCCCGACGCGAATGGCGACGGCCTCATCAATGCAGGGGACATGCTCGCTTTTTTGACAGTCTTCAACACCCAGTGGGGGCCGGACATGACTGTGGCGTGCGACTACCAAGGCACAGAATTGGAAACCTTGATGGCCGACCTTCTCATGGGGGATGCCACCATGGACTCCTTGTACTTCGCTTACAGCATCTACGACAGTGCCGAAGTCTTCATGCCGGATTGCCCCGAACCTGTCATGGTCTACAACCTCGTGGAACGCAGCGGAACCATCGCCTCTTTTGAGCGTGTGACCTTTCCTGACGGCCGCCTGACCGTGACTTCCGGGGAGGAAATTGACGGTCACTACGTTTTCTTTGATGTGCGGTACAACCCAGAGTTTGGGGTGTACTCGATTGAGTTTGGCGATGCTGCGATCGTGGCCGAAGCGGCACCCTTCTTTGACGGTTTGTGGCACTATGCCAACGACCACATTGGCTTGCCGCTGCCATCCTCTTGGTACCTCGATGAGCTCGGCATCCACTTCCCCGCGTACGAGGGCACGTTGAACCAGTACGGTGACTTCCAATTTGTCCCCTTCTGGTCGACTCCGGCGTCTGACGACTCAGACGACGCGGGCGATTCGGACGAATAAACCTCAGTCGGTCGGCAAGTTCCGGTCAAGCAACAACAACATGCTTGCGCAGGTGGCTGCGCCGAGTTCGAGTTCCCGTTTGTGGACGTTTTCCCACACGTCTTGGCTGCTGTGATGCAGGTCAAAATACCGCTGCCCATCTGGCACCAGTCCCATGAGAAGGGGACGGGGCTCCAGTTCTTTCAGCGGTCCGATGTCCACGCCGGCCCCACCGCGCCCGAAGTAGTGAAGGTTGTACGGCTCGAGGCTCGCCGCCCAGCTGCGTACCAACTCCACGCCGCTGTCCAAGGCGTCCATGCGCACGCCACGCGGCACAAAGCCCCCGGCGTCGGATTCCATGGCGGCCACATGCCGCAGCCCTTCGAGGTGTTCTTCTGCGGCCACTTGGGCGTACTTCTTGCCGCCGCGGTTGCCGTTTTCTTCGTTGATGAAAAGCACGAATCGCATCGTGCGTTGCGGCGTGTAGCCCACGGCCTTGAGTGCCCGAAGCGCCTCCAAGGTGTGCACCACACCGGATCCGTCGTCGTGCGCCCCTTCACCAATGTCCCATGAATCCAAGTGGCCGCCGAGGGTGATGATTTCGTCGGGTCGCTCGCTGCCGCGCCACTCGCCAATCACGTTGCCTTGCTCTGCAGTGCCGAGGTCCACGCAGTTCATCCGCATCCGCACGGTCAAGGGACTTGTGGCGGCCTTGGAAGCTTGGGACAGGGCGGACGCATCCACGGTGGAAATGGCGGCCGCAGGAATGCGTGGAATGTCCGCGTTGTAGCGCAGTGAACCCGTGTGTGGAAGGGTGTCTAGGGCATGGGTCAAGGAGCGGACGAGCACCCCAATGGCCCCGGCCTTCGCTGCGGCCGAGGCGCCACCGCCGCGTTGGTCGAATGCGCCACCGTAAGCCGCACCCGTGTTGATGAGCAACGGATCCATGGGGCGGTTGAACAGCACGATGTGGCCACGGGCATCCAGGGTGTCCAGGGCATCCAACTGACGAACCACCAAGAGCGGCCCTTCAATCCATCCCTCTTCTGGCGTGGGCACCGACCCTCCCAAGGCTGTGATGTGCAAAGGCATGACGCGGCCGTCGGCACCCGTGGCCGAAGCCTCCGCCACGTCGCCACGGGTCCACGCCGGCACCGTGACGGGCATGATGTACGACGTGTCGGCACCGTACTGGTCCATCATGGCCTGTCCCCACGCGATGGCGCGGTCGGCACTGCGGGAACCGCTCAGTCGATGGCCAATGTCTTTGCAGAGGACGCGCAGGTTTTCATGTGCCTCGCCATGGGCCAAGACTTCGCTGAACACCTCGCGAACGAGGGCGCTGTCGGTGCGGAGGTCTTCCGTTTGTCCTGCCGCCACATTCAGCACCAAGAGCCCCAGGCTCATCCACGTCATTTTTCGCTTCATCATGGTGCAAGGTAGCCGCACGTGTCCGTACTTCGAATCATGAACATGTGGGACGAACGATACAGTGCCAACGACACCGTGTATGGGGTCCAGCCCAACGTCTTTTTTGCGTCGCAACTCGCCCTGCGCAACGCGGGCACCGTGTGTCTTCCCTGCGATGGGGAGGGGCGCAATGCGGTGCATGCCGCCGCGCAAGGTTGGACGGTGAGTGCGTTCGACGTGAGTCCTGTGGGGGTCCAAAAATCCCAAGCCCTCGCAGTTTCACGCGGCGTCGACATTCACGTCGAGGTGGCCGATGCGTTTGTGTACGCGCCTGACGCGCAATTCGACGTGGTGGGGCTCGTGTTTGCGCACATGCCGGAGGAACGTCGTGCGGAATTCCACGCGCGTGCTTGGCAGTGGGTCAAGCCAGGAGGCTGCATGATTGTCGAAGGTTTTCATCGGGACCAACTCGGATTGAACTCCGGAGGTCCCAAGCGCTTGGACATGTTGTTTCACGAAGCCACGTTCGCTGAGGACGTTGAAAGGGCGTTTGACGACGCGACCGTCGTGTGGAATGCACGATGCGCCCAGGTGCTCGACGAAGGACCGTTCCACCAGGGACCCGCGGTCACCTGCCAAGTGGTGATTCAAAAGAAGTGATGGGAACCTTGCAACCAGGACAACGGGTGAAGTTTTTGAACGACGTGGGCAGTGCCACCGTCGTGCGGATCGAGGGCGCCACCGTGGTGGTCGAGGATGAAGATGGGTTCGAGCGTTCCGTCGACCAGGCTGAACTTCTCATCGCTCCGGACCCTGAAGAGGAAGCCAAGCAATACGGCGACACGATTCCGGATGTGGCGCAGCTTTTGGCTCAGGAAGTGGGGGAGAAGCGCATGCGCGAACTGCAAAAAGACTTTGAGGTCCGCTATCAAAACGCGCAAGCCACAAGCATGGCCCGCCGAGATGCCCACATGGAGGTGGACCTGCACATTCACGAATTGGTGGACGACCAAAGCGGGTTGCCCGACCGCGCGAAGTTGGCCATCCAAATGGACCATTTTGACCGCATGATGGACATCGCCAAGCGCGAGAAGCTTCGCAGAATCGTGTTCATCCACGGCGTCGGTCAAGGGGTGCTTCGTCACCAAATCCGCACGTCGTTGGAACAACACCATCCCGACTGCTCGTACCGCGAAGGCGATCCCCGTCGCTACGGGTCGGGGGCGACAGAGGTGTGGTTGGGGCAGGCCTCATGGCGCAAGCCCGAGTGACCGTCAATCTTCCTGGACCTCTTTCTTCTCGCCCGCCTCTCGTTGGTCGCGCAGTTCGCGTGCGACTTCGTTGATGTCGCGACCCGGCACATGCATCCAAATCTCAGGTGCATTCAAGGTGTAGGATGCCGCCGCATTCAGGGTGACGGTGGTGAGGGCGTTGGGCAGGTTCTTGTTCTTGTCGGGCATGCCCCATTCCACTTTCAACGGCATCCCTTCGGGCAAAATCAGGCCCTGAAGGACTTCCGCACCGGCGCGTGCATTCAGCCAGTGGCCCCACGCAGCGCGCAGGTTGGCGAGTTCTTCGGCGCTCAGGTCGAGGTCGTCGGTGGCGACCCACAACGAGGCGCGGGCTTTGCCCAACTTCACGTCATGCCGCACACAGATTTTTCCAAGCAGGGTGTCGGGCGCAACCTTGTCGTTTTCCTTGAGGGTGCGAGTGGCCGGGTGGGGGGTGCCTTCTTCCGTCCAGTACCGGGCCATTTTCATCATGTCGGGCGTCAAAAAACTGCCCTCTTCGTTCATCATGGTCAACGACGCCAATGGACGGGCCGGGTCCAACTGCACGTTGTACAATCCTCTTCTGTCGAGGGCGTCGGTCCACATGAGGTGCTTCCCGTCGTTCCCCCAGCGAAGTTCACCGACACTCGTGCGTCCTTGTTGGGTGAGTTCGTAGACCAAATTGCCCTCAAATTCCAGTGGGGCGTCGGACAGCGGCACCATGGTCAAACGCACCAATTCTTCCATCATTTGGGCACCTGAAGGCAGTGGGTCCTCGGATTGGGCGTGCAAAAGCGACGCGCTGGTCATGAGGCAGAGTACAGCGCAAGCACGCACGGCCTGACGGGCGGTGAGGGTCAAGTTCATGGAAGGAAGATACGGCAGGATGTCAGCTGCGGCGACGGCGACGGGAGGGGTCGCGGTATTCTCGGGGAGAACTGTCTTCCCCGTTTTTGACGGCCACGTCAGTAGAGAAATGCCAGCGCCCTTTGCGCCACGCCAACCCGTCGTAGTTGAGCGTGGGGCCGTAGAACGCGTATTGACCCCGGAAACTGGGGTCTTCTGGTGCCAAATGGTCAAACACAATCTGTTCCAGGCCCTCTTCAATCCGCAGCGTGGCTTGAACGGCGTCGGCGTAGGTGAGGACCACGCGCTTGACCAGTCCATCGGGGGTGTCAAATCGAGGCGCCCCAAAGCGCACCCGTCCATTGCGCGTCTCCACCGTCTCGACCCATTTCCGTGTGGTCAACGCGTCGGCGCCATCCCAGGCCAGCAGGGTGTAGACGGGGGTGTTGCGGTCGTAGGTCAAGATGCCGCTGTAGTACAACCCCCCTTGCCAGCGATCGTGGCGATGCATCCGTCCGGCGTCTTGTGGATCGGCGTCGCGGTCGTGGTTGAGCATGGTGAAAGTGTAGCCCAATGCAGATTGAGGGGCAGCAGTGGCGACCCACCCGCCGTAGCGTTGGGTGCGGTCGTCGAGTTCCACATTCCACGTGAACACAATCATGCGTTCCCCGTCCTTGCCCAAATCGACCACGGCGTTGTTCCATTCGCCCCACGCCACGTCGAAGGCGTGACCTGTGGTCAAGGCCTCGGCCCAAAGTCCTTGCAGCTGTCCGTGAAGGGCCAGGCGATCTTCTTCCGTCGAGGCTTGGGTCAGGCTTTCTTGGGCTGCGGCGACACGCGCCCATTCGGGCGTTTGGGCTGCAGCCGGGAGGCATGCCCCCGAGGTCAGGAGCACTGCACAAAACCGAGAAAAAGAGAAAAGGATGGACTTCATGGTACCAACCTAACGCCGAACCGGCTTGAATCTTACAGGTGCATGAAGGCTTTTTTCGCCAACAGGTCTTCCTCCGATTCGCGGTGGCCAGGATCGTCCACACAGCAATCCACCGGACACACGGCAGCGCATTGAGGCTCATCGTGGAACCCCACGCACTCGGTGCACTTGTCGGTGACGATGTAGTAGGCGTCGGGGTTCACCGCTTCGTGCTCCTCGTCCGCCTCCACAACACCCGACACGGGATGCTCTCCGCGTCCACTGAAGCCCGTACCGTCCGCGTACTTCCACGTGGCCCCGCCTTCGTAAATGGCGTTGTTGGGGCACTCCGGCTCACATGCACCGCAGTTGATGCAATCGTCTGTAATCATGATGGCCATGGCAAATACCTTTGTCTTTCAAATGTACGATTCCAACACACTCCTTTCCTCCCTTGTTCAGTTGGGCCAATGGTTTCGTGAAGAAGCCCACTTGGATGAAGAGATTCAGCGCACAGTCTTGGCCCAAAACGGATGGTTCACTCCAGAAAGTGTCAAGCGGTCGTTCCAGGCCCATGGCCACGCGTTGTCCGAAGAAGGCATCGCAGCCTGGGCAGGGGCATATGCGTTTCCCGCGGAACAAACGGGCGTGAAAGTGGGGTTGATCTTGGCGGGCAACTTGCCGCTTGTGGGGTGGCATGACGTGCTGTGTGCGGTGCTTTCCGGCCACGAGGTGCACGTCAAGACCTCCAAGGACGACGCGGTCCTGCCCCGATGGGTGGTGGCCAAATGGGCAGAATTCGCCCCCTACGTCGCCGACGCTGTGGTCTTTCACGACGGACTCATGCAACACATGGATGCGGTCATTGCCACGGGTGGGGCCAACGCCAGTCGATACTTCGAGGCCTACTTCGGCCATCTCCCGCATGTGTTTCGCGGACCACGCACGTCGGTGGCCGTGTTGGACGGCGCGGAAACGGATGCGGAACTCGACCAGTTGGGAGAGGACATCTTCGCGCACTTCGGCATGGGATGCCGCAGCGTGACCAAGGTGTGGCTGCCCAAGGGGTTTGACTTGGACCGATGCTTTGCCCAATGGGTGCGCTGGGGTCACCTCGGCCAGCACGGCAAATACGCGAACAATTACGACTACCACAAAGCCGTTTGGCTCCTCAACAAGGAGGAGATGGTGGAAAACGGATTCTTGTTGGTCAAGGCAGACGAAGGCTTGGTGTCGCCCATTGGCACGTTGTTCATCGAACGGTACGAGGAAGCCTCTGCCGTTCAGGCGCAATTGGCCGATCGCAAGGACGACATTCAAGTGGTCACGCTGCGTACCGACAGTGCCAGCCGGGTGCCCTTGGAAGCGGAGGGAATGCGCGTGGCGTCCTTCGGGGAGAACCAATGCCCCACGCTTCGCGACTACGCCGATGGGGTGGACACCATGTCCTTCCTCTTGACGTTGCCCAAACCGCCGGTGGAGGCTTAATTTTGTCCCATGAGCAACAACCAAACTTTGTGGACGCGTTGGGGAGTGGGCGGTGCCTTGGTCGCCACGATGGCGACTTTCGGGTGCAGCACGGAAGTGGATTTGACGGCGCCCTACGACAGCATTCCCGTGGTCTATGGGTTGCTCGAACTGCAGGCAGACACGCAGTGGGTCAAGATCAACCGGACGTGGTTGGGGGAGGGCAACCAGTTGCTTGCCGCGCAGGTGGCGGACAGCTCTGAGTACCCCGCAGGCAGCGTGGATGCACGCATCGTCGAGTTGGTTCCTTCAAGCTCAGGAGGCATCGTGGGCAACGAATTGCCCACTGGCCGTGAGTGGACCTTGCGCGACACCTTGATTGACAACAAGGAAACGTCAGGCATCTTTTTTGGGCCCAGCCAGCGCGTGTACTTCGCAGAAACGACCACCGAGCCGTTGCTCGACGACAAGCTGTACCGTCTTGAATTGACGTTGCCCGACGGCAAAGAAGCCCGATCCACCACGACGATGGTGGAGTCGAGCGTGGGGGCCATCAACCAGCCACCGCCCAACCTGCCCAACTACAAGATGGGCTTTGCCGCGGTCAACCCAGATGGCTCGGCGACCTATCCCAACTTCCCGTTCAAGTGGACCACGTCCCCAGGGGCAAGCCTTTACACGGCGTCCTTGGTCGTGCACTTTGAAGAGCGATACTACGCCGACGACGCTTTGACCTTGTTGGACAGCGCCCGGGACCGCACCGTGACCCTCTCCGTGGGGACCCGTGAAGTCAATGGCCTGAATGGCTTCCAAACCATCGACGAGCCTTTCGAGTGTCAGCGCCTCTATGGCGAGTTGAGCACGCGGTTGGAAGCGAACCCACGCATCCGTCGCGTCTTGGGCCGGTACGACGCTGAATTCCAAATGGAGCGCGCCTTCGACTTTGTGTTGGAGGTCGCGAACCAAGACTTGGCCATTTACTTGGACGTCAACGAGACCACCAACAGCATTGTGCAGGACCGTCCGACCTGGACGAACATCGAAGTGATTGGCAACGACGGCGAGCCCATGGGCGGCGTCGGGCTGTGGGGATCCAGAAGCACCTTGGGGGTGTACGGCTTGGGATACACCAAGCAAACCATCCAGCACTTGCAGGAGGGCGACCTGACGGCGGCCCTCAACTTTTGCTCCCCAGCGCCCAGCGGCATCAGCGACTACAGCTGCGAATAACCCGGTGGTTCTGCGGGGTTCCGATGAAATGCCCATTGGGGTGTGAACACTTTCGCATCGGTTGAAGGAAAATCGCGTGTGCTCCTCCTCATCTTGAGGACGTGGAACATGGATTGAAAAGTTCTTCTGAGCGCGCCGATTACACGTGGGCCTCGGGCATGTGTGCCGTGGTGCACCACGCCGACCACCTGCTGGATGAAAATGCGGCGCGCCGCATCGAAGAGGAGCGCAAGGCACTCTGCCCTGAGCACAGCGGCACAGTCCTCCATGTGATTCCCGGGGACATCGAGGTCTTCGACCAAGAAGTGCTGTCGTTTTGGATGACGAAGGAAGCCTCGGAAGGGGTGATGGCGCGTGCGGCCGTTGTGCCCTCAGGCATCACCGCGTTGAGGCACCGCATCCGGTGGATGTTCTTTTCCTCTGAAGTTCCTTTCAGGGTGTTCCGCAATCCCCAAGTGGCCAAAGGATGGCTGATCGACTGCTGGTTGCAGCATCAGGAAACACAGACCGATTACGCCGAAGTTCAGTTGTCCTCCGAGGCGGTCTTGGACTGATTCCAAGGCCACGTCCAATTGAAGGAGCGGTGCCACCGGATGCCCACGCCTTGGCTCGTGGTGTTTCCCGATTGCGTGACAGTGGATTGGGATTCTGAAAACCCCGTCAGTTGCAGGCCCCGTTCTTCGTTAAGGTTGTAGAGGACCCGGACGTTTTGGAGTTGGGCTTCGCTCAACGCTTCCTGCGTCATGTCCCGTGAACCCAAGGCGCCCTCCACTTCGAGTTTGTCCTGGAAAAACGATGCCTTCAAGGCGAGTTGCAGGGCGTCTTGGTTGACAGATGCCGGGTTCAGGGCAGAGGAGGCGTCGTAGCGGATGCCGACATCGATGTCCTCGTTGATCTTACTCAGCCAATTCGACAGCTGGGAAGTGATCATGTCGATGCTGTACTCTTGAAGCCCTGTGGTCCCGAGTTCGAGGGTGTTGATTTGTTGGGGGAGAAACTCCTGCAAACTCAGCAGGGCAATGGCCTGTCGGGTGCGCTCGGCATCGTCCAACACGGCCGTGGCAAGGGCTTCGGCCACAATCGAAGGCGCGCGAGGCGCGTCGAGGTCAAACCCGATGTTGGGACGCAGCATGGGGCCATTGAGGTGAAGGACGACGTCAATGTCTTCGTTTTGCACCCCCGTCGAGGCGCTTCCCACGAGCGGTTGGACGTTGGCGCGGGTGGCGTATTTGGCATGCAAGTCCACCGTGCCTTGGTACGGATCCCCACTCCAAAACAGCGTCCCGCCCGCATCCACACTGAATTGCTTGCGAAGCAGGGGACCCAGCGCAAAATCGTAGCGTCCTTCCACCACCGTCAAGTTGCCTGTCAGGGTCATCCGTTCCCAATCTTCCAGCGTCAAGTGGATGTTGCCCTCGGTGCTTCCCACCAGGTTGGCATTGTTCTCGGGGTCGGTCAAAATGGTCACCTGTGCCTCGGGTTTGGCTTCGATGTTCAAGTCCAAAAGCACGCTGAGCTTGTCCACTTCTTCAGGGGCCGCCACCGAATCGGAGGGGGCATCTGTGGCAAAGACCACCCACGAGCCCCAGCCTTCGGATTCTCCGTCCTCCAGCGACAACGTGAAATCGGTGGGCGCCTCGGCGGACACGTCCCCGCGCAATTCGAGACGGTTGTTCCAGAAGAAGGCATCCAGGCTTCCTCGGCCGACCAACACCCCAGAGACCGGCGATTTCGAGGAGGGGGGAAGGTCCATGATCAACATGTCTTTGGGCGTGTCCACCATCGACACGTCGAAGTTCCAATCGGCAAACCCGTCGTGCAGAAGTGCACCTTCCACACGTGCGGTTGCGCCGAGGCGATCCGAGAGCACGCACGAACGCAGTACCACTTCGTTTCGCCCAATCACGAAGGCCCCGGAAGCGCCAAAAGAGGTGCCCAAACTCGGGATTTCCGCCGTCAGCGTGTCGATGATGCCGCCCCCGGACAGCAGGGGCGCACGCCAAGGCCCCGACATCTCGACCGCGGCATCCAACGTTCCAGTCAAGATGGCTGCGCTGCTGTCCACCCAGGGTTGAACCCAAGACAGGGGGATGTGCGTCACTTTGGCGTCGACGCGAAGGTCATCAGGGGTCGACACCTCCCACGTTGCGGTCCCGTGCAAGTGCGTTTGTGATGTGGGTTGGTCAGCATTGACTTCGGCATGCCACCGCCCCTCCCGGAAATGCATGCGGGAGGTCAGGGAAGCAAAAGACAGGGATTCGAAGGCCACGTTGTGCGACGCGGTTTGGAGGGTGCCCACCGCCCCGGATGCACCGTCATGGCTCCATTGCCCTTGGAATTCGAGTCCGTCTGCGTGGAGGGCATGGTGCAACGACGACAGCCCGCCAGACGTCAATTGGCCTTCGACGTCCACCGTCCATGCGCCATGTGATGAGGGCAGCACGTTCAGAGCCACGGAGCCCAAGCTTCCGCCCAACAGCACGTGTGGTCCGGCGGTGTTGTCGTCTTCTGAATTCCAGTGAATCGGACCGTTTTGCAAAGCCAGGCGTTGTGTCCCCAAAGGAATGGAGGTTTCCAAAAGTCCCCAAGTCCAAGAAGCTTCGTCGGGATGGGCGTCCGCGCGGAGGGAAGCGACTTGCCCATCGGGAAGGGTGACTTCGGTCAGTGCTTGCCAGCGATCGGTTCCTTGCAAGTCGACGTGGGCGTTCCATGGCTTGTCGCCGAACGCTGCGCGCATGCTCAAGTGACCTTGCACGTGGTTGGCGGAGCTCGAGAGGCTGAGGTTGGAGGGGCCCAAACCCACGTTCGAAACCCGTCCCCTTGGCACATTCAGGGACAGCTGCGCCACGTCGCCGCCACAGGACACGTGAAAGGATGCGGTGTCCTGCAAGGACAGGTCAGGCATCGTCAAGGCAAGCAGGGGCTGGTTGGGACCGATTTGTCCTGAGCATTCGAGCGCAGGCCACGAAGCGGGCCGGCGATGGAGCCACGCCATGGCCGCCTCAGCCACGGTCCAAGGCAGGTCCTCACCACGTGCGTCGAGGTGAGCGTCCATCCCGTGGAGGGACGACATCCAAGAAATTTCGGGTTCATTCCAATTGACGTCCCCCGTCCATATCAAGGTGTCTTTCCAGGCCAACGCGCGGTTCAACGCTTGCCAGCGCAGGCCATCCTCACGCAGGTCGACCTGGGCTTCGGAAGAAAAAGCCAACGTGTCACGCCCAAGAATCGTCGGACCCGCTTCGGCCCGAATGTCCCAACGGTTTTCGGTGTACCGACCTGCGGCTGACCAGGGGAATGACGAGGTCAATTGGGCGAGGCTCACAGCGCATGCGTCGCCATTAGGATGCACGCTTGCAGTCAGGCGTTCCTCAGGAGAGGAAATGAGGTTCCCCCACCGATCCAATTCCACCTCGAGATGGGGCCAAGTGTTCCGCGACGTCAGCCATGTTTGCCATGATTGCTGGGGGCGGATGCGGATTTGGGCGGAAACCGAAGAGTCCCCCGCCACGGCGAGACGACTTTCCCGGACATCGCCTTCAAGGTCGATGCGGCACACGTCGGAAGGCCAAAAGTCTCGCGCCACAGGCGGGATGGCAGAGAGGTCGAGGTGTCCCACCCAACTGGAGTCGGACCCACTGGCTTGACAAGAGAGCCAGCTTGGACCTGCGGCGGACAATTCCCAACGCGGGCCTTGGGTGGACCACGTCATTTCAGATTGGGCAGTTGCCAATCCGAAGTCCTTCACCCAGGCACCCATGCCCGCAGCTTCCAGCCAGGGCTGCAGGACCGGCCAGTCGAAGTGGAGCCTTCCGCCGCCGTCGTTCATGGGCCAGGAGAGGTCCCCCTCGAAGGCCAATCCTGGCAAGCTCAGGCCTTCGCTGTGAAGCTCAAGCCCTGACGGCCTCCACGATGCAGCACATTGACCGGGGGGCAACTCGAGTGTGTCCGGCAAGGCAGGCGAAACCACGCGTCCGCCCCCGAGACGCAGGTCTTCCCAACGGAGGCCGGTCTTGTCCAAGGTCAGTTGGCACAACTGGCTTCCGGTGAGGTGGGCGGTGTGGCTGCGGTTGGCCGACACCGTCACGTGTTGCCAAGCCATGCTGTCGATGTGCAGTCCAGTTGCGAGGCCCTCCCAAAATGGGGGCGCATCCTCTTCTCCGGGCTTCGCTCCATTCACCTCGACGTGGAGGGAGCCAGCGTGTGCAGAGGCAAGGTGCCACACCCCGGAACGCCACACCGGAATGGCGCATGCCAAGGAATCCAAGGTCATGCCCGTGTTTCCATCGGTCGATTGCCAGGAGAGGCCCACGATGGTGAATTGCCCTTGGCCCACATCGAGGCGGACATGTGCCAAGGTCGCGTCAATCGCCGTGGTGCCCAGGGCGCCATTGACCACAGAAGTGACCCAAACGTTGAAGGTCAGCACGCCCAACGCAAGTGTCCCAACGGTCCCAGCCAGCAAGCCCCACAGCCTTCTGCGGCGCCGCGGAGTGGGGGTGGAGTTGGCATCTGTCGGGGTCATGGCGCGCGATGGTCTGCGGTCGTGTCCCCGAAGATAGGCGTGGCGAAAAGCACGTCGTATTTTTGACCTGCATGGAACACGCACCGCATCCACTCATTTTGGGAATTGAGTCGTCGTGCGACGACACGTCTGCGGCGGTGATTCGAGGCCCTCAGGTCTTGAGCAACGTCGTGGCCAACCAAACCCTGCATGCGGAGGTGGGGGGCGTGGTCCCTGAATGGGCGTCACGGGCACACCTCTCCAAGATTCAGCCCGTGGTGCAAGCTGCGCTGGACAAGGCTGGCGTGGCCGCCGCGGATTTGGATGCCATCGCCTACACCTTGGGGCCTGGCCTGCAGGGTTCGCTGCACGTTGGCACCTCGTTCGCCAAGGCGATGGCATGGGGATTGGACATTCCTTCCATTCCTGTCCACCACATGCGCGCGCACATCTTGGCCCATGTCCTTGAGCCCGGGCTTCCTCCGGCGTATCCCTTTCTCTGCCTGACGGTGAGTGGGGGACACACGCAGCTGGTCAAGGTCCGCCGTCCCAACGACATGGAAGTATTGGGCCAAACCTTGGACGATGCAGCCGGCGAGGCCTTTGACAAGGTGGCCAAATTGATCGGCCTGCCTTACCCCGGCGGCCCAGTGGTGGACAAATTGGCGGCCCAAGGCAATCCAGAGGCATTCTCCTTTTCGCGTCCGAGAATGGGCGGATACAACTGGAGTTTCAGCGGCTTGAAAACACAGGTCCTGAATTTTTTGAAGCAAGCGCAAGACAAGGATGCGCGCTTCGTGCAAGACAACCAAGCCGACATCTGCGCCTCCGTACAGGCGGCGATCCTGGACATGTTGATGGCGCCGTTGATTCAAGCGGTGGAGGACACGGGCATCACAGAGGTGGCGATTGCGGGTGGCGTGAGCGCCAATTCAGGCCTGCGCGCGCGCCTCGCTGAAGCCCAAGCCGATCGCGGGTGGACCGTGCACATTCCACCCATGGCTTACTGCACCGACAACGCGGCGATGATTGCCGCGGTGGGCTGGTTGGATGCCTTGGATGCCTTGGAGGGAACGCTCGAGGCGTCGCCCTCGCCGAGGTTGCCTGCCCTCACGAGTTTGGCGCAACCAAAGGAAGGCTGATCACGACTTCGGTGCTCCACGGCGCACGCGCTTCACGCAGGTCAAACCTGGCCTCGGGATGGACCTCACGAAGGCGCATCGACGTGATTTCGGTTCCCATGGAAACGTGGTCGGATGGCGCGTCCGTCGAGGTGGTGGAAGAAGAGCGGGAAAGACCGACCCCGTTGTCGCGAAGGACGATGGTCACCCAGTTGGCTCGTCCTTTCTGTGGCGAGATGGCAAGTTCCAAGCGGGGGTGTAACACAGATGCGTCCAGGCCATGCCACAGGGCATTCTCCATCGCCGGTTGAAGCAGGAGGGCAGGGAGTCGGCCGTCACGCGATACCGAGGGGTCGACGCGCACCTCCAAAGCCACGGCCCGGCCCAAGCGCTGCGCCTCCAAGGTCGAATACGCTTGAAGGGATGTCAATTCTTCCTGCAGGGTGTGCGTGCTGGCCTCCTGGCTTCGCCAATGGTGGCGCCAAAGCGTGACAAAATTGGAGAACAATTGGGCCGCCCGATCGCGCTTGTGCTCTGACCACAACCACTGCACGGACGACAGGGCGTTGAACATGAAGTGCGGACTGAGGTGAAGCTGAAGGGTTTGTTGCTGGACTTCGTTTCGGGTGTGTCGGAGGTCGTGGCGTCGCTGGGCCAACTTGGATTGGTCGCGCAGCCTTTGGTGCCGCTCCATCCACGCGTCGGGAGGCGTTGCGGAAAGGCGCTCGGGCCGTGGCGACGTCCAACATTGACCACACCACATGCCCAACGCCCCACACAGGACCGCAGTCAACACAATGGTCAGCAAGCTCATGCGGAGAAGCTACAAGAACCCCTTCTCCAAAGGAACCTTCCGGTCCACTCAATTCATGAACGGGGGCTCAGTCTTCATCGTTGAAGGCATGTCGCAGGGCCGTCTTGAGGTTGCGACAGTACTCTTCTTCCAACCAACTCCGGTAGTTGGGGGTGGCTTTGGCAATGCACTTGGCGTATTGCTTCACCCTGAACTTCACGTCGTCGCCGAGCAAATCGACCACTTCCACAGCGTCCCAGTAATCCTCGGAGGCGTATTTGATCATGGCGACGTGCTGTTCCATGCTCCGCTTGATGGCCTCCTTGGGGCGAAGTCCTTCGCGGGTGACTTCAACGTACGCTTCAGCCATGTCGAACTCCGTGATGGGACCGCCCTTGAAGCGCTCGGCGAGCTTGTCGGGCATCTCGTACACGAATTCGTTTTCGATCTCTTCGTCGGTGTACAGCCCGTCGATGTACGACTGGGGAGACTTGAAGATGTCGTGCCAGTTGATGTGGGCGTCCCACAGGCCAAACCGCCGTGCGTTGTTCCCCAGGTCAATGACCACAAACTCCTTCTTGTTTTTCAGCACGCGGGACCCACGGCCAATCATCTGATGGTAAAGCGTCAACGACTTGGTCGCCCGGTTCAGGATGATGGTCTCCACCGTAGGCTCGTCAAACCCTGTGGTCAAGATGGACACCGAGGAAAGCACAGCATCGGGGGTGGTGTGGAACCACTCCAAAATGTCTGCACGCTCTTTCTCACTGTGGGTGTTGTCCAAGTGCATGCACGGGTAACCTTCTTCGACGAACATGGCCTGCACCTGCTTGGAGGTGTTGATGCCGTTGTTGAAGATGAGGGTCTTGGTGCCTTTGGCTTTTTCCTCGTACGCATAGAGCAGCTTCTCTTGCATGAGGAAGTTGCCGTAGAGGCGCTCGGAAGAGCTCACGGTGTAGTCGCCGTTGATGCCCACCTTCAGCGCGCGCAGGTTCACGTCGTAGCTGTAGGTGTTGGCCTTGGCCAAGAAGCCTTGGTCAACCAAACTGCCGATGCTCTCGCCCACGATCAGCTCCGTGTAATTGTCGTGGAGGGGGAGCTTGATGTTGCTGGAAAGCGGCGTGGCCGTGACCCCGAGCAGCACCTGCTGGTCAAAGTGCTTGAAGAGCTTGCGGAAACTGTTGTAGTGCGCTTCATCGACCACGACCAACCCCAAGTCTTCAAAGCCGATGCGCTCGTCATTAAGGCGGTTGTTGAGTGTTTCCACCATCGCCACGTAGCACCAGTGCTCCTCGCTTTCTTCGAGTTCTTTGACCTTGCTGTTGATGATTTTGTTGGGCACCCCAATCTCCGTGAGCATGGAGGAGGTTTGACCCAAAAGCTCGATGCGGTGCGTCAGGATGAGCACGCGCTTGCCGGTTTCCAAGATGTAACGCTTGGCGAGTTCCGAGAAAATCACCGTCTTGCCACCCCCGGTTGGAAGCTGGTACAACAGGTTGTATCCGGAAGGAAACTTGCGGAAGCGCGCCATGATTTGGTCGATCGCTTCTCCTTGATAACCATAGAGATCCTTCCCTTTTTTGCTGTTGAGGCGCTTGGCGACTTCGGGGTCAATGGGAAGGGCTTCGGTCATGGCGTAGAGTCAAGTGGGAAAGCGCAAAAATACCCCCTAGATTGCCCCGTGTAAAGCCAACGCGCGTGAAACCGTGCTGAGGTTTTCCACAACCCTTCAAAACTGCGCATGTCGAGCCCGTCCAAAACCTGGTGTGCACCTCCTGCCAAATGGCAGCCTTTCCTGCCTTCATGGTGTGTGGATGGGGGCGACGGTCCGTCCGTGCTCTTGGCCCGCATCCGTGAGGCGGAGCGCAAGGGGTCGCTTTGCCCGCCCATGGCCGACATGTGGCATGCGTTGGAGTGCACACCTCCGGAAGAAGTCAAGGTGGTGCTGTTGGGACAGGATCCGTACCACGGCATGCGCCAAGCCCACGGCTTGGCGTTCAGTGTGGCCGACCCGTTGCTGCCTTGGCCGCCGTCGCTCCGAAACGTGTTCAAGGAGCGGGCCTCCGACCTTGATGTTCCCTTGGACCGTCCGGCCAATTTGGAAGATTGGGCCCAACAGGGCGTGCTCTTGCTCAACGCCGTGTTGACGACCGAAATGGGCACGGCTGGGGCGCACCAAGGCCTCGGTTGGGAAGGGGCGGTGCACGACTTGCTCGTGGCCTTGATGGCGCGCACGCCCTCGTTGGTGTGGATTCTCTGGGGCAAACCGGCCCAACACACCCACGCCCGCGTTGCGGAAGCTCACGGGGCCGAGCGGCAAGGCGACACGGTCATTGCGTCAGCCCACCCCAGTCCGCTGGCGGCGTACCGTGGTTTTTGGGACAGTCAGCCGTTCAGCCGATGCAATGCAGCGCTGGAAGCACGGGGAGAGAAGCCCATTGTGTGGTGAGGCTCCAAGCGACAGAGGGCGTCAAAGCGCCCAAACCTTGATGCTTCGGTCGTCGCTTCCCGTGGCAAGATGCGTGCCGTCAGGTCCGCCCAACGTCATCGCGTTGACGGAGCGGGTGTGCGGAAGTTTGAGCTTGTTCAAGGCATCGAGGGAGTCGAGGCTCCATGCTTTCACGTCCTTGTCCCGTCCGCACGTCCAAAGCGTCGAACCGTGGATCAACCCGCGGTACACGGCGCTTTGATGCACGTCCAACGTCAGCAAGGATTCGTCGTCGCGCTGCACGTGCAACTGTCCATCTTGGCCGCCGCTGAGCACCACATTCTTGGCCTCGAGGTGAAGGGCCCAGTAACAGCTTCGCGCATGCGCCTGCACTCCGGGATGGAGTGTGCCCGCCTCGTCCAACAGACACCATTGGCCGCTGCCTCCGGTCACCAAAAGGCCGTGAGGGTGAGAGGAGAAATGCCGGATTTTGCCGAGGCTGGTGTTCCATTGTTGTTCCAGCCGCAGGCTGTGGACATCGCGTGACCACATGCCAACCACCCCCGCGCCGTCGCCGCTCCACAGGCGGTTTTGGCCATCCACAAACAAGGCGAAAATGGGCGCCTTGTGAGGGGTGTAGACCGAGTGCTTGTCAGGAGTTTTGACAAAGATCTCCCCCGTGTGGTTGCCCCCAAGCACGAGGTCATCCCAGACGGTCACGGCGAAAAAGGGGGAGGCATGTTGAAAGAGGGCGTTGCCATCGGTGTTCCCCAAAGACCAGCGCGCAACCACGCCATCTCCGCCTGCGGAAATCCATGAATGGTCCGAGGCGTCCCAGGCCAAATCGTAGACGGCACCTTGGTGGCCGCGCAGGGTGAGAAGGGGAGCTTGGGGGAACATGCGGCAAAAGTAGGGGTTGACCGAACGGAAAAGGTTGTATGTTGGCGGCATGCAAGTGATTTGGATTTTGACCGCGGTGCTGATTGTGACTTTGTTCATCCAATACCGCCGACGCCTGAAGCGCTGAGGATTCAGGCCTATTTTTGCAGGCCATGAGCAAGCCATCGATCCCCAAGGGAACCCGTGATTTTGGACCGCGCGCCATGGTGCGCCGGCAGTGGATGTTTGACACCTTGCGTCACGTGTTCGAGGCCCATGGCTTCGTGCCAATCCAAACGCCGTCCTTCGAGAACCTCTCGACGTTGACCGGCAAATACGGGGAGGAGGGCGACCAGCTCATCTTCAAGATCCTCAACAACGGGGACTACCTGGCCAAGGCAGATGACGCCCTGTTGGCCAGCAAAGACAGCAAGGCGTTGACGCCGCGCATCAGCAAGAAGGCTTTGCGCTACGACTTGACCGTGCCGTTTGCGCGCTTTGTGGTGATGAACCGCAACGAGTTGACGTTCCCATTCAAGCGTTACCAAATCCAAAACGTGTGGCGAGGTGACCGTCCTGGAAAGGGACGCTATCAGGAGTTCACCCAATGCGATTGCGACATCATCGGATCGGAGAGCACCCTGTGCGAGTTGGAACTCGTTCAAATTTTCTCCGAGGGCCTGACGGCGCTCGGGGTCCCAGGGTTCCGAATCCAAATCAACGACCGCCGCTTGCTCCAAGCCTTGGCTTCGTTGGGGGGCGTGACCGAGGCGCAATTCACGGACTGGACGGTTGCGGTGGACAAGCTCGACAAGGTGGGCGTGGATGGCGTGATTCGCGAATTCGCGGAGCGTGGACTGCCCCAGTCGGCTGCAGCGCAATTGCCCGAGCTCGTGGCGTTGCGCGACCACAAGGACCCCATGGCTGCGCTCGACGCATTGGCCACCTTGCTGGAAGGCCAAACATCGGGCGAGACGGCCCTGGCCAGTGTGCGCGACCTCATCGCGCGCGCAGTGAACACGGGTGTCAAGCTGGACACGTTGCGCATGGATCCCTTGCTGGCCCGAGGGCTGGATTACTACACGGGCGCCATTTTTGAAGTCACCGTGGACGAGGCGCCCGTAGGCAGCATTTGCGGCGGGGGACGTTACGACGATTTGACGGGCATCTTTGGGTGGAAAGGCATGAGCGGCGTGGGCATCAGCTTCGGTGCAGACCGCATTGAAGATGTGCTGAATCACTTCGAGGCATGGCCAGCCATGGCCAGCGATGGGTTGGACGCCATGGTGGTCCAAATGGAGCAAGGCGAGCTGCCCAAGGAGTTGCAAGCGACCCAGGCCTTGCGAGAGGCAGGCCTTTCCGCCGAATTGTACCCCGACCCCGCGAAACTGAAGAAGCAATTCAAATACGCCAACGACCGGAACGTCCGCTGGGTACTCGTGCTGGGGGAAAATGAATTGGCATCAGGCCAAGTCATGGTGAAGGACATGAAGGAGGGCGTTCAGGAAGCGATGACGGTGAAAGAAGCCGTGCAGAAGATTCAATCTTCCCGAACGTCCTGAGACCACGCGACGCTTCGCTGGGCGCCGTCGCTCAGCCGGGCTGTGATCCCTGAGTCATGCCCCACAAAGGGGAAAAATTCGTCGGTCAATCCCAACCTGTGAAGTTCAATCATCAGTTGAATCAAAACAACTTGATTAATCTGTGATTCAGCGTTTTGCTTACATTCAATTGAAGGGGTCGGAGTGGGGAGGTTCCGGATTAGGCAAAGCGTTTTGTGAAGGTGGGCCACGGTCGCCTGCGCCCGCTGCCAAGTCGTCATCGGTTGCCTTCCGGCATCCAACACCAAGCGCAGGGCTTTGCCCGTGGCGTCGAGCATGTCTTCCAAGCGATCGGGGTCGTGTTTGTGATGTTCGGCCAATGTGGATTCCACCTGGGACAGGAGCCATTGCACCTCGTCCTTCAAATCTTGCAGAAGTCGCAAGTGCGCTTGTTCCGCTTGCAGACGTTGTTGGTTGGACGCCAGTTCTTGGAGCCGCATGCCCATGTTTCGGGCATGCAACATGCGCCCTTGCAGGTTCTTCAATTCAGAGGGGGAGACGTTCGCATGGCGTTGCGTGGCCCGCGCCCGCCCGAGGACCACACCCGCTGTCCACGCCACGACGGAAACAGCTCCGAGGCACGCAAGAACCTTCACGAATTCAAAGGGAGGTGGACCCAGCTTCGCGCCGAGGCGAACGGACTTGCTTCACCTTCCAACACGTCCTTTTCCAGGCGTGTCCATGCTTCGGCCTTGTGGTGCATGTGCGACTCAATCAGCAACTGTCGGGCATGGCGGTGCATGGCATCAAGCCGCTGCTGTGTGCGCTGAGTCTTCCACCACCCGGACTTCTTCCAGGTTTCCGTGAGGTGTTGAATGTGCTCCCAAAGCGCGTCGTGGCCATCGCCTGTCAAGCTGGACACCAGCATGACTTCGGTGTCGGAGCCAGAGGGCGGCTGGGGCAAGACGTGCAGGGCTTGGCGATACGCCCCAGCCGTGGTGCGGCACGCCGCAAGGCGGTCCTCCTCGGCTTTGTGAACCACCACGGCATCGGCCATCTCGACCACACCCCGTTTGATTCCTTGGACGTCGTCCCCGGCGCCACCAATGAGCATCAGCACAAACACGTCGACCATGCTCCGCACCGTCACTTCGCTTTGGCCGACGCCTACGGTTTCGACCAAGATGAGGTCGTATCCCGCGGCTTCACAAAGCTGAATGGCTTCGGACGTGGAGCGGGCCACACCTCCGAGGGTGGAGGAAGCAGCCGAAGGGCGGACGAAGGCATCGGGATGCTTCGACAGGTCGTGCATGCGCGTCTTGTCTCCCAGAAGCGCACCCTGTGTTCGTTGAGACGAGGGGTCCACGGCCAAAACGGCCACGCGTGCGCCACGACGAACGGCATCGAGTCCAAACCGTTCGATCAGTGTGCTTTTGCCGGCCCCTGGAATCCCCGTGAATCCGATGCGCACGCTCTGCCCCGCACTGGGTGTGAGGCGCAAGAGGGCTTCGTTGCGGTCTTGGTGGTCGGGATGGGCGCTCTCCACCCATGTGATGGCTTGCGCCAGAGCCTCTCGCTGCCCTTCGCGGACCGCCTTTGCCAGGGACTCCGGAGTCCAAACTTGGGCGGACTGGATGAGCGCACGGGCTGCGTCGCGGGCCCGCGAGCGTGCGTTTTGTGGGGAGGAGGCATCCGAGGACATGATGGGAAGGTACGTTAAAGGCGACCCCGCTTCCGTGCGTTCTGCCCGTACTTTGTGCGCATGCGTCCACTGTTGACAATCGTTGTTTGTGGTCTGTGCAGCCTGTGGGGTCAAGCCCAAACGGCGCCCCCCTCCGCTTGCGACAGTGTCGTGGTGGTTTCCGGGGTGGTAGGGGACGTCCACGGCCGCTGGATTCCCTCGTCCATGGTCGTCAACAGGCGATCGGGTGCCGGTGAATTTGTGGGAAGCGACGGGGAGTTTCTGATGCGGGCCTGCGTCGGGGACACGCTCGTGTTTGGTGCCGTGGGGTACCACACCCAAGAACGTCGCGTGGGTTCGGGGGACGCCATGAATGTGGTGTTGCGGGTGCTCAATGTGGAAGTGGGTACGGCCGAAGTCATCGCGCCGCGGACGCTGAAGGAAATTGTCCGGGACATTCAGGCCTTGGGGTACCGAGAGGAGGACTTCCGCGTATCTGGCATCGATGCGATGCAAAGCCCTATCACATTCCTGTACGAAGCGTTTGCGCGGGAGCCCCAAAGCCAGCGTGAAGTCGCCCGTTTGGAAAACGAGGACCGTCGAAGGGCCCTCCTGCAGGAGCTTTTTGTCAAGTATGTGGACTACGACATCGTCGACCTGGAGCGTTGGGAGTTTGAGTCCTTCGCACGCTTCTGCGATCCGGGTGAAGACGCGTTGAAGCGGTGGTCACAATACGAGTTCATCTTGTACGTGAAGCAGCGATACCAGGTGTTCCGGATGCTGCCGCGCACCCTCCCTGCAGAGGAGTTTGACTACCACCTCGACGAGGACTGAGGTCTGTGCGAGAGGGGTCAGTCCACGAGGTAGCTCAAGTGGAGGTACAGGACAAACCACTTGAAAATCAGTCCAGTGACACACAGGCCCACGCCTGCAACGCGGGGCACTTGCCATGATTTGGCAATATGGTCAAAGCGAACGACCAAATCCACAAACAGGGCAATCACCGCAATGAGCTCCATGATGCTCAGCAAGGCTTGCACGTCGCTGAGTGCGTCTTTCCAGAGCCGACTTTGTCCCGACAAATGCAGGGCGAAAAACGAGGCGTTGTAGGCGAGGAGCACTCCCAAAATGCCATTCAAGATGCGGTGCGGCGTCATGGATGCGAATTTACACTTGGGTGTTCACAAGAGAGGCAAAAGGGCTTGACATTGTTCCACTTCGGTTGCACCTTAGGAACATGAAAAGAACACGACTTTCCATGCTCGCTTGGATCGCCTGTGCGGTCATTGTCGTTGCGTCTTTGGCCTCTTGCTCCACGCAGGGACACCAAACGTGCAGCGCGTACCAAGAAGTGCCTGTTGCAACCCACCCTGGGCGCTGATCGCGCTTAGAATTGCCAGTATATAAAGGGCTTGGGGTAGCTCGCGCTGCACCACAAGGCCAGCATCGTTGCGATGCACCACAACAACCACGTCAGCCACAAGGGCTTCGACGTGGTTTGTTGTTCCATCCAATTCCGGGCGCGCTCAGGCATAAGGTGCAACGCGTAGCCCAGGGCAAGAAGCGCGATGCCCCCTGCGTAGGTGGGGGACCACACCTGGTCCATCGGGTTGGGCGCGGCCTGTCCCAACTGTTGCCAGAGCACTTGCGCGGTCTCCCACGCGTTTTCAGGGTGGGGTGCGTCGGTGGACTCGTTCCATGCAATGAGGGAACCAGCCCGAAACCAAATGCGCGCCAACACCACCGTGTGGAAGGTGATGAGCCAGCCCAACAGTTTGGCCCACGAGGCCTGAACGCGAAGGGGCCACACAATCCAAAGCACAAGCACGGCGCCATTCAGCGCGCCCCACGTCACGAAGTTCACGTGCGCACCATGCCACAAGCCGCCGAGGAGCATGACGATCATCACGTTGACGGCGGTCGCCAGTTTGGCGTGCACGCGGGGAGCCATCAAGACGCCAGCCACAGCCAGCAAGGTGCCTCCCGCAAGCAGGAGCACGCCGCCCAATTCGCCCCACAACACCATGCCGCTGACCAGCACAGACGCCACCCAGAGCACGGACAGCGCGCTGAAGCGTCGGTTTCCGCCCAAGGGGATGTAGACGTAGTCTTTCCACCATTGCGACAAGGTGATGTGCCACCGCCGCCAAAAGTCGGACGGTGAAGTGGCGCGGTACGGAAAGCGGAAATTTTCCGGGAGAGTGATGCCGAGGAGGCCCGCCATGCCTTTGGCCATGTCCGTGTACCCGCTGAAGTCGGCATAGACTTGAAGGCTGTAGCCGTAGAGCGCGAGCATGACTTCCCACGACACCCATTCGGCGGGGCCTTCGAACACCGGGTCCACGAGCCATGCCCCCACCAAGTCTCCGAGCACGAGTTTCTTCAAAAACCCGCTAAGAATGAGACGGACATGACGCGCGTCGTCTTCTCGGTGGGACGTCCAAAGCTTGGCCTGCAATTGCGGCAAAAACTGCTTCGCCCGCACGATGGGACCCGCCACCAATTGCGGGAAGAAGGTGATGTACGTGGCCAGAGAAAGCAGGGAAGCCGGACGGGCCAAGGTGCCGCGGTGCACATCCACGATGTAGCTGATGGCTTGGAACGTGTAAAAGGAGATGCCCACGGGAAGCATCCATTGGTCCAAACGCCACGCGTGCAACGTGCCTTGCAGGGGGCTTCCGGGAAAGAGGTCTGCGACGAAGTAGGCGTATTTGAACACGCCCAACACCCCAAGGTGGAAGGCAATGCCGGCCCCAAGGAGCAGGTGACGAAGCGTGCCTTGTTGCGACCACATGGCCTGCGTGAGGAGGTGGTTGACCAAAATGGATCCCACCAAGAGCCCCACGAGTTGTCCTCCGACGAGGGCATAGAAGCCCAAGCTGAATGCCAACAAGAGCCCTTGCCGCAGCTCGGGACGATGCCACCGCACCGGCATGAAGCGTTTCCACCCCGACAGCATGAGGAGCACCGACGCGAAGGCGGCCCAAAAGGCCCAATTGGTGAAGGTGAATGCCGACGTCATGGCGTCCGTAGGGATTGCCAGGCCGCCAAAAGGGCCTGCTCCAGTCGCTCTCCTGCCTCTTGGGCCCCGCGACGGGTGAAGTGGATGTGGTCGTCCGAGGCCCAACCACGGTCGACCCACTGGGCCATGCTGCCCGGTCCGCCCATGGCCGCCTGCAAGTCCCAATGCAACGCACTTGTCGAGGCGATTTCCGCAGCCAAGGCATCGACGACCAAGGGGAGTCCAGGGAACGACGAAGGAGATTTGCCCATGTCGGAAGGGCCAATGAACAAGATTGGGATGCCCGGGAAGGTCCGCTCCAAGAAGCGAATGTTGTTGGCAAGGCGTTTGGCAAACCACCGCGCTTCTTGGGCCGTGTGGATCCCCGGAACGGCGTTGCCACCGAATTGAAGCAGAATCAAGGAGGGGGCATGCGCGGCCTTCAGCTGCATCCAATCGGCGTCGGGGACTTTGTCAAACAGCGTGCCCGACGACCCGCGCATGGGCAGGTTGTGCACGTAGACCCCGTGCGGTTGTCCCAGGAAAATACCCTGGAGGCGTTGGGGCGACAAGGTCAAGGCCAAATCTCCCATCACGGGCGCATGGCTCCAGGACAGGCTGTCCAATGAAGAGGCCAGGGGTTCTTCCACGAGCCGCACCGTGCCGGAATCTTGAGACCACACGTCTGTCCATGTCCAGCCTTTGTGCGTCAGGCTCGAACGGCCGTTGCCGCGCACCGTCCAAATTGCAGTGTCTGAGACGTCGTTCACCGCAAAAAACGGCAACCGAAGTGCCTCGGCCTTGCGCCCCCGCCCAAACCCCGAGTTCCGACGCACCGTGCCGGTCTTCAACGAACCCACGATGGCGGTGTTGCTGGCAGGGGTGAGGGGAAGGACCCATCCGGGACCGCGTCCGCCCCACTTCGATTGCCAACGCTTACGGAGCACTTTCGAGATGCGGTCGCCCTCGATTTGGCTGTCGCCCCAATGGTAGACTTCCACGCGCCGTTGGTGCGCTTCTGGAAGCTGCAGAAAAAACCGTCGCAACGGGTACCACGCCCGGGCGCTGCCCCTCAATTGCCACGAAGCGGGGAGGTCCAATTCAAGCGTATCGAGGAAGTCCCACGCTTTTTGGGATGCGCCTCCAAAGGGGATGTACGCGCGGTCTTCGGTTGCGATGACCCTCGGAAGGCGGGGCTGAAGGGGTCGCAGGGTGGCGGTGACGTCCAGCCAAGGCGCAGCAGGTCCCCAGCGTTCCGCCGCCCACCACGTGCCGAGCAACAATCCCCACAGGAGGAGCCATTGAAACCAGGGACGGGGCTGGTTCATGGTTCAGAGGAGGTCAGGGATGATCAAGGCCATGCCGGGTTGGAGGTCGTCCCAAACGCCATTCCATTGGGCCAAGCACTTCGGTGGCAGTCCTAACGCCCGCGAGATGCTGTAGACCGTTTCGCCAGGTTGCACCACATGAATGCGCGGGAGCTCGAGGTTTTCCATCAGGCGCATGCCCGTGCGCATGGCTTTGGCCCACTCGTCCAAAGGGACCGTTCTGGGGCGGGCAGCGTGCGCTTGCCGCATGGCAGACAGGGGAGTGGCGTCGGCCTTCCACGATTGAAGCACGGCTTCCACAGCATCTTCGTCCCAGGTCGCGCGCGTGCAACGCGTCACATCGTCGCATGTGGCCCACCACGCGAGGTAGGCGGCGCTGGGCGGTAGGCTGAATCGCTCGGCCATGGCTTGCAGGGTTGCGGCGTGTGGCGCCCAGCCGCGCCACGCAGAAATCACCTGGTCAAATTGGCCTGCACGCCATGTTTGCAGGGCCTCAGAGGCCTCGGGCCAAGCGGCTTCCCATGCCAGTTCCCAAGCGTCGGGCGGTCGAATGTCTTCCCTGAAGGGAACGGGCCGGATCTCACACGCGGCACGGGGTTGCGCATGGGCTGTTCCTGCCCATGTCATCCCGCCCAGGAAACATAAGCCCAGACAAGCGTGGGCAAGACGGAACGATTTGGGCATGACCATGAAAAAAGGAGACGAAACGCCAAACATTTTTGCGAGAACAAGGTATTTTGGGAACATGCGCGAGCCTCACATTTCCGTGTCGGATTCTTCACGCCTTTTGACCATGCTTGAGGAAAACTTGTCCGAGAACCTGGATTTGGTCGCCCAGGTGCGAGCGATTCGTGCGAGCGAATTCAAGCATCGGACCATCCTCGAAGAATTGGATTTGGGGTACATGGAGGTCGATTTGGAAGGCGAGGTCGTGCACGTGCACCCTCGATTCTTGGCGATGACGGGCTTCACGGAGGAGGAGTTGGTGGGCACCAAGGGGGAAGCGATGCTCGACGAAGAAGGCACCGCGCGAATGGCGCAAGTGGTGTCGGAGCGCAAGGCGGGAAAAGCTTCGTCTTACGAGATGCCCATCCTGCATCGCGACGGGCATCGCATGTGGTTCCTGATCACAGGTGCCCCCATTCGCCAGGTGGACGGCACGTTGATGGGCTCGGTGGGCATTCACTATGACATCACGCAGCGCAAGTTGCTCGAGTTGGAAACCAACAGGGCACTGGCCGCAGAGGCGTATGCGCGAAACAGAGAACGTGGCTTGCTCATGAAAATGAGCCACGAAATCCGCACGCCCATCAATGCCATCAACGGCATGTTCAGTTTGATGAACAACGTGCCACGTTCAGAGGAACACGAAGCCATTTGGCAAGGAGCGATGCGTGCCACCGCCATGTTGCGAAAAGTGGTGGACGATGTGCTGGATTTGTCGAGGTTGGAAATCGGGAAGCCGTCGCTTCAACTGCGCGAGGTGGATGTTATGGATGTCACTTCAGGGGTGGCCAAAATGCATCACCTGCTCGCCGACGAAAAGGGCATTCACTTGGAATGCAGTTGTGAATTGGATGACACCCAACGCGTGCTGGACGTCGACAAGTGGCTTCAAATTTTGACCAACCTTCTCGGCAATGCCATCAAATACACGGAGGAGGGAACGGTCTCTTTGCGCATCTGCAATCACGAATCGAAGGCGGACTGGATTGTGGCCGAAGTGTCCGACGAAGGCAAAGGGATCCCCGAGGAACACCACGCGAGGATTTTTGAGCCTTTTGGGATGTTGAACGCGGACAGCCCAAAAGACATTCACCGTGTCGAGGAGGGAAGCACGGGGCTAGGATTGTCCATCTCACGCGAGCTTGCCCGCGTGATGAAGGGTGAGTTGACGTTGGTTCCCCAATCGGTGGGGGCTTGTTTCCAACTGTCCATTCCCTCGAAGACCTGGGACAAATCCACACAACCGCGGGGCATAGAGGGCGACCACGTCAGTCAAGTTCCAGATTGGGATGGAGAGGGAATGCGCGTGCTCCTCGCAGAGGACAACGACATCAACGTGTTGTACGCGAAGGCGCTCTTGGACAAGTGGAAGGTGCATGTGGATGTGGCGCCTGACGGCCAACATGCGCTCGATTTGTTGGAGGAGGGGCGTTACGACGTCATTTTGTTGGACGTGCAAATGCCCAACATGGACGGTCTTGAGACGCTTCGCCGGATCCGTGCTGGGGAACGCGACATCGGGAGGGACCCACAGCAGGTGTTCATGGTCACGGCCTTTGCAGACGTCGAAACCCGAGGCGTCGCCCAAGCGGCGGGAACCAACGGCTTTTTGGCCAAGCCTTTTGCGCCGGATGAATTGCTCGACGTGCTCCGTTCGATTCCGATGTGGCGGTGAGAAAGTCGATGAATCGTTGGATTTTTTCTTTGAATTATGTAAATTAGGTATCGAAGGTCTACATGAACAATGGAGGACCTCGTTGTGAATCGTAGTGGAGCACCGGCAACGGCGGGTGCTCCATTTTTTGTGCGCGACCGCTTCGGTGAACCTTTTTCGCGGAGGGGGGTTACCTCGACATGCACGAACTGAGAACGTCTTTGGTCTTGCCCATTTCGCTCGATGAAGCGTGGGCTTTTTTCAGTGTCCCTGACAATTTGGATGACATCACGCCGCCAGACATGGGGTTTGAAATTTTGACGAAAAACGAGAAGCGCACCTACGCAGGACAAATCATCCGCTACCGCGTACGCCCCTTGTTCAACATCCCCATGACCTGGGTGACGGAAATCACGCATTGCGAAGACCGGAAGTACTTCGTGGACGAGCAGCGGTTTGGGCCCTACGCCTTGTGGCACCACCAGCACCATTTCAAGGAGGTGGAAGGTGGGGTCCAAATGGACGACATCCTTCACTACAAACTGAAAGGGGGGAAGCTCGGAGCGTTGCTGACCGGTTGGATGGTGCATGGCCGTGTCAAGGCCATCTTCGATCACCGTTCGGAGGTGCTTCTGAAAAAGTATGGCGGCAAAGACTTGGGCTGATCCCAGGTCACTGACAGAGGACGTTGGCTGCCCACGCCGCCATCAGCAAGTCGGGCTTGACCTTGGAGTTGAACCCGAGTGAGGTGATGTACCCTGAACTCGCACTCACCAACTTGTGGCTGGCGTATTGGCTGTCGCTGTTGAAGTCGAGGTCGATTTGGTTCACCCGAAGGTTGCACTCTTCCAGGATGAGGTTGGCCAATTCCACCGACCGTTCCGTCTCCCCCCAAAGCTTGGTCCACATGTCGAGGATCTTGGGCACGCGCTCGCGTCGGTAAATGACGTGTGCGCCGTTGTTGGGAAAGCGGAACACCACAGTGGTGACGTACACGGTGTGGCGCTTGTGGTTTTGGGAATCGCAGCCGACGTGGACCTCCACCTTCGATTCACTTGTCATCGCGGTGATGTACTCGCACACGTCGTGCTTGAGTTTGCCGCCCATGACCGTGAACTTCCTGTGGGATGACTCCATGCGGTTCAAGCTAGCGCGAGGAAAGGGCAAAAAAAAGCGGGGCCGGGGCCCCGCTTTCGCGTCTTATGCACATTCTGTGGAAGAACCTCGTTTCATCGGTCGAGCGCAACGTCAATCAAGTGACGAACGTGGGCGCGGTGCGCGCGCGTCAAACCGTCGGGAGAAGAGGCGTCACGCTGCTGGCGATCGATGCGACGAAGCTGGGCGAGGACCACGCTTTGGGCCACGCCGTTGAGGCGGCTCTTGTCGTCGAGCGACTTGACCAATGCCTTCACGTACATCAGTTGCAATCCTTGTCGGTAGGTATTGACGGATTTGCGGAGGTCGGCCTTGAAGATGGCGTCTGTGAGGTCGTCCATGTATTCTGCGAGGTCGTATGTGTTTCCATACAAACCGCTGTCCAGCACGCGCATCAAGACGTTTGGATTGACGAGGTGGGCGAGGGCGCCGCGCTGGGCACCGGCCACACGGGCGTGGACCTTGGGATCCTCGCCGCCTCCGAAGAAGCCAAACCCGCGACGCTGCGCTTGGAGATACGCCAACACATCGGCCTGCGCCTCAAAGGCGTCGGGGGCGAAGGCATACTTGGACAAAGCCTTCATCGAGGCCTTTTGGTCTGCTTCTGAAACAGGGGTGTAGGGCGCAGCACCGTCCAGTTGTGACGGGGTCGCGCGGTTGTAGCGAACGCCGCCGATTTGGCGGGTCATGATGCGTAGTTGCGTGGCATATTCCCCGGTCAACGCGTAGTACGCACGCAACACCTCTTGGTGGCTGTCCACGCCGGGTGCGAAGTTCTCCACGATGGAGGGGAGCAGGTCGTTCACGAGCTCACAACGCTCTGAAGCATAGGCCACAGGGTCGCTGCTCAAGTCGTAGATGTTCACGTCAGGGTTGATGCCCCGTCCTGTGCTGCGCATGTCATCCGCGTCGTTGCCAAATTGCAACAACGGGTCCGTTGAGCGCTCCAAAATGGCACTCAACCGCGAGGCTTCTGCGTCGGCGTCCTCGAGCCCCACGCTGTAACCGTACTCGATGACCCACTTGTCGTAGGGGCCTGGGCTGTCGTCGTAAAAGCGCGTTTGTTCGGCTTTGTTGCGGGCAAAGTTGATGGAGGGGTACTCCATCACGGAGTTGCACATGCCGTTCTCGGCCACCTTGGCGGCGTCCTTGAGCTCGTCCGGGCTGAGCATGGTGCTGGCGTGCATGTTGTGGCTCATGCCAAGGGTGTGTCCCACTTCGTGCAAAACGAGGCGATGCAAGGTTTGGCGCACAAACTCCGCGTGTTCTTCGTCGGTGAAGTTGTAGGCGCGCATTGCGGCAGTCGCAAGGAGGCTGTTGCGCCCCATGACTGTGCCGGCGTGGCAACGACTCATCTGCTCTGAGAGCAACTCGCGTGAGGAGCGGCCTTCCATTTCTTCGTCAAGGGCAGCGTACTCCTCGTCCATGGCCTCTTCAATCATGCCGGCCTTGGAGAAGACCTCGGCACGCCAGAGGCGGCCAACCATCCCGCCGTACTCGAGCATGATGTCTGCACCGAGGATTTCGCCGGTGCGGGGGTTCACGAAGCTCGGTCCATACCCCGAGAAGGGAGGTGTGGGGGATGCGGTCCAACGCAATACGTTGTAGCGCACATCTCCCGCATCCCAATCCGCATCGTCGGGCTGGATCTTCACCACCACGGCATTTTTGAATCCGAGGGGCTCAAAGGCCTGGTTCCACTTCTCGACGCCCGCCTTGATGATGGGACGGAACTCTTCGGGGGTCGTGTTTTCAATCCACCACGTGATGGGCTCCACGGGTTCCGACATCGCCGCCGACGGGTCCTTCTTTTCGAGGCGCCACCGGTGAATCATGTCCTTCCACGGCGTGGCACTGACGCCCGTCAAGTCGTCCACTTCCGTGGTGAAGAAGCCAATGCGTGGATCGTCTGCGCGGGGCGTGAAGCCCTTCTCAGGCATGGGCAACAGGGCGTGGCGGTAGCCCACCGTCACGTAGCGGCCGTCCTCAAATTGAGGTCCGCCCACCGTCGGGTTGCCGTTGTCGTAGACGTAGTCGACCGACAGTTCCGTGTTCTTGGGGTAGTTGGCGACGTCCACCACCTTGCTCTTGGTTTTGCTGAGCTTTCCCAAAGCGGACTTGCGTCCAGGGCGGGAGGGGGGCTTGACCATTTGAAGCTCCTCTTTCAAGAACATCGCATCTGCAGAGACAATCACGCCGGTGCTGTCCTCGGCTTCCACCTTCAAGCTCGCGAGAATGGGCGTGTTGAGGTTCGCGTCGGCCGCCTTGCTCAAGGCGTTCGCCGGATCCACGTGGAAGTTGGTGTTTTCAGCATGCACCTCCAATTGCCCAAAGTGACGGTGGAACGTGATGACCTTGCTGCCGCGGTAGCTTCCGCGGAAAAACCCGCTCGACACCACGCCGTCCTCCACCTGTGAGAAGTAGATGAACTCGTCGTCCATGGCCTCGGCAGGGATGTGGATGTACATGCTGCCTTTGGCCGTGTCCTGGTAGAGGTTGAACAGGCCTTCGTCAAGCTTGAATTCTTTGGTGAAGTCGGCCACAGATTTCAATCCGTCCTTTCCACCTTTCCGCTTGCCGTCCACCTGCTCGGTGTCGCCTTTCTTTCCCTTCTTTTTCTTTTTCCCTTTTTGGGCCAAGCCATCTGCAGGCGCGAAGCTCAACAGGGCCGCGGCGAGGGAGAGTGCCGCCCAACTCGTGATACGTTTCATGGGCTTGAAGTTACCAAGACTTCACCCCACAATGGGCGTCACTTGAACCCGCGGATTTTTTTGAGGCTCTCGTACGCTTCTTGCACTTCAAGGAAACGCGTTTCCGCCTGTTTCGCATAAGCCTCGCCCATGTCTCGAACCTTGTCAGGGTGGAATTTCAAGGCCAAGCGACGGTACGCTTTTTTGATGTCGGCGTCGCTGGCGTCCTGTCCGATTTCCAACACGGTGTAGGGGTCGGGTTTGTCGCTGTGGAAGGGCGCCTCGATCGATGCCCGGTCCTTGTCGCTGATACCCAGCGCCGCGGCCATGCGACGGATCAATTCGACCTCTCGAGGGTCCACGTTGCCGTCGGCTTGCGCAATGCCGTAGAGGTACTGCAACAGCAACAAGCGCTTGGCGTGAGGCATGTTGGCGCGAATCTGCATGCATACGCCGCGCACATCCACCGGGTTTTTCAGCGCTTCTCGGAGCGCCAAGGTCAGCTGCTCGGCTTGGGCCTGGCCAAAGTTGGTCCGGAAGAACTGCTTGACGTAGTCGAGCTCCGACTTCAGCACCCGCTCGTCGGCCTGCATCACGGCGGCGCTCAGCACGACCATGCTCAGAGCAAAGTCGCCCGCTCGGGTTGGTCGGGCTTGGCCACGCGCTCCGCGCCCTTGGTGGCCGTGCATGGCACCCGCACCACCGTCCATGGCCAGGCTTTCGTCCGAGAACATCTTCCCGAGCCAGTAGCCCATGACGCCGCCGATTGGACCCCCAAGGGCCCAACCGACGGCGCCTCCAATCCATTTGGCGTATCCCATCAGGAGCCCTGAAGTTGGGCGAACCCGTCTTGGATGAAGGCCGTCAATTCTTCGCCTTCCAGCAAGCCTTGAGAAAGGCGGGCGAGGTTGGCCGCCTGCTTGGCGAGGCCGGCGCGCTTGGCGCCGTCCGTTTCGTTGAGCAGGGTGGTGGCCAACGGGTGGTTGGCGTTCACGGTGACCTCGTAGCTGTCGGGCATGTCGCCAAACATTTGGAAGCCTCCACCGCCCACGGCTTGCTGCTCCTTCATGCGGCGCATGAATTCGGATTGGGTGATGACCAAGGGAGCCGAAGTGGGGGACATGGCCGCGAATTGAACCTTGTAGGTGGACTCGCCTGGGAAGGCGCCTTCCAAAATGGGCTTCAGGGTTTCCTCTTGCTTCTCGTCGAGTGCGGAGCTGAGCTCTTCGTCCTTTTCAATGAGCTTGTCGGCGATGTCAGCGTCCACGCGCTTGAATTGCACGTCGGAGTGGGTTTGCTCGAGCTTGCCTACAACGTGGGCCGCGAGTGGGCCGTCCATCACGAGCACCGTGTAGCCGCGGTCCGTGGCTTCCTTCACGTAGCTGTGCTGGCCCTCGGCGTGGGGCGTGTAGGGGAGGATGACCTTTCCGTGCTTGTCTTTTTGGGTTTCCCCCACGGCCGCCATCAACTCCTCATGCGTGTGGCACTTGCCCGTGGTGTCCTTGTAGAGGAAGAACTTTTGGGCGCGCTCGGCGAACTTCTCGTCAGTCAGCATGCCGTACTCCACAAACACGCGGAGGTCGTCCCACTGCGCTTCGAAGGCCTCACGATCCTTCTTGAACATCTGCGCGAGCTTGTCGCTCACCTTTTTGCTGATGTGGCCCGAAATCTTTTTGACGTTCGCGTCCTCCTGGAGGTAGGAACGGCTCACATTCAGGGGAATGTCTGGAGAATCGATCACCCCGTGGAGCAACGTCAAGAAGTCTGGGACGATGTTTTCGACGTTGTCCGTGATGAAGACTTGGTTGGAGTAGAGGTGGATGCGGTTCTTCTGGAGGTCCATCTGCTTCTTCAACTTGGGGAAGTAGAGGATGCCCGTCAGGTTGAAGGGGAAGTCCACGTTGAGGTGGATGTGGAACAGGGGGTCCTCAAAATTCATGGGGTAGAGGTCCCGGTAGAATTCCTGGTAGTCCTCGTCGTTGAGGTCCGCAGGCTTCTTGGTCCATGCAGGCTCCGTCTTGTTCACCACAAACGGCACGTCCACGCTGACCTTCTTCACCTTGCCGTCCTCATCGGTTGCACCTTCGGGATCGTCGACGTACTCGGACTTCGTGCCCTGGACGATTTCGACCGGCATGAACTTGCAGTAGGTGTTCAAGATTTCGCGGATGCGTTCTTGAACGAGGTACTCCTTGGCATCGTCGGAGATGTGCAGCACGATGTCGGTGCCGGCGGTCTCTTTGTCAATGTCCTCAAGGGAGAAGTTGGGCGAGCCGTCGCAGCTCCACTTGACAGCCTGAGATCCTTCGCGTTGGCTCAGCGTGACAATGTCGACGCGGTCGGCCACCATGAAGGCGGAGTAAAAGCCCAAACCAAAGTGCCCGATGATGGCCTGCTTGGCGTCGGCGTCCTTGTACTTCTCCAGGAAGTCCGTGGCACCCGAGAAGGCGATTTGGTTGATGTACTTGTCGATCTCTTCCGCGGTCATGCCGATGCCATTGTCGCGGATGGTCATGGTGCCTGCGGCTTCGTCGAGCAGGACTTCCACTTGCGGGGTTTCGGTGATTTCTCCCACCTCGCCGAGCTGGGCGAGCATCTTGCGCTTTTGCGTGGCGTCCACCGCGTTGGAGACGAGCTCACGCAAAAAGATTTCCTGATCGCTGTACAGGAACTGCTTGATGATGGGGAAGATGTTGTCTGTGGTGACGTTGATGGTGCCTTGTTGTGCCATGGCGCTTCGTGGTCTTGGATTGGAATCAGTTCAAACAAAAAGGACGTCGCACCGAAATGCAACGTCCTTCCTCAGTCAATTCCTGTGCCATCCCTGAAAGTCGGGGCAAAGGCTGTCAGAATCGTCAGGCAGAGCCTCTGCCCATGTGACATCGTGTCAGGGTCAGTGCTGGATAACGATACGAATGGCGGACCCTTCCTTCACGCGAAGAGTGTATGCACCGGCGTCGAGTTCAGCCACGTCCAAGGTGGTTCGCCCAGGTTGGAGGCGCGCTGCACCTGCGATGCGTCCTTGGGCATCGATCCACAGGGCGTCGACAGGAGCTCCACCGTCCCATTGTACGTGCAACACGTCGTGGGCTGGGTTGGGGAACGCCGCCATGACTTCGAGGTTGGTCGGAGTCGACACGTTGGTGGGCTGGATGGGGTTAAAGACGTACCCCGTGCCTTCGCTCGGCCAGGTGTCGCCCCATCCTTCGGCCCCGCTGTAAAGCCAGCCGTAGATGTCGTCCGTGGATTGGAACTGAGGAGCGTCGGCAGCACCTTCCGCCACGAGAAGCGTACCTCCGTAAGAATATGGATCAAAGTTGCCGATCAGGCCCGATGTGTTGATGAAGTCGGCTGCAATCAACGCGAAATCGGTGATGGTGTTGGGGCCGTAGTGGTAGGTGATGGTTCCTGCCTCATGCAACCACACTTGGTAGGTGGCGCGCTGGCTTGCTGTAATCACAGAATCCATCGCATACACCTCGTCGTAGAACCCGACATTGTGGTACTCGACCTTGAAAATGCGGTTGGGCGCTACGCCCTCCAACGTATGACGAATTTCACTGACATCTTGGCCGGTAGAGTCTGCGGGTGCCACATCACAGATGTCAGAAAAGACAGGGGCAATCAAGTGGTTCGCATTTCCCGCGCCAAGAATCATCTCACCAAGGTTGGCTGTGCCAAGCAGAGTACATGTATCCCCCCAAACAACCATATTAAAGGGAATGGGAAGAATTTCCTCTGGATCGTCCCATCCAAATTCAAGGTTTAGCGACGAATACTCCTGGAGAGGAGCATACGGTTGAGAAATGAGTTCAGTGGTGTATGGGACGTTTTGTCCCCAAGCGAAGCCTGCCGACAAAGCACAGACCATTCCAAGATAAAGGTGTTTCATGCCTCAAAGATACGGGCCTTGCTCAACTTAGAAGTTGGGCGACAAGCCGTGCTTATTGTGGTAGCCTTGAATGTGCTCAATCACCTCTTGAGGCGAGTCAGCCAACCGGAAGAGGTCGTCATCGTTGTCTCCGATGGTCTTGTATTGGTCCAGCATGGTTTGCTTGAACCAATCGAGCAATCCAGCCCAAAACTTACTGTCGTACAACACGATGGGCTGCTTCGTGATTTTGTTGGTTTGCATGAGGGTCAGCGCCTCAAACAATTCGTCCATGGTGCCAAAGCCACCTGGCATGACCACAAAGGCTTGGCTGTACTTCACAAACATGACTTTCCTCACGAAGAAGTAGTCAAAATTCAAGCACGTGTCAGGGTTGATGTACTCGTTGTGGCTTTGCTCAAAAGGGAGTTCAATGTTGAGTCCCACCGACACGCCATCGCGGTCCTGGGCGCCACGGTTTCCAGCCTCCATTACACCCGGTCCACCCCCTGTGATGACACCGTACCCGGCATCGACGAGGGCAGAGGCCACGGCGCGTGAGGCCTTGTAGGTATCGGTCTCGGGCCCCGTTCGCGCAGATCCGTAAATGCTCACGCAAGGACCGATGGCTTGAAGCGTTTCATAGCCTTCCACGAACTCGCTCATGATTTTGAAAATCGACCAGCTGTCGTTGCTCTTGATTTCAGACCAGGAGAGGTTGGGGTGCTTTTTGATGTTGTACTTCATACGCTCAATATAGGTCAAGTGCCGTGGTACCTTTGTCCCATGCCATTGCTCTGGAATCCCAAACAAGCGCCCGTCTTGAATGCCCTAGACGCACTGACGCGTGGTTGGTTTCCGAGAAAGGCGCAAGGCCACTGGATTTTTGGGCTGCCCAAATCGGGAACCACGGTGTTTGCCGCAGCCTTATCTGAGGTGACTTCATCTTCCGCCTTGTTGGATACGCCTTTGCTGTGGGGCACGGCCATCAAGCCCCTGAACGAATCAGAGATTAAGACCTTGGTTGTCGCGCACCCCGTCACGTTCGCCCCTACCTTGTGGAAGGAGCCCAACGCCACGTTTTATCCCGAGGCAGCCATGGCCGCGAGCCAAGCCAACCGCCACATTTTGCTGGTCCGTGGCCCGCTGCAGAACATCCGTTCTCACATGGACCGTCTCGGATTGAAGGGAGATGCCACTTCGGTTGACCTGGCTGCATTGCACCCCAATCACCGCCCTGCGTTTTTGGACCATGCGGACGACCCGCCCGCACTGACGCTCGCACGGAGGTGGCGAGACACCCACAACAAGGCGTGCTGGGACACGCCGGAAGTGCAAGTCCACACTTACGAATCCTTCATGGCCAACCCGGAAGCGGTGTTGCAAGCCTCAGCCCAGCACTTGGGACTGCCGGTCCTGAATCCACCCGTGCGGTCCCTTGCCAAGCAGCAACAACCATGCGGAGCCAATCGAAATGTGCGTCCCGAGGCGTTCTTTGGGGAGGCGATATGTCAGGAAATCGAAGCGCTCACGGCAGAGGCCTTCCAACGCATCACGTCAACCGGCGCGTGAGTCGGCCGGATTGAATGTCCTCGATCAGCGACCGCATGGTTTTAAGGCGCTGTTCCTTCCCAAACAGTTGCGCGGCCAAGTCGCGGTTGTGGATCCGTTCTTGGGCATTCAAGGGGGCGTAGAAATCGTCGTTCCATCCGTGGGCCGGGATGCAGTCAAAGACAAACCCGTGCGCGTTTAAGAAGGGGGTGATGTGGGCATCGGGTCGAACGACAATTCTCATCCCGTGCCACAAGGCCATCACCAACACGCCTGTGCCTTGGGTCCGGACGTTGTTCATGACCAAGACATTGTGGGTGCACAGCCAGTCTGCGTAAGCCTGCCTCGGGAGGTGTTCAAATTGGCCTTCCCAATGCGGCAACAAGCGAGAACCGAGGAAATGGATGGCCTTGCCGTAGCGCGCGCTCCCATAACTCAAACCGGCATTGAACCGCACATGTTGGGGCGGGGAGGCGCGTCGCAGGCGAAGGATCAAGTCAAGGTGGTTGCTGGTGTTGGAGGCATTGGTCCCCAACAGCACCCGTCCAGGAGCCTCCGTGCACCATTGCACATCCGATTCAGGCGGGGTTGGATTGTAAAATGACGGGTAGGTGCGGGGTTTGGGGTCTGAAAACACCCCAAAGAAGGGCGCGTTTTCTCCCATCAATGTGGACACAGCGTCCACGCGCTGGCATGCTTGGGTGAATCGCTTTTCAGCCCCGCCAAAGGCACTTCCCAGACGTTGCACAGTGATGCTCATCTTGCCCAGCGCGGCATTGAGTGCGGCAGTCCACGGCAAAAAGAGCGACCGGTTGAGCGACCTCAAGACGCGGTAATAATCGTCGCCCCACGACGCCCACACCACAAGTACGTTGTCGGGAATGCGCTGAATCCAGTCGAGGTTGGCGCCCTTGAGGCGGTGAATGACGACGGCATCTGCCTCGGCAAGTTTGGCAGGCACCTCATCTGTGCGCAGGGCGTTGTGCCATTCATGGGGCTTGCCCTGCAGGGTGGAGTGGGGTTCAATCCACCACCAGTGAGAGGCGCGATTGTCTTGTTGCAACAAGGCATGCAAGGTACGCACCGAGGTGTGGTCGAAGGCCAAATGGACGATGCGCAAGTCAGCCCCAGACATGAAGCACGTTGTCGATGACCCGGTCCACGTCGTCGTCGGTCAAGCCCAAATGCAGGGGAAGGCGGAACAACCCGTCCGTGAAGCGGTCGGCGTGAGGCGCCTCGGCCGTCCATCCCATGCGCTGCGCGTAAGCGCTCTTGTGCAGGGATTGGTAGTGGAAGTGGCACGCAATGCCGGCGGCTTTGAGGACCGGCAACATGGCGTCGCGCTTCTCCAACGAGGGCGCACACACGTAAAAGAGGTGGCCATTGGTGGATTCGCGCCAGTCCGGGGGCAATGTGTCGATAGGAAGTGCCGCGGAGAGGCGCTCGTAGTACCGCGTCCAGATGGCTTTTCTGCGCGCGGTCACCGCGTCTAATTGCTCGAGTTGTCCAAGCAGGTGCGCCATGGTCATTTCATTGGGCAAGAAACTGCTGCCGGCGTCGACCCAACCGTATTTGTCCACCTCGCCGCGGAAAAAGGCCTGCCTGTTGGTGCCTTTCTCCCAAATCACACACGCCCGAGACCACAAGTCCTCACGGTTGATCGCCAAACACCCACCTTCTCCGGAGGAAATGTTCTTGGTTTCGTGGAAGGAGAAGGTGGCCAAATCCCCAAAGCTCCCGAGGTGCTTGGACTCCCCATCAACCTTAATCCACGCGCCCATGGACTGGGCGGCGTCTTCGACGAGCATGATGCCTTGTTCCCTGCACCATGCGGCAATGGCAGGCAAATCGTACGACACGCCAGCGTAGTGAACCACCACCACCACTTTCACGTCAGGGGTGCACACGGCCTTGATTTGGTCCAATCCCATGTGCGGACGGTCGGCGGCGGAATCGCCAAAGATGGGTGTCGCCCCACGCAACACAAACGCATTGGCCGAAGAGACGAAGGTGTAGCTCGGAACAATGAATGCATCCCCAGGACTGATGTTCGACAGAATTGCGGCCATGTCCAGGGCGGAAGAGCAGGACGTGGTGGGCAACACCTTGAGACCCAACTCGGCTTGGAACCAAGCTTGGACCGCTTTGGTCATGGGGCCATCGCCGCTTGTGTTGGGACTTTGCAAGACCTGCGCAATCAGCTCGGCTTCTCGTCCGACACAACGGGGCTGGTTGAAGCTGATGTTCGTGTGCATTCCTTTGTTTCTGTAAATTTACATCCTTCTACGCATTGAATTTTTGACGCTTTGAATTCGAATTCCATCATCCATCCTGGGGCCCAAATCGGCGAGGACGTCACCATTGGAAATTTTTGTCACATCCACGAAGGGGTGGTCATTGGTGACCGGTGCGTGATCCGGGACTACGTTGAGCTCCGACCTGGAACGGTGGTGGGGCACGATTGCGTCATCGACTCCCGCGTGAGCAGCTCTGGAGAGGCCGTCATTGGCAACCACGTGACCCTGCGTTACGACACCATCGTGGCCCGCGGTTGTCGCATTGGCGACCACACGTACTTGAGCCCTCGGGTGATGACCAACAACCTCGACTCAGGTGGGGTGTCCATTGGCGGCGCGCACATCGGTTCGCACTGCTTCATCGGCACCAATGCGGTGATCCACCACGGCATTGTGGTTGGGGACAACGTGACGGTGGGGGCCTTGAGCTTCGTCAACAAGGACTGTGAATCGGGGAGGGTCTATGCGGGCATTCCTGCCAAAATCCTGAAATGAGTTTGACGCGATCCGAGGCATGGGAGGCTTCCTTCTTTGGGTTTCCGGTGGAGGAAATTCGAATGGGAAATTCCTTGCTCGCGGACGTGGCCGACGACGTGTCGGCGTTGATTGAAGGTGCGGCCCCTGAAACGCTGCTCAAAGTGTCCGTGGACGCCCGTCAGCTTCACGCCATTCCTTGGCTTGAGCGGCAAGGCTTTGAGCTTTGGGAGACCCGCTATGTGTGGATGACCACATGGTCGCGCGACGAGCTCACGCAAACGCATGCGCTCCATGCCGCCTTGCCCGAAGACCGCATCGTGTGGGGGACCGAGTCGCATCACGAGGCCATTCTCAGCATGACCGAGGCGCAAGTGGCCAAGTCCACTGACGTGGTCAATCGGTTCGCTTCGCCGTTCTACCCTGAAGGCAGTGCAGAGACGTGGTACGCCAAGTGGATTGCACAGGTCTTGCAAAACCCCAAGGCGCTGGTGGCGGTGGCAGAGCACGGAGAGGATCGTGAGGTGGCGGGTTATTTCATTTACCTGCCGGGTGAACCCCAAGATGGGGTGGACGTGTACAAAGGCATCTTGTCGGTGATTCAGCCCGGGCATCGCGGCCGAAACCTCCACGTGCACCTCCAGCAATTTTTGTTTGAGGAAATGGCCAAGCGGCACGAGCGGGTCACGTTGGACAACACGACCCAGGTGTCGAATTACCCGGTCATCCGGAACCACGCTAAGTCAGGACGCCGTCCCGACCACATTGAGCTTGTGATGTTTCGTGGCCCGCACCGTCGCTGAATTCCGGGCCTGACGGCGACCCCCTTCGAATCAGCCCTTGGCCAAGAGTTCCTTCAGGAACCGACCTGTGTGGCTTTCTGCTTCTTCAGTCACTTGTTCAGGGGTTCCCGAGGCCACAATGGTGCCTCCGTCTTTGCCGCCTTCGGGCCCA
>Ga0160423_10000030_pt1 | contig 92527 bp, 82 predicted proteins | sample CRUFie14St8metaG_FD_108191 | JGI IMG/M metagenome (GOLD analysis project Ga0160423, IMG submission 108191) | Marine microbial communities from the Costa Rica Dome - CRUD Field 142mm St8 metaG | ecosystem: Environmental > Aquatic > Marine > Oceanic > Photic zone | place: Costa Rica: the Eastern...
ATTGGACCACAAGGAATTGTTCATGGAACAACAATTACTGTTTTAAATGCTGCAAGAAAAATAGACCCTAAAGCAACTGACTTATCTGGTAAAATATTTGTTACTTCAGGCCTAGGCGGTATGAGTGGTGCTCAAGCTAAAGCAGGTGTCATTGCCAAAGGAGTTTGTATAGTAGCTGAAATTAATCCACAAGCAACTTATAAGAGACACGAACAAGGCTGGGTAGATGAAGTATATACTGATCTTGATAAACTGTTAGATAGAGCAATAACTGCTCGTAATAACAAAGAGCCTTTATCAATTGCGTACAACGGAAATATTATAAATTTATGGGAAAAGATTATAGAGAAAAATATCAAAATTGAATTAGGTTCTGATCAAACCTCATTACACAATCCATGGTCAGGAGGATATTATCCAGCTGATTTAAGTTATGAAGAATCAAACAAATTGATTAGTAATAATCCTGAAAAATTTAAAATTGAAGTTCAAAAAAGTTTAATTAGACATGTTAAAGCAATAAATACACTTTCTGAAAGTGGAATGTATTTCTTTGATTATGGAAATGCATTTCTTCTTGAAAGTTCTAGAGCAGGAGCTAGTATTATTAATAAATCTGGTAATTTTAAATATCCATCATATGTTCAAGATATTATGGGACCAATGTGTTTTGACTACGGTTTTGGCCCTTTTAGATGGGTTTGCGCATCTAATAAAGAAGAAGATCTTCAAAAAACTGATGAGATTGCTTGTAAGGTTTTAGAGAAATTATTAGTTCAAGCACCTGAAGAAATTAAACTACAAATGCAAGATAATATTAATTGGATAAAATCTGCTCAAAAAAATAAAATGGTTGTAGGTTCTCAAGCTAGAATTTTATATGCTGATTCTGAAGGTAGAATTGAAATTGCTAGAGCCTTTAACAATGCAATAAAAAAATCTATAATTTCTGCACCAATAATTCTTGGAAGAGATCATCATGATGTCTCTGGAACAGATTCTCCATATAGAGAAACTTCAAATATTTATGATGGATCTCAATTTACTTCTGATATGGCCATTCATAATGTAATTGGTGACAGTTTTAGAGGGGCAACTTGGGTATCTATTCACAACGGAGGTGGTGTTGGATGGGGTGAAGTGATAAATGGTGGTTTTGGTCTTGTAATAGATGGATCTGAAGATTCAGAAAAAAAACTTGAATCTATGCTTTTCTGGGATGTTAATAATGGTATAGCTAGAAGAAGTTGGGCCAGAAACAAGGAAGCAAAGTTTGCTATTAAAAGAGCTATGGCTAAAAATAATAAACTAAATGTAACTTTATCAAATGATGCTGATGATAAATTAATAGATTCATTAAAATTATAAAATCTATTCCAAAAATATTTTACGATTTATAATTCCATATTCTGATCTTAATTGCACCAAATATATACCTTCTGTGTAATCTGATAAATCGAAACTAACAAAGTTATCTCCAACTTCATTTGATAAATAGCTAAATATCTTTTCACCTAAAACATTATAAAGAACAATAGATGTATTAGATGGATTAAAAAAAGTAATGTTTATTATGTCACTTGTTGGATTAGGAAAAATATCATAAGAATTATCTATTTGATTAATTATTTCAGTAAAAGTAAAATTGTAGTAAATTGTATCACTCAAACAGTTATTTAAAATATCTGAAACTATTAGCCAATATACTCCAGATGCTGTTGGGGTTATTATATTTGTTGTATCACCTGTATTCCATAAATAATTAGAAATCATTCCAAAAGGTCCAGAAACAATAACAGCTTCTAACTGATTCTGATTGTTATTAAAATTAATATATGCATCTATAGAATCAATGCTAATAATTGTTGAAACTATACTATCACAATTATTTACTGTTAAAAAAGAATCAATATATGTTCCTGATAGATTATATATACTATTTCCAACAACTATAGAGTCTCCTAAGCAAAGTTGAATATTTTGAGTTGTATTTGAAGTATTATTAATCACAGCTTTAACCTCCTCTACATTAGAAAAACATGATTCTCTTTTAACTTCTAAGTCATAAAAGAAATAATAATAACCATAAGGGTCAGAATTAGCACTTGAGCGAGTAATCGATATTAAACCACCAATATCATATGGATAACTAGGTCCGCTATTATTTCTATAAAGACCTGAGTTTCCACTAGCAATACCTAATTGATAATCATTTCCTGGTGAAACATCAAAATTAAAATATAATCTCTGTTGACCTGGAACGATAGATAATGTTGTGTCATCAATTAATTGTGCATTACTATTTCTCAATTCAAAAGTTATTGTATTTGCGATATCAGCATAAACTTCTGCAGATACAATTGTAGAATTTTTATAAACATCAAATATCAAGTATTGATTTCCATTAAAATATCCACCTCCTCCAATAGTATTGTCAATAGCTCCACCATTAACAGTATTAAATTCATATTCTGACTGTGCATAAAAAGAGGTAGTTGAATTTATAAGTGGGGTAACAAAAGAATTTCCTGTAGCGACTAAATTTTGTAGATTTGTATCATCGTACCAATTGACAACTCCAGAACTAGAAATGACAGATAAATTAAGAGTTGATGAAGCGCATGATGTATCATTAACAGATTCTAAATTTAAATCAATTATTGTAATTGCGTTATTTATAAGAATTGTATCAGAGCCAAATAAGTTAGTAGAAATTAGTCTGACATCGTAAGTTCCATTACTTGAATAAGTGTGTATTGGGTTTTGAGAATTTGATGTATTACCATCTCCAAAATCCCATTGCCATGATATAGGTCCATTAGTAGACAAATCAGAAAAAGCAATTGTAGAATTACAGCTAATGCTATCACTCATACTAAAATAACTAACAGGTGGAGCACTAGGAAATGTACAACTCCAATCAACAGCGAAACCAGCCTCTTCAAGTCCACCATCTGAAGAAAGTAAAATAGTTACGGCCCCTCCCGTTGTAGTAATAACTCCAGGACTACCTGTAAGAACATTACAAAACTGACCTAAAGATGGAGAAGTAGCATCAGGACCATCAAAAATTTCTAAATAATCATAATCACATGTTGATGATCCATTACTTGGCTCTTCAATATCAAAAAATGTAAAATCTAAAGTTATTTGATTGCTACCAGGAGGTGCAATTGTTACGGAAGAATTGCTATTAGGATAATAGCCACTATTTGGACCTCCCACATCATAAAGCGTGCCATTGCACATAGTTATCAGCCCACCACTTCCTGATGTTGGTAATGTAATAATACAAGGATTATTAGGATCAATACTAATTATCTGTTGCTTTACAATACTATCAATTCCAAGTGGTCCTGTAGCAATTAATGAAACATTAAATGTACCATATGAATTATAATTATGAGTTGGATTAGCTAAATTACTAGTATTTCCATCTCCAAAATCCCAATAATAAGAAGTAGAGTAAAAAGAATTATTTAAAAAATTAACTGAAGCAGGTATCATACAAAAAATAGAATCAGCATAAGAAAAATTTGCAATTGGAGGTGATGTAATATCAAGATTTATACTCCACAACCCTCTCCCATATGTTGCTGCATATAGTGTATTAGATTGATATTGCATTTCAAGTTCGTTTACAATTACATTAGGAAGAGAATTTTGATTAAATGGATTCCAAGTGTTTAAGGTTGAGTCAGTAGTCCAAACACCTAAATCAGTTCCTATGTACACAGTTTCTAAAGTACTACCCCTATCTAATTCTATACAGTTAACAGGAATGTTTGGTAATGAAAAAGAAATATTATTCCAACTATTTCCACCATCAAAACTTTTAAATACCTTTTCTCCAGCAGTATAGCCGGAAAGAGTTACCCACACAATATCTTCGTCATAGGGACTAACCAATATGTAAGTTATGGTTTTATTTGGTAAACCGTTATTGTCAATTTGAGTCCAACTATTTCCACCATCGATAGTTCTGAACATATCTGAACCATCACTAATATAAATTCTATTTGGATCAGATTTAGAAAGACCAATCTCATCTATTCTATTTCCGTTGGTTTGATTATTTGTAACTTGATTCCAAGAGTTTCCACCATCAGTACTTTTTACTAATTCATCATAACCAATATAAATAGTATTTGGATCATTCTTATCTAACTCATATGGTGTTTCCCATGCTCCATTACCAGTACTGATAGTAGTAAAACTATTGCCTCCATTTGTCGATTTTCTAATATCACCATAATACAGAGCTCCATACATAGTGTTTGAATTAGTATAATCAATAATACACTCCATACCATCACCCCCAATGACAGGGTCCCAATTTAAATTTGTTTTTAAAAATGTTCCATTATCTTGTGAGCCTGTAATAACTTTTTCTTGAACGGTTTGAGAAACACCTAAGCTATAAAACTGAGTAATATGTAGTCCATCTGAAATATCTGTCCAATCATTACCATCATTATCAGAATAATAAAGACCGCCATCATTTCCAGAAAAAACATGATTATTTATAGGATTATACTTTAGCATATGCTCATCAGCATGCATATATGTAGATCCATTAGCACCATACCAATGTGTGTTTATATTCCAACTAATACCAGCATCATTAGATTTCCAACAGTTAACTCCACCAACAAAAACAATATTTTCATCTGATGGAGAAACTGCCAAAGCTAAATCATACCATGCTTGACCACCACTATCTGAACCATCGAAATCCCAACCCAATAAATTAGGACTGTCAGATTGTAGAGTCCAATTTTGACCTTCATCAGTTGATTTATATAACCCATAAAAACCATTATCATTACCACCAAATAAAGCATACACAACCTGTGGATTGTCTAAAGTAACAGCAACACATGCTCTAACAACATTATTAGTTGGTGGTAGTCCAAAGCCAGATTGAGTCCATGTTATCCCATTATCATTAGATTTATAAATTGAAGTATTGCCACTAGATGCACCATATATTATATTTGAATTTGTAGCGTGAAACTCTATGTCAGTCATATTTATACCAGTAAAAGTGTGATTAAATGTAACTCCAGCATCAACTGATCTATAAATACCATTACTTGTTGCAACAATCAATACATTTACGTTGTTAGGATCAATTAAAACTCTATTTCCTTTGTATTGATTAATTATATTAAATGATAAACCTGTTGTGTTAAATGTATTACCTCCATCAAGAGATTTCAATAATCCGAATGAATAAGTATCACCACCATCTCTATCTCCTGTTATTGCATAAATTTCATCTGGATTATTGGGATTAATAGCAATATCTGAGACTCCCAGATTAGTTAAAAAATCAGTACTTGATGCCCATGACTGACCCCCATCATTTGATTTCCAAAAACCTCCTGCTGGTGCTCCAATGTATAGTATATTAGGATCTGTTGGATGAAAAGCAACTGTATTCACTCTACCTATTCCTCTTTTATTACCGTTAGATTGAATTGGAACATTGTCTGGACCAACTTGTTTCCAAGTATTTGTGGGAAGCAATTTAGAATTACTGTAATTTTCTAATTTTTTATACTCTTGAAATAATATTTCAGGTCGTAAAATTCCATCAGGGTAAACCCTTGGTGAAATAAAATTTTCCCATCTTTTATATTGCTTCCAACCTTTACCCTTTTCTATTGTTCTATTTTCCCAATATGAATCAAAAGCATTCTGTGTGTCATAAAAATTATTATTCGCATCTTGCATTTTATCAACCCATTCTTGACAAAATAGTGATAATGGAAAAATAAGTAAAAAACAAGTTATTTTTTTCATATAAACATTTTTAAGTATTATAATGCAAATTTAAGTATTTAAATTAATATGTATAATTATTTGTATAAATAGTTATACATATTAAAACAAATAAAATTCAATAAAAAATTTATAATTTAAATAACGTTCTAACACTAAATTAGGTTGCGTTTTCTAATTATAAATAATCCTAAAAAAGTAATAAATCCATTTAGAATAAGTAGTTCAAAACCAAAAGAATAATAAAATTGAATGACATAACAAATTATAGGAGATATAATAGCTACTAAAGGAATCCATTTATCTTGTACTTTGATATTAGTAAACAAACCAAAAAAATACATTCCTAATAATGGACCATAAGTATATCCAGCGACTGTAAATAAAGATTTAATTACACTCTGATCATTTATAGCATTAAAAATTAAGATAACTACAAGTAATATAAATGAAAGTGCTAAATGAACTAACTTCCTTGTTTTGATTTGTTTTTTTGGATCTTGTTTTTCAAATTCAAGTATATCCACACAGAAAGCTGTTGTTAAAGAAGTTAATGCAGAATCTGCACTTGAGTATGCTGCTGCAATTATTCCTATGATAAATAAAATACCTACATATGTAGGTAATCCTGAATTAATAGCAATGTTAGGAAATAACATATCAGGATTTGAAGGTAATCCTATTGCAAAAGCATCTGAATAAATATATAAGAGAGCTCCAAGAGATAAGAAAATTAAATCAACGACAATTAAAATGGTACTAAAAACCATCATATTTTTTTGTGCATCTTTTAAATTACGACAACTAAGATTTTTTTGCATTTGATCTTGATCAAGTCCGGTCATAACAATTGCCATAAACATGCCTGAAAAAAACTGTTTGAAAAAATATTTATTATCCCTCCAATCATCAAAAAAGAAAGCCTTAGAATAATCAGATTCAAAAATTAAATTAAAAACTGATGTGAAATCAAGACCTAAATTTTTTGTTAATGTATACGCAATTATTATCACAGTAGCTAGCATAAATGTTGTTTGAAGAGTATCAGTCCAAATAATTGTTTTCATACCGCTCCTGTAAGTGTAAAGCCAAATAAGTGATATGGTAATTATTACCGTGATATAAAAAGGTATATTCCAATCTTCAAATACCGCAAATTGTAATACTGTAGCTATTAAAAACAATCTGAAAGAAGCCCCAATTGTTCTAGAAAGTAAGAAAAATGATGATCCAGTCTTGTACGCATTGTGGCCAAACCTATCACGCAAATAGACATATATAGATGTTAAGTTAAGTTTATAGTAAAGCGGTAATAAAATTCTTGAAATTATAAAGTATCCAACAAAAAAACCAAAAACCATTTGTAAATATGAAAACTGACTTGAGGCAACCCATCCTGGTACAGATATAAAAGTTATTCCAGATAACGTAGTTCCAATCATTCCATATGCTATTACAAACCAAGGAGAATTTCTATTACCAAGAAAAAAAGTATCATTACTATCATTTCTTCCTGTAATGTATGAAATTATAAATAGTAACAAAAAATATATAGCTATAACACTAATAATTAAAGTTGATGACATATTTTTTTTTTTTACAAATCTAAAAGTATTATGTATTAATATTAAATTTGTAAAATGAATTTTTCATCTAAACTTGTTGAAAATGCGGTAATCCAACTTTCTAAGCTCCCTGGCATTGGAAAACGCTCAGCATTACGACTAGTGTTACATATGCTAAGACAAGATAAAAAAAGTATTGAAAAATTTGGGGAAACGTTTATAGATTTAATTAATAACATTCAATATTGCTCACAATGCTATTGTATTTCTGAAAATAATATTTGTGATGTCTGCTCAAATCCCAATAGAAAAAAAGAAATTATATGTGTAATTGAAGATGTTAGAGTAATGATGGCTATTGAAAATACTATGCAATTTAATGGAGTTTATCATGTCTTAGGAGGTTTAATTTCACCAATGGATGGAATTGGACCAGATGATTTAAAAATTGATGAACTTATTCAAAAAGTAGATCTTAATATGGTTCATGAAATCATTTTTGCACTTAGTAGCACTATGGAGGGAGATACAACAAATTATTATCTTTTTAAAAGATTACAAGATAAGCAAATTAAAATTTCATCAATTGCAAGAGGAATTGCAATCGGCGATGAATTAGAATATACTGATGAAGTTACATTAGGAGCAGCCCTATCTAGCAGAATTCCATATGAAAACTCATTAATAAAATAAGATTAATTACTTTTCTTTTATTAATTTTGCAAAAAAAATTTTATAACTATGGCTAGAGTAGAATTGATTATGCCCAAAATGGGAGAAAGTGTTTCTGAAGCAACTATCATAACATGGACCAAAGAAATTGGAGAAAAAGTAGAACTTGATGAAACTATTGTAGAAATAGCTACAGATAAGGTTGATTCTGAAGTACCTTCAACTCATGAAGGCATATTAGTCGAAAAGTTTTTTAATACAGATGATGTAGTACAAGTAGGTGACACATTTGCTATTTTAGAAACAGAAGAAACTGCAGAATCTGAAAATAATACATCGCCAATAAAAGATGAAGCTCAAGAAGATAAAAAAATTGTAAAAGAAAAGATTATTGAAGAAAAATCTGAAGAAAACAATTCTATTTCAACAAGTTCAGGAACACGCTTTTATTCTCCGCTTGTAAAAAATATAGCAAAAAAAGAAGGATTATCTATAGATGAGTTAAATAACATTGATGGTACTGGAAAAGAAGGAAGAGTTACAAAATCAGATATTATTTCTTATGTTGCAACAAAGGATAATACACCTCATAAAGCAGATATAAATAAAAATGAAACAAAAACAACTAAAGAAAAAGAATTAGAATCTGAAACTTCAAACAAAGTAACTATTCCTGACACTGGGGGAACTGAGATAGTTGAAATGGATAGAATGAGAAAACTTATATCTGCTCACATGACTATGTCAAAAGCAACTTCTGCTCATATAACTTCATTTGTTGAAGCAGACATGACAAACATTGTAAACTGGAGAAACTCTATAAAAGCTGACTTTAAAAAACGTGAAGGACAAAATATTACTTTTACTCCTATTATAATTGAAGCAATGGCTAAAGCCGTTAAAGATTTTCCACTAATTAATGTATCAGTAGAAGGTACAAACATTCATATTCATAAAAATGTAAATATTGGAATGGCGGCAGCATTACCCGATGGTAATCTGATAGTACCTGTTATTAAAGAATGTCAAAATAAAAATCTAATTGGAATAACAAAATCAGTGAACGACTTAGCGACTAGAGCTCGTGCAGGAAATCTAAATCCGGATGACATTCAAGGTGGAACAATTACCATGACAAATGTTGGTACCTTCGGAAATTTAATGGGTACACCAATTATTAATCAACCACAAGTAGCAATTATGGCATGTGGAGTAATTAAAAAGAAACCTGTTGTTCTTGAAAAAGAATATGGTGATGTAATTGCTATAAGGCACATGATGTTTTTATCATTATCTTATGATCACAGAGTTGTAGATGGTGCTTTAGGAGGTCAGTTTGTTAGAAAGGTAGCTGATTATTTAGAAAATTTTGATTTAAATACATCAGTTTAAGAACAAATAATTTCTAGCAAATCTACTATCTAACATTTTATGTCCAAAGTAACTTATTTTTAAAATATGAAACTAAAACTAAAAAGACCTATTGTATTTTTTGATTTAGAAACTACCGGATTGAAAATATCAAAAGATAGAATTGTTGAAATTGCCATAATGAAAATCTATCCAAATGGAAATACTGAAAGCAAAAGCTGGCTAGTAAACCCTACTATCCCAATACCAAAAGATAGTACTGAAATTCACGGCATATCAGATAAAGATGTTAAAAATGAGCCAACATTTAAAGAAATTGCAAATGATATATACAATATCATGAATAATTGTGATTTAGCTGGTTATAACTCAAATAAATTTGACATACCTCTAATTGCTGAAGAATTTATACGATCTGATATAAATTTTAATTTTAAAAATTGTAAATCTGTTGATATTCAAAATATTTTTCATCAGTTAGAGAAAAGAACTCTTATTGCAGCATATAAATTTTATTGTAATAAAGATTTGTTAAATGCACACTCAGCAAAATCAGATACAAATGCGACATATGAAATACTATTAGCTCAAATTGAAAAATATGATGAATTAGAAAATAATATTGATTTTCTTTCTGATTTTTCTCAAATTGGAGAAAAATACGTTGATTTAGCTGGATTTATCAGATTTAATAAAAATCAAGAAGAAGTGTTTAGTTTTGGTAAATATAAAAATCAAACATTATCACAAATATGGCATGAAAATCCAGGTTACTTTTCATGGATTAATCAAGCTGAATTTCCTCAATATACAAAAAAGATAACGAATGATTTTGTAACTAAAATGAAGTTAGAAAATAAATTTAATTAGTCATGAAAATTATCTGTATTGGAAGAAACTATTTTAAACATATAAAGGAACTTAAAAACACAATCCCATCAAAACCAATATTTTTTTTAAAGCCAGATACTGCTATACAACCAAAAAAACATCCGTTTTTCATGCCTGACTTTTCTAATGAAATACATTATGAAGTCGAACTTGTTATAAAAATAAATAAAACAGGTAAACATATTGAAGAGCGTTTTGCAGACAAATATTACTCTGAAATAGGTTTAGGAATTGATTTTACAGCGCGTGATGTTCAACAAAATTGCAAAAGGAACGGACTACCTTGGGAAATTTCAAAAGGATTCGATGGTTCTGCTCAAATAAGTAACAAGTTTATTGATAAATCAACAATAAATATTGAAAATATTAATTTTAGCTTGAAAAAAAATAATAAAATAGTGCAAATTGGAAATAGTGCAGATATGATATTTAAATTTGACTTTATTATTTCATACATATCAAAATTTTACACACTAAAAATTGGCGATTTAATTTATACAGGAACACCTCATGGTGTAGGTCCTGTCAGTAAAGGAGACATTTTAGAAGGTTTTATAGAAAAAATGAGTATGTTTAGTGTAAAAATAAAATAATATTAAAAAATGAAAATAAGAAAAGTTCTAATAATTATTACAAGTTCAATTATTGTACTAATGTTTATTTTGGTTTCATCAATCAGCTATAATTTAGGAATAAGTTATGGAGAGGAAAATGCTGAAAAAATTAGAGAAAAAAGAGCTTACAAATCAGATGAAATTAAAAAATCAATTAAAGGTGTAAGGGTAATTAGCACTAAAAATAATACAGATACTTACGCAAACATTTACACTTCAGGAAGAATTAATTCAATCAATAATATTACAATTTCTTCAGAAGTTCAAGGTAGACTAATAGGTAAAAATACTTTTAAAAAGGGAAGAGAATTAAAAAAAGGTGATATTATATTTCAAATCGAAAACTCGGACTACAAGCTACTTATAAATGCAAAGAAAAGTAGATTTATGAACTTAATTTCATCAATTTTAGCAGATATAAAATTAGATTTTCCTAATGAATATAAAAAATGGAACGATTATTTTATTTCTATTAATTTGAACGAGAATTTAAATGAATTACCCAACACAAATTCAGTAAAAGAAAAAAACTTTATAGTTTCAAGATCAATAATGTCAGAATATCTGTCAATAAAGTCTGATGAATTTAAATTAGGTAAATATACCGTATTAGCACCTTTTGATGGAATTATTACAAAATCATATACTGATGTTGGTGCAAATATAAATCCAGGTAGTCCAATTATTGACTTTATTCGAAAAGATAATTTGGAAGTAGAATTATATGTCAGTATAAAAGAAAGTAAATTAATAGAAATTGGTGATAAAGTTATCTTTAATATTGATAATAAGACTTATTATGGGAAAATCTTAAGAAAAGGTAATTTCATAAATAGCAACACTCAAAATATTTCTGTTTTTTCAGATATTGAAAAAAACATATATTTATTTGATGGGATGTATATAAATGCAACGATAAATAGTAAAATAAACATTCCAGTCACTAAAATTCCAAAAAGATGTATTTTTAATAAAAATAATGTATTCTTCGTTAATGAAAAAAATAAATTAGTCAGTAAAAAAATTGATATAATTTTTAGTCAAGATAACATAATTTTCACAAATAGTATTTCTGACAAAACCCTTGTAGTGGCTGAACCTTTAATTAATGCAAAGGAAGGCACATTAGTAAAACCAATTGTAAAATGAAAAAATTAATTGCATATTTTATAAAATATCCAATTTATGCAAATGCAATTATTATAATTACAGCGCTTATAGGTATAATAAGTTTATCTATTATGCCAAAATCTTTTTTTCCTGAACTTAAACCAAATAAGATATATATTAATGTTGCTTATCCTGGAGCATCACCATCTGAAATAGAGTCAGGAATTACTACAAGAATCGAAGAATCATTAAATGGATTAGAAGATATTAATGAAATAACTTCTTCATCTTCAGAAAACCTATCCAGAGTTACAGTTGAAATCAATGAAAATAGTAATATCAGCAAAGTTCTTCAAGATGTCAAAAATTCTATTGACGCTATATATTCTTTTCCAAGCGGTGCAGAAAAACCAATAATATATCAACAAAAATCTCGTGGTATGGGTGGTATGGGTAATATGGTTGGATATTATTCTCTTACTGGTCCTGACGACCTTTGGATGCTCAAAGATAAATCAGATGAAATTGAACAAGGATTAATGAATGACAAGAATATAAGTCAAGTACAAGTAATTGGCTATTCTCCAATAATTATTTCTGCAGAAATAGATGAAACCTCTTTATTAAGATATAACCTAAATTTTGATCAAATAAGTTATATACTAAAACAAAGTAACTTAGATATTTCAGCTGGCTCAATCAAAACTAACAAAGATGAAATAATTATTCGTTCAAATAATAAAAAAATAACTGCAGAAGAAATATCTGAAATAACTATATTTTCAAATCTTAATGGAGATCATGTAAAACTTAAAGATATAGCAAAAGTTAAATTAGATTTTTCTGACAATCCTATGAAATCATATGTGAATGATAAAAGAGCAATAAATTTTTTAATCAAAAAAACACCAAACGAAGACATAAAAAAAATAGCAAATTCTGTACAAAAATATATTTCAAATTTTAATGAAAAAAATAATGATTATAAAATAATCACAATGTTTCAATTCTCCGATATGCTTGATCAAAGAATTGAAACATTAAGCAACAATTTAATTATTGGATTAATATTAGTACTAATCGTATTAGGTTTATTTTTATCATTCAGACTTTCAGCTTGGGTCGCATTTGGAATACCATTTTCTTTCATAGGAATGGTATCAATTGGAATACTTTATGGTATGACTATAAATATGATATCATTGTTCGGTATGATACTTGTTGTAGGTATTCTAGTAGATGATGGAATTGTTATTGCAGAAAATATTTATAGCCATTTTGAAAAAGGAAAAAATCCTATGCAAGCTGCTTTAGATGGAACCATGGAGGTAATAACACCCGTTTTCACATCAGTTTTAACCACTGTATTTGCATTTTCATCATTATTATTTGTAGGTGGACAAATGGAAATGATGCAGGAAATGGCATTTAGTGTTATAGCTGCACTATTGTTTTCGCTAATTGAAGCATTTCTTATTTTACCTGCTCATCTTTCTTCTAAATCTGTTTTGCAAGAAAAAAATCCATTTTTTATTGAACGTTTAAAAATTAAAGTTGAAAAACAAGTTATTTTGATAAGAAATTGGTATACAAAAATAAATACAAAATTCGTAGAAAATTATAGAATTCACGTTTGGACTCCATTTATCATAATAATTTTAATATCTCTTTTGGCTTTTTTTGGTCTTATTAGATGGACATTCTTTCCTTCAGTACCTTTTAACGAAGTTAAAATAGAATTTTCTTATAAACCAGGAGAAAGAGAATTCAGAACAAAACAATTCCTATTATATGTAGACACAATTGTTAAAAATTATAATGATGAACTAATTGCAAGATATAATGATACTTTGTTCACACATATAACATTAAATGTTGGCTTTACAGAAGATTTGGGAGTATCTGGTGGACATGCAGGAAGTATAAGAGTAGATATTAAAGAAAATCAACTTATTTCTACAATAGACATTTCTAATGAAATTCAAAAAAGAATACATCCTGACTCAATATCTATGCTTGACAAAATTTCTGTTGGAGGATTTCAGCAATTTGGAAAAGCAGTATCTATTTCACTTCAATCTGAAAATGATGTTCAATTAAATAATTCTGTTAAATGGTTAAAAGAAAAAATTAATTCAATTGATTTAGTAAAAGAAGTCATGGATAATGGAGGTGTAGGTAATAGAGAAATTCATATTAAACTTAAAGAAAAAGCATACTCTTTAGGACTTAATGAAGCAACAATATTAAAACAAATAAGACAAGGATTTTATGGTGAGGAAGTTCAAAGAATAATAATTGGAAGAGATGAAGTTAAAATGTTCCTAAAATATCCCGAAAGTGGAAAGAATAGTATTAATGATTTAAATAAAATAAAAATAAAAGCTCCAAATAATATTCAATATCAACTTGAGGAACTTATTGATTATAGTTTTAAAAGAGGTAAAATAAAAATTAATCATATTAATGGCGCAAAAGAAGTTACTGTTGATGCTAACCTATATAATTCAGAGTTTTCAGCAGATGTTAATGATAAAATAGAAAGAGAATTTCTTGGAATTCTTAAAAATAAGTTTCCTAAAGTAAATTACAAAATTAAAGGTCAAGCTGAAGAGGCTGCTGACAGTGGAAAAAGACTTGGAATTGCGTTTACCATTAGTTTAATTTTAATAATTCTTACAATTACATTAAATTTTAAATCATTTTATCAAGCTCGTTTGATATTAATGGTAATACCCGTTGGAATATTTTCTGCTATTTTAGGTCACGGAATTATGGACAGACCATTTTCCACTCTTAGTGTTTGGGGAGTAATTGCTCTTGTAGGAATACTAGTTAATGACGCTGTAGTTATGCTAGACAAATACAATAGAAATTTGGAAGAAGGTATGAATATTAAAAAAGCTGTAATTTCTGCCGGAACTAGTAGGTTTAGAGCCATAATTCTAACAACTATTACAACTTTTGTTGGCTTATTTCCTCTTATATTAGAAACAAGTTTCCAATCTCAATTTTTGGTTCCAATGGCAATCTCTGTTGCTTTTGGTGTTTTATTCGGAACAATTATTCTACTACTCTACTTTCCATCACTAATTCTTTATTTTAATGATATGAAAAGAGCTAGATTATGGCTTTGGAATGGAGGAAAAAAACCTCCAAGTAAAATAGAAGTCGAACCATTTATAAAATTAAAAAAACGTCAATTTGAAATCGAACTTAAATGAAAAAATTAATTTTGATAATATTAGTTCCTAATCTTTTGTTAGCTCAAAAAGATTTAAGTTTATTAGATGCAATCAAAATTGGACTAAAAGATAATTACGATATTCAAATATCTAATAAAAATTATAAAATTAATCAAGTAAATAATAATTGGGGAAATGCTGGTGCATTACCAATAATTAATATTTCTACACAAAAAGAAGAAGCATTATCAGACCAGAAAGATAATCCAGCTTCATTCATTCAACAGGAATTACGATCATCAGCTATAAAAGGAAATGCAAATATTAGTTGGACTTTATTTAGTGGATTTGCAATTAGAGCCAATAAAAAAAGACTTAAAAATTTAGAAAATTTAAGTGAAAATAATGCAATTCTCACTATAGAAAATACAATTCAAGGAATTATCTTACAATACTACAACTGTGTTCTTCAAAAGCAAAGAATGGAACTACTAAAAAAAGTGATAAATTTATCTAAAAAACGACTTGAATATGAAAAAACAAACTATGAAATAGGAATAAGCAGTAAAATGGATTTATTACAAACTGAAAACGCAATGCTTTCTGATAGCTCAAATCTAATTTTACAAGAACTTAACTATAACAATGCTGTTAAAAACCTTAACCTAACTTTAGGAAGAACATTAGAAAAAAATTGGATTTTCACTGATGAAATTGATAGTGATATCCAATTATTTAATTTTGAAGAGCTAAAAAGAAAAACATTGGCAAATAATACAAATATCACAAACCAATATTATAATATACAACTCGCAAAACAAGATATAGAACTTTCAAAATCTGTTTTCTACCCTACTATATCATTAAATTCTGGTGGTGCATATAATAAAAGTACTTATGATATTGGAGAATTGACTAATCAAATGCAAAATACAGGAACCAGTATAAATTATTTTGCAAACTTTTCGATAAATTACAGATTATTTGATGGAGGTAAATTATATAACACTCTAAGAAAAGTTAAAATCCAAAAAAATATTAATGAACTAAGATATGACAAAGTTAAAGAAGAAGTAATTCATCAACTTTCTTTAATATATGATAAATATAATAGTTGTGTTAATGCCCATACACTTAATAAAAAAGCATTTAAAATTGCTACACTAAACTATGAAATAGCAAATGATAAGAAAAATCGAGGTCTTATTAATTCATTTGTTTTAAGAGACATTGAGATTGCATACATAACTTCGGGAATCAATGCTCAACAATCTGCATATAATTTAATGGAAAGTAAAATTGCATTACTTAAAATTTCAGGGGGTATAATACAAGATTATCATTAAGATTAAATTATACTTTCATTTAAAACATCTTTGATATTTCCGTAAGTATTTTTCAGTTTTTGTTCAACTTGATTGTCATTTAGCCAAACTACATTAGTAATACCTTCATTAATTTGGGGAGAAAGTTTACCTGAGAAATTCGTTTGCATTAAAAACCAAGTAGTTTTCTTTAATATTTTTTTATCTTTAATACTATAAGTATGATAAGTATCTTTTATTTTTTTTATTATAACCAAATTTTTTACACCACACTCCTCCTCTACCTCACGTATAGCACATTTTTTTATATCCTCGTTTAACTCAATTTTACCTTTTGGAAGATCCCATTTTCCGTTTCTAAAAATCATAAGTAGTTGATTTTTCATGTTATAGACAACTCCTCCTGCAGCCTCAATAAAAATATGCTTAGAATAATTTTGTTCTAAATTATCTATAGCTATTTGAGTATTATTATTAGTATAAACTTTATATTTTTGTGTCATGATATATGATATTGATATTGCAAAACAAATTGCTAATTCATTACTGCAAATTAAAGCAATTATTTTACAACCTGATAATCCATTTAAGTGGGCTGCTGGATGGAATTCTCCAATATATTGTGACAATAGAAAAACTTTATCTTATCCTCAGATAAGAACACATATTAAACAAGGATTAGCAGCTATTGCTAAACAAGAATACAAAGGAGCAGATTTAATTGCTGGTGTTGCAACAGCTGGAATTCCTCACGGAGCATTAGTATCAGAAGAATTAGGATTACCTTTTATATATGTAAGATCAAAAGCAAAAAAACATGGAAAACAAAATCAAATTGAAGGTTACTATGAAAAAGGTGATTCTGTAATTTTAGTTGAAGATCTAATAAGTAGTGGAAAAAGTAGTATCGAAGCTGCTTTAAGCTTGAAAGATGAGGGATTATATGTTAAAGGAATAATTTCTATATTTAATTATGGTTTTAAAGCAGCTGAAAATAATTTCAAAAAAAATAATCTGAGTTACTTCTCTCTGTCGGACTATGAAACTTTACTCGAACAAGCTATCATATCAAAGTATATTCAGGAATCTGATTTAGTTCTACTAAAAGAATGGAGAAAAAATCCTGAAAACTGGAAAAAATAATTTTATGACCACATTTAAATCCCCAAAAGTAACTGTAAACATAACTTCTGAAGAACTTTTTAATAAAATTGGAGACTTAAATAATTTAAAGAAAATTATACCGCCATCTATTACAAATTTCAAAAGTACACAGACAACTTGTTCATTTAAAATGGAAAACATGCCTAAAATTAATCTAGAAATAACAGAAAGAACTCCATTTTCTAAGATATCTTTAAATGCTAAAGATAGTCAAATCCCTTTTTCCTTGGACTGTATCATTTCTGAAAAAGAAGATAAATGTGAAGCTTACCTTGAAATTAATGCTGAATTAAATTTTATGATGAAGATGATGGTAGAAAAACCCATAAATAATTTTCTAAATTTACTTGCTTCAAAATTGAAAAACATTTAAATAATATATTTTATATCTTTAATATTAAATTTATTGTAAATATTATCAGCTGTCTCAACAACTAAACAACCATCATTACTTAAGCCTCTAATAATAGCATTAAATCTAGTTCCCTGATATTCAAAACATGATATAACATCTTTTAAATACATCAAATTTAAATAATTGTTATGACAATTAAATCCTTTTCTAAACTCTTCTATTCTATGAGATAAAAACTCTAAAAAAGATTGCTTTACTATTTTAATATCAAACTCTCTGTCTAATAATAAAGATAAAGAAGTAGCATGATTAAGAAACTCTTGAAATACACACTGATTAACATTTAAACCCACACCTATTATAGAATGAGTGATTAAATTACCTTTCACTTTATTTTCGATTAATGTTCCTGCTATCTTATTATTAGAAACTAAAATGTCATTTGGCCATTTTATTTTAGGTTCTAATCCTAAATCAAATAGCAAATCACATAAAGCCAAAGAAACTATCTTGGATATTTCAAATTGTTTATCAAGTTTTATATTAGGCTCAATAACAACTGATAGCAAAAGATTCTTATTTGCTTCGCTTTCCCATACACAAGATCTTTGACCTTTTCCAGAAATCTGATATTTAGCACTAACGACCAAACCTTCCTTAATATATTTCTTTTGTAAATTCAGGATATAATCATTAGTCGATTCAACAGTATCTAATTCAATATAATTATCAGTAAACAAAGCGGTATATATAACTACAAGTTATTAGTAAAAAATGTATTTTTGCAAAGCAAATCTATAAATAAATATGAGTGTAGATAGTAATAAAACTAACATTCTATTAAAAAATATTGTAACTGCCATACAAGACATTAAGGGAGAAGATATTATTTCGTTAGATTTAAGGAAAATTAACTCTTCTGTATGTGACTATTTTGTGATTTGTACAGGAAAATCAGATACACAAGTGAAAGCAATTCAAAGAAACATAGAACAATTTGTATTTAAAAAAAATTCTGAAAAGGCGTACAACATTGAAGGAAGCAATATAGGAGAATGGATTCTTATAAATTTTTCAGATGTTATAGTGCATATTTTTCAGAAAAATATAAGAGAATTTTACAATATTGAAGAACTTTGGGGTGATGCTAAATTTACAAGATATAAAGAACAAAATATTATAGTATGAAGAATCGTAAAAACAAATTACCAAAAGGAATAAAAGGTTTTAAATTTAAAATTTATTGGATATATGCTATTATATTTTTGTTCTTTATCGGTATTCAGATTGTAGGAAATGAGCCAACAAAACTCACAAATTGGCAAGAGTTTAATCGTGAAATGTTACAGCCAAGAAAAGTTGAAAAAGTTAAAGTAGTTAACGAAGAAAAAGTATACGTTTATATTAAGAAAGAGTATTTAAATGAAGAACAATTTAATGATATAAATAAAAGAATATTTGGAAATACCCCAAATTACGGTCCTCATTATTTCTTTGAAATTGGATCATATGATACTTTTCATAAGGATTTAAAAGATGCACAATTAAATTGGGATGAAGAAGAAAAAGTAGTCGAACAAATAGAAAGAAGAAAAGATGTACTTGGTGATATTTTAAGCTGGATTCTTCCTCTAGCATTTTTCATATTTATATGGATATTTATAATGAAAAGAATGAGTGGTGGCGGAGCTGGTGGAGCGGGGCAAATTTTTAGCATAGGAAAAACACAAGGAAAATTAGTAGATAAAGAAAATATCAAAATTACATTTAAAGACGTGGCTGGTTTAGAAGGTGCCAAAGAAGAAATAGCTGAAATTGTTGACTTTCTAAAAGCTCCTTCAAAATATACAAAATTAGGTGGAAAAATTCCTAGAGGTGCAATGTTAATTGGACCACCTGGTACAGGAAAAACTTTATTAGCTAAAGCAGTTGCTGGAGAAGCAAAAGTGCCTTTCTTTTCACTTTCAGGTTCAGATTTTGTTGAAATGTTTGTTGGTGTAGGTGCAAGTCGTGTTCGAGATTTATTTAAACAAGCCAAAGAAAAAGCACCTGCTATTATTTTTATTGATGAAATTGATGCTATTGGAAGAGCAAGGGGAAAAAATGCAATGACAGGAAGTAATGACGAAAGAGAAAACACACTTAATCAACTACTAACGGAAATGGACGGATTTGGTACTAATTCAGGTGTAATTGTTATGGCAGCAACTAATAGGGCAGATATCTTAGATAAAGCTCTAACTAGAGCCGGCCGGTTTGACAGACAAATATTTGTTGATTTACCTGACTTAGTAGAAAGAAAAGAAATATTTAAAGTACATCTAAAACCAATTAAATTAACTAAAAATATTGATATTAACTTTCTTGCAAGACAAACGCCAGGTTTTAGTGGAGCTGATATTGCTAATGTTTGTAATGAATCTGCCTTAATTGCCGCAAGAAAATCTAGAAAAGAAGTAACTAAACAGGATTTTTTAGATGCAGTTGACAGGATAATCGGAGGTTTAGAAAAAAAATCAAAGATTATTTCACCTACAGAAAAAAAGACTATAGCATTTCATGAAGCTGGCCATGCAACTGTAAGTTGGATGCTAGAATTTGCATCTCCACTTATAAAAGTAACAATTGTTCCTAGAGGAAGATCTCTTGGTGCTGCGTGGTATCTTCCAGAGGAACGACAACTAACAACAACTGCACAAATGCTGGATGAAATTTGTGCTGCGCTTGGGGGAAGAGCTGCTGAAGAAATCTTTTTCAAAAAAATATCAACAGGTGCATTAAGTGACTTAGAAAAAGTTACTAAACAAGCATATGCAATGGTAAGTATTTATGGACTAAGTTCAAAAATAGGTAATATATCTTATTATGACTCTTCAGGACAACAATCAGGATTTACTAAACCATATTCTGAAGAGAGAGCAAAATTAATTGACGAAGAAGTATCCAGGATTCTAGAAGAGCAATATGTCAGAGCAAAAAAAATATTATCTAAATATAAAAGAAAGGTTGAACAGCTAAGCAAAGAATTATTGGAAAAGGAAGTTATATTTAAAGATGATCTTATTAATATCTTTGGAAAAAGACCTTGGATATCTTATCAAGAAGAAAAATTAGTTGAAGTTGACAAAGAAACTAAGAATAAGAAGAAAAAATAATGTCAAAAAAGTGGTCTAAAATATTTGTGTCAACAGACCCAATAAAAGTAAAGATCATTAGTCAAATGCTAGAAGAAAATAATATCACTACTGTTATTATCAATAAGCAAGATTCATCTTATAATATGTTTGGAAATATAGAACTATATACTCAGGATATAAATTACGAAAGTGCTGTAAAAATTCTTAAAAATAAAGAAAATGAATGACAAAAAAATTAGATTATTATATGGCATTATTTATATTAATATAATGTGGTTTTCCACAATTTGTTCAGATTTCAGCTTTAAAATACTATTTGGTTTATTGGCAATAATTTCAACTTACGAAATGTTAAAAATTAGAAAAAATAAATCAAAATTAATCCCTTTTTTATATATAATAATACCATATACAATTATTTTATTTACATCTTTCTCAAAGGAAAAAAATATTATTCTTCTAATGTTTATACTTATTTGGACATTTGACACCTTTGCTTATATATTTGGAACAAAATTTGGCAAGACAAAAATGATCCCTAGTATATCTCCTAAAAAATCTTGGGAAGGCTTTATAGGTGGTTTTTTTTCATCTATTATTATATCATTTTTTGCATCGCTATATTTTAATGAAATTAGTTTTAATAAAATCATGATTATGAGCATATTTTTACCTTTTACTGCTACTGCTGGAGATTTCATTGAATCATATTACAAAAGACAAGCAGAGATAAAAGATTCAAGCAATTTAATACCTGGTCACGGGGGCATATTAGATAGAATGGATGCATTTATGATTAGTATACCTGTTTTGTATATATATTCTAAAATTATTTAAATGAAAATACATAAAGAAGGAAAAAAAGTTTTACTAAAAGAGTTTGTTATTATTGTATTATTAACTATTGGATTAATTTATACTCCCTACACTACATTTTTTTATATCATATTATTATTCTCAATATTTATCTTTACACTAACCTTATATTTTTTTAGAGTACCAAATAGAAAATTAGAACTAAAAGATGGTGTAATTTATGCTCCATGTGATGGTAAAATAGTTGTAATTGAAGAAACTATTGAAAAAGAATTTTTTAAAGACAATAGAATACAAATCAGCATTTTTATGTCTCCACTGAACGTACATAATCAAATTTATCCTATTTGTGGAAAAATTAGTTATATCAAATATCATACAGGAAAATATTTGTTTGCATGGGATTCAAAAGCTTCAACTGATAACGAAAGTTGTTCTACAGTAATAGAAAATAAAAAAATCTCTATATTGTGTAAACAAATTGCAGGTGCTCTTGCAAGAAGAATTATAACTTATGCTAACATTAATGATATTGTGAATATTGGAGATGAATTGGGATTTATAAAATTTGGTTCTAGAGTAGACATTTTTTTACCAATAGGAACTAATGTTAAAGTTAATATTAATGATAAAACTGTTTCAGGAAAAACTGTAATAGGAACCTTTTAAATTCATAATTAAAACAATCAATATATATTTTTTATATTTGCATAAAATAACTACCAAAAAAAAAACATAATGAAAAAAATACTAATCAATTTATTCTCTCTATTACTATTAATAGGAATTTCAAATAGTGCATATGCATGCTGTGGATCTTGTGATAATACAAAATCTTCCAATTTAGAGCAAAATGATACTAAGAACTCTCAATGTGACAAAACTGCAAAAAAAGCTTGCTGTAAGTCAAAAAATAAAAAAGGTACATTTAATTTTAACAAAACAAATAATTACTCAGGCAAAAAATCTAGTTGCTCATCAAGTAAAAAGAAATGTTGCAAGTCAAAGAAAAAAGAATCTAACGAAGAATAATTATTAAAGTATTAATTATAAGCCACACGTAGTTGTGGCTTTTTTTATATAATAATATTGTGGAATTTTTACCTAGCATAATTAATGATTATACAAAAAATCATACTGAAAAAGAATCTAAACTTTTAGCAGATCTAAATAGAGAAACCTGGAAAAATGTAATGATGCCAAGAATGTTGTCTGGACATTTACAAGGTAGAATACTCTCTTTGTTTAGTAAAATTATATCACCCTCAAATATCTTAGAAATTGGCACATATACTGGATACTCTGGAATATGTTTAGCAGAAGGATTAAAATATAATGGTATTCTTCATACAATTGATATAAATGAAGAATATTCATCTGTGGCGCGTCGTTATTTTAACAAATCTGAATATAAAAATCAAATAAAACAATATATTGGTAATGCAATAGATATTATACCGAAATTATCATGTAGTTTTCAGCTTGTTTATATTGACGCTGATAAAAAAAATTATTGTAATTATTTTGACTCTATAATTAATAATGTTGATATAGGAGGTTTAATTATTGCTGATAATGTATTATGGAGTGGAAAAGTAACAGAATCTTTTAAGGATAATGATACTAAATCTCTAAATCAGTATAATAAAAAAATTATGAAATCAAAAAGAGTAGAAAATGTATTATTACCGGTTAGAGATGGATTAATGATATGTAGAAAAATAAAATAATTTTTATGCTATTTGATAACTTAGAGACTGCTTACAAGGATAAATCTAACTTTGATTTGAATAGAGCATTTTTTCTTTTTAAGTCAATAAGTAATATACATATTGCAAAAATTCTTACTACTGTATTAAAATTTGCCTTATTTTCTAAAATTCCTATAAACTATATTATAAAAAACACAATCTATCGTCATTTCTGCGGTGGAACTAACATCAAAGAAAGCAATGATACAATTGAAAAACTTTGGCAATCTAAAATAGGAACAATACTTGATTATTCTGCTGAAGGAAAAGAATCTGAAAATGATTTTAATAAGGTGTTGAGAGAAACTATAAAATCTTTGAATCAAGCGAAAAAAGATAAAAGAATCCCCTTTTCTGTTTTTAAACCTTCTGGATTAACCAATTTTAGTTTATTAAAAAAAATTAATCAAAATACAATTCTTACTTCAGAAGAGAAAAAAGAAAAAGATAAATTTATAGAAAGAATAGAAATTATTTGTCAAACTGCAACTAAAAATAAAGTCCCAGTGTTTATTGATGCTGAAGAAAGCTGGATACAAACAGGAATTGATAATATTGCATTAAACATGATGAGAAGATTTAATAAAAATGGTACATATATTTTTAATACAATTCAACTTTACAGAACTGATAGACTAGAATATATTAAAGAATTAATTGAGACTGGAAAAAAAGAAAATTTTTATTTAGGCCTAAAATTAGTTAGAGGAGCATATCATGAAAAGGAAATCGATAGAGCAAAAAAATACAATTACAAATGCCCTGTTTATACTAGAAAAGAAGACTCAGATAATGATTTTAATTTAGGCTTAGAAATTTGTATTAAGAATATAGATATCGTTTCAATTTGTGCAGGCACTCATAATGAAATTAGCTCTACTAAGTTGATAAATCTTTTGAAAAAATATAAAATAGATAAAAATGATAAGAGAGTTTATCTATCTCAACTATTAGGAATGAGTGATAATATTTCTTATAATGCCGCAATACACGGATATAACGTTGCTAAATATGTTCCATATGGGCCTGTAAAAGACGTGATACCATATTTAATTCGAAGAGCTCAAGAAAATACATCAATATCAGGTCAAATGGGACGTGAGTTAAGTAATATTTTAAAAGAAAAAAAGAGAAGAAAAAAATTTAAAAATTACAAACAGGATTAGCATCATCTACTGTGAAAGATATAACTCTAACACTTTTATTATTATAGTAACAAAGTTCAAAATCAACTAATATTTCTAAATTATTTATAGTATTTCGAATTAGATAATTTTGACAAGGCTCGCCATCAGGATTACTTAAATCAAAATCTACTTCACCGTCTTCTAAAACAGTTAATAATTCCTCCTTGTTTATTCCATAATAAACTAACTGACACTCGGCCTTAACTGAAAATTTTGTACTGTCATTTATCAAATGAGTAATGACTCTTTTATCCATGTCAAAATAATCTAAATAAGCGTAAAATGTTGTCTTTAAACGATTTTCAGGTCCCATTGAAAGAAACATAATACTTATAAAAGCACCAAAACTAAATAGTAAAATACGTTTTTTCATTACCTTGTCATTATTAAATCTAAATCAAAAAATGGTAAATTATATTTATCACATAAAACTTTATTAGTTAGCTTTGAGTTAAATGTATAAACTCCTTTTCTTAAACTAACATCATTTCTAATAGTTTCTTCAACACCACCCTCCTCAGCAATTCTAAGAAGAATTGGAGTTAAAATATTTGATATGGCCATAGAGGCAGTTCTTGATACTCTTGAGGCAATATTAGGAACACAGTAATGAATAACATCATGTTTAATAAAGATTGGCCTCTTATGTGATGTCAGCTCTGATGTTTCAAAACATCCACCTTGATCTATACTTACATCAACAACAACAGAACCTTTTTTCATATCTTTTACCATTTCTTCACTGACAACGCATGGAACTTTTTCACTCCCAATTCTTAAGGAAGCTATAACGATATCTGCTCTTCTTAATGCTTTGGCTAATGATTTAGGATGAAGTGTAGAAGTACTAATTCTAGAATTAATATTGTTCTGAAGTCTTCTTAATCTAGTTATTGAGTCGTCAAATACAATAACAGAAGCACCTAATCCCAAAGAAGTTCTACAAGCATTTTCTCCAACTGTTCCAGCTCCAATTATAACAACACTAGTTGGTATTAATCCAGAAATACCTCCTAACATCAATCCTTTTCCATTATTTACATTTGATAAATATTCGCCTGCAATTAGTATAGAGGTATTGCCAGCAATTTCGCTCATACTTCTAACAATTGGCAATTTGTTCTGAATATCTCTAATAAATTCAAAACCAAATGCAGTAATATTTTTATTAGATAATTTTTTATAATAACTAGCAGAATGTGCACTAATCTGAACAGCTGATATAATATTTTGTTCTGATTGCATTAACTTAACTTCCTCTAAAGTTGGTGGTTCTATTTTTATAATAAAATCTGAGTTTTTAAAAACCTCTTCTTTTGAGTACACCAATATTGCGCCCTTATCTGTATACTCATTATCAAAAAAATTTGATGCTAATCCAGCTTCTTTTTCAATAATTACAGAATGGCCATTAGCAACTAATAATCCAACTGAATCAGGTGTTAAACTTACCCTATTCTCCTGAAAGGAAGATTCTTTGGGTATTCCTATTTGGAATTTTTTAAAATTGGGTTTAACTTCAAGCATTTCTTCTTTAGGTAAAATCCCAAATGAACTAAAAATTTTTTCTTTTGACATATCTATATAATTACTTCTATTTTTCTAATATTATCTTCTAAACAAATTTTAATTTTTACCATCTCGTCATTTATTAAATTCATAATTTTTTCTGGCCACTCTATAAAACAATAATTATCACTATAAAAATAATCTTCATATCCTAAATCATAAGCCTCCTTTTCATCTTTAATTCTATAAAAATCAAAATGAAAAATTTTATCATTATTTAAATCTAATTTATATTCATTCACTATAGAAAAAGTTGGACTTTGAACTAAATCAGTTACTCCTAATTGCAAAGATATAGCTTTTATTAATGTAGTTTTCCCAACTCCTAAATTACCATAAAAAGCAATTTTTTTATTGGGGTAAATAAATAACAAAATATCCTTAGCAACAACATTTAAATCTTCAATCTTTGAAATAAAAAAAGATTTTTTCATGTTATTTTGTCTCTAAAGTTACAATAGGAATTAGCATCTCTTCCATTGATATCCCCCCATGTTGATACGTATTTTTATAAAACTTAACAAACTTATTATAGTTATTTTGATAAACAAAATACATATCCTCTTTAGCAAAAATATATCTACTGCTAACATTTTGAATTGGTAAGTGCCAATTTAATGGGTCAATTATTTCCAAAACATCATTAGATTGATAATTAAGATTTTTGCCTTGCTTATATCTTAAGTTAGAATTAACATTTCGATCTCCAATTATCCTTGATGGCTTATTAACATTAATAGTCCCATGGTCTGTGGTAATAATTAAGTTAGCTGATTGCCTTGAAATCTGTTTCATTATATCTTGTAATGGTGAATGAGAAAACCAAGATGCAGTAAGTGAACGATAAGCAGAATCATCATCTGCAAGCTCCTTAATAACCTTCATATCTGTACGAGCATGAGAAAGCATATCTACAAAATTGTAAACAATTACATTTAAGTGATTATTCCTCATATTAGGAATAGTACTAGCAACTTTTCTTCCAGAATCAATATTTGTAATTTTAGTGTAAGTACACTTACAATCTACTCTTCCATGTCGTTTAAGATTATCTAATAAGAAATCTTCTTCATACATATTTTTCCCTCCATCGTCTTCGTCATTTCTCCACAAATCTGGAAAACGTCTTTGAATTTCTAATGGTAGCAAGCCAGCAAATAAGGAATTTCTTGAATATTGAGTAGCAGTAGGTAAAATACTTGTATATAAATCTTCATTAACAAGCTTAAAATTTTGTAAAATAATTGGTTCAATTATTTTCCATTGATCATATCTTAAATTATCAATAATAATAAAATATGTAGGTTTATTTTCATTAACTAAAGGCAAGACTTTTTCTTTAACTAAATTATGTGACATTAATGGTGCATCATATCCATTAACCCAATCTTTATAATGTTTCTTTATAAATCTAAAAAATTGAATATTAGCTTCATTTTTCTGTAATGCCAAAATCTCTTCGATACTTTCATCTCCTGTTTTATCTAGCTCTAACTCCCAATAAGTTAATTTCTTAAAAATATTATACCATTCATCTTTATTAAGGTTTGAAGACAATGACATGCTAATTTTTCTAAACTCTTGCTGATAATTACTTGTGGTTTTTTCTTCAACGAGGCGACTAGCGTCAATATTTTTTTTAATTGCAAGTAGAATTTGACTTGGATTTACTGGCTTAATTAAATAATCTGATATCTTTGATCCTATAGCCTCCTCCATAATACTTTCTTCTTCACTTTTTGTGATCATTATAACAGGAGTTGTAATATATTTTTCATTAATCAGAGTCAATGTTTCTATTCCTGAAAGTCCTGGCATATTTTCGTCAAGAAAAATCAAATCATATTGATTATTATCTAAGAGATCTAGAGTTTCATCGCCACTTTTTGCAGGAGTAACATGATGCCCTTTTCCTTCTAAATATAGAATATGTGGTTTTAATAATTCTATTTCATCATCTGCCCAAAGTATTTTTATCATATTATTTGTTTATTGGTTTACAAAAATTAAAAAAAAACCTTTATTTGTAGTATGGAAAATGAAAAAATAATTAATGACCCTATTTATGGCTTTATTAAGATAAGAAAAGGTATAATTTCTCAACTTATAGATCACCCTTATTTTCAAAGACTAAGAAGAATCTCTCAACTAGGATTATCATACTTAGTATACCCAGGAGCAAATCATTCTAGATTCCATCATGCAATTGGATGTCTTCATCTAATGAGTAAAGCTATAAATCAAATTAGAGAAAAAGGTCATGAGATTACAAACAGTGAATCAGAGGCTTTACAAATAGCAATACTTCTTCACGATATTGGACATGGACCATTTTCACATGCTTTAGAACATTCAATTGCTTCTAACATTTCACATGAAAAAATATCTAATCTTTTCATGCATAACCTTAACGAAAAATTTAATGGAAAATTGTCTCTTGCAATTAAAATCTTTAATAATCAGTATAAAAAAAAGTTTTTATATCAGTTGGTTTGTTCTCAATTAGATATGGATAGATTAGATTATTTGAACAGAGATAGTTTTTTTTCAGGAGTAACAGAAGGAAAAATAGGGACAGATAGGATAATCAGTATGCTTAATGTAACTAATGATACTTTAGTAGTTGAGGAAAAAGGTATATATTCTGTAGAAAAATTTGTGATTGCAAGAAGATTAATGTATTGGCAAGTTTATTACCATAAAACTGTTATTGTAGCTGAAAATATGCTTATTAATATTTTGCAACGTGCTAGAGAAATAGTTAAAAAAAATAAACAAATTTATACTACACCAGCTTTTAAATGTTTTTTAGCAAAAAATCAAAATTTTAAAGATTTTGAAAATAATCAAGAACTATTAGATCAGTTCTCAGAAATTGATGACTTCGATATTTATACATGCTTAAAACAATGGAGAAACAGTGATGATTTAGTTCTTTCGTCATTATCAAAAATGATACTCAACAGAAAACTATTAAAAATAAAAATACAAAATGAGCCATTTACTAATGAAGTAATTCAGAAAAAGAAAAAAAGGTTACAAAAAAAATATAATTTAGAAAAAAAAGAATTAGATTACTTTATATTTTCAAATCAAGTTATTAATAAAATATACGATAAATCTAAATCAAACATAAATATACTTATGAAGAACGGAGAGGTTATAGATCTTACATCTGCTTCAGATCAGTTCAAAATTAATGATCTTAACAAAGTCGTTGTTAAATACTTCTTATGCTATCCTAATTTAGATGATTTACCTTTTTAAAGTAATATAAATTATTAATTTTGCTCCTATGAAATTTACAGCAAACGAAATCGCAAGTATTATAAATGGAGAAATTGTAGGTGAAAAAAATATTTTTATAAATTCGGTTGCAAAAATTGAAGATGGAAAAAAAGGAGATTTATGTTTTCTAGCAAATTCGAAATATACTCATCATATATACAACACAAAAGCATCAATAGTAATTGTAAATAAAACTTTTAAAACAGAAAAGCCATTAAAAACTACATTAATAAAAGTAAATGATGCATATACATCATTTAGTAAATTGCTTGAAATATTTGACAAGATAAAGCACGATAAAGTCGGAGTTTCTAAAAATAGTGAGATATCTAAAAATACAAATATTGGCAAAAATATTTTTGTTGGCTCATTTACAACTATTTCTGACAATGTACAGTTAGGTGATAACGTTAAAATATATCCTAATTGCTATATAGGTGAAAATGTAAAAATCGGTGATAATACTATTATTTTTCCTAACGTATCTGTATATCATAATTGTATAATTGGAAAAAAAAATATAATACATTCAGGTGCAGTTATTGGCGCTGATGGATTTGGATTTGCTCCAAAAGAAAATAAAGATTATCAAAAAATAAAACAAATAGGCAATGTAATTATTGGGAATAATGTAGAGATTGGCTCAAATACAACAATTGATAGAGCTACAATGGGATCAACTATTATTTCTGATGGAGTTAAGCTTGATAATTTAATACAAATTGCACATAACGTAACTATAGGTGAAAATACAGTAATCGCTGCTCAAGCAGGAGTTGCAGGATCAACAAAAATTGGAAAAAGATGTATGGTTGGAGGACAGACTGCTATTTCTGGTCATCTAACAATAGCTGATGATGTAAAAATAGCTGGTCAAAGTGGAGTAGCTACAAATATTACTGAAGCTGGTAAAATTGTTCAGGGCCCAATGGCATATAATATCAAGGATTTTCAAAGATCATACATAATATTTAAAAAACTACCAGAATTATATAAATTAATTCTATCAAAAAAGAACTAAGTAAATAAAATGCAAAAGACATTAAAAAATTCTATAGTTTTTTCTGGTGCAGGAATACACACTGGTGTACATACTTCAGTTAAAATGAAATCAGCAAAAGTTAATACTGGAATAGTTTTTGTTAGAACAGATATTCAAAATAAACCGAAGGTTAAAGCAGATATTAATAATCTTTTTTCTACTTCTAGAAGTACTGTCTTAAAAAAAGGTGATGCTGAAATTCATACAGTAGAACATCTTTTAGCCGCAATTGTTGGTGCTGAAATAGACAATATTATTATAGAGATAGATAATATTGAGATACCTATTTTAGATGGTAGTGCTAAAGAATTTACTAAAAAAATTATAGAAGCTGAATTAATAGAACAAGAGGCTGAAAAAAAATTTTTTGAGATAAAGAGAAAAATTTCATTTGAAGATGAAAAAACAGGAACATTCATAATAGCAGAACCAAGTGAGGAGTATACAGTAGAAGTTAAAATTGATTATGATTCAAAAGTGCTTAAACCTCAAACTGCAATTATGAAATCCATTAAAGATTTTAATAATGAATTTTCTTCTTCTAGAACATTTTGTTTTCTACATGAATTAGAATCCTTAATTGATAATAACTTGATTAAAGGGGGCGACCTTAACAACGCTATTGTTATAGTTGAAGAAAAAATCAATGACAATAAATTAAATAAACTAAAAAAAATATTTAACAGAGAAGATATTGAAATTAATAAAAGAGGCACTTTAAATAATCTTAACCTAAGATTTGAAAATGAGCCAGCAAGACACAAATTATTAGATATCATCGGAGACCTTTCATTAGTTGGAAGACCTATTAAAGGAAAGATAACAGCATTTAAACCTGGCCATAAAAACAATACTAAATTTGCTAAAAAATTAAAAGAAGCTATGATTGAAGAAATTAGAAAAAAAGCACCAATAATAGATTTTAATCAACTACCGCTTTACAATAAGGAAAAAATTAAATCAATACTTCCTCATAGAGAACCATTTTTATTTATTGATGAAATTAGAGAAATAGGAGATGATTTTATTATTGGAACAAAATTTGTTAAGAAAGAAGAGGAATATTTTAAAGGACATTTTCCATCAGAACCGGTTATGCCTGGAGTTTTACAATTAGAAACAATGGCACAAGCTGGTGGTGTACTTATATTAAGTACAGTAGAAGATCCACAAGATTATTTAACATTTTTTATGAAAATTGATAATGCAAAATTTAAAAGAAAAGTTGTGCCAAATGATACTATTATTTTCCGCCTAGACTTACTCTCTCCGGTAAGAAGAGGATTATGTCACATGCATGGTAAGGGTTTTGTTGACGGAAAAATAGTTGTAGAAGCTGATCTTTTAGCACAAATAGCACCAAAAAAATAGGAAATGAAACAACCGTTAGCATATATAGATCCGAGTTCAAAAATTGCAGAAAATGTAGTTGTTGATCCATTTGTGACAATTGAAAAAGATGTTGAAATTGGAAAAGGAACATGGATAGGTTCTAATGTAACCATAATGGAAGGCGCAAGAATTGGTGAAAATTGTAAAATTTTTCCTGGAGCAGTAATATCAGGCATACCTCAAGATTTAAAGTTTAAAGGGGAAAAATCACTCGCAATTATTGGAGATAATTGTATTATCAGAGAATGTGCAACAATAAATAGAGGAACTTCTGCAAAAGGAAAAACTATCGTTGAAAAAAATTGTTTAATTATGGCATACGCGCATGTTGCACATGATTGTCATATTGAACAAAACTGTATTATAGTAAATAATGTTGCATTAGCTGGTCATGTAAATATTGGAGAATATGCAATTATAGGCGGTCTTTCAGCAGTACATCAGTTCGTAAGTATTGGAAAACATGCTATGGTTTCAGGAGGCTCACTTATAAGAAAAGATGTACCGCCATATGTTAAAGCAGCTAGAGAACCTTTGTCATTTGTTGGAGTTAATTCAATTGGTTTAAGAAGAAGGGGATTCTCAAATGATAAAATTAATGAAATACAATCTATTTTTAGAATACTATATCAAGATAATAATAATAATACTCAAGCTGTCTTAAAAATTGAAACAGAAGTAAATGTTTCAACTGAAAGAGATGAAATTATATCATTTATACAGAATTCAGGAAGAGGTATAATGAAAGGTTATAATCAAAAATAAACAAAATGGCAACTACAGCAGATTTCAGAAACGGACTATGTATCAATCATAACGGTGAACCATGGAAAATTGAATCTTTTTTACATGTTAAGCCTGGTAAAGGTCCTGCATTTGTAAGAACTAAAATAAGAAATCTCAATACAGGTAGGCTTTTAGAAAATACATTTACTTCTGGAGTGAAAATTGATGTTATCAGAATAGAAAACAGAAAATATCAATACTTATATTCAGAAGGAAATGATTATCATTTAATGAACAATGAAGATTATGAGCAAATTATAATGCAAAAAAATTTTATTGATAATGTACAATTCTTAAAAGAAGGAGAAAATGTAGAGGTTTTGTTTCATGCAGATAAAGGCTTACCACTATCTGCTCAAGTACCATCACATGTAATATTACAAATTACTTTTACTGAACCTGGCGTTAAAGGAAATACAGCAACAAATGCTACAAAGCCAGCTACCACAGAAAGTGGAGCAAATATACAGGTACCTTTATTTATTAATGAAGGAGATAAAATAAAAATAGATACAGTTAAAGGTTGTTATATTGAAAGAATTAAAGAATAATGAAAAAACATAATTTCTCAGCTGGTCCATGTATTTTACCTGAAAGTGTTTTAAAAAATGCGGCAAAAGCGGTTATAAATTTTAATAATGATAACTTATCATTAATTGAAATTTCTCACAGAAGCAAACCGTTTGTTGATGTTATGCAAAAAGCCAGAAATTTAGTGAAAGAAATTCTCAATGTTCCAAATGGATACTCAGTACTTTTTCTCCAAGGTGGTGCTAGCTTAGAATTTCTGATGGTTCCTTATAATTTAATGAAATTAAATGGAAAAGCGGGATATTTAAATACTGGTAGTTGGGCAAAAAAAGCTATTAATGAAGCCAAGTCTTTAGGACAGGTATCTGTACTTGGAGACTCATCTGAGAATAATTACAACTTTATTCCTAAAAACTATGTAATAAATAGTGATTTAGATTACTTTCATTGTACTTCTAATAATACTATCTATGGTACCCAAATTAAAATTTTCCCTAATTCCCCTACCCTTATGGTTTGTGATATGAGTTCAGATATATTTAGCAGGAAAATAGATGTAAATAAATTTGATTTAATATACGCTGGAGCACAAAAAAATATGGGACCAGCAGGGACAACTTTAGTAATAGTTAAAAATAAAATTTTAGGAAAAACTGGCAGGAAAATTCCTACTATGTTAGACTATAATACTCATATAGAAAATGATAGTATGTTTAATACACCACCTGTATTTCCTATTTATGTTTCTATGCTTACATTAGAATGGTTAAGAGATTTAGGAGGTATTGAAGTAATTGAAAAAAAGAATCAAGAGAAATCTGATTTGTTATATACAGAAATAGATAGAAACTCATTGTTTGAAGGTACAGCTAAAAAAGAAGATAGATCTAATATGAATGTTTGTTTTGTATTAAAAGATAACACCAAAGAAAAAATCTTTAACTCAATGTGCAATGAATCAGGTATAAGTGGCATTAAAGGACATAGGTCTGTTGGAGGATATAGAGCATCTATTTATAATGCGATGCCAATTAACAGTGTACAATTATTAGTAGACATAATGAAAAAATTAGAAAAAAAATAATATGACTAAAATATTAGCAAATGATGGCCTTGCACAACCTGGAATAGATGCGTTAACATCAAAAGGATTTAAAGTTGTAACTGAGAAGGTAAATCAAGAAAATTTAATTAATGCTATAAATTCAGAAAACTATGAAGTTCTATTAGTAAGAAGTGCAACTAAAGTAAGAAAAGATTTAATAGATTCATGTCCACAACTCAAAATAATCGGTCGAGGTGGTGTAGGTATGGATAATATAGACGTAGATTATGCTAAGAAAAAAGGAATACATGTTATTAATACTGCTGAAGCTTCTTCAAATTCAGTAGCCGAACTTGTATTTGCTCATCTTTTTAGCATGGTAAGATTTTTATTTGATAGTAATAGAAAAATGCCATTATCAGGAGACAGTGAGTTTAAATCATTAAAAAAATCTTATGCAAAAGGAAAAGAATTAAAAGGGAAAACATTAGGAATTATAGGTTTTGGCCGTATTGGAGAAGAAGTTGTCAAAAAAGCTATTGGACTGGGAATGAAAGTTAACGTTTATGATAAATATATTAAAGAAAAAAAAGTAATACTAAAATTCTTTAATGATGAAGAAAAAGTATTTAAAATAAAAACTGAACAACTAGAATGTGTATTAAAAGAATCTGACTTCATAACCCTACATATTCCTAAAACTAGTAATACTGCTTTTATAAATGCAGAAGAAATTGGTCTAATGAAAACAGGAGCAGGAATAATTAATACATCTAGAGGTGGATTGGTAGATGAAACTGCACTAATGTTTGCTCTAGATAAACAAAAAATTGCTTATGCTGGATTAGATGTCTTTGATAATGAACCCACACCAAGTATACATATCTGTATGCACAATGCAATTTCACTTACCCCACACATTGGGGCTGCTACACTAGAAGCTCAATCAAAAATAGGAACTGAATTAGCAGACCAAATAACTAATATTTACAATAAATAAAATGGCTATAGTTCGTCCATTTAAAGCAATAAGACCTACTAGAGACAAAGCAGGTTTAGTAGCTTCAAGATCATATTTATCTTATTCTGAAGAAACTTTAAAAGAAAAATTAGAAAATAATCCATTTACATTCCTACATATTATTAATCCTGATTACAAAAAAGAAAAAAAATTAAAGGGAACTAATAAATTCATAGCTATAAGAGAAAAATTTAATGAATTTAAGAAAAAAAATATTTTCATCACTGAGAAAAAAAAAGTATTCTACATTTATCAACAAAAAACTAAAAATCATATTTACACAGGTATTATTGCTAGTACATCAGTAGATGATTACATAAATAACAAAATTAAAAAACACGAAAAAACTCTTGTTAAAAGAGAAAAGATGTTTAGTAAATATCTTTCAACAATAGGTTTTAATGCTGAGCCTGTATTGCTTTTCCACAAAAAAAATAATATCGTAGAACATATTATTAATCTTTATATAGAAAAGAGATCAGAATATGAATTTGCAACTACAAATCAAGCGATACATAAACTTTGGATAATAGATGATGAAAAAGACATAAAAGCAATTGAAAAATCATTTGAAGAAATAGATATACTGTACATAGCTGATGGACATCATAGATCTGCTTCATCAACTCTTCTTTCAAAAAATAATGATTTTAGAAACAGTCAATATTTTATGAGCTATCTTATAAATGAAAACCAACTAAACATAATTAGTTTTAATCGATTAATAAAACTCAAAAATAATTTAAACAAAAAAATATTTCTGAATAAAATTGAAAGTAATTTTAATATTGTTAAGAAAGATAAAAAAAATTTAAAGCCAAAAAATAAAAATGAAATAAGTATGTATTTTGCAAATTTTTGGTATTTATTAACTTTTAAAAATAAACTAATATATTCAAATTGTATTGAAAATTTAGATTCTGTAATTCTATCAGAACATATTTTAAAACCTATTTTAGGAATAAAAAATGAAAAAAAAGATAGCAATATAGTATATGAACCTGGAAATACACCACTATCTATTATATCTGAAAAAGTTAATTCTGGAGAATTTGATTTAGCATTTATACTAAAACCAATATCAATCAAAGAACTAAAAGAAGTAGCTGATAATAATTTAATTATGCCTCCAAAAAGTACATATATTGAACCTAAACTTCGTTCTGGATTAACAATATACTCATTTAATGACTAATGTCTATTTCTGATAATTTATATAAGATAAAAAAAATAATAACTAATAGTGTTACATTAGTAGCTGTATCAAAAAATAGATCTACTTTAAATATACTTGAAGCTTACAATAATGGTCATAGAGTATTTGGCGAGAATAAGGTTCAAGAGTTAACTAAAAAATCTGAAAGTCTTCCAAAAGATATTAATTGGCATATGATTGGGCATTTACAAACTAACAAAGTTAAATTTATAGCACCATTTATTTCCTTAATTCATACTGTTGATAGTTTTAAATTATTAAAAGAAATTAATAAAAGAGCGTATCAAAATAACAGAATCATCGATTGCTTATTACAAGTTCACATTGCACAAGAAAAATCAAAATTTGGATTTAATATAGACGAAATTGATAATGTCATTGAAAAATCATACATTTTGAAAAATGTTAAAATTAGGGGATTGATGGGAATGGCATCATATACAGAAAACAAAACTCAGTTAAAAAAAGAATTTAAAAATCTTAAGAAAAAATTTTACAAATTGAGTAAAGAACATCAAACTATACTGTCAATGGGGATGAGTAATGATTATAAGTTAGCCATACAAGAAGGAAGTAATATGATTAGAATTGGAAGTGCTATATTTGGAAAAAGAAATTAGATTATGAAAAGAGTTATAAATACTAAATTTGCACCAAAAGCTATAGGTCCTTACAGTCAAGCTATTTTAAGCAATAATACACTTTACTGCTCAGGTCAAATAGCAATAGAACCTAAATCAGGTAAGTTAATTACAGTAAATATTCAAAAGGAAACAGAACAAATTATGAATAATATTGGTGCGGTTTTATCAGCAGCAGATATGGATTATAATAATATTGTTAAATGTTCAATTTTTATGAGAAATATGCAAGACTATCAAGAAATAAACAAAATTTATAGTAATTTTTTTGATAGTTTACCTCCTGCAAGAGAAGCATTTCAAGTTTCAAAACTACCTAAAAATGCAAATATTGAGATTTCAATAATAGCTGTTAAATGAAAGATTTAACTCAAAAGATTTTTGATGGTGATATATCAGCGCTAAGCAAAAGCATTACACTAGTTGAAAGTTATTTATATAAAGAAAAAATTAAAGCTCAGAAGATAATAACAAAGTGTCTAAAAAAACCAAGTAGATCTTTAAGAATAGGTATAACTGGTATTCCTGGAGTTGGAAAAAGCACTTTTATTGATACATTGGGAAAAGAACTAATTAAAAAAGGTAAAAAAGTTGCAGTGCTAGCAATTGATCCAACGAGTTCAATAAGTAAGGGAAGTATATTAGGAGATAAAACTAGAATGACTAAGCTTGCAGCAGACAACAATGCTTTTATTCGTCCTAGTCCAAATAGTGAAACATTAGGCGGCGTAACTAAAAAAACAAGAGAAAATATAATTTTATGTGAAGCTGCTGGATTTGATGTGATTCTTATAGAAACAGTTGGTGTAGGTCAAAGTGAAACAACTGTAAATACATTAGTAGACTTTTTTCTTCTATTGATGATTGCTGGTGCAGGTGATGAATTACAAGGAATAAAAAGAGGTATTATGGAGTTAGCTGACGCAATTGTAATAAATAAATCTGATGGTGAAAATATAAAAAATGCTAATAATGCTGCATCAATATATAGAAGATCAATCCAATTTTTTCCAAAAATGAAAAATGGCTGGGAAACCAAAGTAATTACATGTTCTTCAATAGAGAATACTGGAATAAATAAAATAATGAATATTATTAATGATTTTGATTACATGATAACCAACACAGGATGGAAGGAAGAAAATAGAAAAAAACAAAAAATATTTTGGCTACACAAATTAATTAAAATTGAGTTAGGTAATAAAAAGTTTGAAGAATTAAAAAAGAAAAATAATCTCAAAAAATTAGAAAATAAATTAAATCTAAATCAATCTATTTATAGTATTATTAATAGTATAAAATAAATTATTTATTTAATTTAACATAAAATTATATACATTAAGTATTCATTATATTTGACAAAAAAAAATTTAATAATGACAAATATATCCAAAAGATTAAATCGACTGGCAGAATCTGCAACATTAGCTATGGCTAGGATGAGTAGGGAATTAAAAGCTGAAGGGCATGATGTCATTACACTAAGCCTAGGAGAACCTGATTTTAATACACCTGACTTTATTAAAGACGCTGCTCATGAAGCTATTAATGATAATTATTCACATTATACACCCGTTTCTGGACTAGAAGAAGTAAGAAGTGCTATAGTTAACAAGTTTAAAAGAGATAATAAACTAGAGTTTGATATTGACCAAATCGTTATATCGACCGGGGCTAAACAATCATTAGCTAATGTTTGTCTAAGTATATTAAATCCAGGTGATGAAGTACTACTTCCCTGTCCTTATTGGGTGAGTTATGCTGAAATAATTAAATTAGCAGAGGGGACTCCTAAAAAAATAGCTTCATCTATTGATTACGATTTTAAAGTAACAGCTCAACAAATCGAAAACTCAATAACTCAAAAGACTAAACTATTAATTTTTAGCTCTCCATGTAACCCAAGCGGAACAGTATATGAGCAAAATGAATTAGAAGAGATATCTAAAGTTCTAGAAAAATATCCAGATATATATGTGATTTCTGATGAAATATACGAACACATCAATTTTACTAAAAAACATTTTTCCATTGGTACAATTCCGAATATGAAGGAAAGAACAATTACTGTAAATGGTGTCTCTAAAGGTTATGCAATGACGGGTTGGAGAGTCGGATTCATTGGAGCACCACTTTGGATAGCAAAAGCGTGCAATAAAATTCAAGGACAAATAACATCAGCAACTTGTGCAATTGCCCAAAAGGCAACTGAAAAAGCACTACTAGCTGATCCAAAAATTGTCACCAAAAAAATGAGAGATAAATTTCTTAAAAGAAGAGATTTAGTTTTAAAAAAGTTAAATGAAATTAAGGGAATTTCATGTAATATACCTCAAGGTGCTTTTTATGTTTTCCCAGATATAAGTTATTATTTTGGGAAATCTGATGGAACTATACATATTAGATCTGCAAATGATCTTTGTATGTATCTTTTAAATAATGCTCATGTAGCATTTGTTTCAGGAGAAGCCTTTGGAAATCCTGAATGTATAAGAATATCATACGCAGCAAGTGATGAAAAAATAATTGAAGCAATGAAAAGAGTTAAATTACAATTGTCAAAATTAAAATAATGAATATCGTTGATACATTTGAAAGTTTTAAAAATAAAAAGGTTTTAATAGTTGGAGATTCAATGATAGATTCATATATGTGGGGAGAAATTAAAAGAATTTCTCCAGAAGCGCCTGTTCCAATAGTAAATGTAAATAAATATGAAAAAAGACTAGGAGGTGCTGCTAATGTTGCTTTAAATATCAAAACTTTGGGAGCAAAACCAATTCTATGTTCAGTTATTGGTAATAATAAAAATAGTATTGTTTTTAAAACTCTAATGAAAGAATCAAATCTTTCAAATGAAGGTATAATTTACTCTGATTTAAGACAAACTACTATCAAAACTAGAGTTATTGTAAATAATAAACATCAGTTAAGAATAGATGAAGAAAAAATTAGCACTTTAGAAAAAGAACTAGAAAAGAAGCTAATAGATTTTGTCTTAAATCTAAACAAAAAAATTGATATAATAATTTTTCAAGACTATAATAAAGGAATACTTACACCACAGCTAATAAAACAAATAATTAAATATGCGAACAACAATAATATACCAACAATTGTTGATCCTAAAGAAGAAAATTTTTTAAGTTATAAAAATTGTACCATGTTTAAGCCAAATTTAAAAGAAATGGAATTTGGAATGAATATCAAGCTTAAGTCAAATAATATAACTAAAATTCAAGAAACTTCTGAAAAACTGAGAACTAAACTTTCAGCAAAATCAATTTTACTTACATTATCTAAAAATGGTTTATTTTTAAATTCTGAAAACATATCTAAACATACACCTGCATTTAAAAGAAAAATTATTGATGTTTCTGGAGCAGGAGATACAGTTTTATCTGTGGCTGCGTTATGTTTAGCATCAAAAATAGATTTAATTCAATTATCTTTTCTATCTTGTTTAGCTGGTGGGATAGTCTGTGAAGAAGTAGGTGTTAAACCTATAAATAATACAAAATTATTACATGAAGCATTAAAACATATGAAATAATGAAAGTGACAAAACCTTATAACACTCAGGCAAGTAAAAAACATGAAGTAACAAAAATGTTTGATAATATTGCTCCAAATTATGATCTTCTTAACCATACTCTTTCATTAGGAATGGATAATTATTGGCGTAAAAAAGCAATTAAAAAAATAAAAAATAATCCAAATAGTATTCTCGATATTGCAACTGGAACTGGTGATTTTGCTATCACTGCTAGCAAATATACTAATGCTAAAATTATTGCCATTGATATATCTGAAAAAATGTTAGAAATTGGAGTTAAAAAAGTCGAAAAGAAAAATTTAACAAAAAGAATAAAATTTCAACTTGCAGATTCTGAAAAATTACCTTTTTCAAATAATAGTTTTGATGCGATTACCGCTGGTTTTGGTGTTAGAAATTTTGAAAATCTTAATAAAGGTTTATCTGAAATTTATAGAACATTAAAAAAAGGAGGAATTATTACTATTTTAGAGCCTTCGGAACCTAAATATTTTCCTTTAAAACAAATCTACCAAATATATTTTCATAAAATTTTACCTATTATTGGTGGATTAGTATCCAAAGACATGGAAGCTTATGATTATTTACCAAAATCTGTTTCCAACTTTGACCCGCAAGATCAATTTTTGAATAAATTAAAAAAAGTAGGGTTTAAAAAATGTAATCATTTTCACCTTACCTTTGGTATTGTATCACTTTATACAGCAATAAAGTAATCTAATAAACGTTTTTTATGTAATGAAAATTATATTAAAAAAAATAATTGTTTTAAGTGCTATTATAGCATATACTTTTGCTGATGCTCAAGAAAGAAAGAAGCCGCAAAATTTACCTAGATACGATTTTAAAAAAATTCATTTTGGATTCACATTAGGAATCAATGAACTGAATTTTAATATAAAAAAAGATAAAAATATATTAAATAATGATACTATTTTAGCAATATTACCTATAAGTCAAAAAGGATTTAATCTTGGTATTGTTTCTAATCTTAGACTAGGAAAATATACAGATCTAAGGTTCATTCCTACTTTAGTTTTTGGAGAAAGAAATATTAACTATGAATTTATTAAAAATGGTATTGTAGAAAGAGAAATTAAAAAAATAGAGTCAACTTTAATAGATTTTCCTATATCATTAAAATATAAGTCAGCACGATACAATAACTTTAGAACTTATGTTATTTGTGGTATAAAATATAGCTTAGATATTGCTTCTCAAGATCAAATTGATGATGAGGGTCAAGAATTAGTAAAATTAAAAAATGATGATTTAACAGGCGAAATAGGATTTGGAATTGATTTCTATCTTGAATATTTTAAATTTTCTCCACAAATTAAATTATCTCATGGTATTGTTAATATAATTTCTAAAGATAATTCAATTTATACTGAATCTATTAAACAACTTAACACAAATGGGTGGATGCTTTCGTTTACATTTGAATAGATTTATAATAATTATTTATTAGGATTTTTTTTTGGAAAAATCAACATAAAAACATAATATTGCTTGTAATTAACTATTTAAGTGTTAGATATGGACGTATTTGCACTAATATTTATTGGCCTTATTATATATATATTTCTTCTTTTTTTAATTAAAAAACTTAAATACGGAAAAAGAATCAGATCAAATAATTATAACAACTGTTGTCCTTCATGCGGGAATCCACTAAATCGAATAAGGCGTTATTATAGGGACCATGTCCTAGAATATATTTCATTTCAAATATTTAACTTAAAAAGATACAGATGCAGTAAATGTAAATGGCAAGGATTAAGATGGGAAGATTAATTCAAAAGAGATTATTAGTTGCAAAACGAATGTAGAATTATTGATGTTGCTGATGCAACATTTAATGAATCAGCGAAATGAGAATTACTACTAATTGAAACTCTAGTATTAATATATTTTGATAATTCACAAGAAATTCCTCTTGACTCGTTCCCAACTACTAAATGGAAATCCTTATTTGTTTTAATATTTCTTACATCTTTTCCAGAAGTATATGCCCCATAAATATGATTTTGCACTTTTGATAAATATTTATTAAGACTAACATAATAAACATTTACTCTAAATAATGAACCCATAGTTGATTGAACAACCTTAGGATTATAAATATCAACTGTACTTTTTGAACAAACTATATCTCTAATTCCAAACCAATCACAAGTTCTAATTATTGTTCCTAAATTACCAGGATCTTTAACATTATCAACAACTAATTTCCTGCCAAAAATAGGTATAGTAGAATTATTTCTATATTCAACAATAGCTAAAACATTATTTGCTGATTTCATACCACTAATTCTAGCAAGTTGAGAATTAGATACTTGGTATGCACTAAAATATTTATTTTTAGAAATCCAATCTTTTGTTGCATACAACTTAATTATTTTATAAGAAGATTTTATTAATTCATTTGTCATCTTTTCTCCTTCTACAATAAAACAATTTTCTTGTATTCGATTTTTCTTAACAGCTAAAGACTTTATAAATTTAATTTGTTTGTTTGTAATCAAAATTATAATTTGAATTTATTACAAATATATACCCTAATTAAGGATAATCTTATAATTTTGTCTAAAAATAAAAAAGATGTCAAAATTCGATTATGGTGTTCTTACTGGTGATAAAGTACAAGAAGTATTTGCTGATGCAAAAAAAAATAAATATGCACTACCTGCCGTAAATGTAACTAATACAAGTACCGTAAATGCTGTTTTAGAGACTTCATCAGAAGTTAATTCTCCTGCAATTATACAATTTTCTAACGGAGGTTGTCAGTTTTATGCAGGTAAAGGATTAAAAAATGATAATCATAAAGCCTCTATTTCGGGAGGAATTTCAGGAGCAATGCATGTGCATCAGATGGCAGAATTATATGGTGCAAGTATAATATTACATACAGATCACGCTGCTAAAAAACTTTTACCGTGGATAGATGGACTTTTAAGTGCTGGAGAAGAATTCTATACTCAACATGGCAAACCATTGTACTCTTCTCACATGATTGATTTATCTGAAGAAAATATTGAAGATAATATTAAAATTTGTAAAGAATATTTAAAAAGGATGTCAGAAATTGATATGACATTAGAAATTGAATTAGGAGTTACTGGCGGTGAAGAAGATGGGGTTGACAATACAAATGTTGATATATCAAAATTATACACGCAGCCAGAAGAAGTTGCATATGCATATGAAGAGCTGATGAAAATAAGCGACAAGTTTACTATTGCTGCCGCTTTTGGCAATGTTCACGGAGTATATAGACCAGGTAATGTAGTTTTAACACCAAAAATACTTTATGAATCTCAGAAATATGTAGAAAATAAATTCAATACAAAAAAACAACCAATAAACTTTGTGTTTCATGGAGGTTCTGGTTCAAGTCAATCTGATATAAGTGAGGCTATTGGATATGGGGTAATTAAAATGAACATTGATACAGATCTACAGTGGGGTTTTACAGAAGGTATTAGAGACTACTTTACAGATAAAAAAGATTATGTAAAATCACAAATAGGTAATCCTGAAGGTAAAGACAATCCGAATAAAAAGTATTACGACCCAAGAGTTTATATTAGAAATGGAGAGTTAACATTTAAAAAAAGACTTACACAAGCATTTAAAGATCTTAATAATCTAAATACAAACATATAAATTGAGCTGGTTTAAAAGAATTAAAGAAGGAATTACAACTTCTACGAATGAAAAAAAAGAAACTCCAGATGGATTATGGTATAAATGTCCTAAATGTAAAACAATAATAACCTCCAAGGAGCATAAAAATAATTTATTCTGTTGTATTAATTGTAATTATCATAGTCGTATAGGTTCAACAGAATATTTTAAAATATTATTTGACAATAATAAGTTTATAGAACTAGATAAAAACATGACATCTTTAGATCCCTTAAATTTTAAAGATAAAAAACCATATCCCGACAGAATTAAATCTATTCAAAAAACTACAAAGCTAAATGATGCGGTAAGAACTGCATATGGAAAACTTAAAGGTATCAATGTTGTAATTGCAGCGATGGATTTTAAATTTATAGGAGGTTCTATGGGATCTGTTGTTGGAGAAAAAATTGCTCGTGCTATAGATTATGCAAATAAAAATAAATTTCCACTTATTATTATATCTAAATCAGGAGGAGCTAGAATGATGGAAGCAGGTATTTCATTAATGCAATTAGCCAAAACATCAGCTAAATTGGCTCAACTAGGAAAATCAGGTGTCCCATATATATCATTATGTACTGACCCAACATTTGGTGGAGCTACAGCATCTTTTTCAATGCTTGGAGATATGAATATAGCTGAACCAGATGCTTTAATTGGATTTGCTGGACCAAAAGTTGTTAAAGAGACAATAGGCAAAGATTTACCTAAAGGATTTCAGACAGCAGAGTTTTTACAAGATCATGGATTTATTGATTTTATTGTTAATAGAAAAGATTTAAAAAACAAGTTATCTCAACTATTTAAAATAATATATGTTTAATTTATTTTATATCAAGAGGAATTAATCGAATAAGTTTATTAAATTTGCCGCCCTATAAATTACTCAAATATAAAAAACATATGAGTTTAACAACACAAGAAAAACAAAAGCTATTTAAAAAATTTGGTAAAGATGTTAAAGATACGGGTTCCGTTTTTTCTCAAGTAGCATTATTCACAAAAAAAATTAGTGATTTAACCAAACATTTAAAAAAGAATCATAAAGATTATGGTACTCAAAGATCACTTCAATTAATGGTTGGGAAGAGAAGAAAGCTTCTAGACTATCTAAAAAACAAAGACATTGTTAAATATAGGGAACTAGTCAAAGAACTAAAACTTAGAAGATAATTATAAAGGCAATAAAATTATTGCCTTTATTAATTTTATAAACAAAGAAAACAAGATGATAAAAGAAGAAAAACAAATAATTAAATTAAAAAATAATAGAGAAATAATACTTTCAACAGGAAAATTAGCTAAGCAAGCACATGGCTCAGTTGAATTAAGAATGGGTGACACACATATGCTTGCAACGGTAGTTTCAAATTTTGAAGCTAAAGAGGGAGTTGATTTTTTACCACTTACAGTAGATTATAGAGAAAAATTTGCTGCTGATGGTAGATTTCCTGGAGGATTTTTAAAAAGAGAAGCAAGACCAACTGACCAAGAAATATTAATAATGAGATTAGTAGACAGAATACTAAGACCAATGTTTCCAAGTGATTACCATGCTGAAGTTCAAATTATGATTTCATTAAATTCACATGATCCTAATGTTAAACCTGATGCTTTAGCAGCACTAGCTGCATCAACAGCACTAACAATTTCTGACATACCATTTAATGGACCTATTTCAGAATGTAGAGTTGCTAGGATTGATGGAGAATTTATTATTAATCCATCATCAACTGAATTAGAAAATGCAGACATTGATTTAATGGTTGGTGCTTCATCTGATAGTGTTGCTATGGTTGAAGGAGAAATGTGTGAAGTTTCAGAATCCGAAATGATTGAGGCTATCAAAATTGGACATGAAGCTATAAAATTACAATGTGATGCTCAGTTAGAATTAGCTTCAAAAGTTGGAACAAGTACCAAAAAAAGAGAATATTGTCATGAAAATCATGATGAAACATTAAGATCTAAAGTTAAAAATGAAACATATGATTTAATTTATTCAGTAGCAAAAGAAGGATTAAAAAAAGAAGAAAGATCTGAAAAATTTAATAAAATTAAAACAGAATGGATAGAAAAACTATCTGAAGATGAAATTGAAGAATACAGTGCTGATTTAATAAATAGGTATTATCATGAAACTGAAAAAGAAGCTGTAAGAAACCTTGTGCTTAATGAAGGGAAAAGACTTGATGGAAGAAAGACAACAGATATAAGACCTATTTGGTGTGAAATTGATTACTTAAAAAGTCCTCATGGATCTGCAGTATTCACAAGAGGAGAAACACAATCACTAACCACTGTAACTCTTGGCTCTTCGACAGATGTTAACCGTTTAGATGGTGTAACATATCAAGGTCATGAAGATTTTTACTTACACTATAACTTCCCTCCTTTCTCAACAGGTGAAGCAAGAATGATCAGAGGAACAAGTAGAAGAGAAATAGGCCATGGTAATTTAGCTCAAAGAGCTCTAAAAAAAATGATTCCACAAGATAACCCATATACTGTTAGAATAGTTTCTGATATACTTGAGTCAAACGGCTCCTCATCAATGGCAACAGTTTGTGCAGGTACACTAGCACTAATGGACGCTGGAATAAAGATTAATAAACCTGTTTCAGGAATTGCAATGGGATTAATTTCTGATAAAAATAATAATAAAAATTATGCGGTTTTATCAGATATATTGGGTGATGAAGATCATCTTGGTGACATGGATTTTAAAGTTACAGGTACTCAAGATGGTATTACTGCTTGTCAAATGGATATCAAAATTCAAGGACTATCATATGATGTTTTATCACAAGCATTAGATCAAGCAAGAGAAGGCAGGCTACATATACTGAAAAAAATCACTAATACTATTTCTGAGCCAAGAATTAATTTAAAACCTCAAACACCTAAAATCATTGTTCTTACTGTTCCAAAATCTACAATTGGTGGTATTATTGGTCCTGGCGGAAAAATAATACAAGAACTACAAGCTTCTACAGGAACAAATATTTCTATTGAAGAAATTGATGAAAAAGGTGTAGTTGAAATTCTTGGTACTGATCAAGAAGGTATAGATAATGCTATTAAACAAATTAAATCTATTGCATTTGTACCTGAAGTAGGAGAAATATATAAAGGTAAAGTAAAATCAATTATGCCATATGGTGCATTTGTAGGTATTTCATCAAATACAGATGGTTTATTACATATTTCTGAAATAGCATGGGAAAGAGTTGAAAATGTTGAAGAAGTACTCAAGGAAGGTCAAGAAATCGAAGTTAAATTAATAGCAATTGATGAAAAAAATGGCAAATTAAAATTATCAAGGAAAGTACTTCTTCCTAAGCAAAAAAAAGACAATTAATTTATTTTTAATAATTGTAACCTTTTTATAAACTTAGCGTAAAATAGAATCCGTACTACCAAAAAATTAAATTAAAATGAGACAATTAAAAATAACAAAACAGGTTACCAACAGAGAAACAGCATCTCTTGATAAATATTTACAAGAAATTGGAAGAGTTGATTTAATTACAGCCGAAGAAGAAGTAGAATTAGCTCAGAAAATTAAAGCTGGTGATGAAAGAGCACTTGAAAAACTAACTAAAGCAAATTTACGTTTTGTTGTTTCTGTAGCAAAACAATATCAAAATCAAGGTTTAACACTTCCTGATTTAATCAATGAAGGAAACCTAGGCCTTATTAAGGCTGCTAAACGTTTCGATGAAACAAGAGGATTCAAATTTATTTCATATGCAGTATGGTGGATTCGTCAATCAATATTACAAGCATTAGCTGAACAATCTCGTATTGTACGTCTCCCTTTGAATAAAATTGGTTCGATTAATAAAATAAATAAGGCATATGCTAAACTTGAACAGCAGTTCGAACGTCCACCTACTGCTGAAGAAATTGCTGAAATGGTTGATTTATCTATTACTGAAGTTAAACAATCTCTTAAAAATTCAGGTAGACATGTTTCAATGGATGCTCCTTTAATTGAAGGTGAAGACAGTAATCTTTATGATGTAATGGGGTCTGATGAAAGTCCTAATCCTGATGCACAATTAATGCTTGAATCACTAAGAGAAGAAATACGAAGAGCGTTGGATACTTTAACTCCAAGAGAGGCAGATGTTGTTTCCTCTTATTTTGGATTAAATGGAGGTCATGCAATGACACTAGAAGAAATAGGTGAGAAATTTGACTTAACTAGAGAAAGAGTAAGACAAATAAAAGAAAAAGCTGTTAGAAGACTTAAACAAACATCAAGAAGTAAAATATTAAAAACCTATTTAGGTTAAAATATTATATTTAATTACTTTTTATATATCAAATATGCCACATAAAATAGCTCCATCTATTCTAGCTGCAAATTTTGGAAATCTAGATAAAGATTGTTTAATGGTTAACAACAGTATTGCTGATTGGTTTCATATTGATGTAATGGATGGGTTTTTTGTTCCTAATATTTCATTTGGGACTCCAGTTATAAAAAGTATTAAAAAAATAGCTTCAAAACCATTAGATGTACACTTAATGATTGTAAGTCCAGATAGATATATTAAAACATTTAAAGAAATTGGTGCTGATATATTAACTGTGCACTATGAAGCCTGTAATCATTTACACAGAACAATTTCAGCTATAAAAGAATCGGACATGAAAGCTGGTATTGCTATTAACCCTCATACTTCAATCAATCTACTTGATGATATCTTATCTGAAATTGACTTGGTTTGTATAATGTCAGTAAATCCAGGATTTGGAGGGCAAAAGTTTATTGAAAATACATATAATAAAATCTCGCTTTTGAAAGAGAAAAGAGAAAATATTGAAAATAAATTTCTCATAGAAATAGATGGAGGTGTAAATGATGAAAATGCAAAAAAATTAATTAATGCAGGAGCTGATGTCTTAGTTGCAGGAAGTTTTGTATTTAAATCAACAGAACCAGAACAAACAATTAGAAGGTTAAAAAATATTTAATCTTTACTAACAAAATCTCTTAAATACTCAAAATTATTTGTTAAATCTCCGTCTCTGCAAATAGTAGCTCTGTCAATAATTAAATTATTAGAATCTAATATTGGAATAATATATTTAATCAAATTTTCTCCAAAGTCAATAGAAGAATCTTGTGGTAACTCACAGGGAAGATTATCAACGGCCATTACAGCAATAACATCATTTTTTAAAAAATCATCTTCAGACTCTGTTATTTTATTATACCCATAAATGGGGTTAGTTATTTTAGACGCTCTAATTGTTGTTGCTACAGGACCATCAATATCACAAGAAACATCGGCAACAACTGAAATATTAAAATCTTTGGACCTAACATCATTTCTAGTAAATAAATATGGTGCTCCTCTTGAATAAAAATGGCCTGCAAAGAATATATTTGTTTTAGAAACAAATTTCATAAAAGAAGATTTATAGTACATAAAATTATCAATAAAATCTTGAAAGTCTGATTTTTTACCATCGATCCTTACATTATAGTCTAAAACATCAATATTTAAAAAAATTGGATAATTAAATTTCTTAGTTAGATAATCTTCAACATTAACCTGTGTAATATTTAGTTTTTTTAGTGTTTCTAAAATTCCCTTACCAACTCTACCCTTGCCGGTTACCAACATTCTTTCATTTTTTAAAACAACCTTTTTTAATTGGCTATCCATCTCATTTCTATTATTACATAAATAAGCTGGTTTTATATCAAATAAATTTGTTTTTAAACCATATGTTAGAAGACCATTATAAGCACCTATAATACCCGCATATCTTCCAAAACCTAAAACTCTTTTACCACTATTAAACTTAAGAACTTCATAGTCAATCATTCTAATATTTAAAGCAATCATTTTTTTTAAAAGTTCACGATTATATTCTTGTTTTTTTATCGTATGTGAGAAAAAAAAATAAGTCTTATTTGCAATTAAATTATTTACTGGAACCTCTTTAATACCAAACAAAATATCACAAAAACTAATATCATCTAAAACTGAGATACCTTTGGAAATATATTCCTTGTCAGAAAAACAGCGATGTTTACTAGATTGAACATAAATTTCTAAATTAGGAAAATCAGAAATAATTATTTTACATTGTGTTGGAGAAAACGGTGTACGTTTATCCACAGGAACTTTCTCTTCTCTAAGAATACCTAATTTCATTTTTTAAAAAAATATTTCACAAAAATAACTAAAGCTCATTACATAAGTAGTGTTTTTTGTAATTTTGCAGTAGATCTTTGAATTAATGGGGCTGAATGGATTTGACTGCAAGTGTATTTCTTAATAAGCATGTCGAGTGTTGAATTTTTTACTCGTAAATATAAAGATTCGATTTTTTAATTGGCGAAAATAATTACGCTTTAGCTGCCTAATTTATATAATTACGTAAGCTTTTGTCTTAATTATAGGTAATCCTGAACCCTATAATAATAAGGCATAATACAATTCAGGATAGTTAGTATATTGCTTTTATGTACTAATAAAATTTTAAAAAGCTAAGAATTAGTTTTGGTTTCTTATCTCCTATCTAGTTTCGAAAATTAAAATAAGATAAACATGTAGAAAGTTTTTTAATCCCTTGTTTGGACGGGGGTTCGATACCCCCCAGCTCCACCATAAAAAAACCCACTCAAATCGAGCGGTTTTTTTATTATATAGATATATTTGCTTGATGAAAACAGATTATCTAAATCTTTACTCAAATTTAAATGAATTTGAACAAATTGTTATACAATCCACTAAAGATTGGGTTAAGAAATATGTAAGCCCAAAAATAGAAAAGTCCTTTATTTCTGGTGTTCCTCTTTCATTAAAAAATGAGCTTGCAGAATTAGGTGCCTTTGGATCCATCTTTCCTGAAAAATATGGAGGACTAGATTTCAGTTTTATTGCTTTTGGTTTAATGATGAAAGAATTAGAAAAAGGAGATAGTTCAATTAGAGTTGCCAGCTCAATCCAAACATCTTTAGTAATGAATGCAATATTTTCTTATGGATCAGAAGATCAAAAAGAAAAATATCTTCCTGATCTAGCAAATGGAACTATTGTTGGTAGCTTTGCAATGTCTGAACCAAGTCACGGCTCAGATATATCAAATTTAAAAACAAAGTTTAAAATTGTTGATGACAAAATTATTTTAAATGGTTCTAAATTATGGATAGGAAATGCCAACACCGCAGATATATCTATAGTTTGGGCAAAAAATGAAAAAAATAATATTCAAGCAATTGTAATAGAAACAAAAAATGTTACAAATTTTCAATCAACTACTCTTGAAAATAAATCGTCATTTAGAGCTTCTCATACAGGAGAACTTTTTTTTGATAATTCAATAATTTCTGCGAATCAACTATTACCTAAATCGCACTCTATTAAAGATGCTTATAAGTGTCTAAATATAGGAAGATATGCTGTTGCCTGGGGAGCGTTAGGTATTGCTGAAGAATGTTATGAAACTGCTTTGAAATTTTCTCTTGAAAGAACACAGTTTGGAGAACCAATTGCAGGCAAACAATTGATTCAAAAAAAATTAGCCGATATGATAACTGAAATCACTAAAGCTCAATTACTATGCTTTAAAATAGGTGAACTAATGGATAGTAATATAATTTCATTTGAACAAATTTCAATGGCAAAACGAAATAATGTAAAAATAGCTCAGATTATAGCAAAAGAAGCTAGACAAATATTAGGTGGTATGGGAATAACACATGATTATTCAATCATGAGACATATGATAAACCTTGAAACACTTATTACTTATCAAGGAACAAATGAAATGCACATACTTATTACAGGAAGAGACATTACTGGTATAAGTGCCTTTTAAAAATTAAATTATACGCGTTCAAATACATCTATATACTAAAAAGATTCAAAATTAGAACTGAGAGATAGACCAATAAAGAACACCATAAATTTAGTTGTATTATTTATAATTACAAAGTTATTTATATTCAATCTAAATAATTAGTTTTGCTTACTATTAAAAAACAACTAATTAAAAAATAATTATGAACAAATTTGTGATACTTTTATTGTCTATCCTGTTGTTAGGATGCAATAGTAAAAAAAATAAAAACGAAATTTTAAATATATACTCTAAAAGACATTACCAAGTAGATAAAGATCTATTCAAAAAGTTTGAAGAAGAAAACAATATTAAAGTTAATGTTATCAAAGCAAGTTCTGATGAACTTATAGAAAGAATTAAAACAGAAGGAGAAAATTGTCCAGCTGATTTACTTATTACTGTAGATGCAGGAAAATTATATAAAGCAGCGAACGAAAAATTATTAGAGAAAATCAATGTGAATGATATTAATGGTAACGTTAAAGAAGAATTAGTAGATAAAAATGGTTTTTGGATTCCTATTACTTATAGGGCTAGAATAATAGCCTACAATCCAATAAAAGTTAATATTCAAGACTTATCTACCTACGAAGATTTAACTAGTAAAAATTGGGAAAATAGAGTTCTCGTAAGATCATCGACAAACGCATATAATCAAGCGTTACTTTCTTCATTAGTTGCTCATCATGGAGAAGAGGTGGCTTCACAATGGTGTAACGATTTAGTGTCTAATTTTGCAAGAGAACCTAAGGGAAATGATAGAGATCAAGTAAGAGCAATAGTTGCCAATATTGGAGATATTGCTATTGTAAATTCATATTATATAGGATTATTAAAATCATCTACTGATAGTTTAGATAGAAAAATTGGTGAATCTGTTAATGTTTTCTTTCCTAATCAAGCTAAAAATGAAAGAGGAGCACATGTAAATATTTCTGGATTGGGATTACTTAAAAATGCTCCTAATAAAAATAATGCAATAAAATTTATGAAATTTATAACTTCTGAATATGCACAAGAATACTATACAAATAATAGTTATGAGTATCCTGTCAATAAGAACGTAAAACCTTCAAATATAATTGCAGAATGGGGTGATTTCAAAATTGACAATTTGGACTTAAATGAATTAGGAATAAAAAGGAAAAAAGCTATTGAAATTTTTGAAAATTCAAAATGGAATTAGTACTAAAAATGTACTAACAATTTTCACACTTATTATCGGCATAATAATAATTATGCCCATTTTATTTATTTTAATTGAATCATTAAATTTAAAATCTTTTGATTTTTCATCATCACTTTTAAATTATTTTTTTTCTACTTTTAAGCTAGTATTTTATACTTGTTTCATATCCATTATATTCGCTGTAGTACCAGCATGGATAATAACTTTTAGTGATATAAAGCATAAAAATATTTTCGATTTACTTAATATTCTTCCATTGGCAATCCCTGGATATATAATGGCATTCACATATGCAGATATACTAGGTTTTAATGGGTATTTCGACATCTTCTTGCAAAGAAACTTTAACACAAGACTAAGTTTAGATGTTCTTTCATTAGAATGGCTCTCCTTTTTTCTTGCTCTTTCGCTATATCCTTATATTTATGCCACTACAAGAATATCTTTCAAACTAATTGGAGGTACATATATTGGATTATCTGAAATTCTTGGATTAAGCAAAATAAAAACTTTTTTTAAAATTATTTTACCTTTATCAATATCAGCCATTTTCTCAGGAACAATGTTAGTTATTATGGAAATACTTAATGAATATGGAGCTGTTAATTATTTTGGTATTAAAACTTTTTCTGTAGGTATTTTTAAATATTGGTTTTCAATGGACGACAAATCAACAGCAATTGTTTTTTCTCTTTTACTATTAATAATTGTATTATGTTTAATGTGGGGATTGAATTACATTAAAAAAAATGATGAAAAAATAAAATATAATATTAAAAACTTAAATCACAACTACAAAAAAAAGTATGAAAATAAAATAATTTCTTTTGGTATTGTAAGTATACCTATATTTTTTGGGTTGATAATTCCTTTGATTTTTATTATAAAAAATGTAAAAAAAAATTTTAATATTTATGACTGGGGTGAATTATTTAGTGTTTTTATAAATACTTTTTATATTGCCTTAATATCATCCATAATAATTACTGTAATCTCTTTTTTTATATTAAGTGTTAAGAGGTATAACAAAACAAATAAAATTAATTTATTAACTATTTTTTTAAGTACTGGATATGCAATACCTGGTGCAGTAATTGGACTTTCATTTATGTTAATATTACAATACCTCAGTCCAAATTTAAATTTTTTAATGGGCACTATAACATTATTAATCTACGCCTATATTTTTAGATTTATTGCAGTAGCAATATTTCCTATTGAATCAAACTTTAAACAACAACCGTTAAAGTTTGATGAATTAGGAAAATCGTTAAACCTTACAAGTACACAGATATTTACAAAAATTAACTTCCCTCTTAGTAAGTTTGCAATTATTTCATCATTCTTACTTGTTTTTATTGATGTATTTAAAGAATTACCTTTGACGCTAATTCTCAGACCTTTTAATTATGAAACACTTGCAACTCAAGCGTATCAATATGCTAATGAGGAAATGCTATCCTATTCAAGTGTATATTCTTTATCTATAATTGTAGTGTGTAGTATTATAATAATATTGTCAAAATTAATTTTTAAATCAAAAATATAATGTTCCTAAACATCAAAAATTTATCAAAAAAATATGGTGAAAATTCTATATTGAGTAATCTTAGCTTTTCATTAAACAAAGGAGAAATAATTTCAATCATTGGTTCAAGTGGTTCAGGAAAAACAACCTTATTAAAATGTATATCAGGATTATGTGATATAGACACTGGTGAAATTACCATAAATTTAAAAGCAATACAAAATTTAGAGCCAAACAAAAGAAATATTGGATATGTATTTCAGGAAAGTCCTCTTTTTCCACATTTGAATGTTATAGATAATATCTTATTTAACATGAAAGATATTGATAACGAAAAGTTAAATTTTTTATTAGAAAAAATACAAATTGAGCATTTAACAAATAGATATCCTCACGAAATTTCAGGGGGAGAAAATCAAAGAGTATCAGTTGCTAGATCACTAATTAGAAACCCATCTTTATTATTACTAGATGAACCATTTAATAATCTAGACAATCAAATTAGAAAAAACACAAAAGAACTAGTATTTGATATAATTAAAAAAACAAAGACAACAACAATAATAGTTAATCATAATATTAAAGAATCATTAGAAATAGCTGATAAAATATTGGTGCTAGATAAAGATATTAAAAATAACATGATAGGGACCCCTTTAGAGATTTACTCAAAACCTAGAAATTTAGAAACAGCAAGACTTTTTGGTGAAATAAATTCTATAAATCTTGAAAATGAAAAAATATATTTTAGACCGCACAATATATCTATAGTTGATAAATCTAATATAAAAGTAAAAGTGATAGAGTCAATTTTTTTAGGATCACATTATAAAATAACAGCTAAATTTGAAAAAGATAAAGTTATACTATTTAATAATGAATATATAAAAAAAAATACAATAATTTATCTTAATATTGAAGAAAAATACTTAATGAAATTCAATTAATCTAATTAAAGATCAAAATACATACATTAAAAAAATCTATATTAAAAAAGTTAAAAAATGTGACTATAAGGCTAACTAGAAATACAATCGCTCAATTGAGTTAGTTTTTTAATTCATTAGATTTTTACTCTAATTTAACATCAACATAAATTTGATTTAAAATCTTATTTAAATTGATTCTAAATAGTTATTTTTACATTTATTATTTATAATAGTTAATAGAAATGAAAAAAAAAATATCTCTTTTATTGCTTATTACACAACTATCTTTTGCGCAAAACAATCTAAACTGCAAAAAGGCAGCTGACAATAATAGAATCGTGGCGGCTGGTGGTTCAGTAACTGAAATATTATACTTACTTGAACAAAGTAAAAAAATAGTTGCTGCAGATGTAACATCTGTATATCCAAAAGAAGTAAAGCATCTTCCAAGTATTGGCTACGTAAGAAATTTATCTAGTGAGGGTATTTTATCTGTTTCGCCAACACTTATTTTAGGTGAAGATGATATGGGTCCCCCTAATGTAATTGATCAACTTAACAATTTATCAGTTGATGTTAGAATAATTAAAGAAATACAAAATAGCAACGGTATTCTAGAAAAAATAGAATGTATTTCAAACATAGTAAATGTAAAAAAAGAAAATAAAAGAATAATTACCGACTCAATTGTTCCTGCAATTATTTCATTAAATGAAATTAAATCTAAAAACGAAACTTTAGGTAAAAGAGTAATGTTAATTTTAAGTATGAAAGGAACATCTCCAATTATTGCGGGCAATAATACTTCTGGAAATAGTTTTATTAAGATGATTGGTGCAAAAAATATATATGAATCAGTCGAAGGTTGGCAAGCTGTTTCTGAAGAATCAATTATTAATTATAATCCAGATTTTATTATTATACCTCAAAAAGATTTGCACAAAAACTCTAATATTTCATCAATAAAAAACAATAAAATATTTGCTAAAACTAATGCCGGAAAAAATAATGGTTTTATTTCAGACGATGGAATGGCAATTTTAGGATTTGGACCAAGAACAATTTTTAGTGCATTAAAAGCAGCCAAAATAATTAATCAGCAATAAAGGAAATATTAAATTAGAGTGAAAAAAAAACAATTAATTATTGTTAATATACTAATCATATTATTGGTTTTTTTTCTAATAATTTCGGTATCTTTTGGAAGTTTTAAAATTCCTATTTTAGATTATTTAAGTAATAATTTATCTCAATTACATAAAGATGTATTATTAAAAATTCGATTTCCTAGAGTTATTTTAGCTTCAATTGTTGGAGCTTCTTTAGCCCTATCTGGTGCATGTTTACAAGGTCTTTTCAGAAATCCATTAGCTGATCCAGGTTTAATAGGTGTCTCTTCCGGTGCTGCACTAGGCGTTGCTTTAACAATTGTTTTGGGTTCAAATTATATACCTTCTTTTTTAAGCCCATACATTTTACCTTTTTCTGCTATAATTGGTTCTGCGGTTGTAATATTTTTACTTTTTTATATCACAAAAGGATTTGGATTAGCAGGTATGACATACATGCTTTTAGCAGGTATTGCTATAAACTCGTTTGCAGGTGTCGGAATTGGATTTTTAACATATATAAGCGATGACTCAGAACTAAGAAGTTTAACTTTTTGGACTATGGGTAGCTTTGGGGGAAGCAGATGGGATTTGATATTACCTGCAATCATAATTATTTTAATAACTATAATATGGAGTTTGAAAGTTTCTAAAAAGCTTGATTTAATACAATTAGGTGAAGCTGAAGCTAGACGAATAGGTGTAGATATTAAAAAATTAAAATTTGATGTTATTATTTCTTCTGCAATTATAGTGGGAGTAAGTGTTTCATTAGCGGGTATGATTGGATTCATCGGTTTAATAGTACCGCATCTAATGAGAATGCTGGGCGGCGTAAACCATCAATATCTTCTAAGAGCTTCTATTTTTTCAGGAGCATTAATTATGATAATCTCTGACTTGATATCTAGAACTATTATTTCTCCGGCAGAGCTGCCTGTGGGTTTAATTACAAGTGCAATAGGATCTCCCTTTTTTCTGTGGTTAATTTTTAAAATTAGAAAAACATAACATGGGAATATTAATTAAAAATATTGACTTTAAGATTAAGAATAAATACATTTTAAAAAATATCAATTTAAATGTTAATGTTAATGAGATACTTACAATTTTAGGACCAAATGGTTCTGGCAAATCATCACTGATTAAACTTATGGCAGGTGATTTTAATGCTAAGTATGGAAAAATACTTTTTGACAATAAAGATATTAGAGAGATTTCTATTGATGAGCAAGCAAAAATTAGAAGTGTAATGTCACAATCTCAAGAAATTGTATACGATTACTTAGTGAGAGATATAATAGAAATGGGATGGATAAAAAATGAAGATAATAAAACTTTTGAAATCTCATTAAAAAAAGTAAGTTCTGAATGTAATATAGACAAAATATTAGAAAGAAAATACAATAGTTTAAGTGGCGGTGAACAAAGAAATGTAAATTTTGCAAGAACATTAATTCAACTAGATTCACAAAATACAAAAAAAAATAAATACTATATACTAGATGAACCAACAGCTAATCTTGACATTTCTCATAAAATTTCAATGATGAATATATTGAAGAAAAAAAAAGCAGAAGGCTACGGTATAATATTAGTTTTACACGACCTAAATTTAGCATATAAATGTTCAGATAGAATTGGATTAATGAAAAATGGAGAATTAAAATATATTGGTAAAGCTCAAGAAATCTGTACAAATAAAATTTTAAGTTCAATATATGATACTAAGGTTAGTGTTGATAGAATAAATAAAACAATAAATTATTATTAAAATGAAAATAAAAGAAAAAGAAATTAAATATCACTTTAATGCAGTAAAGTTATTGAGAAATTCTAAATTAGGAATATTGTCAACTATATCAAAAAAATATAAAGATTACCCTTTTGGAAGTCTAGCAACATATGTTACTTGTCGTGATAGATCAGTATACTTTTATTTTAGTGATATAGCTCAACATACAATTAACTTTAAAAATAATAAAAAAGTATGTTTTACAATTATAGGAAACAAAAAAAATAGTGATTTACAAAATAATGAACGACTTAGTTTAATAGGCAATATTTATAAAATTGATAATGGTGAAATTGAATATTGTAAAGATGTTTTTCACAATATTTTTCCTGAAAGTAAAGGCTATGAAAAGTTTCATGGTTTTAATTTTTACAGACTAGAAATAAATAACATTAGATGGATTGGAGGATTCGGAAAAATTGCATGGTTAGAATCTGAGCAATGGAAAAAAAATGTTCCAGAATGGACAGGAAAAGAAAATTCAATTATTGAACATATGAACAATGATCATTCAAACTCAATTATTTCATCAGTTCACGCACAGCATAAAATAAAAGACAAAAAAAGTAAAATGATATTTATTACAATTGATGGATACTATGTAAAATGTTCAAAAGGAATATACTTTATACAATTAGAAAAAATATGTAATAATGTAAAAGAATATAGAAAGGAATTGGTTAAACTAGCAAAAAAATATAGAACATTTGAAATAAAATAAGCGCAAAATGATAAAAAAAATAACTTCCAAAATTATTCAATCTAGAAAATCTATTTTTCCAAAAGATTTTACTGGCGAGTTAATTGAAAAAGATGTGGTTATGCAACTACTAGAAAATGCAAATTATGCTCCTACTCATAAGTTGACTCAACCATGGATTTTTAAAATTTTTTCACAAAAAAGTAAAAATTTATTGTTGAATGAAATTATTAAAATCACATCAGAAATAAGTATTGAAAAAAAAAATAAGCTTAAAAATAAAATTGAAAAATCAAGTCATATTATATGCATTTGTATGAAAAAAAATAGTTCTATATTACCAGAGTGGGAGGAAATTGCAGCTACATCAATGGCAGTCCAAAATTTATGGCTATCATGTTCTGAAACTAAAATTGGCGGTTACTGGAGCACACCAAAGTATATTGCAAATTTGAATAATTTTTTATCTCTAAAAAACGATGAAGTGTGCTTAGGATTATTTTATTTAGGTGTGCACAATGGAACAAGTTTTCGAAAAACTAATAGGAAAAATATTAGTGAAAAAATTGAATGGTATGATTGAAATCTAAAATAAAATAATAATTAATTTTTTTTAAAATTTTTAATCAGGTTATACGATTTCTTAATGCAATCACTCACTGAAACACCATCAATAAAATTACCAGTAATAAAAATGTTTTTGTATTTTATGTTTAATTTATTAAACTCTGACTTTAGTATTTGAATAGTATCATTATTATATTTTGGAATCGCTTCTGACCACCTATAATGATTTCTAAAAGATATTTTATCTATTTTAAATAACTCCTTAACTTCATCTTCAACTTTTTTCATTAAATCAGACTTATTATATTCACAAAGATTAGCTTGTTTTTCACCACCAACTAAAACAGTAAATAGCTTATACTTTCTTGGTGCCAAATGTGAAAAAATATCACTACTAAATAATACTCCTAAAAAGGAAGTATTTTCGATTTCCTTTGATAGGAGACCAAAACCCTTTATATCTGAATTATAATATTTTTTCATAAATCCAAAATGTAATACATCTATTGGATTATATAATTTTTTAGTAATATTAACATTATGATTTAATAATTTAAATATTAATTTAGGATTGATAGTCAAAATTAAGTTATCGCATGTTATTATCTTTTGATTAGAAAATTCTACACTATAAAATTTATCATATTCGATTTTAATCACTTCATGATTAATCAAAATATTATTTTTTAATATAGCTTGAATTCTTTTGAAAATTTGTGAATAACCACCTTTTATAGTGAAAGGCAAACTTGAATTTTTAATGCTTTTTATTTTTCTATTTCTTAAATATTGAAAAAATCCATTATAATTTTTGTAGATATTATAAATTTTTGGCATAGTATACTCGAAAGACATTTTAGATGTATCACCTGCATAAATACCATTCAAAAATGGTTCAATTATGTTGTCATGAAACATTGGGCCAAAATTTTTTATAAAAAATTCCTTGACGGATTCAAAACTATTCTTTTTAAAAAAGAAAATATTTTTAAAAAAAGCGAGTTTCTCTGTAACAGAAATGAGATTTGTAAACAAAAGTGATACTAAATTATTTGGTACACTAACAATTTTTTTATTATGTAAAAAATATTTTTTTTTAATATACTTATTAGGTAATATAAGTTTTTTATCTAATCCAAGATCTTTAAAAAAGTTAATTGTAGGCTCATTATTTATTAAAATTGTATTTGGACCATTCTCTAAAGTATATCCATCAATAATTTTAGTATTAATAACACCTCCAAGTCTATTTTTAGATTCAACTAAATAAAAATCTGAAGTTTTTTTTTTGAGAAAATGAGCAGCAGAACATCCAGATATTCCACCACCAATAATTAAGTACTTAACATGATTTTTTTTTTGTTTACTTTCCATAAAAAATTATATTAAATTGTTCTGTCTTTTACCATTTTTTTAAGACAAGCTACCCATTTATCACAAGAGTTTAAACTTTCAACTAATTGAACCTTTTCTCCACCAAACTCTTCAAATATCTCCTGATATTCATCTCCAATTTCAATAATAGTTTCTAAACAATCAGCAACAAAAGATGGTGAAAAGCAAAGGATTTTTTTATCTCCTTTTATAGCTCTCTTCTTAATGATTTCATCAGAAAATGGTCTTAACCATTTATTGTCTAGTCTAGACTGAAATGCAACAATATAATCTGATTTTTTCAAATTCAACCTCTTTGCAATTTGACTTGCCGTTTCATAGCAAGTAGCTTTGTAGCAAAACTTATTTAGTTCTGTTACACCCTTTTCACACTCATTTTCTTTACACAAACTGTCTTCGTATACCTTGTCTACATGTCTTTCAGGAAGTCCGTGAAAACTGAAAATTATTTCATCATATTCCTTGAGATTATATTTCATTCCTCTTTCTGCAAAAGCATCCAAAAATAATTTTTCATTATAAAACTGAGAAATAAAGTTTATTTCTGGTATGACCCACCATGTTTTTATTATATTCATAACTTCTTCAATAACAGAGCCGTTTGTTGCAGATGCATATTGAGGAAATAAAGGGATTATAATAATCTGATTTAAATTTTTTTTTCTTAGTTTTTCAAGAGCATATTTAATAGATGGATTCTTATATCTCATTGCAAATTCCACGTAATAATTACTGCCTAATACTTTTTCTAGTTTTTCTTTTAAGTTTTTAGTATGAAAAATTATTGGAGATCCGTCATCTGTCCATACTTCTTGATATATTTTTGCGGATTTTGGTGCGCGAAATGGAACAATAATTAAATTAACTAAAATTTTTCTTATTAGCCATGGAAGATCAATTACTCTTTTATCGTTTAAAAATTGGAACAAATAACTTCTTACGTCTCTAGTTTTTGGACTATCGGGAGTCCCAAGATTTATTAAAAGTACACCTGTTTTTTTCATTTTATTATAATATACTTATTAGATTGTTTTAGAATATGACCTTATATTTTTTTTCATAAGAGGATCAAATCTCATCGCAATATTTCTAATAACAATTCTTCCCATATCAAAAACTGTGATTTTATAGTCATCTATTTTCATAATATTATCATCAACAAAATCCTTAAAGTTTTCTTTTCTGAATGAAAGCACATCTAGAACGTTATTTAAGTTAGTATTATGATTACGAGCAATAACATCTAGGTCAACATAAAAATTGCACATTATCTCATTAATTACACTTCTAATAATTTTTTCGTTCTTATTTAATATGTAACCTCTTATTGTTGGAAATATATTTTTTTCAATTAATTTAATATACTTTGCAGCATTTTTTTCGTTTTGACTGTATGCAGAATACAGTTGTGATATTGAGCTAGCTCCAAAACCATACACCTGCCCAGTATTTTCCAAAGTACAATATCCTTGAAAGTTTCTATGTAGTTTTCTGTTGATAAGTGCAAGAGAAAAATCGTCTTCAGGCTTCGAAAAATGATCCATTCCAATTGCATTATATCCCGAACCTACTATCTCTTCATAAGCATTTTTAAACATTTTGGCCTTATCAATTGTTGAAGGAAAACCAACATCATCTAATACCTTTTGTCTTTTAATTATTGATGGAACATGAGCATAAGAAAAAGTGACAATTCTATCAACATCTAATGATATTGCACGCTTGATAGTTTTATCAAAACCTTTAACGGTTTGCAAAGGAAGCCCATATACAAGATCAATATTTGTACCTCTAAATCCCTCTTTTTTAATTTTATTAATAATATCTTCAATTGGCAACTTTGATGTTTTCCTATTTATTGTTTTTAAAACATTATCATCAAAATCTTGTATTCCTAAAGAAATTCTATTAAAGCCTAAATCTTTTAATATTTCTATATGTTTCAACCTTAAATAAGCTGGACTACATTCTATAGCCATTTCATAATCTGAGGAAAAAGTAAATGTATCTTGAATTTTTTTTGTTATTTTAGATATAAATTTATAAGGTATTGCATTTGGTGTTCCTCCGCCCCAGTGAATCTGTATCAATTTTCTTTTACTATCAATAAATTGTTTTTGCATGTCAATCTCTTTAATAACTGCATTAACATATCTTTCAATAAAGTTATTTGAAAAACCTGTTTCGGTAGTACAACCACAAAAATGACAAATTTGTGGACAAAAAGGTATGTGAACATATATAGATATACCCTCTGGAAGTTCATGATTTGAAACTGATATTGAGTTGATAAAATCATTTTCATTATAATCATTTCTAAACAAATTAGCGGGAGGATATGAAGTATATCTTGGTCCCTGTTTATTATACTTATTAATATAGGATTGATCTATTTTCATTTTATTTATTCCAATTAGTTTTCTTAACCCACTCAACAATAAATTTAGCTTTTTTATAATCTATATCTGGTAAGAATCCATGACCAAGATTTATTATCCAATTTTTTTGAAAATTATAAGATTTTAACTTTTTAAGTTCCTTCTCAATAACATTATAGTCTGAATATAAAAGTCTTGGATCTATATTTCCTTGTATCCCAAGATTTTTATCTAATACTTTTCTGGCACTCAATAAATTTACACTCCAATCTAAACTCACAAAATCACAGTAACTCTTGTTAAAAACATCTAATCTCATTGAATAGTCTTTCGGAAAAAATATTGATGGAACTTTGTTTTTTGTCCTGTTAAGTATTCTTTTTGAATATGGTAAAATTTCACTGTAGTACTTATCATTAGGAATTAAACCACAATATGTCTCAAATAACTGAAAACAATCTATTCCATGATTAATCTGCTCATCAACATAATACTCAGAAACTTCAGTTATTAAATTTAAAATTCTATGACTTTCTTCCGGATATTTATAAAGAAACTTAATAGCTTTGTTAAAATTTTTTTGTTTTGTGTCTCCCTTAAACATAAAACAAAAAACAGTTAGTGGTCCACCACAAAAACCGATTAAAGGAATTGTTGAATTTTTTTGTTTAATTTTATTTATATTTCTATAAATATAATTTAACATTGACATATTTTTTTTAAAACTTCTATTTGGTTTATTAATGTCTATTGGGTCATGAAAAATAGGACCTTTATCTGTGAATTCTAACTTCATACCTAATGCTTCAGGAACAACTAGAATATCAGAAAATAAAATAACAGCATCAACTCCAAGTGAATTTATTGGCAAAAGTGTTACTTCGGAAGCTAAATCCGGATCCTGCATAAGTTCACTAAAAGTATATTTCTTTCTTAATCTTTGGTAATCTGGTAAAATTCTTCCAGCTTGTCTCATAAACCAAATAGGAGGTCGAGGAGTAACTTTATTTTTTAATGTATCAAGAAATATACTATTCATTTTTTAAAGATTTAAGAGCGTATCTATTTATTGACAAAAAACTTTCAATATCATCATCAGATAAAGCATTTGATATAAATAAACTTTCAAACTGCGACGGAGGTAAATAAATACCATTATCAAGCATTATTTTAAAATATTTTGCAAAAGTATTCAAGTCACATTCTTTTGCATCATTATAATTTTTTATTTTTGTTTTATTTGTAAAAAATAAAGTTAGCATTGACCCAATCCTATTTACAACGGCATTAAAATTAGTGTCTTTTATATTTTTTAAAATTCCTTTTTCAATAATATTAGATTTCTGTTCTAACTCATCATATATTTTGGATTCTAAACAATTTAAAATGCTTAACCCTGCTGACATTGCTAGAGGATTTCCAGATAAAGTACCAGCTTGATAAACCGGCCCTATTGGAGATAAATTATCCATTATTTCTTTTTTACCTCCATATGCACCCACAGGTAGACCTCCTCCAATAATTTTACCTAATGTTGTAATGTCCGGAACCACACCAAATAACTGTTGAGCTCCACCTTGTGACAACCTGAATCCTGTCATTACTTCATCAAATATTAAAATCGAGTTATTTTTAGTACAAATATCTCTGAGTTTTTTTAAAAAATTGTTCTGGGGAATGACAACACCCATGTTACCTGCAACTGGCTCAATAATTACTGCAGCAATCTTATTATCGTATTCCTCAAATAACTTTTCTACTGATAGAATATTATTGTATTCAGCAACTAATGTTTCACTTGCAATAGATTTTGTAACACCAGGGCTATCTGGCTCTCCAAGTGTCAAAGCACCAGAACCAGCTTGGATTAAAAAACTATCACCGTGTCCATGATAATTTCCAGAAAATTTAATTATATAGTTTTTTCTAGTATAGCCTCTAGCTAATCTTATTGCACTCATTGTAGCCTCAGTACCTGAATTGACCATTCTAACTTTCTCTATAGAAGGAACCATCTCAATTATTTTTTTTGCCATTTCAGTTTCAACTAAAGTTGGTGCTCCAAATGAAGTTCCTAAAAGTGAACAATTTTTAATACTATTCAACACATTTTGATTTGCATGACCAAGAATCATTGGTCCCCAAGATGAAACAAAATCAATATATTCGTTACCATCTATATCATATATTTTACTTCCAACAGCTTTTGAAATAAAAACAGGTTTACAATTAACACTTTTAAACGCTCTTGCTGGAGAATTTACACCACCAGGAATAAACTTGCACGCTTCATTAAACGATATTTCACTTTTACTATATCTCATTTTTATTCTTTATATATTCTGCTACTTCAAGAGCATGATATGTTATAATTATGCTAGCTCCTGCTCTTTTAATTGAAGTTAACACTTCTAGAATCATAAAAATTTCATTAACTAAATTATTTTTCGACATTAATTTAACCATAGAATACTCACCACTTACATTAAATGCAACAATAGGAATATTAAATTTTTTTCTAAATTCAGAAATAATGTCTAAGTAAAGCATTGCTGGCTTTATCATCAACATGTCTGCACCTTCGAGTAAATCAGTTTCACCTTCTCTAATAGCTTCACGTGAATTTGCATAACTAAGTTGGTAAGTAGATCTATCTCCTTTTTTCGGAGAACTATCAGATGCTTCTCTAAATGGACCATAAAAACTTGATGCAAATTTCGCAGAATACGAAATAATTGGAACTTTATTAAAACCATTTACGTCTAATTCGTGCCTTATCACACTTATTCTTCCATCCATCATATCAGATGGAGCAATTACATCTGCACCTGCCTTGGCAAGTAATACTGACTGTAATGCAAGATTTTTTAAGGTTAAATCATTATCTACATCCTCATTAACGACTGTTCCACAATGTCCATGCTTTGTAAAAGCACAATTACATATGTCTAAAATTAAAACTATGTTATTATACTTTGATTTTATTTTTTTTGTTGCACTATATAAAATATTTTTTTCAGTAGTAGAAATAAATCCATCACTGTCCTTAATAGAAGAAATTGGAAATAAAATAAAAGATTCTACTCCTACAAGTATAGCTTCTTGTATTTTTTTTAAAATCATATCAATTGATAGTTGATATTGACCAGGCATGGATTTTATCTCATTTTTAATATTACGCCCCTCACAAACAAATAATGGATAAACCAAGTCATTAGTATTTAAAATATTTTCAGACACTAAATTTCGTAATGTACTATTATATCTTAGTCTTCTTAGACGAGTTATTGGAAATTTCATAAATTAATTTATTGTTTGCTCTATTAAAAATTTATTTATCTCTAAAGATAGTGAACTGTATGTTTGCTCTTTTGAAATAATATCGACTTGATGATTTTTTTTCATAATATAATTTGAAGTAGTTTTTCCTATTGCTGCAATTTTAGTGTTTGATACATCATATAGATCTACAAATGCATCAAATGCTGAAGGTGATGTAAATACACAAATTGTTTTTGCTTTAGTAAGATAATAATTAATTTGCGAACTATACTCTTTATTAAGAACTGTTTTATAAACCTCACATTGTGTTAAAAAACAAATCTCTTCTAGTGATTTTTGCAACATATTATCTGATAAATTGCCTGACAAATAAAGTATATTTTTCCCATCAATAATTTCAGTTTTCAAAATCTCATTTATAAAATTCTTCTTATAAGATTTTGATGAACAAAATGCAACATTAAATCCAAGATTTAGTAGCTTTTCCTTGACTTTATGACCTGTACACAGTGCTGATATATTCCTTACATTTATCTTATTATTTCTCATAAATGCTTCAATGCTATATTTTGAAGAAAAAATTATGTAATCATAACTTTTTATATTAATGTAGTTTAAATTATCTAAAAAATTAATTTTCAGCATTGGGAAATGTAATACATCAACATTTTCTTCAGTAATGGAAAAGTCTGATATACTACCAGGATGTGTTATAATTATTTTATAATTTGACATTTTCTAAATTAGAATTAATTTTACTAATAATTGACAAACCACCCGATTCAATAATATTTTGTGCTAGCTCAACTCCAAGATTTTCAGCTTCATTTTTTTTGCCAGTAACAGATTTACATATTATATCTAGTGAATCTAATGAACTTATCATTCCACTAACTTTAATAATGTCGTTTGTGATTTTAGCATTACATGCAAATGGTAAGTGGCAACCACCGTTTAATTTTCTTAAAAAAGATCTTTCAGCAAGAACAGAATTCATAGTATCATCATGGTTCAATGCTCTTAAAAAATTCTGAAGATTGATGTTTTCTTTTGATATTTCAAGAGCAATAGCACCCTGAGCGGGAGCAGGAATTAGCTCATTTACTTTAAATTCTTGTACAATATATTTTGTCAACCCAAGTCTTTTTACGCCAGCATAAGCTAGTACAAGTCCTTCGCAAAAACCATCTTTCATTTTGTTTATTCTTGTATCTACATTACCTCTTATATCTATGATTTTAACATCACTATTTAAATTTCTTATTTGTGTTTTTCTTCTAAGTGATGTTGTTCCAATTCTATCTTCTGATTTGAAGTCAGATAATAATTTTTTATTAATACTTAATAAAACATCTTGTGGATTTTCTCTCTTTAAAACTGCCGCTATTTTTGACTCTTCTAGACTTACAGGTAAGTCTTTCAAACTATGTACCGCAACATCAATATTATTACTTAACAAAGCATCCTGTATTTCTTTGACAAAAAAACCTTTATCATTGATTTTATTTAAAGATACGTCAATAATTTTATCTCCTTTTGTTTTGATAATTTTATAATCCAAATTTATTTTAGGATAGATTTCTTTAATTTTATCTATAACCATTTTAGTCTGCACCAAAGCAAGTTTACTACCTCTTGTACCTAAAATTAATTTATCCATTATTTAAAAAAATTGCATTTATAATTTTTAAAGTTTCATTGTTTTTATCTGAAAACTTCAAACTCTTTATATTTTTTACTATTAAATTGAAATGTTCGTCAAAAATATTTTCACAACATTTGCAATTGTTATTAATTTTAATTTTTTTATTAATAGTTGATTTTACGTTAGTGATTAATTCTATCATCTTTTTTGAAGCCATCCAGTCATCAAAATCATCAGTCAACTTGCTAATAATTTTACATGCTATATCAATTTCATCTTTTCTTTTTTTATAATTTTTGTTAACCTCTTCTTTTAAATCATCAACATTTACTAATTTTATATTAGAAATATTAACAACGTCTTCTGGGACATTAGTTGGGACACTCAGGTCAACAATAAGAAGCTCTTTATTTCTGTTTTTAAATATCTTAATTAAATCTTTCTTTAAAATTAATTTTCCAGTACTGGAAGTTGAAAAAATTAAAATATCAGCATTTTTTGTTAGTTTTATTAAATTGGAAAATTTATCATAATTAATATCTAATTTTTCTGACAAGTTGATCGAATTTTTTAATGTCCTATTTAATATTGTTATATTTTTAAATTTCTTTTTGATTAAATAATCAAGTGTTAATTTTCCAGTTTCTCCAGTACCTATATTAAGTATAGAAACTGACTTATTTTTATGTAAAGAAGAAATCCTCTCTACAGCAGCATAACTAACAGAAACAGCTCCTTTATCTATTTTAGTTTTTGTTCTAACAACTTTACTAGCATTTAAACTTTTTTGAATCAATCTATTTAAAATAGGTGATAAAGATTTGTTATCTACTGCTAAACTATATGATTTCTTTATTTGATCGACAATTTGATATTCTCCTATTAACATTGACTCTAAACCACTAGCCAAAGAAAAAATATGACTTACAACGTCTTTGCTATTTTTGACTGTAATGTATGGAGATATACTTTCTGAAAATTTTTTATACTTGACAAGCTTAGATATCATTTTATGATAAACATATTCAAATGATAAGTTTAGATCAAATACTTCAAAATAAATCTCCGTTCTATTACAAGTTGATATAATATATAAACCATCAACAATTTTATCTTTTCTATATTTAGTATATAAATAGCACTGATCTGAATCACTTAAAAAAAACTTCTCCCTTATTTCTAAGGGAGTAGTTTTGTAGTTGATACTAATTAATCCTAACATTAATAAGTTTTTAAAATTTAAAGTTTTATTGCAATATTTAAATCATATGCAATCTTATTTATTAATTAATTACAAAAATATTACTGAAATCTGTTGGAAATTTGTAGTTATAAAATAATTGTTAATAATTTAAATTTACACTTAATGTAAAATCATCATATATCATTTTATCACCCAAATTTTCGAAAAATGATCCTGATCCATATTTTACATTAAACTTTGTTCTGTCAATTATTATGTCAGCTTTCGCATTTCCATTATTGATATAAGCGATAAAGTTTATATCTTTAGTGATACCTTTAACTGTCATCTTAGCAAAGATTTTATGCTTTGTTGAATTTAATTTTTTAACATTTTTGATAACTAGTTTGGAAAATGGATATTTATTAGTTGAAAAAAAATCATCAGACTTTAAATGTCCCTCAATAGATTTTTTTGATTCACCATCCAAATCAGTACATGAGATAGTATTCATTTTTACAGATATCTGACCCCCTACTAAATTATTATCTTCGAATTCTAAAAAAGCATCATCAATCATAACTAAACCTTCATGTTGACCTGTAACTTTTTTTCCAATCCATTTTACAAAACTTGTTGATTCATCAAAATCTGAATTGGTAATAATCGTCTTGGAGAGTGATTTTTCTAGCTTGGCCGAACATCCACAAGTTTTACAAGCAAACAAATTAAGTGAATTAGTAACAAAGAAAACAATTAAAGATATTTGTAGTAATTTTTTCATTTTTTTATTTTTTAGTTTATTAATTTTGTATAATTATTTTTTTACAAAGTTATACAAAAATTCTTAATGCAATAATTAATTAGATTGTTTTTTTAATTAAAGCTGATATATTAATTAAAGGTAAAGAAAAGTGTACTTTCTTAAAATATTATTTTTTTAGAGTACATAAAACTAAATAACAAACACATATATTAACTAAGCTCATAATAATTAATTTAAACTAATTTAGTTCATGCGCAAAAAATTAAACATAGTATGGTTAAAAAGAGACTTGAGAACATGCGATCATGAACCGCTTTTTGAGGCTGAAAAATCAGATCTAAATTACATTATTATTTATCTTTTTGAACCCAAACAAATGGCTCATTATGATTACAGCATCAGACATCAACAATTTATATATCATTCTATTTTAGAAATAAATAAATCACTCTTAAAATATAACAGAAAAGTGCATATTTTTAACACTGATGCTGATATTTTATTTAATTACTTAGCAACAAAATATAATATTGATACAATTTTTTCTTACAAAGAAAGCGGTACTCAACTAAGCTGGAATCGTGACAAAAGAATTGCTAAGAATCTAAAAAAATTAAACATAAAATGGAAAGAATTTGATTATCAAGGTGTAATTAGAGGGAGTAAAAATAGAATAGGCTGGGATAAAAATTGGTTTAATTATGCACAATCACATTTGATTAATAACAGTTTTAGTATTAACACATTTGATTTTAAATTAAGTGCATTTAAATTTGATTCTAAAGATTTCCCTTATTTGTTAGATTACCCAAAGCATTATCAGCCAGCTGGCGAAAAATATGCTTTCAAATATTTAAACTCTTTCATTAAAAAAAGATATAAAAATTATAATTTACATATATCACAGCCTAATAATAGCAGATTCTCATGTGGTCGTATTTCAACATATCTTTCATGGGGAAATATTAGTGTGAGACAAGTTTATCAACATATAAAAAACTCTTCAAATTATAACACTAATAAACGTATATTTAACGCATTTCTTTCTAAGTTGAAATGGCGATCCCATTTTATCCAAAAATTTGAAGTTGATGTTAGCTATGAGAACACTTGTATTAATAGAGGTTATGAAAAGGTAATTTATCAAAATAATGATAAGCTTTTAGAAAGTTGGAAATCAGGCAAAACTGGTTTTCCTATGGTTGATGCAAGCATGCGATGTCTTATTACTACAGGTTGGCTGAATTTTAGAATGAGAGCTATGCTTGTTTCTTTTCTATGTCATCATTTAGAACAAGATTGGAAAAGAGGTGTTTATCACATGGCAAAATTATTTTTAGATTATGAACCTGGAATTCATTATACACAATTTCAAATGCAAGCAGGAGTAACCGGAATTAATGCGATTCGTATTTACAATCCTATTAAACAATCTATTGAAAAAGATCCTAACTGTATATTTTTAAGAAAATGGTTACCTGAACTATCAAATATCAAAAATGAATTTATTCGCCAACCATGGTTATTAACAGAAATAGATTTAATCGATATAGTTATTCCTGACTATTATAAAAAACCTGTCATTTCTCCACACTTATCAAACAAAAATGTTAAAGATCAGCTTTGGGCCCTTCGAAAAAATAATTTTGTCAAAGAAGAATCAAAACGTCTTGTTCAAATACATGTTAGACCTAAATAAACTTAGTTAGTAAAATTAAATTTAAAATAAATAGGAAGATGATCAGAAAATCCTCCATACCAATTATCACCTCCAAACGTTCTATTTGGCACGCCCTCTCCATATTTATTTTTATATATCATAAAGCTTCTACTAAAAGAACCTGAAGAAGTGAGGTTAATATTAGGTGAGTTGAAATTTTCAGAAATAAGTATTTGATCTAACCAATTCCATTTTCCCTTATAATTATAAGAGCCTTTACCAGTAACAAATTCACTCGTCATAAGATTAATAAACTTATGATCAACTATTAACTTAGAAATACTTTCATTTGAAGGATAATCATTAAAATCTCCCATAACTATACTAAATTCATCATCAGATGTATTACGTTTAATGTATTCACTTAAAACCTTAGATGCATATAGTCTTTTATGATTAGATTTTTCTTGACCACCCCACCTGGAAGGCCAATGATTTACAAAAATATTTATCACATAATTTCTATATTTTAATTTCACAAAAACAATATCTCTTGTTTTACTATTTTGATTTGGATTATCTATAGTTATGAAATCTTTATGTAAAAGTTGAAACCTATTACTTAATAACAATGCACAATCAATCCCTCTTCTATCAGGGCTATCTTTATGAACTATAGTGTAATTATGTCCCTTAAAAGATGAACTTAATAACAAATCCTCAATAACAAATCTATTTTCAACTTCACATAACCCTATTAAATCAGGAAGAAAATTATTATTTTTTTCTTGCACTAAGCTTAAAAAAACTTTATCTAACTGTTCTAACTTATGATAATATTTATATGAATTCCATTTTTTAGCACCACTAGGCAAAAATTCATTATCAATATTATTTGGTGAGTCAATGGTATCAAATAGGTTTTCAACATTATAAAACATTAAGAATAACTGATCAGAAAAATTATTGTAAGTATTATTTTGTGATAAACAAAAAAATGGAAATATAATTATTAATAAAATATGCCTTATCATATAACAAAAATACCTGATAATTTGCTAAAAAAACTAAAAGTAATAAAAAAATTAAACATTATTTTTCTATTTAAATAAACATTAAAAATTAATATCTTTTGGTTTATAAACAGAAATACCATCATTACTACCATGTATAATTTCATTAACAACTTTACTTGCTAAATCTTGTACAGAAATTGGTTTAAGAGTCCTTGCAAAACCAAACTTATTAATTAAATTAAAAATAAATATCGATATCCTCTCTCCTTTTCTAATTAAATCAGGCTGCCTAATTAGAGAGGGTGGTTGAAAAATATGAATACTTCTAAAATTTAATTTCTTAATATTTTTCTCTAATAAACCTTTTATTTTTAAATAATAAAACATAGAATTTTGATTTGCACCAATTGACGATATTAAAGTATAATGTAACACATTATTTTCACTAGCAATTTTTGCTAATTCATATTGATAAGTATAATCAACTAGAAATTGATTATTTTTGCTACCCGCATCATTTAATGTAGTTCCTAAAGCAGAAATAAATATATCTCCCTTAATTAGTTTCACGTACGAACTCAAATTGGAAAAATCAATTTTATATATTTTTAACTTTTCATGCCTAATGTATACTTTTCTTCTTACTAATATAATAACATCACTAATATTAGAATTTTTCAATAACAACTTAAGTATTTCCTGACCGGTAGCTCCAGTAGAACCTAAAATTATAGCTCTTAATTTTTTCATATATTTTTTTTAAAAATTTTAATATAAAATTATAATATACATACAATATTAAATGGAAAATTAAGTTTTATTTTTGCAATGTTTTAAATAATTAACAATGAAAAAAAATAAAATATTAATTTACATCTTTTTAGGATTTTGTCTTTCTCTTTTCTTACAATACACATTATCAGAAAAATCTTATGCATCTGATTTTGATAATATTAATTATGAAGTAAAGAAAAATAGTAATCCAAATTTTATTAATGCATCAGAAAAATCTATAAAATCAGTAGTACATATTAAATCAAAATTTATAAGTAATGAAATTTATGGGTACTATGATCCCTTCTATGGAAATAGATATTATAATCATCCAAAAAAAAATTTTGCAAGTGGTTCAGGAGTAATAATTTCAGATGATGGATTTATTGTTACTAATCGCCATGTAATTAATAATGCAGAAGAAATAGAAGTGGTTTTATTTGATAAAAGAACATATAACGCAATTATTTTAGGAGAAGATCCAGAAAGTGATTTAGCATTACTTAAAATAAATGAAAAAAAACTACCATTTTTAGAGTTTGATAATTCAAATAATATCAAAGTTGGTGAATGGGTATTAGCTGTTGGAAACCCTTATAATCTTAATTCTACAGTAACTGCAGGCATTATCAGTGCTAAATCAAGACAAATAAATATATTGAATGACGGAGGTATTGAAGCATTTATTCAAACAGATGCAGCAATCAATTCTGGTAATTCTGGAGGTGCATTAGTAAATACTAGTGGTAAGTTAGTAGGTATCAATACGGCTATTCAATCAAAAACAGGATCATTTAGCGGTTATGGGTTCGCTATCCCATCAAATATGGTTCAAAAAATCATAAATGACTTAAAAGAATATGGAGAAGTAAAACGAGCATACATAGGAATACATATTACTGATATAAATACACAAATTCAAAAAAAATTAAATCTTGATGGACTTGATGGTGTTCTTATATCAAAAGTTTTAGAAAATAGTGCAGCAGAGAGGGCAGGAATTAAAGATTTTGATGTTATATTAGAAATAAACGGAATTAAAGTTAATTCCAGTAGTGAGTTGCATGAAATAATAATACAATATAATCCAGGAGATGAAATTAAGTGTATGATCAAAAGAAAAGAAGATGTAAAAGAAGTTATTCTTTCATTACAATCATAAAAATTATAGTAAAAGGTTTTTATTAATGTGTTAAAACTTCTTTATTTACATTTCCAGGATAATAAATATAAAATAAAGATTGGTGTTTATTTCTTCTTGCATCTCTTCCTAAAATATCAACTGTAACTGCTAATCTCTTATTGAATGTTGTAATTTTTTGATCAGACCAACAAGAAGGGATATTTTCATCCATCCAATCTAAACGTTCAATAATCCAGTTTTTTAAAAAAAGAATCTCTTCATCATAACTTTCACCAACAAAATAATTAGGAGTAACATTAGTTCCTAATATACTCCACCTTTCAAAATTTCTTTTCTGTGCATAATCTAGATAATCAGTGATACTGTCGATAAAATTTAATATTTCTACTTCCTGAAAAATTGATTGACGTAAATAATGCCATCTACATTTAAGTTTATTTTGATATGTTGTATCTTCTAGTAATCTTTCAAACCAAAAGGGAACACCTGCTAAATCAAAACATAGTCCATCCTGTTGCCATCCACTTGTATTCCATCCGCTACAATATTCAGCATTGCCAAACGCTAAGTTATAGTCCCATAACGGCCCCATTATCAATTTTCCTCCATTGGTGTTTTTATCTTTATACATAAATGTACTCAATCTATATCCATCGATATTTCTTGAAAGTTCATTAATTAAATAAAAATCTATAAAAGATGGAACGTCTATATACTTAGCATATCCTATAACTGAATCAGAAAAGTTTATACTATATAACGAATTTTCAAAATCATCAATAAAATATTTAATATAATCACGTTGCTCATTTGACATGTCTTCATATTTAGGGTAATGATATTGAAAATATAATTGATCTCCTCCAATTGTATTATAGTTTGAAATCCAATATTTATCATTTGTAGAACTAAATTTATCTATTTTAACTATATAGCCACCCGTTAACTCATCTCCTAAAATATCATTTTTATTAAGTTTAGCAATATCTACTCTGTTTTTATCTCTCTTAATCTTTTCCATTAATATATATATACCTTTATAATCACCATTTATTATTAGTTCACAAAATTTTGTTCTAGTATTATAATTACCTAACTTATTTCCTAAATAAAAAATTAAAAAATTACGTATAAGAGACTTATCACTATATGGTGCGTATAATATCCAATCATTTTCAGATGGCATATTTAATAAGGAAACATTATTATTATTTCCTAACGAATCCTGTGTTTCTATTGCATATGATTTTTTTGGAAAATTTTGAGAAGTACTTCCTCTTATCTCAATACTAATTTTACCATTATAATCTGTAAAACTATCAGTTAAACAATTAATTTGATCCATTCCATTGTTGATTATCCCCATATTACATACTATTCTTGGTTTATCAACTATATTTTTTCCATTTGTATTAATAACTACAATAGGAAGATTAGATTCAAAAAATTGACTACATACAATAAGAGGTGAAATAATAAAAAAAAATAATAATTTCATAAACTATTCATCAGTAAAATTAATTTTAAAATCAATATATTCTATCTAAAAATTATTTAATACTTAGTTTTATCTTACTTAAATTGTTAATTTTTTCTACAAATTCTTTATCAATTTTAACCTTTATTTTTCTTGACAACAAATTAACATCATATTTATTTGAGTAATCAATCAAATTAAAAACTAAAGAATGTTTTCCTTTATTATTTGACAAGATATCAACTAATTGATTAACTAAATCGTCATTAATATCATCAATTGAAACTCTTAAATTTAAATCTCTAATTTCATTATCAATTAATTCTGAAAGAAGAATTATAGATGAAATTTTAAATTCTAAATTTTCGTCATAAAATCTTTTTTTAATTTGACCTGACACTTGCAACAACCAACCAATAGTAAAATAAGATTTAAAACTTATATAATCATCACCAAATAAATAAAAACTGTAAGAACCCTTATAATCCTCCAAATACAATATTCCAAATGGCTTTCCGCTCTTTGTTTGTTTGTGTTCAACATCAGTAACTACTCCAGCAAATGAAAGTTTATTTCCTTTATATTTTTTTAAATTTTCAAGCATAGAAAGGTTACTCCTGCAAAAACTATCAATTTCAAGTTTATAGTCATCCAAAGGGTGCCCTGAAAGATATATACCAACTACTTCCTTTTCCTTAGACAAAAGACTCATAGTATTCCATTCTTCAATATTAGCAGGTAGTGGTGAATTAATAGCAATATCAGAATCATTACCAAACATATCAACTTGATTAGAATTTAAACGATCTTTAAATTTATTACCAAATTTTAACATTCTTTCTAAATATGTATTACCATCTTCAAGATTGGCAAAATACTGAGCTCTTTTCAAAGAAAAGGAATCAAATCCTCCAGCATAAGCAAGACTTTCTAGTGTTCTTTTATTAGCTGATCTTAAATTTACACGCTTCACAAAATCTTCAAAGTTTTTATAATTACCATTATCTTTTCTTTCATTGACTATACTCTCAACAGCACCTTCTCCAACACCTTTAATAGCTCCTAATCCAAATCGGATTTCTCCTTTAACATTAACAGCAAACTTATAATAACTTTCATTGACATCAGGTCCTAAAACCGAAACACCCATTCTCTTGCATTCTTCCATGTAAAAGGTTATGTCTTTGATATCCTTCATATGATTTGTTAGTAAAGATGCCATCAATTCAGATGGATAATGTGCCTTAAGATATGCTGTTTGATAAGCAATAAGAGCATAGCATGTTGAATGTGATTTGTTAAATGCATATGATGCAAATGCTTCCCAATCTTTCCATATTTTTTCAATAACACTAATATCAAAACCATTTTTATTACATCCTTTCAAAAATTTGGGTTTTAATTTATCTAGAACAGACTTGATTTTTTTACCCATAGCTTTTCTTAATAAATCGGCATCACCTTTTGAAAAATCTGCTAATTTTTGAGAAAGCTGCATTACTTGTTCTTGATATACAGTAATTCCATATGTCGATGATAAAAACTCTTCCATTTCAGCAAGATCATACACTATTTCTTCTTTTCCATGCTTACGATTTACATAATTTGGAATATACTCCATAGGACCTGGTCTATATAAAGCATTCATAGCTATAAGATCATCAAATTTATCAGGTTTAAGCTGCTTTAAATGAGATCTCATTCCGTCAGAGGAAAATTGAAAAATACCTGCTGTTTCAGCTTTTTGAAAAATTTCAAAAGTTTTACTATCATCTAAAGGAATAATATCTATATTAATTTCTTTATTATGTAAAGATTTAATTATCTTTAAACAATCTTTAATGATCGTAAGATTTCTTAAGCCTAAAAAATCCATTTTTAAAAGTCCTGCATCCTCAACAACACTATTATCAAACTGAGTTACTAGTAAATCAGAGTCTTTTGATCTAGTTATTGGTATTAACTCATTTAGTGGCTGAGGAGTAATTATTATACCACAAGCATGTGTTCCTGTATTACGAATATTACCTTCTAATTTTCGTGCTTGATTTATAGTCTCAGCAACTAAATCAGAACCCTTAGATAATGAAACAAGTTGTTGAGCAGAATTAAATTGATCTCTTTTTAAATTACTTTTCATTTCCTTTTCAGACCAAGAAAAAAGTTTGTTTAATGAAATGAAATCAGGAACTAATTTAGCGGTTCTATCAGCTTCATCCAATGACAAGTCGAGCACTCTAGCAGTATCTCTAATAGCAGATTTAGCTGCCATACTTCCATAAGTAATAATCTGAGCTACATTCGAATGACCATACTTTTTAACTACCCAATCAATAACACGACCTCTGCCTTCATCATCAAAATCAATATCAATATCAGGTAATGAAATTCTTTCTGGATTAAGAAACCTCTCAAAAAGAAGGTCATATTTTAGAGGGTCAACATTTGTAATACCAGTACAATAAGCAACTACAGAGCCTGCTGCAGATCCTCTTCCTGGCCCTACAGCAACATCCATTTCTCTAGCTTTTTTAATAAAATCCTGTACAATTAAAAAATATCCTGGATATCCTGAATTTTCAATTACATCTAACTCAAAATCGATACGCTCTTTTATTTCATCGGTAATTTCAATATAGCGTTTTTTTGCTCCTTCATATGTAATATGTTTTAAGTATGAATTTTCACCTCGCTTACCATTATCAGATTGATCATCTAAAATTAAAAAATCTTCAGGTATATCAAATTGTGGAAGTAATACATCTCTCTCTAATGTAAAAGGTTCTATTTTTAAAATCAGTTCAGTTAAATTATCTATTGCTTCAGGTAAATCAGAAAACATTTTTCTCATTTGATCAGATGATTTAAAATAAAACTCATCATTTGGAAAACCATATCTATAACCTCTACCTTTTCCAATTGGTGTACTTTGTTGTTGACCATCTTTAACACAAAGTAGTATGTCATGAGCATTTGAATCCTCCTTATTTAAATAATAAACATTGTTAGATGCTATTATCTTAACATTATATTTAGTTGCAAAATATAATAGAATTTTATTTACGTGATTTTCCTCTTCTAGATTATGACGATTAATTTCAACATAAAAGTCATCACCAAATTCTTTTACCCACCATTTAAATTCTTCTTCAGCCTGTTTTTCACCAACATTAAGTATTAAATTTGGAATCACCCCATATATACTACCTGTTAATGCAATTAAACCTTGTCTGTATTTTAAAATTAAATTTTTATCAATTCTAGGAAGATAGTAAAACCCATTTGTATTTGCTTCTGATGAAAGCATTGCAAGATTATGAAATCCTAATTTATTTTTACACAAGAATGGTATCTGAAAACCATCATCTCTTTGATTCTTATTAGTATGATCTTTACAAATACTAAGCTCACAACCAATGACAGCTTTTAAAGCTGTTTCATTATTAGAATTGATTGGATGTTTATTAATAGTATCAATAAATTTGTATGCACCATACATGTTTGCATGATCAGTAAGGCCTACAGCAGGCATACCAAACTCTACAGCCTTATTTACTAAATTATCTATATCAATAGTTCCTGTTAATATTGAAAATTGTGAGTGAACATGTAAATGTGAAAATGCACTCTCTGAAATAATATTATTTATAGCTTCATTATCAGATTCAAGAATGTGATCTGTTGTATCAGCATCATCAGTAATTGGACTGTATGGTTCTATATTCAAACCTATAAGATCAAATGGCTTATTATTTAAATCAGTGAAATTCTTAAATTGATCTTCATTTAACCCAACTTTATCTGAATTAATAACTCCCAAACGAACTAATTCTAAAAAACATCTAGATGTAGCCTCAACATCTGCAGATGCATTATGCGCTTCAGAAAATTCTTCATTGAATAATTTTTTATGTAATTCAAGTAATGTTGGCCATTTGAACCTGCCACCTTTACCACCTGGAATAGCACAAAATTCTGTAGATTCATTTTTAGTATCAATTGATGCTAAATCATTTAAAAAATTACTCATTCCTAATCTTAATAACTCACAACCAATTATATTTATATCAAAACTAACATTGTGACCAATAATAAACTGCGATTTTTTTAAATCATCAACAAATTCCGTTAAAACAGCTTTTATATCTGTTCCTTGATTATTAGCCCTTTCAGTTGATATACCATGAATTTTTTCAGCATTAAAAGGAATATTATAACCATCAGGCTTGATAATATAGTTCTTTACATCTATTAACTTACCTTTTTTATCATGCATTTGCCATGCTAATTGCACACACCTTGGCCAATTTTCAAAATTAGTTAATGGGGCTTTCCAATCAAGTGGCAAACCAGTTGTTTCAGTGTCAAAAATCAGGTACATTTAATATATAGTTATATTTATTGTTTAAATGTAAATTTAGAAAAACAATAAGTAAAAAAATATATTTTTAGACTGTCTTTTTAAAGATGTTAGTAAGTTTTAAAAGTTGAATAATTAAACTTTAAAATTGATAACTAAAGCATATCAATTATAAACTTTTTCTAAAAAAAAGATATAACAAAATACCAGTTATTAATGCATAAAAACCTTTAAAGTAAGATAGATCTTTAGAAATTATATCAGACTCTTGTAACCAAGAAAAAACTGCAAACATAATCCCAAAACCTGAGATAAGTAACCATACTTCTTTTTTAACATTTTTACGCACAGTATTTACTAAATAAAATTTTTACTTTTCATCCAATCGTCATTATAAACTTTTGCAATATATCTCGATCCATGATCATGTAATAAAACAACTACAACATCATTAGGCGATAAATTGTGTTTTAGCTGATCTAGTCCAGCTATTGCACTACCACAAGAATAGCCACAAAACAAACCTTCTTCTCTTGCTAGTCTTCTTGTATAAAGTGCTCCATCTTTATCAGTAACTTTTTCAAAATGATCAATTAAATCAAAATCTACGTTTTCAGGTAAAATATCCTCTCCAATACCTTCTGTAATATAAGGATATATTTCATTTTTATCAAATTCACCTGTTTCATGATATTTTTTAAATACCGATCCATAAGTATCAACTCCCCAAATCTTGATATTTGAATTTTTTTCTTTCAAATATCTACCAACTCCAGAAATTGTCCCTCCTGTTCCAACTCCAACAATAAAATGAGTGATTTTTCCATCGGTTTGCCGCCATATTTCCGGACCAGTTGATTCATAATGTGCTAATCTATTTGAAAGATTAGAGTACTGATTAGGATAATAAGAATTATTAATTTCATTACTGAGTCTTAGCGCAACAGAATAATATGATTCAGGGTGATCTGGAGCAACATCAGTTGGACATACATAAACCTGTGCACCCATAGCTTTTAGAATATCAACTTTTTCTTTGGATTGCTTGTCAGACATAGTACATATTAAATTATATCCTTTTTTGATGCATGCTAAAGCAAGTCCCATTCCTGTATTTCCAGAAGTTGCTTCAATAATAGTTCCTCCCTTGTGAATTAATCCATTACTCTCTGCATCTTCAATCATTTTCAATGCCATTCTGTCTTTAGTAGAGTGGCCTGGGTTGAAACTTTCGACTTTAGCTAAAATTAATGCTTTTGTATCAATTAAATTATTAATTTTTACAAGAGGTGTATTACCAATAGTTTCTATAATATTATCGAAATATTTCATATTAGTTTAATTATGTTTTAAGAAAATCTTATTGTCTTTACAGGTGCAATCTTAGTAATAACATAAGACGGTATTACAAGTACAAACAAACATATTACTAAGACACCTAAATTAAGTGCAAAAATATGAATAAAATCAAATTTTATTGGTACAGTATTCATAAAATATATATTGGGATCAAGTGAAATTAATTTAAATTTTTGTTGCAACACTGCAAAACCAAGACCAATAATATTTCCTAAAATAATACCATTGATTAATAAATATGAAGCATTATATAAAAATACTTTTCTAATACTCCAATTAGAACATCCAAAAGATTTTAAAATACCAATCAGTTTAGTTTTTTCAAGAATTAAGATTAACAATGCCGTAATCATATTTACCGATCCTACGACTATCATAAGTATAAGTATCACTTTTAAATTAACATTTTGTAGTTCTAACCAATCAAATAGCTGTGGATTTTTCTCAATAATACTCTGAGCATTTAAATCATATGGTATTTTAGAGTATATATGATTTGTAACTTCATCTAATTTATCAAAGTTATCAATAAGTATTTCAAAGCCTCCTACTTCCTTATTCTTCCAATTGTTAAGCTTTTGTATATGCTGAATATCAACAATCATTATTATTTCATCAAAATCAACAAATCCTGTTTCATATATACCAGATAAAACAAATTTTCTTACTCTATTAGGTTCTTGAAAAAAATAAACAACTACATCATCACCTAAAGATAAACTTAACTTTTTAGTAATACTGCTGGATAACATAATTTTATCTGAAACAACAGTGTCATTATAAAGTGGGATATTACCTTCTAATAGATTTTTTGAAAAAAAACTATTATCAAAATCACTTGAAATACCTTTTAATAATACACCAGAAATATCAGTTTCAGTCTTAATAATTCCTGCTTTTGTAGCAAATACCTGAATATTACTAATTCCTTCCTCATCTTTAATCTTAGGATAAAAATCTTGATTAATACTAACAGGTTCAGACTCATAAGATTGATTATTTGTAAAACTACTAATTGTAATATGAGAACCGAAACCCACAATCTTTTCTGAAATATCACTTTTAAAACCAGACAATATTATCAAAGAAAGTAGCATTATTGCTACTGAAAGAGATATTGCTAAAATTGCTATACGAAAAATAGGCTTAGTATAACGATTATTTTTTTCCTTTGCAGTAAATAAACGTTGGGCAATAAAATATTCTATATTCATATGGTTGCGAAAATAAAACAAATTATCTTGATAATTTTAATTGTGTTAACAACTAACATAACAGCCCAAGATATAATAAATGGTGCAAATCAAATGGATCGTTACTTACCACTATTAGAAAATAAAAACATTGCTATTGTTGCTAACCAAACATCAGTAATAAATTCAACACATTTAGTTGATTCTTTATTAGAAAAAAAAATTAAAATCCTAAAGGTTTTTTCTCCTGAACATGGATTTAGAGGTGATGCTGATGCAGGTGAATTAGTGAGTAATTCTATTGATAAAAAAACTAAAATACCTATTGTTTCATTATATGGAGAAAATAAAAAACCATCAAAGGAACAATTAAAAAATATTGACATAATAATTTTTGATATACAAGATGTTGGAGTACGTTTTTATACATATATATCTACATTACACTATGTTATGGAAGCCGCTTCAGAAAATAAAATAAAATTAATATTGCTTGATAGACCAAACCCTAATGGACATTATATTGATGGTCCTATTAGAGAGAAAAAATACAAATCATTTGTAGGAATGCACCCTATCCCTATAGTACATGGAATGACAATTGGTGAATATGCTAAAATGATAAATGGAGAAAAATGGATATCTAAAAAATGTGATCTGAAAATAATTGACATGAAAAACTACTCACATAATATGAGAATTGAACTATCAATAAAACCATCTCCTAATCTACCTAATTCAAGAGCCATAAACTTATATCCGAGCTTATGTTTATTTGAGGGAACTAATGTTAGTGTGGGAAGAGGAACTGATTATCCATTTCAACACTTTGGCTCACCGTATTTGAATAATAATTATTGTTTTGTTCCAAAAAGTAATTATGGAAGTAAACAACCTAAACATAATTTAACTAAGTGCTGCGGAATAGATTTGCGAAAACCCATTAATTATTATGACGAAATTAAGCTTAGTTGGATAATATTTGCATATAACCATACATCTGATCAAAATAGTTTTTTCAACTCATTTTTTGATAAATTAGCAGGTAATGATAAGTTAAGAAAACAAATCATTGAAGGTAAAAATGAAAACCAAATAAGAAATTCTTGGCAAAAGGATTTAGAAAAATTTAAAAAATTAAGAGAAAAATATCTTATTTACAATTAATCTACTCTTCCAGGATATACTTTTAAAGCCTGATCTATACAATTTATCGCTTTTTTTAACGAATTCTCATTTAAAACATAAGCAATTCTAACCTCATCTTTTCCTAATCCAGATGTTGAATAAAAACCACTTGCTGGTGCAATCATTACAGTTTCACGATTAAAATCAAAATCTTGCAAAATCCATTGTGCAAATTTATCTGCATCATCCACTGGCAATTTAGCTATGGCATAGAAAGCCCCATTGGGTTTTGGACATAAAACTCCATCAATATTATTTAAACCTTCAACTAAAATATCTCTTCTTTTAACGTATTCTGAAATAACATCGTCAAAATAAGAAGATGGTGTTTGAAGTGCTGCTTCAGCAGCAATCTGACCAAATGTTGGAGGTGATAATCTAGCTTGAGCAAACTTTAGAGCGGTTGCAATTACTTCTTGATTTTTTGATACCATACATCCTACTCTTATACCACACATACTATAGCGTTTTGAAGTGGAGTCAATAACAATTGAATGTTGATCTAATTCCGGTATATTTAAAATAGAATAATGCTCATTTCCATCATAACAAAACTCTCGATAAACCTCATCTGCAATAAGAAATAAATCATACTTAATTACAAGATTTTTTAATCGATTTAATTCCTCTTTAGAGTAAAGATAACCGGTTGGATTGCCAGGATTGCAAATAAGAATAGCCTTAGTTTTAGATGTAATTAATTTCTCAAAATCATCAATTTCTGGTAATGAAAAACCATTGTCTATAGACGTAGTAATTGGCTTAACAATTACTCCTGCAGATTTAGAAAAACCATTATAATTTGCATAAAATGGTTCAGGAATTATAATCTCATCATCGGCATCTAAACAAGAATTAAGTGCAAATAAAAGCGCTTCAGAACCACCTGTTGTAACCAATAAATCGTTATAATCTATATTTATACCTAAATCATTATAATATTTAGCTAAACCTCTTCGATAAGTTTCAAATCCAGCAGAATGAGAATATTCAATTACTTGATCAGAAAAATTATTTATTGATTTAATAGCTATTTCAGGAGTAAAAATATCAGGCTGCCCAATATTTAAATGATATACTTTTTTCCCAGAATTTTTAGCATTTTCAGAGAAAGGAACTAACTTTCTAATTGGTGACTCAGGCATTTCACTGCCTTTTTTAGATATTTTAGGCATATGTTTTTTAAAAAAATACCCCCATATTTCTGGGGGTGCTATTATTATACTTATTAGTTATTATTTTATTTATTTTTTCTCTAAAGGTGAGCCTTCAGTGTTTTTAACTGGAGCTGACTCTTCCTTTGGTGCTGCCTTAACCTTTCCTTTTATAGTTAATATAACTGGTTTTTTACTGGCATTTGTAGATAGTGTTATAGTTTTAGTAAATGGTCCTACCCTATTTGTAGCATACTTAACTCCTATTTCAGCAGTTTCACCAGGTGCAATAGGCTCTTTAGGCCATGTCGGAACAGTACAACCACAGCTTCCTCGCGCACTTTTAATTTGTAAAGGATCTGTACCATTATTTGTAAATATAAATTTCCTTGCACCGTCAGAATTATGCTCAATTGTTCCATAATCAATTACCTTAGATTCAAAATCAATTGTAGCATTACTACTTTCGGAAGTTTCAACCTCATTTTTTTGAAGTGTATCAACTTTTTTAACATCTTGAGCATTTGATATTAAAAATAATAGAGTAAAAACAATAAATAATATTTTCTTCATCTTATTTAATTTTAGTCATAAACAACAACGACAAAATTAAGAAAATATTTTGTTCATTTAATAATAAAATATTATAAATTCCTCAAGAAAATAGAATTTGTAAATTTGCATCCAATTATTTTAAATTATGAGTATTCCAAAAATATATGATTCCTCAATTACAGAGAAGAAATGGTACAACCATTGGATTGATAAAGGATATTTTTATTCTAAGCCTGACGATAGAGAATCATATACAATAGTAATACCCCCTCCTAATGTTACTGGTGTTTTACACATGGGACATATGCTAAATAATACAATTCAAGATATTATGATTAGAAGAGCTCGGATGCAAGGGTATAATGCTTGCTGGGTTCCAGGAACTGATCATGCATCTATCGCAACAGAAGCGAAAGTAGTTGCTAAACTAAAAGAACAAGGAATTGAAAAATCTAATTTAACAAGAAACGAGTTTTTAAAGCATGCTTTCGAATGGAAAGATAAACATGGGGGAATAATATTAGAGCAATTAAAAAAATTAGGTGCATCATGTGATTGGAGCAGAACTAAATTCACTATGGATAATGATATGAGTGAATCTGTTATTAAGGTATTTGTTGACTTATACAATAAAGGTTTAATATACAGAGGTGTAAGAATGGTAAATTGGGATCCATCTGCTCAAACAGCTTTATCTGATGAAGAAGTAATATATAAAGAAGTTAAGTCTAAACTTTATTATATTTCATATAAAATTGAGAAGAGTGAAAAAGTAATAACTATTGCCACGACTAGACCTGAAACTATATTAGGTGATACTGCAATTTGTGTAAATCCAAATGATAAAAGATATTCTCACCTAAAAGACAAAAAGGCAATAATTCCTTTAATTAATAAAAGTATACCAATAATTTTTGATGATTATGTAGACATGGAATTTGGAACTGGAGCTCTAAAAATTACACCAGCCCATGATGTAAATGACTATAAAATTGGTGATAAACATGGACTAGACGTAGTTGACATTTTAAATGATGATGGGACCCTTAACAAAAATGCTAAAATTCATGTTGGAAAAGATAGATTTACTGTTCGTAAGGAAATAGCTGTTGAACTAGAAAAATTAGGTGTCTTAATTAAAACTGAAGAACATATAAATAAAGTCGGTTTCTCAGAAAGGACAGATGCTATAATAGAGCCTAAATTGTCAATGCAATGGTTTTGTAATATGAAAAAATTATCTGTACCTGCAAGTAAAAATGTAGAAAATGATAATATTCAATTTCATCCATCTAAATTTAAAAATACGTATAGACACTGGATGGAAAATATTAAAGATTGGTGTGTGTCAAGACAGCTTTGGTGGGGACAACAAATTCCAGCATATTATTATGAGGGAAATAAATACGTTGTTGCTGAAACAAAGCAAGAAGCGTTTAAAATTGCTAAAAAAATTATTCCTGATCTAAAAATTGAAGATTTAAGACAAGATGATGATGTACTAGACACCTGGTTTTCGTCATGGTTATGGCCAATATCAGTATTTGATGGAATAAGAAATCCTAATAACAAAGAGATTAATTATTATTATCCAACAAATGAACTTGTTACAGCACCTGAAATACTATTTTTCTGGGTAGCTAGAATGATTATGGCTGGATACGAATTTCAAAAAGATCTTCCATTCAATAATGTGTATTTAACAGGCATTGTAAGAGACAAACAAGGTAGAAAAATGAGTAAGTCCCTTGGTAATTCTCCTGATCCGATTGAATTAATTGATCAATATGGAGCTGATGGTGTAAGAGTTGGAATGTTACTATGCTCTCCAGCAGGTAATGATCTTCCGTTTGAAGAAGCCTTATGTCAACAAGGTAGAAATTTCTCAAATAAATTATGGAACGCATTTAGATTAATTAAAGGATGGGATGTGAGTAATAAAAAACAACCTGAGAGCTCTAAATATGCTGTTAAATGGTTTAAAAATAAAATTAATAAAACAATTTCTGATTTAGAAATATCATACAAAAAATATAGGTTTTCAGAGGCTTTAATGACAAGTTATAAATTAGTTTGGGATGATTTTTGTTCATGGTATCTAGAGATAATTAAACCAAAGTATGGAATACCAATTGATATTAAAACATATGACAAAACAATCACTATATTAGAAAAATTATTAAAAATATTACATCCCTTTATGCCATTTATCACTGAAGAAATTTGGCATCATATTGACAAAAATAGAAAAGACGATCTTATTGTAGCTAAATGGCCTAAAAATCAAGTTTTTGAAAATAAAATATTAATAGATTTTGAAAATTCAAAAAATATTATTTCTAACATTAGGTCAATAAGAAAAGAAAAACAAATTTCAAACAAGGAACAATTAGAATTACTTTATATTAAAAATAAAGATGAAAAAAATAATTTTAATGATATTATTAAAAAACTAGCAAATTTATCTGATATAAAAGAAATAAAAGAAAAACCAAAAAATTGCTGTTCTTTTATGGTTAAATCATCTGAATATTTCATCCCATTATCTTCAAGCATTAATACTGAGAAGGAAATCGAAAAATCAAAAAAAGAACTAAATTACTATATAGGTTTTTTAAAATCTGTTAGAAACAAATTAAATAATAAAAGATTTATGGACAATGCTCCAAAACAAGTAGTTGATAACGAAAAAAACAAAGAATCAGATACTAAAGCTAAAATTAAAATACTTGAAAAGAAAATAACAGAATTATCAAAAAATTAATTGCAATTTTTAACAACGGTATTTTCTTCCTCTCTTTCTATAGATTTTATTAATAAATCAACTTGTTCCATAGTTAAAAAAAAGGAAAGTAATCTACTACATTTCTTTTGAAAATAATGAGTTTTATGACCACCCTTACACTTAGTATGATTAAAATAAAAATACACTTTATTTCTAACTGACCTTAATTTAAAATTAATATTTTCAAATTCACTGTCTAATTCTAATGATGACAATGCTGATATTAATTCATGAAAATCATTTTGTTTTATAACAGATTCCCATTCACAACCACTAAAATCCTTTGATGTATGATTTCTAGCTTTTAATAGATAAGTCTCTTCACTATCTTTAATTTTTTTATTTAGTAAAATTGACTTCTTATTCCTTTCCATTGTTTGAGTACTAAAAATTTCTTTAACAAAAGTATTTTGAGCAATTATAAAAACCGAAAGAAACATTAATATTATTAATGAAATTTTTTGCATAACTATTATTCTTTTATGTATTAAACGTTAGTTAAAAAAAAAAGTTACAGTTATTTATTATTTAATAATAATCTTTTTATTAACAGTACCATCATCATAGATGTAAAAAAGAGGTATCCCATTAACTGGTTGTGTATCTCTTCCAAAATAATCTACAATCTTTAATAGCTTTCTTTTATTGCTTAAATTTTCATCATAAGACAAACTACAATTACTACTAAAAACACAAAAATTATCTTTATCCCAATTAGCATTAGCATATGCAATATCATCAACTGCAATACAAAACAAATTAGGATTATTTGTTGATGTAAAAAACAGTAAAGATGAGTTATTACCATTTCTAACGTCTAAAGATGTCAATAAATTATTTCTGCAGTTTAATGTTTCAAGATTAGAATTATAACTCAAATCAATATTTACTAATTGATTATCACTACAAATTAATTCTCTTAATGCTAAAAAATTTTCTATACCTGTCAAACTTGAAATATTATAGTTAGCCATGTATAAAACTGTAACAGTATCAATAGCAGAGGTTTCAACTGAATCATCGAAAATATCATCTAAATTTAAATTAATAAGTATCTGCTCAAAATTATCATCAGGAATGTATGTTTTCTGAGCCTGCATCGAGATTGATAACAAAACTAATGATAATAAATAAAATGTTTGTCTCATAATTTTAATCTTTAACAATTTGCTTAGTTATAACGTTATCTGTTGTATTAAAACTAACAAAATAAATTCCTTTAACCAACTTACTTAAATCTAATTCGATAATATTTCTTCCACTATTAATTGAATATTCTTTTTCCATCATAGCCTTTCTTCCTAATTCATCATAAATATAAAGCCAAGCATTTTCTGAAACATTACTTTCAAAAACCAAAGAAGCTTTTCCATTTGTAACTGGATTAGGAAAGATTTTCATTTTATCTTTAAAGTTACCAGAAATATCAATACTTAAAATATCAGTAACTGTATTAATATTAGTCTGATAAATCCCATTTCCATGAGTACCTACAACTAATAAGCCATCGTTAGGTCTATATTCTAAATACTCACAAACAGCTGAGCCTATGTCTTGAGATGCAACTTGTTTCCATACAGTATTTATTCCATCTAAATCAGATGTGCCATAAAGCCCTACAGAAGTTCCAACTAAATATAAAGTATCATTTCCTAAAGGAATAATCTTAGCAGCTCTACAAGAAGGACCGTTTCCACTTCCACTAGCATTCTGCTCTAAATTTCCTGCAACCTTATTCCAATTCTGTCCCCCATCAGTACTATGAAATAAAGAATAAAGAGAATAGTTTGAATACACTAACATGATTTCATCTGCATCTTCAGGATTAACAGCTAAATCATAAACATATGAATTCTGACCAGTTAAAGGAGAAGGAAGCTCTACTAAAGCTGGATCTCCAATATTTGCATTATCAACCCTGTATACCTTTTTATATTTAGTACCAACATACACAATGTTTGGGGGAAAAACAGAAGTTTCAATAGTAGTTATAAGCATATTAGGATTGGAAATAGTATCTGAAAACATATGCCAACCAAAATCATCCTTATCATGAGAGTTATTATATGCTATATTACTGATATCATTATTTCTCCATAATTTATTAGCAGCAGCTAAATAAATAATATCTGAATTCTTATCCATTGTCATGGGATTTATAAACTGATAATCATTACTATCAATAGAAGCAGGATCCATTCTATTAAATGCTAATCTATTAGCATTAGTATCTAACTTCATTTTATACATTACACCACGTTGTATAGTGAGATAAAAATCCTCCTCATTATCAGCAATTCCTGCAAAACAACCATCTCCATTAAATGGCATATTCCATATAGATTCTACATCATCGCTAAAAGTAATAAAGTTACCATTATCTTGAAATCCACCATGCATAACTTTTGAGTTTGCATTTCTACTAACTGTCACAGCATATAATTGAGTAGTATAATAACCATTGTTTAGAGATGTCCACACAACTGTATCTGCAAAAGTATCATAAGATTTATAAACGCCTCCATCAGTTGCTGAAATAACTATATTATCATTAGATGGTAGAAATAAAATATCATGCTGATCAGGGTGATGATTAGGATAAACACCCCAATTACCATCTCCTTCAGATGAACCTATATGATAACCTCCAATAATTATAGTATTAGTATCACTTGTAAAACCATCAACTGAACGCCATAAATTTGTACCCCCAATATATACAGTATTTGAATTAGAAGGATGAACCTTAACTAGTAAATCATAACCACCTTGAGCATTAAAATTATCAAAAGAAGTTGGCTGATTTGAAGG